>Ga0310825_100232_pt1 | contig 78978 bp, 73 predicted proteins | sample WT_ome_9_FD_202243 | JGI IMG/M metagenome (GOLD analysis project Ga0310825, IMG submission 202243) | Sorghum-adapted microbial communities enriched on wild type (WT) sorghum from Joint BioEnergy Institute, Emeryville, California, United... ... | reverse complement strand
CCTTCATATCCCTTTTCTCATCCGATTTTGGCCAGTTTCTGACCTGAAATTGAATCAGAAATGGACACTAATTTTTATCTCTGGACAATTATTTTTATTCAAGGACAGGAATTTTTATTTGGGGAAACAAGCCGCTGCCGCTGCGCCTCGAACAGCAGCACCGTCGCCGCCATGGCGACGTTAAGCGATTCCGTCCGGCCGGTCATCGGAATGATGATCGGACGGTCGACCAGTTCCATGACCTCGGGCGAAAGCCCGGCGCCTTCGTTGCCCAGCAGCAGCCAAGGGCTGCCGGACAAGTCGCACGCGTAGCAGGATTCCGTCGCCTTGAGGCTTGTCCCGAACAGCGGAATGCCGCGCGCCTTCGCCTCGGGCAGCAGCTGCGGCAGATCGGCTTCCATGACCGGTATGGAAAACAACGCGCCCATCGTGGAACGCAGCGTTTTGGCGTTGTACAGGTCCGCCGTTCCTTTGCCCAGCACGACGGCGCTTGCCCCGCTGGCCGCGGCGCTGCGGATGATCGTTCCGACATTGCCGGGGTCCTGCACGCCGTCCAGCACGACGACCGGTCCGCCCTCCCCGCGGAACAGCTGCTCCGCCTTCCGCTCGACGCGAAGCGCGACGGCGAACACCGGCTGCGGCGTCTCCGTCTCGCTGCACTTGGCGATCACATCCGGCGACGCCGGAATCCAGAGCGGTCCGTTCCCCTGCGCCTCTTCCCGCTCCGCGAATTGGACGAGCTCCGGCGGAATGCCCGCGCCTTCGTCGAAAACGACGCACTCCAGCGGCCAGCCGGCGGCAAGCGCTTCGGCGACGAGATGAACGCCCTCGAGCTTGAAGCGGCCCTCCCGCTGCCGGTGCTTGCGTTCGGACAGCTTCGCCCACCCTTTCACCCGGGGATTGGCTACCGAAGTCAAAGCCGGCTCAAGCTTCCGCATACGCCTGCTCCAATCGGGTGAGCTGCTCGTTGCGGCCGACGATGACCAGCACGTCGTCCGCGCGCAGGGATTCGTCCGGGCGCGGGGTGATGTTCATTTCGCCGTCCCGCTTGACCGCAAGCACGTTGCAGTTGTATTTGACTCGAATGTCGAGCTGCTTCAGGCTTTTGCCGACGATGGAAGACGGCACTTTCATTTCCACGATGCTGTAGTCGCTGGACAGCTCGATATGCTCCAATATGTTCGGCGAAATCAGATGGTGCGCCACTCTCAGGCCCATGTCCCGTTCCGGGAACACGACTTTGTCGGCGCCGATTTTGCTGAGCACCTTGCCGTGCAGCTCGTTCTGCGCCTTCGCGATAATTTGGGGGACGCCCAGATCCTTCAGGATCAGCGTGGTCAAAATGCTCGCCTGAATGTTTTGTCCGATCGCCACCACGACGACGTCGAAGTTGCGGATGCCGAGCGCCCGAATCGCCTCTTCATCCGTCGTGTCGGCGGATACCGCATGCGTGACGATATGGGCGACGTCCTGCACGCGCTCCTGGTCTTCGTCGATCGCCAGCACCTCGTAGCCCATTTCGGCCAAAAACTTGGCGACGCTGGACCCGAACCGGCCGAGACCGATGACGGCGAACTGCTTTTTGGCCATGAAACGACAGCTCCCTTTTCTGTTTGCATCCATTGAATTTTATTATAGCATAGCGCTTCGGGCATATCTGCAAGCGCTAGTGGCAACCCTAAACGGGATAACGCGAAGGAGGTTCGCCCGTGAAATCGACGATGAGTTTGCGCGAAGCCATCATTTACCGGGTGAAGGACAACAGCCGCGACGAGCTGAGGGAGGTCATTCAGGATTCGGTCGGCAACGCGGAAGTCCTCCTGCCCGGCCTCGGCGTGCTTTTCGAAATGATTTGGACGCACAGTCCGGACGAAGACCGGGAGCGCATGGTCAAAGTCCTCTACGAGCAAATTCACAAAGACGATTCCGCGAAATCGATATAATCCCTCGTCTCCATCACGACGGTTCCGTTTACGACCGTGCAGGCGACAAGCGGACAATCCCGAACCGTTCTGACGACCAAAAGATCGGCCAGCTTGTCCGGTTCCAAAGATCCGATCCTCTCGTGCTGTCCAAGCGCGCGCGCAGGGTTAAGCGAGGCCATCGCCGCCGCCTGTTCGAGCGGAATCCCCTCCCGCTTCAGAACGAAGACCGCCTGCAGCAGCGATGCCGGGTGATAGTCGGAGCATAGGATGCCGGCGGCCCCGGCGCGGATCGCGTCCAGCGCCGTCAGGTTGCGGTCGTGGGATCCGCCGCGCACGATGTTGGGCGCGCCGACGCAGACGTGAAGCCCTTGGCGGGCGGCATAGGCCGCCGTCTCCAGATTAAGCGGGAATTCCGCAACGCCGGCTCCGAGCGCTTTGGAACGGTCGACCTGCTCCGGGGAATCGTCGTCGTGCGAGGCGACCGCAATGCCCCTGCTTCTTGCTTCGGCGGCTAGCGCCGTCAGCCTCCCCCAATCGATCCTGCTGCGGCGCTCCTGCAATTCCGCCACGATTTGCTTCACTTCTTCGGGGCCGACGCCCTGGTTTTTCATAACATACTTTTCAAAAGATCCGGGACGCTTATACTGTCCGACGCCCGGCGCGTGGTCCATAAAGGACAAATATTCGATCAGTCCCTGCTCGATGCACTGCTGCGCGAGCGCAAACCCGGTAAGATGCGACACCTCGTAGCGCAAATGGACGCCGTGCCGGATCATCGCCCGCTCCTTGCGCAATTCGGCGATGCGCCGGATCATCTCCGCCACCAGATGCTCCCCGCGGAGGCTTAAGCCTACCCCGAGCGACAGGGAATGGTACATCGTCGTGATGCCGTGACCCGCCAGCTTGCGCTCGAATTGCAGAAACGCCATCTCCAGCGGAAACAGCGTGTTCGGACGCGGCTCGACCTCTTTTTCGATCGCATCGCAGTGAATATCGACAAGACCCGGCAGCACCCAGGCGCCGGTTGCGTCGACGACGGTGTCGCCCGGCTCGGCCCGCCGCACGGCACCCCACGCTTCGATTGCCGTTATCCGCCCGTTCTCCGCCACGACGTCCGCCTCGGCAATGCCGTGCGGTTGAACGACTTTTCCCCCTTTGACGATTAACCGCCCGCTCACTTGGCTCCGCCACCTTTCTTCCGGACTGGATAGAAGAAAACACCCGGCTTAGTCAAGCCGGGATGCGCCTTGCCCGCGTTGGCCCCGCCTTACGGAGCCGTCTCGAGAAACTGCACGTCCGGCATCCGCTCCATCGCCGTCCGCATCGCATATTCGTTCTCAAACAGCGCCACGTAATTGTCGTTCTTGTCCTTGACCAGGGTCGAGTTGATGCGGAATTTGGAGGGATCGACCTTGTCGGCGACAATCCACCTTGCGAATTGGAACGGCGTGCGCGCAAGCTGGATGTCCACCCCGTATTCGTGTTTCATCCGGTATTCGAACACGTCGAACTGCAGTTGGCCGACAACGCCGAGATACGTGTCCTCGAACGGCCCGACCGACCGGAACACCTGCACCATGCCCTCTTCGGTGAGCTGGTCCAGACCTTTGAGATACTGTTTGTGCTTCAGCGCGTTTTTGACGCTGACTTTGGAGAAAATCTCCGGCGAGAACGTCGGCAGCTCGTCGAACGTAATGGCGCTGCCTTCGCTGAGGCTGTCCCCGATCCGGAAAATCCCGGGGTCGAACAGCCCGATAATGTCGCCGGGATAGGCGGTATCGACGATTTCGCGGTCCTGCGCCAGAAATTGCTGCGGCTGGGACAGCTTGATTTCCTTGCCGACGCGCACGTGCTTGACGGTCATGCCGCGCTGGAACTTGCCGGAGCAAATGCGCAAAAAAGCGAGCCGGTCGCGGTGGGCCGGGTTCATGTTGGCCTGGATTTTGAAAATATAGCCCGAAAATTTCTCGCTGTCCGGCGGAACGGGACCGTCCGCGCTGCGGCGCGGCGTCGGCGCGGGCGCAAGCTGCAGGAAGTTTTCCAGAAACGTCTGCACGCCGAAATTGTTGATGGCGCTGCCGAAAAACACGGGAGTCAGCTTGCCGCTGAGCACCTTGTCGTAATCGAACGGATCGCCGGCCACATCCAGCAGCTCCAGATCCTGCGCGAGCTGATCGGCCAAATAATCGCCCGCCATCTCGCGGATGATCGGGTCGTTGTAGCTCTCCGTCTTGCGGACCTCGATCGTGGAATGGTCATTGCCCTGGAACAGCTCGACCTGCTGCTTCATCCGGTCGTAAATGCCGCACAGCTCGCGGCCCATGCCGATCGGCCAGTTCATCGGCACCGAACGGATGCCGAGCACGCGCTCGATCTCTTCGAGCAGGTCGAGCGGATTGCGCCCTTCGCGGTCCAGCTTGTTGATGAACGTAAAGATCGGAATGCCCCGCTTGGCGCACACCTGGAACAGCTTGATCGTCTGCGCCTCGACGCCTTTGGCGACGTCGATCAGCATGACCGCGCTGTCGGCGGCGGTCAGCGTCCGGTACGTGTCCTCGCTGAAGTCCTGGTGGCCCGGCGTATCGAGAATGTTCACCTTGTGCCCGTTGTACTCGAACTGCATGACCGAAGAAGTGACGGAAATTCCGCGCTGCTTCTCGATTTCCATCCAGTCGCTGGTCGCGTGGCGCGCCGCTTTGCGCGCTTTGACCGAACCGGCGATATGAATCGCGCCGCCGAACAGCAGCAGCTTTTCGGTCAGCGTCGTTTTGCCCGCGTCGGGGTGGGAGATGATCGCGAAGGTGCGGCGCCTTGCCGTCTCTTGCTTCAGTTCTTCGCGGATAGCTTGACTCATTGGCTTAAAGTTCCCTTCCATGGAAAATGACAGCTTTCATTATAGCATATTGTGCCGCGGCAATCGCGGTTTTCGCTCATGCATATTCCTTGGCCATACAGACGATCGTTCGCCGTCACGCGGAAATCCCGGACTGGGGGAGCGTGGCGGTCTTGAAGGAGGCGCGGGGTGCAACGTGTCTACATGCAACGGTCCACGTATAACGGTAACGGACCCAGAGGCCGTTATTTGACGCGGATCGCAGGATTCGGAATTTTGACCGGACACAGAGGACGTTATTTGCCGTTCGAATGCGGAAAAAAAGACCATGGCAAGCAAATAGCGGCTCCTGAGTCCGCCGGATTTTAAAATCTTGCCCATTTCCCCAAAATAAGGGCCGCTGAGTCCGTGAGGTTGGGCGAGGAGCATCGGCATTGGAAAACAAAACAGGCTCGGCTCTACCGAAATAGAACCAAGCCTGTACCGGCCTTTCGCCGCACGCGCGTCCTTGGCCACTCGGCGCGATGCCGCCGGTTACCGGTTGTCCACTTTTTCCGGATACATGTCGTGGTTGAGCAAACGGTGCTCCGCCATCCGCTCGTATTTCGTTCCCGGCCGCCCCCAGTTGCAGTACGGGTCGATCGAGATGCCGCCGCGCGGCGTGAACTTGCCCCACACCTCGATGTACCGCGGGTTCATCAGTTCGATCAGATCGTTCATGATGACGTTCACGCAGTCCTCGTGAAAGTCGCCGTGGTTGCGGAAGCTGAACAGATAAAGCTTCAGCGACTTGCTTTCCACCATCTTCAGGTCCGGAATATAGGAAATGTAGAGCGTGGCGAAATCCGGCTGTCCCGTGATCGGGCACAGGCTCGTAAATTCCGGACAGTTGAATTTGACAAAATAATCCCGGTACGGATGCTTGTTCTCAAACGTCTCCAAAATGCCGGGCGAATATTCGGTCGGATACTTCGTCCCCTGGTTGCCGAGCAGCGTAACGCCCTTCAGTTCGTTTTCGTTTCTTCCAGCCATGCGCTCTCCCGCCTTCCTTTCGTTTTGCGAATCAAACGCCCCGCTTGTTGCCCCACACCCACGTGTGAAGCTGCGGGAGCACGTGAACGTTTTTCAGCGCGCGATGCTCCATCACGCGTCCGATCAGCCATTCGTACCGCCCGATCAAATAAGGAAGCAGCCGCTTCTCGTCCGTTTCGGCCAGCTCCCCGTTGCCTGCCTGCAAATAAAAGGGCACATCGGGATAGCGCCGATGGATGTCGGCCGCAAACTGCAGGTCCGCGTCGTCGAACACGACGATCTTCAGGCTGAACGTTCCCGCCCGTCCGCTCTTTGCAAGACGTTCCACGATATCGTCCAGCACCCGCAGGTCCGGCACCATGCCCGAGCTCGGAGGCTTCGGGGACAAGGTCAGCTCGTCGACGGCGAGGAACCAGTCCTGCCAGCGGCTGCCCTGCGTCTCGGCCGCGACGCCGATGCCCCGGGCGTGCAGCAGACCGATGAGCTCGTCAAGCTGCGGATACAGGGCGGGGTTGCCCCCGGACAGCGTGACGTGCGCGAACGCGTCGCCGCCGATTGCCGTCAGCTCGTCCAGCACCTCGTACGCGGTCAGCATCCGGATGTCCGCCTTGGCGCTGCCGTCCCAGGTAAAGGCAGAATCGCACCAGACGCAGCGGTAGTCGCAGCCCGCCAGCCGGACGAACATCGTTTTTTGCCCGATCACCATGCCTTCGCCTTGAACGGTCGGGCCGAAAACCTCCATCACCGGCAGCCGCCGATCACCCACGGCGATCCCCCTCTTTCAGCTTCGGCCTGTAGATGCAGTAGCTGGTGGGGGTTTCTCTTACATACACCTGCACGCAGCGCGGGCGGTTGGCCGTACCGTCCAGGTAGCGCTGCACGATCTCGTAAATCGTTCGGGCCACCACTTCGGTTGTCGGAAACCGGTCGGGCGATTCGGCATCGAAGCTCTCGGCGTCATCGTTCAGGACGGTATGATCGAAGCGGTCGTGGATCAACTCTTTGATTTTGGCGAAATTCACCAGAAAGCCCGAGGCGTCGAGCTCGTCGCCCGCGACCGTGATATTGGCGAAATACGTATGGCCGTGCAGCTTCCGGCACTTCCCGGCCTCGTCGGACGGGATATAGTGGGCCGCGGCAAATTGAATATCCTTGTTCAACTCGTATTCGTACGGGTGAGCGACGGACGGGTAGATTTGCTGCATCATCGGCGGGCCGCCTCCTTTTTCGCCAGATAGCGCTCCAGCCCGTTGCGGCGCAGCCGGCATGCCGGGCATTCCCCGCAGCCGTCCGCGATAATGCCGTTGTAGCAGGTCAGCGTGCGCTCGCGGACGAACTCGAAGGCGCCGAGCCGGTCGGCCAGCTCCCACGTTTCGGCCTTGTCGAGCCACATCAGCGGCGTATCGATGACAAAAGGATAATCCATCGCCAGATTAAGCGTAACGTTGAGCGATTTGATGAAAACGTCCCGGCAGTCCGGGTACCCGCTGAAGTCCGTCTCGCATACGCCGGTCACGATATGGTTCGCCCCGATCTGCTTGGCCAGCACGGCGGCGAACGAAAGGAAAAGCAGATTGCGCCCGTCCACGAACGTGGTCGGCAGCGCCCCTTCCTCCTGCCGGATGGGGATATCGCTGCGGGTCAGCGCGTTAGGCGCCAGCTGATTGAGCAGCGACATATCCAGCACGTGATGCCTGACGCCGAGATCGCGCGCGATGGCCGCGGCGCATTCCAGCTCCAGCTTGTGGCGCTGGCCGTAATTGAACGTAACGGCTTCCACTTCTTCGAAGCGGTCCAGCGCCCAGAAAAGACAGGTCGTGCTGTCTTGGCCGCCGCTGAACACGACGACCGCTTTTGAGCGATTGACAGTCTGGTTCAAGTTGCATCTCCCTTTTTTGCGAAGAGAGAGATTCCTTGACTTCCCGCTGCAAACTAAAGAATCGGCGCGAATCGGTTGCCTCGCTTCGCGCCGAACGCCAAAACGACGGTACCCTTGCGGGCCGCCGTAATGGATAGTTTTTTATAGAGGGAGTTCGCGAACCTCTCCCGGAGGACGCCCCGCGCCGCACGGCGCAGCCGCCTTCCGGAATTCTTCTTTAGTTTTCCTCCGTACTATAACATAGCCGCCCGGAGATGAGAACAGGAAGTTTTTGCGGCGGCCGCCCGTCAATGACCGCCGCCGTATTCGGCGGCGCCGGCCCGCTTGCTCCGCTCGCCTTGGGCCGGAAGCTTCAGCTTCGCCGTGCCCATGAACAGCACCGCAAGCAGCGCCAGGATGGCGGGAACGATCACCCATACGAACATGTGCGCGATCGAAGAAGACAGCGCGTCCACGATCCGGTTCAGCACGTCCGGCGGCAGTTCGGCGCGCTTCTCCGGCGTAAGCGATTGGCGGATATCCGCCAGCGAATGGGCGTCTCCCGCGCCGGCCCCGCCGCCGAAGGCGTCCGCCATTTCCGCCGCAAGCGCGTTGCGCTGCACGATGCCGAACACGGTCAACCCGACCGTCATGCCGAGGGACCGCAAAAAGGACATCGACGAGCTGGCCGCTCCCCGCTTGCTGGCGTCGAAGCCGTGCATGCCCGCCATCCCGAGCACCGAGAACGAGAAGCCGACGCCCAATCCCGTTATAATCATGTACGCCGTCAGCTCGGCGTTGGAGGTGTCCGGCGTAATCGTGCTCAGCAGAAACGCCCCGAGAATGAAGATCAGCGCCGATCCGATCATGATGTTCCGGTAAGCCGTCTTGGCGGCCAGAAAGCCGCCGATTTGGGCGGCGACGACCGAAGCGAGCGTCAACGGCAGCAGAATCAGCCCCGAGTTCGTCGCCGAGCCTCCGTGCACGCCCTGCACGTAGATGGGAATATACATCGCAAACGGAATAAAACCCGCCCCGTAAAACAAGCTGGCGAGCGCGCTCGATCCGAACAGCCGCTGCCTGAACATCGAGTAGGACACGATCGGCTCGGACGCCTTCGTCTCCACGAACAGGAACACGCCGAACAGAATCGCCGAAGAGGCGAACAGCGTCACAATCGGCGTCGAATCCCAGGCGTACTTGGTTCCTCCCAGTTCAAGCGCGAACATCAGGCAAACGACCGCCCCGACGAGCGTAACCGCGCCCCACCAGTCGATTTTTTGCTTGGCGTGCTCGACCGATTCCTTGTAATAGAACAGGACGAGCAGCAGCGAGGCCAGGCCGATGGGCACGTTGATGTAGAAAATCCAGTTCCAATGGATATGGTCCACAATATAGGCGCCGAGCAGCGGCCCGAACAGGCTCGACGCGCCGAACACCGCCCCGAACACGCCCGACATGCTGCCCCGCTTCTCCATCGGCACCACGTCGAACAGAATCGCGAACGAGATCGGCATCAACGCGCCGCCGCCGATTCCCTGAATCGCGCGGTAAATGCTGAGCTCGACAATGCTGCTCGCCGTCCCGCACAATACGGAACCGAGGATGAACAAGGCGATGCCGAATACGAAAAACCGTTTTCTCCCGTACATATCCGACAGCTTGCCGAAAATCGGCATTCCCGCCATTTCCGTCACCAGGTAAGCGGAGGTCACCCAAACAAATTGGTCGTATCCGCCGAGATCGCTCACGATCGTTCCCATCGCCGTCGAGACGATGGTGTTGTCGATGGACGCCGCAAAGATGCCGAGCATAAGTCCGGCCATAATCAGGCCCATCCGGTTTCGTTGTTGAGTTGTCACGAGATTCACTCCAAACGGTTAAAAGTTGTTACCGCTACGTTTTGATTTGTTGTCCCACTTTCGCTCCCTTGGCCACGGACAGCGAATGTCGATATTCCACAACGCCGATTTCGCAGCCGGGACCGATGACCACCCGGTTGCCGCGGACCGCGTCCGCCCGGGTATGCTCGAGTTCGACGACATCCCCTTCGATCGACGCCGCCGTCAACCCGGCGTAAGCGGACGGCAGCAGCAGGTCCTTCAACTTGACGATCCGGCTGCGCTTGACCGCGATGGCTCCGCCGCCGATCTCGCGGGCTTCGCACGGGCCGTGCAGACGCCAATCGAGCCGATCCGCGCTCAGCAATCCGCCGATGCGAAAGCCCCCTCCCCCTTCCAGCGTCTCAAGTTCGCAATCGCCTTCCACGGCCAGTTGTCCGACAAGTCTGAACCGCTCGCCCGTCACGTTTCCGGAAACGTTCACCTCGCCCGTGATGGCGGACCGGCCCGTCCTCATCTCCCCGTCCACCCGCAAATCGCCGGTAAGCTTTACGCTCCCGCTGTGCAGGGAACCTTTGATCAATGCGCTTCCGGTGCATTTGAACGTCTCCGCTTTCGTATCGCCGTTCAGCCGGCATTCGCCCACGATCTTGACGTTGCCGAATTCGCCGCCGTTCGATTCCGTCGTGCCGACCAGCCTCAAATTCGGGCGGCCGGCGGCGGCCGAGCCGCCGCTTGCGGTTGCCGTCATCTTTTCCGCCTCCTTATCCTTGGACCCGCTGTTCGATTTTCGCCTGCGGATGCGCGAGCAGCTCGCTGCGGTATTCAACCCGCCCGATCGCGCAGCCCTGGCCGATCTTGACCCGGTTTCCCCGGACGACCGCCGCCGTCGTGTTTTCCAGCTCGATGTCGTCGCCCTCGATCGTATCCGCCGTAAGCCGAATCGCAAGCTTTGGGACGATCCGTTGCCATAAACGCTTAAAGCCGCCTGCGCCGCCCCGAAGAATGCGAATCCGCTCGCCGCCGATTTCCCTCACCGCGCATTTTCCCTGTATCCGAATCTCCATCTCTCCGGCGTTCAGCAGCCCTTCCACGTCGAACCAGCCGTTCGATTGGAACGTCTCCGCCTCGCAGTCTCCGCGCACGTGCAGCCCTCCGTTGACGTAAATCCTTTCCCCGTTCATTCCGCCCCGAACCCGGACCATGCCGTCGATGCGCGCTTCTCCCGAGAACAATCCGCCGCCCACAACCATATGGCCGTTGCAGTGCAGCCGGCCGGTCCGCACGTCTCCATCCGTCTTGACCTGGCCGTTGACCATAAAGGAATCGGAGACGGTAGCCCCCGCCAGCTTGCCGACCCCATGAATCGTCAACTGCCGGTAACGGCCTCCTGCGGCGCTGCCGACCCCGTTAATATTCAAATCCGGACGGTTGTCTTGTTCCATCCTTCCTTCCTCCTTACGTCAGCATCAGCTTCAATCGTTCCGCGCATTCGGCCAGCGGCACGCGGGCGACCACCTTGGCGCCGCTCTCGAAATGCAGCTCGGCCGGCATCGACACAAGCGCGAAAACGGGCACGCCCATCTTGCGGATAAAAATCAGCTCGCACGCCTTGCCTTCGAATTTGGGGAAATGCTCTTTCAAGACGGACAGCAGCAGCTCGCCCTCGTCCAGGTTCATCGCCCCGTCCTGCAGCAGCCGGTCGGCCACGTAGAAAAACAAAATCTGCTCGAACGCGTACACGGTGTTCGCCGGATCGCGGGCGGCAAAGCGCTCCATCACCATACTCGAAACAATGTTACGTTTTATGATTTCGTCTTTGCGCAAGTTCAGATCGTACGAAAACGGCGACAATTTGTCCGCCAGCTCATCCAGCGAAAGATCTTCCTTCATGTTTATGATTTTGTCGATCCGGGACAGAATCAGCTCTCTCGGAAAAAACGTCTCTTGCCCGGTAAAGGTCGATTTGCGGATAAACCAGTCTTCGGGAATCAGCTGCTTCCGTTTCCATCTGTACAGCTGGCCGTAGGAAATGCCGGTCAGCTCCAGAAGCTCCTTCTTCGATATCAACTCCCGTCCGGACATCGATTCATCACCTCTTCCAACGATAATGTAACATAACATTGTTACGTTGTAAAGTCAAAAAACATCCGCCCGTCCGCGAAAGCGAACGAGGCGGATGCCTATGCATTTGCCGGTGTTATTTGGTGTTGGTGACCCAAATCACGTTGTCCTCGTCTTGCCCGTTCACCGGCCACCAGTGGAACCCGTCTTCGCGCAGCAACTCTTCCGCGCGGGCCGGTCCCCAGCTTCCGGCCGGATAGAACGCCAGATCGTCCGACGATTGGCTCCAGGCTTCGGCGATCGGATCGACCAGTTTCCATGCGGCCGCCAGCTCGTCCCAACGGGTAAAGTAGGTGGAATCCCCGCGGGCGGCGTCGTAGATCAGCCGCTCGTACGCTTCCGGCGTGTTGATGCCGACCTGGCAGCTTTGGCAAAATTCCATCGCGACCGGCTGGATCGTCATATCGTTGCCGGGCTTCTTGGCATTGATCTTGATGTAGATGCCCTCCATCGGGTTTACCCGGATGACGAGCAGGTTCGGCTGAAGCTGCTGCCGGCTCGCGAACAGGACGTTGTTCGGCACGTTTTTGAACTCGATGACGATTTCGGTCGATTTGACCGGCATCCGCTTGCCCGTACGCACGTAGAACGGTACGCCCGCCCAACGGAAATTGTCCACGAACAGCTTGGCGGCAAAAAACGTTTCGGTCGTCGAATCCGACGGAACCGAATCCTCGTTGCGGTACCCTTTGACGGCTTGGCCCTTGAGCTCCCCGTCCGTATACTGGCCGCGGACGACGTGCTTTCTTACGTCTTCGGCGGAGCGGAAGCTCCGCACGGAGCGCAGCACCTTGACCTTCTCGTCGTGAATGTCTTCGGGATCGAGGCGGCCCGGAGGCTCCATGGCGATCATCGTCAGCATCTGCAGCATGTGGTTCTGCACCATGTCGCGCAGCGCTCCGGACTTGTTGTAATAAGCGCCGCGCTCTTCGACGCCGACCGTCTCGGCCAGCGTGATTTGCACATTGGCGATATGATTGTTGTTCCAAAGCGGCTCAAAGAAGGCGTTGGCGAACCGGATAACCTGAATGTTCTGCACCATTTCCTTGCCGAGATAATGGTCGATCCGGAACACTTCCTCCTCGCGGAACACTTGACGAATTTCTTCGTTCAGCTTCTCGGCGGACGGGTAATCGTAGCCGAACGGCTTCTCGATCACCAGACGGTGCCAGCCGGCGCTCTCCAGCATGCCGCCGTCGCGGAGGTTGCGGGATACGGTGCCGAACAGCTCCGGAGCGAGGGCCAAATAGAACAGCCGGTTGCCCGGAATGGAATAGCGGGCTTCCAGCGCTTCCGTCGCGGCCTTCAATTCGCGGAAGCCGTCTACATTGCCGATATCCAGGGGATGGTAGGAAAAATGAGCCGCAAATGAGTTCCAGTTCGCGTCGTCGGGCTTGTACCGGCAAAATTCCCGTATCGACTCGTACACGTCGTCGCGGAACTGTTCGTCCGTGCGAACGCGGCGCGCCAGTCCGACCACCGCGAACCGCTCGCCCAGCTTCCCTTCGAGATACAAGCTGTACAGGGCGGGAAACAGCTTGCGGCGGGCCAAATCGCCCGTAGCGCCGAAAATAAAATAAACAGCGCCGTCAGCGGCGGCGAAAGTGTCCAACGTTTTATCTGCCATGGTCCTCATCTTTCTATCATCAGAAATTTAGATACACGTATTGTAGTTTATCACAATTGATCGGCGTTTGCTATCGATTTGGGGATTCCATTTGGGGATTTCAAGCAAAAAGACCTCCATCGACGACGTCGGTGATGGAGGTGTCTTTGGATTTTACAGCGGACTGATCTTGAATTCAAACTCCAGAATACCGTCCGACGGGATGCGGTACTCTTTCTGGATCGGTGCGCCCCAGCTATCGTCGCCGCCTACGCCCGCCTGCTTGCCGGCTACGGTAACGACCGTGTAATGAACGTCGGGCAGCTCATAATGGTGGTACGCGCTTTCCAGCTCAAAAGCGGTGTATGGCGATATGTTGCACTCGACCGGCGCCCGGGGCGGGGCGGAAATCCGCAAGCCGTGGCGGCCGGCATCGGTGATGTCGACTCGCCGTACGCCCGTACGGTTTCCGGACTCCTGGGGAACGACATAACCCGATACGTTGTCGGTCACCCTGTTCCGAAAGCGGATCAATCTGGCCCCTTGGGAGCGGTCGGCGTAATTCTCTTCCGGTCCCAGCGCATACCAATCCAGCTCGCTATATTCGGCGGGGATTTTGAAAGACAGGGCGAATATCGGCAAATCGGGCAGTCCAGGCGCCCCTTCATAACGGCACTTCACCCGCAGACTGCCGTCCCCGTACACCGTGTAGACCACAGTCACAGCTACATCCGCATGAATATTCAACGCATAGCGGAAGGTCACGTCGACCTGCCCGGCCTGCTCCTCCAGTCCGACAAAAACGCATTTAGGCGCCAGGCTTGCCGCAAACCACCCGCCTGCATGGAAGCCTTGGCCCATGCCTCTGTCATTATCGGTCGTCGCCCTCCAAAACAGCGGAGCCGGCGGAATAGCGATCATTTCCCGGCCTTGGTAGCGTAAGGACACCAGACTGCCTACCCCTTTGGAAAACAGGATATTAAAACCGTCGCCATGAACGCCGATGTTCACATCACCGCGGACGACACGAATCTTCCCTTCCGGCAGGACCGGCTCGGCCGTCTCCTCGACGACAAATACATACTGCCCAAACGCGACTTCATGACCGGCATCGGCCCACAGCTCCCGCTCACGCAAAATCAGCGAAGCGTGAAGCGCATATTCCCCAGGCATTCCTTCCACATCGGGGAGATCCAGGGCCAAATAGGTTTCACTCTGCGGAGCCGCCTTAGGGTAGAGAACCGTCCGGAACACCTCTTCGCCTTCGCGATAAAGCGTACAAACGAGCGCATAGGCGTCCAGTCCGGCGAACAGGTTTTCATTTTTGACCTTTATGCCGCAGCGGTCCGGAATCAATTTGACGTTCTGGTACAGGAATTTGACTTCCTGTATTTTGGGCGATACGACTCGGTTCGCATACACAAGTCCGTTCGTGCAAAAATTATAATCCGTAGGCCGATCGGCAAAGTCGCCGCCAAACGCCAAATATTCCTCACCGTAGCGGTTTTTCTTCACCACCGCCTGGTCGATGAAATCCCAGATAAATCCTCCCTGATACAGCTCATATTTCTGCTCCAGTTCCGTGTATTTGTGCATTCCGCCGACCGAATTGCCCATGGCGTGCATATATTCACAGCTGATATACGGCTTTCCGGGATCGCTGTTCAAATAAGCTTCGATGTCCGCCGGTTTGGCATACATGCGGCTTTCCATATCGCTGATGTCATCATAGGCGCGGTTGTGAAACACACCTTCATAATGAACGAGACGGCTCGGATCCCTTTCGCGGAAATAATTCGCCACCTCGCGCAGAACCTGCCCGGCGTAGGATTCGTTGCCGCAGGACCAGATGAGAATCGAAGGATGGTTTTTGTCCCGTTCCAGCATCGAAATCGCCCGATCCATGACGATATCCCGCCATTCCGGCTTGTCTCCGGGAATGTTCCAGGACGGCTCGACAGCGCCCAGCTTTTGCCATGAGCCATGCGTCTCCAAATTCATTTCGTCGATTACATACAGCCCGTACTCGTCGCATAATTCGTACCAAAGGCTTTGATTCGGGTAATGGGAAGTGCGGACGGCATTGATGTTGTTTTGCTTGAGCGTGCGAATGTCCCACAGCATATCCTCGCGCGTAATCGCCCTCCCCGTTCGGCAGTTGAACTCATGACGGTTTACGCCTTTGAATACGATTCGTTTGCCGTTCAGCCGCATTACTTTGTCCACAAGCTCAAACCGTCGGAATCCGATCCTTTGCGGAATGACCTCTGTCAATTGCCCTTTTTCATCGTAAAGGCGGAGGATAAGCGAATATAAATAAGGCAGTTCCGCGCTCCATGGATGAACCTCCGGCACCTCGGCAGCGAGCTTTGCGCGTCCATTCTCCCGGAAATCCGACTCCAGGACGGCGAGGCTTCTCCCCTCCGCATCCCGGATCTCCGCCTGAACGCGGGCTGCCATCGGTTGTTCCAGCCGCAACTCAAGCCCAAGCAGCCCGGTCCGATACGAATCGTCCAGGGTGGCCCGCACCTGTAAATCCCGCACATGGACTTTCGGTATGGTGTACAGATACACTTCTCGAAAAATACCGGAGAAACGCCAGTAATCCTGATCCTCCAGCCAGGCGCCCGTACTGCGTTGGTACACCTCAACCGCCAGCCGGTTTTCCCCTTCCTTTATATAAGGAGTCAGCTCAAAATCGGCGGGTGTAAAGCTGTCTTCGCTGTAGCCGACAAAATGACCGTTCAGCCAAACGTAAAAGGCCGACTCCACGCCTTGAAAAGAAATAAACACCGGACGATCCTTCCACTCTGCGGGCAGTACGAAGGTTTTTACATAGCTGCCGACCGGATTGTCATTTTCCGGAATGGCCGGGGGCCGGATTTCATGATGGCCGTCCCACGGATACATCGTATTTACATATTGCATCCGGCCGTAGCCCTGTGTCTGAATATGGCCCGGCACCTGGATATCGCTCCAGCCGCCGCAGTCAAAGCCGGGCTCATAGAAGCTTGCCGGACGGCTGGCCGGGCTTGCGGCATAGTTAAATTTCCAGCTTCCGTTCAGCGAATGCCGAAGGCTCATTTCACCCGTTGCCGCCTCCTCTTCGCTCGTGAAATATTTATGGTCCGAATAAGCGGGCAACCGGTTCACTGCAAATATCTTTACATCTGTCAGCCAATCCAAAGAAGGCTGCTTGGTTTTCATAACGAAAATCCTCCTTCTGCACGTTCGGGTGCGATCCTTCTTAATATTTGACCGATTATTTGACCGAGCCGATCATCCCCGCGACAAAATGTTTCTGCATCACGAAGAACACGATCGCCGTCGGAATTGTGGAGATGAAAATCGCCAGCATAATAACCCCGAAATCCGGCGCATAGCTGGAGCCGAGATTGGAAATCAGCAGCGGAATCGTTTGCTTTTGCGGCGTTTGCAGCACGATCAGCGGCCACAAATAGTTGTTCCAGCTGCTCATAAACGTAATGATGGACGCTGCCGCATACGTCGTTTTCATCGTGGGCGCATAAACGCGGAAGAACAGCCCAAGTTCGGACAACCCGTCGATCCGGCCGGCTTCAAGCAGCTCCTTCGGAAACATTTTTGTACTCTGCCGGAAAAAGAAAATCAAAAACGCCGTTGTCATCGTGGGCAACACGACCGCCGCCAGCGTATCGATGCCGATCAGCGGCAGAAGATTGGTGATTTTGCCAAACATGCGGTACAACGGCACCATCAGCGCCGCAAACGGAATCATCATCGACAGCAATAAAAGATTAAACACGACGTCCTTGGCCCTGCTTCTGTAAACCTCAAAGCCGTATCCGGCGAGCGAGGCGATCAGCATCGCCAGCAGCGTGGTGGACACGGAGATGAGCAACGAGTTTTTCAAGGCTGTCAGGATGTCGACGGAGCTGAGCAATTTGCGCAAATTGTCCATAAAATAAGTCCCTGGCAGGAGACGTCCACGGGTGACGTCCACGGAGGGATTCGTCGAGCTGACGATGATCCACAAGAACGGAAAAATGGATACGAACGCCGCTACAATAAGGAAAAGATACATGAAAAATCTTTTCGTCTTATGCATCCCGGTCACCTGCCGCTTTAAATTGTATAATGGACAACAGGACGATCATGATGACGATGGAATACGATACCGTCGCCGCATAACCGAAATCCGCCGAATATTTGAACGACAGATTGTAAATGTACTGCGAAATTGTGGTCGTTGCGTTGCCCGGTCCGCCTTTGGTTATATTCATCACTTCATCAAACAGCTGCAGCGTACCGATCGTCGAGGTGATGGAGGTAAATAAAATGATCGGCTTCAGCATCGGAATCGTGATCCGGAAAAATTGCTTGATCGCGGAGGCTCCGTCAATTCTGGCCGCCTCATAGATCGACGGATCGATATTTTGCATGCCGGACAGGTAAAAAACCATATTGTAGCCGGTCCAGCGCCAAGTAATCGCGATAATGATCGTGATCTTCGCCCAAAAGGGATCGGTGATCCACTGAATCGGGGCAGAGACCACATGCAAATCAAGCAGCAGGGAATTGACCAGCCCGTCGCCCGCAAACAGATATTTGAACACGACCGAATAGGCGACCAGCGAGGTGATGCAGGGCAAAAAAATCGCCGTGCGGAAAAAGCTCTTGCCCTTCAGATTGCGGTCATTCAGCAAAACGGATAAAACTAAGGCCAGCAGCACCATCAGCGGCACTTGAAAAATCAAATAAACAAACGTGTTGGATACGGCGGTAATAAACATGGAATCCGTAAACAGCCGTTTATAGTTGCCGAAGCCGTTAAAGCTCAAATTAGAGCCGGTTCCGGTCTGAAACGACAGGATCAAGGCCTGAATCATCGGATAAAAATAAAAGATGACGATCAACAGCACTGCTGGCACAATAAACAGCCAGCCGACTGCAGAAGCTTTCAAACGGATAGCTGAGCCGGTTGCTCTCATCAGGACTCATCTCCTTTTTCAGATGTATCGTAGAGCGGCCGGAAAACAATAAAACCTTGAACTGGAGCAGCCCAAGGTTTTATTGAATTGCCCGCAATTATTGCAATTGGGATTCGGCCTGCGCCTGAGCATCGCGTATGACGCTGTCCACATCTTTGCCGTTCAAATAATTTTGAACTTCAACGACCAGAATGTCTTCAATCGCATAGGTATGAAGGCCGTAATTGACTTTCGGAACTTCCTCGGTCCATTTGGCAAAATCCGCATAGATTTTTTGTCCGTTGAAGAAATCGTCGCTTTTATCGTAAGCGTCCCCGCTGGAAGCCGCCTTCAGCGATCCGATGACCCCTACTTTGTCGAGCATTTGCGAGTAAAGCTCCGCATCGGAACCAAAGGTTTCCGCCAGGAAGTTGGCCGCTATATCCTGACCGTCCATGTTCAGGACGTACCAGGAACTGCCTCCGAGGCTGGAAGCGTTAACCGATTCTTTACTATTCGCCAGGCGCGGAGTCGGTACGACCGCCCATTTGCCCGATTGCGAAGCCTCGGCCTTGATGGATGGCGTAATCCAGTTGCCCGTCGGCACCGTTGCGACGTCGCCGTTGTTAATGGCCGCCAAAAACTGGCTCCAGTCCGAGTTCATTTTCACGATATTCGCATCGAAAAGGGCTTTGTACGTTTCAAGCGCTTCCTTGATAACCGGGTTGTCCGCCAAATTAGGGGTCTTGCCGTCGTCCTTCAAATACCAGGTGCCGGCGGATTGAGCCATCATCCGGATCAGCCCCAAGTCGTTGGGATCTTGGGTCAGCATATCTTTGCCGGTTTTTTCCTTGACCTTCTTCCCGATTTCGATGTACCGGTTCCAGTCGATATTCGTCAGGTCGTCAACCGTAAAGCCGGCCTGCTTCAAATAATCCGTCCGGACGTACAGCCCGGTAGCGCCGGAATCGAAAGGCACGCCGTATTGCTTGCCGTCAAGACTGGTCGGGCCAATTTTATACTCGGCAAAGTCGGCCGGTTTGATGACGTCGGACATATCGCGGAAAGCGTCGGGATAAGCCTGCAGAAAATTTTGCGCCCGGTAGTCCTCAATAAGCACGATGTTCGGCAGCCCTTTCGTTGTTCCCGAGTTCAGCCCGGTGTTTAACTTTTGTACAATATCATTTTGGGCATACTCCACAATATTGACTTTGACGTCCGGGTGCTTCGCTTCGTATTTTTCCTTCGCGAGTTGCAGCGCAGCGATGTTAAAATTGGGATCCCATGCCCAAACCGTGATTTCCTTGCCGCTTCCGGAGCTGCCGCCGGTATTGTCCGCGCCCGAATTGCCCGAACAGGCGGATACGGCCAACATCAACAGCATGCTGACGAACGCAAATAACAACCTTTTTTTCATTTCTGTTCAACCCCCTGCTCTGTTTTTGGATCTTGAGAAAGCGCTTGCTGTATCCGCTTTTATGATAGCATCGGGGTAATTGGGGCTGTTAGAAATATCTTTGTGCGGATTGGCGATATTATTGTCTATCTTCCGAAAGGAAACTTACGGATCTGGTCATTTTTTTGGATTTTGGTACTTTATTTATATCCGGTCGCCGGCTTCATCCGACTTGGCAATCAGCGGAAGGACAATGCGGACTTTGGTGCCCTCTCCTTTGTTGCTGGAGATGCTAACCCCATATGGTTCTCCGTACAGCAGCTTGATCCGGTTGTTAACGTTTTGAATCCCGATGCCCGTAAACAGCTGACGCCGGCTTTTCGGATTGGGCAAGGGGCCTGTCTCACCCGTAAGCTCCATGCCGTCCCCGTTATCAACCACCTCGCAGACGAGCGAGTCGTCGTTTTTCGAGACCAGGATGTAGATCGTGCCCTCGTTTTTTTCATTAAAGGCATGGAAGAAGGCGTTTTCGATAAACGGCTGGATGATCAGTTTGGGCACCTCGTATTGCAGGCAGTCCGGCGCGACAAAATAATTGACCTTGATCCGTTCGCCGTAACGAACATGATTGATAAATACGTAATTTTTCATATTCTCAAGCTCTTGCTCGATCGTGACCGTCTCGCTGACATTGCTGATCGTATTTTGCAAGAGAGAAATCAGGGCGTTAATCGTCTCCGCCGCCATTTCCTTGCTGCCTTTTTGCACCAGCATTTTGATCGACGCAAGCGTGTTGTAGAGAAAATGTGGATTGATCTGCCGCTGCAGCGCCGCAAGCTCAGCGTTGCGCTGCTCCCTTTGGGTGTCCAGCAGCCTGCGGATATAATCGTTCAGTTCGTCCAGCATGTAATTGAACGCTTTGCCAAGCTCCCTGACCTCGTAGCTTCCGCTCACCGTAATATAGTTGCCGAAATCCTTTTGCGCGATCATGGACATCTGCCGAACCAGGCGCGTCAGCGAATCGGTCAATCTTCTGGAAATGACAAAAACGACCAGCATGGCGGCCGCAATAATTCCCAAACAGGTCAAAGACACCGATCTCACGTCAATAATCTGTCCGGCGGTATACTGCCGGTCGATCAGGTTCACCAGATAAAAGTTGTATGAAGGCAAATAATTGGATAAAATGATCCGCTCTTTCCCCATCACGGAGCCGTTTTTATAATTAAGCTTCTTGCTCTCGATCTCCTTGGCTTCCTCTAACAGCTCCGGAGCAGAGCGGCCGATCAGCTCCGGGCGGTTGCTGGAGACGATGGCGCCCGAAGCGTCCAAGACCAGCACGTCGTTGCCGGTGCTGGTGAAATTGGAATAAAACTGCTTAAACTCCCGCTCGCGGATCGAGATATACAGCATGCCGTATAGCTGTCCGCTCGTCCGTTCCACCAGCGCCTTGGAGGCGATGATGTAGCGCTCCGTTTCACCCTCATTTTGCCGCTCATCGTATTGATACATAAGGCGCCGCGGATGGGCCGCCGTATTCACGGTCAGGGGGGCGGCCGCCAATTGTTCCTCCGTGACCGGCCAATAGGCCCGGTCGGTGGAATAGCTGCGGCCGTTCATTCCCGTTATCGTCACCGCCACATCGTAAGCGTTGATGTTGGAGGTCAACTGCTTCATCTGCTCCGACATGCGGTAATACACCTTGGACATCGAGACGGAATCCATCTCTCCCCCGGTCAAAAAGGTTTTGATCGTGCCGCTCTGCGAGGCATAGCTGGCCGCATTGACGATTGAGTCGTTAAAGGAGTCGAGGCTGGTGTTGATTTGCTTCAGCACCTTGGCATTGGTAATGCTGAACGTCTCTGCGAACAGCCGCTCCGACATGCGGATCGTAATCAGCGAGGTAAGCAGGCAGACAGCGACAATGCTCGCCGTCATCACGATAAACAGCTTGGAGAACAACCGCTGGTTGCTCAGTTTTTCGATCATTTTTTTCATGGATCAGTTCCTCTTGCTGCGATGTTGTCTGCGGTATTGGCTCGGCGACATGCCGGTTTGCTTCTTGAATACTTTTGTAAAGTAGCTGTGATCGGAATAGCCGACCCGTGTGCTGATTTCCGAGATGGCCATTTCATCCGCGCGCAACAGCTCGGCTGCCTTGGCAATTCTGATCTTGTTCAGGTATTCGCTGAAGCCTTCGTCATTATGAGCGGAAAAATAACTGGACAGATAGGAGGGATTAAAATGAAAATGCCTGCTGAGGGAACTTAAGCTGAGCGGTTCGCTATAGTGTTCGTCGATATACTCCAGCAATTTTCTCATATTTCCATTTCCCGCTTGCTGGAACCGGGAGGCTGCCAGCTTTTCCGCTTCATCCAGAAAAGCGTTCAGCGACGCAACCGCTTCCGTGACATCCTTCGCCTCATCGATGGCTTTGAAATATGCGTATTTCACATCGTCCAGTTCCTTCACCTGTTCATTCATATCCGCAAGAATAATCGTGATGTTGAAAATGACGTTGCCAAGGAACGATTTGAACTCAAATGGAGGCGTACGATAATTGCCCGCCGCCTGATCGACGTACTCCCGCAGCCGGCCAAACGCGGAAGCAAACTGCTTCTTCCGCAGTTCGGCCGTCAACAGCTTCATGTCGAATGCTTCCGGGACCCGGGCGGGAGGCAACTCGCTTGCTTTCATCATGATCCGGCCGGGAAAATAAAAACGGTAAGCCAACAGCCGCAGCCATTCATCCCGGTATATTTCCGCCAATTGGCTAAGCTCCCCGAACATGCCGCTTACCGCCCACACCATTTCCGGCATGCTCTCGGACTTTTCCGCCGCAAGCGCATGAACCTCGGCAATGACCGCCTCATAATGCTCCCGCGGCATATTGGCCAGCATCAGCAACTGCTTGTTGCTTGCGGCAATCGCCTTCGATACCGTCGGGAAGGCGAGCTTCTCAAATCGCGCCTCCAGATTGGCGGCCAGCCCGATGATATAGCTGTGCGGCTCTCCGGCAACCCGGCTCAGGTCCGCGCCTAGCAGCACAAAGGCGTCGTAAGGAAAATATTCCGCCAGTCGGCCGTCTTCGTCCGAATCGTAGCCGGCCAGCAATCGGTCCAGCAAACGGTCCACGGAGAAGCTGCCGTCCGCCGTTTGCTTCTTATGCTTCAGACCGGGAATTTTACGCGCCGTATTTTGCAGCGCCTGCAGCAGCTCCTCCGTTTCCAACTTCGGTTTCAAAATATAATCCGCTACCCCGCTTTGGAACGTAGACCGCACATAGTCGAATTCCCCATAGCTGCTCAGCACGATGACTTCGATCTGCGGGTAATGCGCTTTCAGAATACGGGTAAATTCCTCTCCGTCCATGACCGGCATCACTATATCCGTAATCACAATGTGAGGCGACAGCCGCTCTATCAAGTTCAGCGCTTCCTTGCCGTTCGAAGCTTCTCCGACAATCTGAAAGCCGAACTGCTCCCAGTTCAGATGATGTTTGATCCCCTGCCGCACCAATATTTCATCATCGACAATCAATACCCTGCAGAACTCATCCATGCCCGTCCCCCCTGTTCTGACAACGTTTTCATTCCGATGGATGCGGTTTATATATTCTTCAGTTTATATATGCTAGCATAAGATAGAAAAATGGCAAGCCGAACCTCTCCGAACATGGTCGAACTTTCCCGGACCCTTGATTTGGAGTTTATGTCCAACACATCACTGCTCGGCTTTTTGCAGCTTTCGCTGGCGCGCAACTTATCTTTTAGGTTTTGCCTTCCGCGATGGGTTAGGTGAACACCCATACGCAGGAGCCCCCGGGTGAATATACTGGTCTTACATTTGAGCAGCGGAGGGGGGTGAAGGGATGTTGGAGCAATATGTTCCTGCCGACGAAGAAAACCTGCGGAAGCTAAAGGGATATCCGGTCTGCATCATCATGAACGACGGAGCCCGCTATTTCGGCTTGATTACGGATTGCAAAAAAGGGAAAGTCGTGCTTAACAGCAATTTCGGGCCGGAGCCGATCGAGGAAGGATCTTCCCATTCATCCTTTAAGCCCGAGAAACGCAAAAAGCGCGCAGCGGAGCGCACCAAGCAGCGCAGCCATCGCAAAGCGGACGTCTGGACAGAACACAAGACAGCCTCCGGCGGACATGTCCCGGAAGCCCCGTTCCGGGAACCGTTCGAAGGCTCGCCCCGTTCGAAAATCGTCCTGCCGCTGGAGCCGATCGAAGCGGTGTTGCTGCTGTAAACGGCAAATCGGCGCCGCCCCGTTCCCGCCTGGTCCCTCGCCGCCCGCAGACGCTCCGTCTGCGGGTTTCTTCAGACCCTCGCGCAAACGGGCGAACGGCAAAAAACGCCGGGCGAACTCCGGCGTTTTATTCATGCATATGTACGGCTGCCGGAGCACGGGCCGCTTCCGCGGTCTATTCCGCCAGCCCGTTCCGGTGGGCGTAAATCGCGGCCTGCGTGCGGTCCTCGACCCCAAGCTTGCCGAACAGATTCGTCAGATGGTATTTGACGGTTTTGACGCCGATAAACAGCTCGTCGGCAATTTCCTGGTTGGACTTGCCCTGCGCGATCAGCTTCAGCACTTCCATTTCCCGCTCCGTCAAGTCGTCGTGCGGCATCGAAGCCGCTGCGGCCGGCTTGCGGAAGCGGTTCATCATTTTGGAGGCGACCTGGGACTCCAGGACGGCCTGACCGCGCGCGGCGGCCCGGATCGCATCGGCGATTTCGGAGGCGCGGGACGTTTTGAGCAGATAGCTGAATGCGCCCGCTTCAATGACCGGATACATTTTCTCGTCGTCCAGATAGCTGGTCAGAACAATGACGCGGCAGTCGGGGTGTTCCTCCATAATCCTTCGCGTCGTTTCGATGCCGTCCATTCCTTCCATGACCAGATCCATCAGCACGACGTCCGGTTTGTACGCTTTCGCCAACCGCAAACCTTCGGCGCCGTTTCCCGCTTCGCCGATCACCTCGATTCCTTCCTCCGTTCCCAGGACGGCCGCCAGCCCGATTCTGACCATCTCGTGGTCATCGACCAGCAGTACCCGGATCGGATTGCACTCCGCCATCGTTCCACCCCCTCTCTTCGGCCATGATCGGCACCCGAATTTCGATTCTCGTTCCTTTGCCGGGAGCGCTGGCGACATTGAAAGAGCCGCCCAGCTCGTTCGCCCGCTCCTCCATGCTGACGAGGCCGTAGGACGTATGCTTCTTCTCCTGGACGTCAAAGCCGACGCCGTTGTCGCGGATCGCAAGTCGAACCGTGTCGCCGCGCCGGTGCAGCGCGATGTCCATTCGGGTCGCCTTGGCATGGCGAAGCGTATTGGAAAGCGCCTCCTGCACCATCCGGAACAGATGGTTCTCCATCCCTTTGTTCAACTGCAAATCTTCGTCCATATCAAGCGATATATGCATCGGGACTTTGGCTTGCATTTCCTTGACAAGTTCGGGAATCGCCTGCGCCAGCCGCTTCCCGTCCAGATGGACCGGCCGCAGGTGAAGCAGCAGCGCCCGCATTTCGGATTGCGCGACGGCGGCCATCTCCTCGATCAGCTCCACCTGGCGCCGCGCCCGTTCAAAATCCTGCTCGAGCGTTCTGCCGACCGCCGTGGCGGTCATGGAAATGGCGAACAACTGCTGGCTGACCGCGTCGTGAAGCTCCCTCGCCAGCCGCTGGCGCTCCTCGATAACCGCGCTCATCCGCACCTTGGCGGCAAGCTCCGTGTTATTGGAGGAAAGCCGCTGGAGCGTCGCCACCTGCTCTTCCCATTTACGGCTTAACCTTGACAGCTGCTCCGCAAGCCGGCCGATTTCATCCTTGCCCATATTGGGCAGCGGCGGCACCGGGTTTCCCTTCTCCAGCATAAGCATCGCATCCCGCATCAGTTCGACCCGGCTTCGGATCGGGTAGCTGCGATAAAACCCGAAGGCCGCCCCCGCCGCGATCAGCACGCCGATGGCCGTCAGGCCGAACGTGATGATCGTCGACCAGGATTCGAACGGAGCGGCCAGGCCCTGACTTTCCAACAAATAGACGACGAGAAAACCGATGCCGAGGGAGAACAAAACGGCTTCGCCCATTTGACGCCACACCATTTGGACCCCTCCTCACATCGAACGAATTTTAATATTGCCTACGAGATAAAACAACTGGAGTTTCAATTGATGCGCTTTTTGGTCGTAATCGGGCGAACGCCAGTAGATCCGCTGAGCCATGCCGCCCTCCTGCTGCGCGTTCCAGCCGATCTGGCCCAGGAGAACGGACGCTTCGATCTGCAAGCCGTAATCTTCCGGCACGATCCATTCGACATCCCCCATGATTCCCTGGAGCACCACCGTTGTCTCGCGCTCTTCCGGAACCGCCATCGTCAAATCCACCCGGATTTCCCCGAACGCATGCCAGTACGCCATCGACCGGAGTATCCAAGAGGGCTGGTCCAAACGCAAATGAAGCAGCAGGCGGTGTCGGCTGACGAAATTGCCCGGTCCGGGCGGTTTCGCCTTCATATAAAACACCCCGAGCGAGAGGAGCACGATCGCGACGACGAGGCCGAGTTGATTGATGATCAGCGCCAGAACGGAAACCGCGATCAGGACGGCGGCCTTTCGCTCGCGGTCGCTTCGGAACCGGACAATGCCCAAAATAAGCAGCGCCAACGCATTCGCCGTCAAGTAACCCGCCACTCCGCCCAGCAAGAGATAGCTGCCGGCCGCAATGAACACAAGAGCCTGTTTCGGTATCGATTTCATAACGGCCGTCCCTCCTAGCGGTTTCTAACGATGACTTCACGGCGAAGGCCATAACGGACCCCCGGGGTCCGTCATGGCCTGATCGATGCCTTCATCACAGCATTCTTTGTAAGAATATCACAAGTTTCCGGTTGCGGAAAACGGTCTTTTCGGTCCGCTCTCCTCGGCTCGCTCTTCCCGGCCCGTTCGCCGCCGATGCGGGCGATCGCCCGGAATCGGCTTGCGGCCATCCGCCTGCCCCGCGCTTATTCTTCCGAAGCCGGAGCGGAAGCCGGGGACGGGGGAGCGATCCGGCTCTTCAGCGCGGCAAGCTCCTGCTCGACGCGGAACGCTTTGTCGGGATCGAGGCTCGAAGCCGGGGCGGCAAAGGGAGTGCCCGGCATGCGGACGACGTCGGCTTCCGCCTCCATTTGCAGAATCTTCTCCTCCATCCGGTGGAAGCCGCGGGACGCCGCGCCGCTTTCGATCGTATGAAGCGAGCTGATCTGCGACAGCTGCTTGCGCGCCTTCGCCATTTGGGCGCGGGCGGCCAGCTCGTTGCGCTTGTTGCGCAGCTTGTAGTATTCGTCCTTCATTTCATGCAGCTGAGCCGTCAGCTCGCCGACTTGCGCATGCGCCTGTTCGTGCAGTCCAACCAGGTTGTTCGATTGCTGATCGTAGTAGACTTTTTCTTCGAGCAGCTTGCGGGCCAGCGCTTCGTTGCCGGAGCGCAGCGCCTGCTCGGCTTGCGACGCGCGCTCGGCGCCGATGCGGATCGCCTCGTCGAGCCGCTGCTTCATCCGGCGCTCGGCGGCCATCTGCCGCGCCACCGTCACTTCCGCTTCATGGATTTCTTTCTCCATGTCGCGCAAATACTGGTTCAGCATGACGACCGGATCTTCCAGCTTGTCAAGCAATTCGTGAATGGAAGCCTTCGTCAAATCCTTCATCCGTTGAAATACACCCATGGTTTATTCTCCTTTCGATTCCTTTTCGAATTTGGCAATGCGGGCCTTCAGTTCTTCGATTTCGCGCCGAAGCGCCTTCTTCTCGATGTCGTCCATCATGGCATCCAGTCCTCCCGATTCCCCCGGCGCGGCGGAGTTGCGTATCTTGGCTCCGCCGGCGAACGTTCCGCCTCCCGCCGCTTGCGGTCCCGGCCCCGGCGTCCAGCCCTGCTGCGGGGACGACGAATAGGCGTTGTGGGGGGGCGTCCAGCCGTAATGGGCGCCGCCGGCGCGCGGTCCGCCGTTCCACGGATCGCCGAACGGGTCGACGCCGAAGTTCGGCTGCTGGGGAATGATCAGGCCGGCGATGAGATAGACGAAGATGACGGATCCCGCCGAGAATACGGCGACAACCACCAGCAGGATGCGCAGCAACGTCGCGTCCACGCCCAGGTACTCCGACAGTCCGCCGCAAATGCCGAATATTTTGCGATCCCGCGACGAACGATACAATTTGCGCATGGATTAACCTCCTTGTTGCAGTTTGCGTTTCAGTTGCTCCAGTTCCCGTTCGATGGTGTCGTGAACGACCGCTCCGGCCTGGTATACCAGTTCCTGACCCATGCGGCGAAGATCGCGCAGGCTTCTTGTCTCCAGCTCGATGTCGGTCAGCCGGTCGTTCAACTTGCGGAACATGCTCGCCGGCCCGTCCGCCGCGCCGGCACCGAACCGCGCGTTCAGACGCTGCTGCAGGCGCAGCGATTCCATGCGGGCCAGATAGAACTGCCGCTGGTCGTACACGATGCGGTACTCGTCCCTGAGTTCCTGAAGCAGCTGCTCCAGCTCGGCCAATTCGCTGCGGCTTTGCTCGTACAGCTCCTTGTAGCGCTGCGCCTTCTCCTCGTGGATCACTTTATCTTGAAGCGCCAGCTTGGCGACGTTTTCTTCCCCGGCTTTGAGCGCCGTGACGGCTTGTTCTTCGCGCCTATTTTTCCAATGCTCGGCTTCTTTCCACTGTCTCAGCAGGTGATCGTTATGCGCCGCGTACTGCCTTTGGAGCTGCTCGCACTGAACGATTTCCTGATGCGTCGACCACAGAAACTGATCGATCAGACGAACGGGGTCTTCCGCTTTCTCCAAGCGATCGTTCAAGGTCGCTATCGTCATATCGCGCACTCGTTTGATGACGCTCATCTCGTTCCTCCTTCTTATGGCTTCCGGCCCGGAGCGTTATACTCGTCTCATATTGCGGGCCAGCAGGGATATTCCGAAAACGATCAGGCCGATTGCAGCGACCCAGAAGATGACGGCGGACAGCTTGCCCAGCAGCATGAAGCCGCCGATCACGATCAGAATTCCGCCGATGAACCGGTTGCCGTTTCTCCAGCCGAGCACGCCCAATCCGACGACGAGCAGCGGGATCAGCAATCCGATCAGAAATCCGAAGAGATTGCCCAACTTCCCGACCAGAAGCAAACTGCCGATCACAACGAGCATAATGGCCAATCCGTTCCCCTTTTTCAATGGCTGCACCTCCTTTTGCCAGTTCGGCCGGCTCGCGCCTTTGCCGAGTCGTTCACCTCACAATCCCATTGTAAACCGGACCGGATTTGCGCATAACGGACCCGCGCATGTTTTTGACCCTGGACTGCGGTCGGGGAGCCTTACCGTCTTCCGTCCCCGGCGCGGTCGGCCTTGCGGACAAGTGGCAACATTTGAGGGTTCCAATCGGGCTCCGGCCTATGTTAGCGTAAAGGTACAACCTGCTGGGAGGTGCGAACATGAAAGCACTGGGACTTGCCTTGCTGGCGTTCGGCATCGCAGCCGGTTCCTTGGCCGGAACGGCCGGAAAGGCGGCGGCGGCGCCCGCGGACGCATCCTCGGCCGGGCGGCAGTCCGGTGACCAAGCGGATTTGGCGGACGCGAAAGCCGCCGATATCGAGAACGTGATCGCCGACGGCATGAAATATATGGGCACGCCTTACGAATTCGGGGCGGACCGCGAGTCGGACAAGACGTTCGACTGTTCTTCCTTCGTGCGCTGGATTTTCCGGGAGGCGCTGGGCATCACGCTGCCGGCCGATTCTCGCGGACAAGGAAAATATGTGAAAGAGAAAGGGCACGCCGTAACGGACATCGATCAGCTGAAGCGCGGGGATCTGGTGTTTTTTATGGCGTACAAAGGCCCCGACAAGTCCGATTACGAAGGCATCGACAAATCTTCCGAGCGCATTACGCACGTCGGCCTCTACCTGGGGAACGGCAAGCTGCTGCATACCTACTCCGTCAAAAGCGGCGGGGTAACCGTAAGCACGATAAAGGACAACTCGTGGGAATACCGCTTCCTGTTCGGAGGCAGCTTGTTATAGTGTAATTATGCTTAAGCGGACAGCGCCGTCCTTGACCGGGGCGCATTCGCTTGAGCGCCAGACGATTTAAAAAAACAACCCGGAGCCGCAGGCATTTTCAACCGCTTGCTGCTCCGGGTTTTCCTTTTTCAGCGGATCTTTTCGCATCGTGCACGCGGCAGGACCGATCTTTTTCAACCTTCGGATATACCGGCTTCCCCTACGCACACTTTCTTCGGCTATCCTCCCTTTTCAGGCCGCACTTTCTTCGTCTATATTCCTCACCGCGCCTCACGACGCACCCTCCTCCAGCTATATTGGATTTGGTACAGGATAATCCGTTCATTTTTGCCGTTCGTCACCCTATACTGGATTTTCTCCAATGAATTGCCTATTTGAAGGGAGGTTTCGGATTAAGCGTGCTATAAAAATAAACCTTCAATCCCCCTGCATTTTACGGGGGTTTCGAAGGTTCATTTTTGATATGGCACGGGTTCTATACGGCGTTGGATTTTCGGGCAGCCCTTTTAGGACAGCCTCTGGCAACAAACATCAATGCCTTCCATCTTATTCTTCCAGCCACAAAATGCTCGTGACGCCGCGCGGGTAATATTTGCTGCCGGTAATTTCGCCCGCGATGATCTGGTCGCTCCAGCTCCAGACGGACAGCTCCTCGTGCGTCAGCCACTTCACGTGGGCGGCGTCCGCTCTCGCTCCCTTTTCGTCCCACGGCAGTCCCAGAATGCGCCGGGCGATGAACTGGCACAAATAGATTTTGCTCAGCCAGCTGTTGTCGCTCGTCGACGAAATTTTCCAGCCGCCGTCCGGGAACAGGCAGACGCCCTCGCGCAGCACCTCGCGGAAGTGGCGGTCCAACGCGCGAATGTATGCGCCGAACCTTCCGTCCGCATCCAGCGCTTCCCGGCAGCCGGTCACATAAGGGAAAATCAGCCCTTCGATCGCCGGAATGATTTTCGAGTTGTTGCCTTCGCCGATGACGGCCGGAATCGTACCGTCCTCCTGGACGTGGCTGACGATCGTGTCGGCGCACCGCTGCGCTTGCAGGCCCGCAACCTCGGCCAGCTCGCCGCGGCCGGTTTCCTTGAACAGCTTCTCCATCGCCACGTAGGCCGCCCAGGTTTTGCCCGCCAGGTAGATGTTGTTGCGCGCCTGGCCAAGCGAAACGTCGAGGCTGTCGTACGTCGTGATTTCCGCCCCGCCCATCGTCCGCGAGCTGTCCAGGCCCATGACGCCGTTGCGCTGCGCCGGGTCCGGGTGGTCCCGGTTCAGCATGCTTTCCAGACAGCTTTCCAGCACGGTCAAATTGGCCTCAAGCCATGCCCGGTCTCCCGTCCGCTCGACATAGGCCGCGGCGCAGAGCACCCAGTTGACGAGCTGCTCGTGCGTCATATGCGAGAAGCAGCCGTCGAGACCGTAGCGCTCGTAAGCGGAATAGCCGGGACGAGACAGCACGTTGGCTACGCCCATGTCATGCGTGAAGCTGATGCCGCCCGGATATTCGGTCTCATCCCCCGGGAAGCGGACCGTATCGGTGTAGCTGTACCGTTTGACGAACATGTCGAGCTCGTTGCGCACCGTCCACGGATTGAATTTCAGCTCGAAAAAGAGCTGGTCGACGGTCAGGTCGAACGTGTTCATCATCCGGTATTCGCCCTCGTTGACGACCCAGAACGGCTCGCCGTCCAGTTCCAGCAGCTGCGTGGAGCCGTAATAGCTGCGGATCGCGTGCGCCATCATAAATTTCTGGTCCTCGGACAGACGCCCGTTCTCAAGCAGCCCGTTTGCCCGTTCCGCAGAGGCTTTCAGCGCGTCGAAGCGCTCCGCCGCATATTCCGCCACCGCCTCGATATTGCGGAAATAACGGGTATAATAGTAAGACGTATCGAGACCCGCGGTGACGATGCCGCCCCGGTAAAAGCAGATCACGAAGCGGTACACGGCTTTCTCTCCGGGCTCCGCATCGGCGATAAGCGCGCCGACCGTGCCCAGGCCGAACGTCCAGTTCTCGGTCAGCTTTTCCGTCAAAATATCTTCCATGCTGAAATGCAGCGCCGAACGCACCCTTTTGTCGTCGGTCGCGATGGCGATGCTGCGCCCTTGTCCGACGCCCGCCAGGCTTGACGTATCGTCCAGCCGCCGCATCGCGCTGTACGGATCGGCGCCCCGAAAGCCGAAAAACGCCCGCCGCTTGCGGCTCGAACGCGTATTGTCGACGATGAGCTCCGCCAGCACGGCCGGAACGAGCGCCTCCCGCAGTTCCTCCTCGTCCGCCGTCTTCGGATCGGGAACGGAACGGACCTGCGTATAAATCTTAAACGTCAGGTCGCCCGCGGTCCACGCGTCCGTGCCGAGGCGGAAGTCCCGCTTCACTTGCGATTTGGGCCACGCGTGCAGCAAGCGCGGCTTGTCCGGGTTCGGGTCCGGATTTTCGATGTCGTACCGTTTGCTCTCGTCCTCTTCCTGGGATTCGTAGAAAGGCAGCGTATCGTAGCCGCTTCCGTCCTCCCGCTCCAGCCCGATGTAGACGTTCTGCTTCGGCGATCGGCCGAGCTCGAGATCGAAGCCGCCCCCCGGTCCCGGAAACCCCAGCGTAAAGCTGGCAAAAGCGCCGATCGGCGAATGATGCGCGTTAAAAAAATCGTTGCGTCCCATTGCGGCACACTTCCCCTTCCGAAGCGGTTGTTTTTACCCCCATCATAGTCCAGCGCGGAGCGGCATTACAGGGTCAAAACCCGCTTTTATTTGGACAAATCGTGCCTTTGCCCGCAGCCGTTGTGCTATAATTCGGATAATCATCCCACTAGCCGGAGGCGCGCCATGAAACGCAAGATGCCGGAAGGCACCCATAACAGCCTTGAAGGGCAAATGTACCCGGACATGCAAGCCGCCGTTCAAGTGTTCGCCGCCCATTGGCGCAAGGTCAACGCCGCCTGGACGTATCCGGAGCACGTTCACCCGCTGTTCGAATTTAACGTCGTGCTGGAAGGCAAACAAAAAATGGTCGTGAACGGGCAAACGGTTATCCAGTCGGAAGGGGATATTTTGCTCATTCGTCCCCAGGTGGCCCACCGCAGCGACGGCTCCGCGGAGAACGCCGGCATGGTTTATTTCAGCCTGCATTTCGACATCGACGATCCCGCTTTGAGAAAAATGCTGCTCGCCCGCGAGGAGCCGGTCATCGCGCCGGATTCTCCGCTCGGGCTTTCGCTTCACGAGATCTTCCGGTCCTATCTGCAGCCGCCGTCGCCGTCCGCGGACCTCTCGCAGGAGCGGCTCGTCGCCCAGCGCTCGGCCTTTCGCCTGTTTGCCGCGCTGTGCGACTGGGCGCTTGCGCAGAGCCGGGCGGAAGGAGGAGGGCCGCCGGAACGCGCCGCCGACCCCGCCCATACGCTGGCCGGCGCCATGGAACGGATGCTGCGCGAATCGGTGACGGGCCTTGCCGCCAAACGGACCGCCATCGAGGACATCGCCGCTTCACTCGGCTATTCGCCCGCCTACTGCAACAAAGCGTTCAAGCAGGTGTACGGCGTCTCGCCCAGGCAGTACTTGTCCGGCCTGATCGTAAGGGAAGCGAAGCTGCTCCTGATGGACCGCCGGCTGTCCGTCGACGAGATCGCCGTCCGGCTCGGCTACCGGGACGTCTCGCACTTCAGCAAGCAGTTCAAGCGTTGGACGGGCATTTCTCCGCTCGGCTACCGCAGGCTGTCGCATTGAACGCCTGATAACGGCGGAGATATGCCGGTTTGGCGCCGAAGGCCGATCAGCTGCCGTCCGCATCCTCCTCCCTTTTTTCCAGCACGGATTTGATCCGCTGATCCATCGTCTTGCGGCAGATCAGAATGCCGGCGGGCGTGGACACGACGATCAGGTCGCTCACCCCGATGAGCACCGTTTTCGGCGCATCGGAAAACACAATGTTGCCGGCGCTGTCCACCGCCTCAACGTTTCCTTCCATAATGTTGCCGTACCGGTCCGCGCCGCGGATGCGCTCCAGGGCCGTCCAGTTTCCGACATCGTCCCACTCGAACCGGGCGGGGATCATAAAAATCCGGTCGGCCTTCTCCAAAATCGCGTAGTCGACCGATATTTTCGGCAGGCTTGCATACACCGTCTCGAGATGCTCTCCCGCCCCGGTCAGCGCCGCCCACATCTGCGGCTGATGAAGCGCCATGTAATAAGCGATCGTGGAAGGCCGCCAGGTAAAAATTCCGCTGTTCCAGTAAATGTTGCTGCGCCGGATCAACGACTGGGCCGTGCTCGCGTCCGGCTTCTCGATAAAGGACATGACGCGAAACACGTCATCCCGATACGGCTTCGGTTCGGCCTCGATATAGCCGTATCCCGTCTCCGGCCGGGACGGCACGATCCCGAGCGTCGCGATCGCCCGCTCTTCCCGCGCGACTTCCCCGCACAGGCGCAGCGCTTCCCCAAGCGCGTCCGCGTCCGGAATATGCTGATCCGAGGGAATGGCCACGAACGCTTCGTCCGAACCCCGGTTCAAAAAGTATAGCGCCGCAAGCGCGATGCCGGGAGCGGTGTCCCGCTGCTCCGGTTCTTCGATGAGCCGGTCCGCAGCGAGTTCCCGCAGTTGTTCCTTCACTAGCGCGGCATATTTTCGGGAGGTCGAAACGTAAATGTTCTCCTTCGGAAGCCAGGAGCGGAGGCGGCGGTACGTCAGCTGCAGCATCGTCTCTCCGCTTGCCGTCAATTCGAGAAATTGCTTCGGCTTCGCGTCCGTGCTTCTCGGCCAGAACCGGCTGCCCTTTCCTCCGGCCATAATCACCGCGTTCATCGGTATCACCCCTTGGCTATATATATGAAAGGGCGCGGCCGGATGGCTTGGACATTTCCCCCTGCCCGACGGCTTGAACCGCCTTTTCTCGCACCATTGCGCCGAACGGGCCGGAGCAAGGCGCGCTTTGGCAAAGGCGCCGCCGGCTATCCGTTCGCTTCCCGCTTCCTGCGGGCGATAAAGCCGATTTTCGACGTCATCCCAAGTTCGGAAAGCAGCTCTTTATACTCCCTGTTCACCCTGGCCAAGAAACCGTTCAATGCCGCCTCCGCGCGCCCGTCGGTCCCCGGCCGGACGGGAAACGCCGGCTCCCCCATGCCGTCCTCCGCACGCGGCTGCGGCCGGTCGCGAAGCACCCAGTTCAGATGGTTCACCAAATGATAATCTTGGGAATAAAAAAAGTCGCCTTCCAGTCCCGCTTGATCCAGCAAAATCCGCAGGCTCCGCTCGCTGAAGTAAAACAGATGCGCGCTGCGGAAATAAAACGTCCGGTAATTCGGCAGATCGAACGCCGATACCAGAACGTCCCGCAAGTTCGGCACCTCGACGTACAGGAGCCCGTCTTCCTTCGCGTAGTCTTTGAGCTGAAGCAAAAATTCCAGCGGATTGCCGACATGCTCCATCACCTGAAAGGCACAAACCGCATCGAACGACCGTTTCGCAAGCGGCGTCTCGGCCAGGTAATCCGTATATACCGGACATCCGCACCGCTCCGAAGCGAACTTGGCCGCCTCCGGGTCGATTTCGACGCCGACCGCTTCTTTCACCTTATCCTTTATATGAAACAAAAAGGCCCCGGACGAGCAGCCGACGTCCAGAACCGCCGCATCCCGGCGCAAATATCGTTCGATTCGGGCGACCCTGTCCTGCTGGAATCCGACGGCGCTGTCAAACAGCCGCTCGGCGTCGGCCTGTCCGCGGACATCGGGCTTGTAGGCTTTCCGGTATTCGTTCCGATAGTACCGCTTCAGCTCCGCTTCGTCTTTCCGTTCTTCCAAAAAGCCCAGATCGCACTCCGGGCAGTGGAAAACGCGAAGCTTCTCCCCATTCCGCAGCCGGTCGGTCAACACGTTCGTACGGTCTTGGCCGCATAACGGGCAGTTCACCGGTTTTCCGCCTCCTTCCTTTTTCGCAGGCGAAGCAAAAATGCCGCCCATTCGAGTTCGATCGGATCGTCGATATTCACAACCTCCCGGTCGATGAGCAGCGGCAGCGTGCGGTCCGTAATCACGTTCCGCTTGTTCAGGAGGCAATCTCTCGTCAAGGCGTAGCACACCCCGTTGCGCCAATACTTGGCGTCCAGCGCCTGCCTGTAGACCACCCCGGCGCCCTCCGGCTCGTAGAACGACAGCTTCGAGCCGTTCAGGCCGAAGATTTTCCGGGGATGGAACTTGGACGGCACGGCGCTCACCGTCACGACCGAATCCGCCCCGGACCGGATCAAAAGCTCCGTCGCCCGCTCCACATCCTCGGCCAGCCGCAGCGGGCTCGTCGGCTCGACCAGCAAAATGACGTCGAACGTCCGGCCGTAATGCTTCTCGGCTTCCGCAAGCGCGTGGACGGCCGTCTCGACGGCGCCCGCCGTATCCGTGCTCAATTCGGCCGGACGGACGAACGGAGCGTCAAGGCCGTAACGCCTTCCTTCCGCGATATACGCCGCCGAATCCGAGGAAAGGACCTTGGCATCCAGCCACGGCAGCCGGCCCAAACACAATCCCGCATGGCCGATCAGCGACACCCCGGCCAGCCGGCGCATGTTTTTGCCTGGGATGCCCTTGCTTCCGCTGCGCGCCGGAACGATGGCAATGACGCTGCGATTCGAATACATGGCCGTCTCCCGTCCCGTTTAGGGGTCCAGCGTTACGGCCCGGTCGGATATGGAGCTCTGCCGGCACGCCTCGACGACCCGCAGGGCGTTCAATCCGTCCCGAAGCGTGCACAGAGGCTCGCAGCCGCCGCCGACCACGTCGAGAAAATGCTCCGCAAGCCGGAGAAACATCTCGTTCCGTTCGTGACCGAATCGAATCTCCTGCCAATCCCGCCCCGCTTCCAGGCCGATCTTGACGGCGTCCGGCTCGAAGCTCCACACCAGGCTTCCTTTTTCCCCGACGATCCGGATCGTTCTTTCATGAGGCCGTCCGTACAGGTCCAGATGAAGCCGCACCCGAAAGCTCCCATCGTACGACGCCAGAATGTCCACATGATCGTCCGTTTCGATTTCAAGCGGGCTTAAGCGCTCGACTTGGGCGTAAATCTTCGACGGCATCCCGAACAGCCAGATCATCAGATCGATAAAATGGCTTTCGTCGAGCAGCGCCCCGCCGCCCAATTCCTTGCTCGCCATAAAGAAATCCTGATACCGTTCCCACGGATGCCAGTCCGCCAGATGCGCGCTCATGACAAAGTCGGCGTACAAGGGCTTGCCGATCGTGCCGTCCCGCAGCTTGCCCCGCAGGAAGCGGATGGAAGGCCACCACCTGTACGTATAGCCGACCAGGACGGCGGGCCGCGCCGGATCATCCGCGCCTTCGGCCGCGAGCCGCTCCGCTTCCGCGAAGGACGGGGCGACCGGCTTCTCCAGCAGCACCGGCTTGCCCCGTTTCAGGCATTCGGCGCACTGGGACACATGAAAGGCCGGGGGAGAAGCGACGACCACGGCGTCGAAATCGTCCTGGCGCCATGCCTCGTCCAGCGAGCCGAACGAATGAACGAGCTCCGCGCTTTTCGCCGCTTCTTCCAGCCGGTCCTTGCGGGGGTCCATGCCGGAGACGCGGCAGCCCAGAAAAGCGAAATTGCGCAAATGCCGCTTGCCGGCGGAACCGGTTCCGGCAACCAAAATATGCTTTGCAGTCATGCTTTTCACCTCAAATTCGCAGTCATCGACGTATAGCCGGTCTTGTCGAACGCCATTTCCATAAACAACGGCCCCGGAAAGTCCAGGTCCGCCCGTTCCAGCGCCCTGCGGAATTCCCGGTAACTTCGCACCCGGACCGCCTCCCATCCGATCGCTTTCATCGGCCGGTACCAGCTGGAACCGGCGATTTCGACCGGCTTGCCGCTGCCCGCCCTGGACGCCGCCGCCCGCCGGATCGAGCCGTAGCCGCCGTCGGACATATAAAGCACGAAGAGCTTGAGCCGAAGCTCGGCGGCCAGCCTCAGCTCGGCCCAATAGGGCCGGATGCCCCCGTCGCCGGCCAGGCAGACGATCGCGGCCTCCGGATGGGAGACGGCAAGGCCGATGGCGGTCGGAACCGAAGTGCCCATGAACCTTCCGTTGCCGCTCCCGCAATATTCGGAAGGCTGCCGCGCCTTCCACACCGTTTCGGCGATCGTGCAGAACAGCCCCGTATCCGATACGAGAATCGTCTCCTTCCCGTGCAGCCGCTCCTGCACATCCCTCAGCGCCCGGGCCGGCAGCCACGCTTCCCGGAACAGCTCGCGGTCCACCTCCCGCCAATAGCGGCGCAGAAGCTCCTCGCCCCAGGATTTGGCGGACAGGGCCCGGGCAAGCTCTTCCCCGGCGGCTTCCATATCGAACGGATGCGCGACCGCCGACGCCTGAAACCCCTCGCTTAATTCATGCCCGGCGTTGTCCACAATCACGATCTCCGCCTCCGCGCGGATCGGGCGGACGACCTCCGTATTTCTAAGCCCGATGCCGACGATCAGATCCGCTTCCTGTAAAATGTTCCGCTCCGGCGACAGCTTCCCCGCTTCGCCGGTCACCAGCCCGCCGAAGAAAGCGCTGCGCTCGTCGATGCACCCTTTGGCCGCGGCCGTTGCCAGCACGGGCACGCCGAGCCGGTCCCAACGGATCGAGCCGAGCCGCCGGGCCGCCATCGAGCCGAGCACGACGGCCGGCTTGCGCGAGCGCTCGACCGCCTCGAGAATCCGCTCGAACGCCCGGCCGCCGTCCTCCCGGTGCGGCAACCCGGACTCGCCGTCCGGATGGGTCCGGATTTGGGGCTCGCGTTCCGGTTCGTCGGAAATGTCCAGATGGACCGGTCCCGGCGCCTCTTGGACGGCCAGCTCGGCCAGAAGGCCGACGCTGCGAAGCTCCCGGTCCAGCCGGGCGTACCCCTTCGCCGCCGGACCACACAGCGCCGCGTGATCGGCCCGCTTGTGCATGTAATAGGCCGGAGCCGCCGAGGAATACGATTCGCTGACGGTCAGCGCCGGCCTCCCCTCGTACCGGTTCGAGAGGATGCCCGGAATGAAGTTGGCCAGCCCCGGCCCCTTGATCCCGATCGCGGCCGCCCGCAGCCGGCCGTCCCGGCAGCAGGCGCCGGCCATCAATGCCGCCGCCGCTTCGTGGGCGACCGGATAGAACGGCACGCCCGAATCCTCCAGGCAGGCGATCAGGTCATAGCTGATCCCGCTTCCGGTGATGCCGAACGCATGCCTGACGCCCGACCGGATAAGCTCCCCGGCGAGCCGGCGCGCGAGGCCGCTCATGTCGCGCTCCCTCCGTAATGCTCGAGAATGCGCCCGCAGGCGAACGCGACCGCACGGTCGACCGCCTCCGGGCAGTAGCCGCCGATGTGCGGGGTAATGATCACCCGGTCCGATTGGCGGGCGTACTGCCACAGCCCGCTGCGGCGGACGTCCGGTTCGTCCGCCAGCACGTCGAGGCCGGCGGCGGCGATTCTACCGCTTCGAAGCGCGTGAAGCAGCGCCTCTTCGTCGATCACCTCGCCGCGGGACGTGTTGACCAGAACGGCGCCCGGTTTCATTTTCCCGATGTTGTCCGCCCCCAGAAGGCCCTTCGTTTCCTCCGTCACGTGCACGTGGACGCTGACAAAATCCGAAACGGCCAGCAGCCGGTCCAGATCGGCGCGCTCGGCCCACGGCGGAAAGTCGCCCGCATAGGGATCGTAGCCGACCACCTTCATGCCGAACGCGTCCGCGTATTTCGCCATCCATGTCCCGATGCGGCCCATGCCGATGATGCCGAGCGTTTTGCCGCGCAGCATGACGCCCGGAAACCGCTGACGGTCCCAGCTTCCCCGCATCGTATCGGCGACCGCGCCCCTCAGCCGTCTTGCGCACGCCATCAGCAGCAGCCAGGAATGCTCCGCCGCCGGCGTCAGCCCGCGCAGAAATTCGGTCTGCCCCTGCAGGGTAAGAAGCGGAATGCCCCGCCGCCGCAGCGCCTCGCGGTCGATATGATTCGCCCCGGTGGTCGCCGTCGCGACCAGTTCGAGCCGCTTCGCGTTCATAATCGTCTCGGCGGTCAGCCTGACTTTCATCGAGGCGTCCAAAAACACGGCGCACCGCTCGATTTCGGGAAGCAGCGACTCCGCCCGGTCCTCGGCGGCGCGAATGTCGAACCGCCCTTTCAGCGCCTCCTCCACGATGCGAACGCTATGGGACGGCCCGCTGTAAACCAATCGTTTCAATCGATCACTTCCTCGCCGGCCGGCCGGACAGCCGTTTTTTTACTTGGCGCCAAGCCTGTAGACATGCTGATCCTTTAGCCCCGCTGAGGCGTTGCGGCAATCGAATACGGCCCGCGAATGCCGGACGACAAAGCCGAAATCGTACGACCGGTGAGCCGTCAAAATCACGACGCAGTCGTATCCGGACAGCCGTTCTTCGGTAAGTTCCGGGATCGAATGCCGCTTGATGCCGCTTTCGTCCGTAAACGATTCGATATAAAAATCGTGATAGTCCACCGCCGCGCCCCTGTCCGCCAGCAGGCCGAATATCTCGAGGTTGGGCGATTCGCGCAGGTCGTCCTGATCCGGCTTGTAGGCCATGCCGAGCAGCAGCAACCGCGAGCCGGCCAGGCACTTGCCGTAATCGTTCAGAATTTCCATCAGCCGATGAACGACGTAACGGGGCATCGACTGGTTCGACTCCTGCGCCAATTCGATGAATTTGCTGTAAAAATGCGCGCGCTTGGCCCTCCACGCCAAAAACAGGGGATCGAGCGGAATGCAGTGCCCGCCGATGCCGGGGCCCGGGTAGAACGGCATGAACCCGAACGGTTTGGACGATGCGGCGGCAATGACTTCCCAGATGTCGATGCCCAGCTCTTCGCTAAGCCGCGCCATCTCGTTGACGAATCCGATGTTGACGCTCCGGAACGTATTTTCGAGCAGCTTCGTCATCTCCGCCGCCTTCGGGCTCGAAACCGTCACGACGCGGTCCGCGACCGTTTCGTACAGCGCTTTTCCGGCCGCAAGGCAGGCGTCCGTCGTGCCGCCGATCACCTTCGGGGTATTGCGGATGCCGTACTTGCGGTTGCCGGGATCGATCCGCTCGGGAGAATAGCACAGATAATAGTCCTGCCCGGGGACATAGCCCGCCTGGCGAAATTCCTTCTCCAGGCATTCCTCCGTCGTCCCGGGATACGTGGTGCTTTCGAGCACGATCAGCATTTGCGGATGCAAGCGGGGCTTGATCGTCTCCACGCTCGCCTGAATGTAGCTTAAATCCGGCTGCTGATTGTGCTTGATCGGTGTCGGCACGCAGATGACGACGGCGTCCGCCAGCGCAAGGGCGTCGGGCTCGCTGGCAAGCCGAAGCTTTCCCGACGCCAGGGCTTCCTTCACGCGCTGCGGCGGCACGTCGCGGATATACGACTTGCCCTGCCGGAGAAGCTCCGTCTTTTCCGCGGAAACATCGATCCCGTATACCGTAAACCCCGCTTCCGCAAATTCGAGAGCCAGAGGCAGCCCGACGTAACCCAGGCCGAGAACGGCAACGGAAGCGGACCTGCCGCGAATTTTATCCAGTACGTCCATACCGGCACTTCCTTTTCAGGTTCCTTTGACATAGGCCAGCTTTTTCTGGCTGTAGGGCTTAAGCGTCAAGATCTGATCCACGATCCGCGCCGACACGCCGGGTTTGCCGTACAGCTCGCTGGCCGGATATTTTCCGTGCGCAAGCTGCGCCCGTATCGCTTCCGCAATCGCCTGCCTGACCGGTTCCACCCGCCGGACCGCTTCGGACCACTCCCTCCCGTCCTGCCGGGAGCCGACCAGCACGACCGGCGTCCCGACGAAGGAAGCCTCGCGGACGAAGCTGGAGGAATTGCCGACGCAGCAGGCCGCCTGCCGCAGCAGCGGAATATAATCCTCCGGCTCGAAGTTTTTGAAGGCGCGCAAGGGAATCTCGCGGTTGAATTCGCGGAAACGGCGGATCGCGCCGGAGACGGAATCGGAGCCCGCGTCGATGTTGGGCCACAGCAGCACGATTTGCGCGCCCGTCTCGCGAAGAGCCAGCAGCAGCTGCTCCATTTGGGCTTCGGCGTCGGCGAATTCGGTGGTCACGGGGTGGAACAGCGCCAGCAGATACGGCTTGCCGAAATCGATGGGCGCCCCGACGCCCGCGTCCGCGATCCGTTCGGCCGGAATATCCGCCGCCGCGCTTGCGACCACATCGGCGCTCGGACAGCCGAACGGAAACACCGTCTTCGGGTCTTCTCCCATCCTGACGATGTAGCGTCCCGAACGCTTCGTAGCCGGAAAATGGTAATGGGACAGCTTCGTAATCGCATGCCGCGTCGCTTCGTCGATCGAACCGGTCACTTCTCCGCCTTGCAGATGAATCAGGCAAATATTCTGGTACGCCGCGGCGATAGCGGCCGCCAAAGCCTCGTAGCGGTCGCCGATCAGCAGCACGAAATCGGGAGCCAACTTGCGAAACGCGCTGGAAAACTCGATGATGCCGAGGCCGATCGACTTCGTCATGGTCGCGGGCAGCGAGCCGTCGATTTCCAGATACACCTCTTCGTCAACCGGAAAGCCGTCCTCCAGCACGACCTGCTTCGCTTTGCCGAACCGGTCGAGAAGCATCGTTCCCGCGCAGACGACCTGCATTTCGATGTCCGGGCGCGACCGCATTTGGGCCATGACCGGCTTCAGCCGGCCGTAGTTGGCGCGGTCGACCAGGACGACGGCGATTTTCACTGCGCGCTCCCCCCCTCATCCGCTTCGAAATCGGATTCGCGGAACGGATGGTTGGCCGCTACGCCATGCCGCAGCGTTTTCCCGATCAGGTCGCCCAGGCGGCTGGGCGGAATGCCGCCTCCCGGCTTTTTGGCGGCGATCATCCCCTCCTGCAGCACGGTGCCTGCCGGAAGGTCCTCGCGCGCCACGAGGCTGCGGTAAAAAATCGCCCGCATGTCCCGGTACCGGTAGGCGGCCGCTTCCTTGTCGATGGGGTGAGCCAGCATCTTCTCCATGAACGAGACGCCGTCCGTCAGCAGTTTAAGCTGCTCCATCGTGAGGGAAGCCGGTACATCCGGACCGAAGGCCTGCTTGGAAAACGTGACGTGCACCTCGATCATCGACGCGCCCATCAGCGCGGCGGCAAGACCCGGGTAAATTTCGCCCGAATGATCCGACAGGCCGACGGGGCACCCGTACCTGTCCCTGTAAAACGGCAGCAAATTCAGGCCCACCTTTTCCGGCGGACACGGGTATTCGGACGTGCATTGAAAGACGAGATATTCGCTTCCCGCCGCCTGAAGCCATCCGACGCACGCATCCAATTCCTCCAGCGTGCACAGACCGGTCGACACCAGAATCGGCTTGCCGGTCCGGGTCATCCGGTCGATCAGCGGCTTGTTCGCGATTTCGCCCGAGGCCACTTTCCAGAACGGAACGTCCAGCTCTTCAAGCCAGTCGACGGCAAGCGGGGAAAACGGCGAACTGAAGAAGATCAGGCCCCTTTGCTCCGCGTGCTCCTTGAGCCCTTTCCACTGCTCCTTCGTAAACTCCATCCGCTTCCAGTAGTCGTAGCGGGTTGCGTCCTGGCGGCTGAATTGGACTCTCCAGGGCTCCTGCGGCGTGCTTTCCTCTTCGGCGATATGCGTCTGGAATTTGACGGCGTCTGCGCCGGCATCCGCCGCGGCGTCGATCAAGGCGTGCGCCGTGCCGAGGCTTCCGTCGTGCGCCTGCGCGATTTCGGCCGCCACGAGACATTTTTTCTCCGTGAAAAAGGACTGTAAGGACGCCATGTCGTTTCCTCCCTTACCGTTCGTACCCGCGGGAGCGAATGCGGCCGGCCGCGATCCGGATGTTGCGGGCAAGGCTTTGGCAAAGCGCGTTCAGACCATCGAGCAGCTCGGCTTGAGCTTGCATCGCCTGCCGGAACTTCCCGGGAGAATGAATGGGCCCGAGTTCGCCCAGCTTGTGAAATCCGGCAAACAGAACCGGCTGAAAATGGGTCAAGTGCAGATCGGGATGGAGAAAATCCGAAAGAACGCCGCGGGCGTTATCGGCGGCAAACCGGCGCAGCTCGGCGAAGCGGTCCGATTCCGGTTCCGGAACGCTGCCGCGCATGAGCCGCTCGCATTCGCTTTGCCTTGCGGCGGTCCGCCGCTCAAGCGCCCGGTAGATCGCGGCGTACTTCTCGAGTTCGGCCAACAGGCGCTTGACCCGCCTTTGGCGGGCCGGGATGTCGAGCGTTTGCCGGCTGTCGCGGATGACCGCATGCAGCTTGTGCGGCAGCGGCTTTGGGCAATGCGTCCGGATGACGTCCGCCAGCGGCACGCACACCGTCCCCTTGATGGCGGCGCCCGCTTCCGTCGTGTTGATGACGGTGACCTGCGGATGTTGCTCGATCATTTGGACGAACAGCAGCTTGAAGTGATTCCACTTCGCGTTGGACCGGATGATCCGGCCGTCGTTGCTCTTCACGTAAACCGCGGGCTGCGCTTTCAGCATGGCCACGGTGTCCTGCTGGTCCGCTTCCGCGTATACGGACTGCCTGCTGTGGGTCGATCCGTCCGGGCCGTAAGCGAGATCCTGCCCGACCAGCACGATCGGATTCGCTCCCATATACAGGGCGGCCTCAAAGGCGAAGTGCGCCGAGCTCTTGCCGCCGAACAGCGCGCTTCCGTCGCCTACCGTCCGGTTGAACAGCAGGCTGTCGGAATCCCGGCTGCGGAAAACGGGAATTTTCGGCCCCGGGAACGACCGGAAAATCCGCGGGTCGATGACCGCAAGTCCCAGCAGGGCCAGCTCTTCCGGATACCGCTTGTTTTCGAAATGCCGGCGGTAGCTCTTCTCCGTGCGTTCCAGGACGCATACCGCATCCGGCACGATCCCGTTTTTCATCAGCGGGGCAATCGCCGATTCGCTGCACAGGATCAGCCCTTTTCCAACCGCCTCCTTCAGCTCCGGAATCGCTTGGTCCAAAGAAGGGCCGTTCGCGATGACAAAGGCCGGAACGTTGTCAAACCGGTTTTTCAAACAGCTCAGGTACGGGTTTTCCAGCACTTCGTCCAGATTGTCGGCCATATGGTGAAAGCCCAGGAGCGTATCGGAGGGGTCGTTGCCGAACTTTTTGGTTTGCAGCGCCAAAAGCTCGAAAAGCTGCGTGTGCAGACGGATGTACGTCTGTTTGAACAACCGGGCCCCCGGCGCGAACGCGACGGACGGAGACGTCAGATAAAACAGGTCGGGCTGCGAAATGAATCGGGCAAATTCCTTCGAAAGCTCCGGAAGCGGACCGGCGAAAAACGCGAATTTGCCCGTTTCGAACAAGGGCGCCAGATCGAATTCCCGCAGCATGGCGATAAACAAATGGAGATCCGGCTCGAACACCAGAACCTGCGTTTCCGGCTGTTTGCGTCTCATCATTTCGAGCAGGGGATAACCGAAGCCGCACCCGTATACAAATAGCGTTCCGATCTCCCGAAACGGGATTTGCCCGCACCACGTCTCCGCCTGGGCGACGGGATCGGTACTGGTGACCCGAACCGCCCTTCCGCCCTCGATATACCGGCATACCGGATAACCGTCCTTCGGCCGAACGATCTCGATCCGCCGCTGCGTTTCCTTCGGGTCCGTGCGCAGAATCCGCTGCTTTAACGGTTCGTGAAGATATTGCAGGTTGCGGGCAAAACGGTCGTTCCGCCCGGAACCGCCGGACCGCGTCCCCGCCATGTTCACGAGCCTCCGGACGAGAGCTTGCCGATCGCGATCCCGATATTCCGGACAAGGCTTTGGCAAACGACGGTCAAATGATCGAACAATTCGTGATGAACCAGAAACAGCTTGCTCCATTTCCAGGGAGCGCCGGGAGGACCGAGCACGTTCATTTTGTAAAATCCGGCCATGATGACTTGCTGGAAATACAGAATATGCATGTGCGGAGACAGAAATCGGATGAAGTCCCGGAGATTGCTTTCGTACGCCTCGCGCAGCTCCCGCTCGATGCCGGCATCCGCCGTTTCGCACCGGTCCAGCAATCGTTCGCATGCGCGCTTTCTTCTCTCGGTCCACAACCCCAGCGCATGATAAATCGCCCTATATTTTTCGAGCTCGGCCCGCAATCGTTCGCGTTTGCGGTTTCTGTCCTTCATATCCAGCGCTTTCCGGTTGTCGCTGATCACCTCGTGAAGCCGCCGCGGCAGCGGACTTGCGCAATGCGTTTCGATCACGCTCGCCAGCTTGCCGCGTCTCGTCCCCTTGATGGCGGCGCCCGCTTCCGTCGTATTGATCACGGTCGTCTGCGGGTTCCGGGCGATCATCTCCTCAAACATGATCTTGAACTGGTGCCAGATCAGGTTGGAACGGATCAGGCGGCCGTCATTGCTTTCCACGTAAACCGCGGGCAGCGATTGCAGCTTCTGCACCACGTCCTTCTGCGCCGCCTCGGCGTATACCGACTGCTTGCTGTGCGTCGATCCGTCCGGTCCGTATGCGAGATCCTGCCCCACCAGCACGATCGGATCGGCCCCCATGTACAGGGCGGCTTCAAAGGCGAAATGCGCCGAGCTTTTGCCGCCGAACAGCGCGCTTCCGTCGCCGACGATTTGGTTGAAAAACGTGCTGTTGGACTCGGAATCGCGAAAGACGGGAATTTTGGGCCCCGCAAAAGCCGGGAAAATTCGCGGATCGATGACGGCCAGCCCAATCAGGGCCAGCTCCTCCGGATACCGCTTGTTGTCGAAATGCCGTCGGAAGCTTCGTTCGGAGCGCTCCGATACGAACACCGCGTCCGGCACGATCTGATTTTTGACGAGCGGGGTAATCGCCGATTCGCTGCACAGAATCAACCCTTTGCCCTTCGCCTTTCTCAACTCCGCTATAGCCTTGTCCAACGACGGGCCGTTGGCGACGATGAAGGCGGGAACGTTTTTGAATTGGTCCTTGATACAGCTTAAATACGGGTTTTTCAGCACTTCGTCCAGATTGTCGACGATATGGTGGAATCCCAGCAGGGAATCGTAATGGTCGTTTCCGAGTTTCTCCAGCTGCAGCATAAAGAACTCGAACACGCGCTCATGGATATGGAGGCATTCCTTCTTAAACGGCCTGGAGCCCGGAGCGAAGGCGATGGACGGAGCCGTGCAGCCGTGGAACACATCCGTCGACAACAGCCGCTCGAACTCCTGGGCAAAGTCTTCGTAGCTCCCGACGAAAAAGGCGAACTTCTGCGTGCGGAACAACGGCTCCAGGTCGAAATGCCGCAGCATCGCGATGAACAGATAAATATCGGGCTCGAATAGGAGCACGACGGTTTCCGGCGGTTTCCGCTTTGCGATTTCCAGGAGAGGATACCCGAATCCGCAGCCGTATACGAACAGCGCGCCGATCTCTTCGAGCGGAATCTGATCGCCCCACGCCTCCGCCTGGCCGACCGGGTCGATGCTGTTGATGCGGACGGTTGTTCCCGCCCGCTTATACCGGCAAACGGGATGCCCTTCCCGCGTACGGACAATCTCGACCCGCCGCCGGACTTCCTCGGGCTCGATCTGCCGGATACGCCGCTGCAACGGCTCGTGCAGAAAAGCTAAATTTTTCGAGTACAAGTCGTCCTGTTCTTTCTCGTCAGCCCGGTTGGCCATCACCCGTCGTTACAGCCTCCTTTCTCCATTCGCGGACAAGCGGGATCAGCTTTCCTTCCAACTCATCGCCGATCGCGATAATATCTTGGTTCCGGATATGTTGACTCAGCTCTTCCAGACAGGAGACAAGCGCCGCATTCCATGCCTCCGGGTTGCCGGACAACCGGTCCGCCATGCGCTCCAATTGTTCCAGCGCTTGAGTAAACCGCTCGTAGCCGGCGTAATCGTTATCCCGCTTCCATTCCAGGACGCAGGAAACCAGCAGCCCCTCCACGTTCTCCAGCGTCTGCGCGAGGCTAAGCTCCATGCGAATCCCCGTCCTTCCGGTCCGGTTTTCGTTTGCGGATGACCGCCAGGCCGTACCCGTAATCGGGATATTGATCGCTGAGCGGCAAGGTCTCGCATTCGATCTCGCAATCGGGAAAGAGCCGCGCGAGCTCCTCGCGTCCCAATCCTTTGGTCGTATACCGCAGGTAAGGCTCCAGTCCTTTCTCGGTGCCGGGAAGAAAATCGAACGTCACGATCAACCCGCCGTCGCCGAGCGCTCCAGCCAGCTCCTGCGCCACGCGGCTCCGCAGTCCGTCGTCCAGAATGTGCATGAACAGGCCGAACGCCAAAATCAGATCGAATCGCTTGCCTTGAAACGGCCGTTCGTCCGCAAACGCGTTCTTAAACGCGATGCCCGGGGGCGACAGCCGACTGGCGCGTTCGAGCATCCAGCCGCACGGTTCAAGTCCGGCAAGCCGCTGGACATCGGCCCCCCACTTCGCGAAGGTTCTTAACCAATGCCCGTCCCCGCAGGCCGCATCCAGAACGTGAAGCCGGTCCCACCCCTGCAAGCCGGATTTGGCAAGCCGTTCCGACAATCGGCTCTCCTTCAGCTGCCGCTTGAATATCAAATAAAACTCGGATACGTGCAGTTGCCCCTCCAGCCATTCTTTCAGCCGCTCTTTTTCATCGGCGATGGCCTGCAGCCTCGTTTTGTTTTCCAATTCCCCGGCGTCCGGAACGAACTTCTTCCAGCCGATCCGTTTATACCACATCAAATGCTCGATAATATCGTCGCGCTGATTCTTCATCCTCGCTTGCCAGATTTCCATCGTTTTTCCGATTTGGTTCCAGTCTTCGGGAGACCATAGAACGCTTTCCAGTTGCCGGGCATCCTGCCTGATCCGGCGCAAGAGGTCTCTTGCCCTGTCTTCGTAGTGCGTTTGGTCTTCAGCCCCCAACGGTTCTTCCCTCCTTGGATCCGCGCGGGGAATCTGTCGTTCTTGCCGCTCGCGCGCCGAGTTTGCGTCTGCTTTTACTTTATGCATTCGGCCGCGACAGGTGATTTCGGTTCGTACGTGCCGGTGCGGCCACCGGCCAAGCAAAAGGACCGCCGAAGTTCGGCGGTCCTCCTCCGAGCGGAGAAACGTTGATTACGGATTTTCCGTTGCGCTGCTTGCGGTGAACAATTCTCCGGCGAAAATGCGCTCAGTTGCAGTGCCGCCCACCAATGTAATCTCCGGAACCATATTCGGGTTCGAATAGCGGACCTCGACCGCAAACTGGGCTACCGTAGACGTCACCGTAAATCCGGTTGTCAGGGCGTTGTTCGCGAGAAGGGCGAAAGCTGTTTGCGTAAGCGCGGTTTTGAGACCGGAGAGCGGAACCTCCCAAATGATGATGTTTGCCGTGTTGACGCCGAGATCGTCGTTCATCGTCGTTACCGTCACGCTGACGCTCGTCGTCCCGTCCAGCGAAGCTCTTGGGATCGCTCCGGTCTTGTAAACAAATACTGCCATGCGTAGTCACCCCCATTCTGGATGGTATACAGCAATATATTCAGACAAGCCGGTGCTTGATCGGGCCTTCTTCCCTGGTCATTGCAACCAAATTCAGAATTTCGGGATCAGTACCAGCCAATCTCCTTGAGCCGCTGCTTGATCATCTGTCCGACCGCCCGGGGCGAAAACTGCGTCCGGATCGTTTCCTGCCCTTTGGCCGCGATCGCGTTCCGCCACTCCGGGTTATGGACAAGCTCCCGCATATATCCGGCGGCCTGGGACAGATCCGGATCGGCCCAGATCTGGTGCGCCTGGTACGGACCCCAAATTTCGCCCACATGAACCATGGAAAAGTTGACGGGGCAGGAATTTTCCTCGTTCATAAAATCCGTATTGCCGGACCAGTTCGTGCCGATGACCGGCTTGCCGAGATACATCGCTTCCGCAAGGCCCAAACCGAAGCCTTCCGCCCGGTGCAGCGACACATAGCAGTCGGTGCTGTTCAGCAGCGAATTGACCTCGATCCGGGAGAGCACCCGGTCAATAAGGAAAATGTTGCTGTGGCCGGCGATGAGCGGACGCAGCTCTTCGATATCTTCGGGCCTCAGGCTCGAATTGTTGACTTTCAGCACGAGACCGACGCGCGGATCGTCCTTGTCGAAGGCCATCTTGAACGCCTCGATCGCGCCCTGCGGGTTTTTGCGGGCCGTCGTGCTTTGCAGGTCGTACATCATATAGAAAAGATAGCGGTCTTGCGGGAGCCCGAAGGCTTCCCGGTTCAATTCGGGCACGACGTCCACATGGATGCTGTGCGGAATCCGGAGCACGGGCACATTCGCTTTCTGGGAGACGACGTGTTGCACGTATGTTGTCGGAGCCCAAACCTCCTGAACGTAATTGAAGCCGTTGCAGAATTCGTCCGGGAATTCGGGCAGCTCCCAGTGCCAGACGCCGATATTGTAGCGGTTGTGCCACAATTCATGGCCGAAATAGTTATGGCAGTGGGACAGGGCGTCGGCGTTCATGTGAAAAATGTTGACCTTGTATTGCGGTTCCGCGATTTCCTTATGCGCCCATGTCAAGTCGCTCATGCCCTCGGAAATGACTTCCTTGTAATCGAGAATCCCGAAAGGCATGTTCACGGCGGAGAGCGATCTTGCGGCCAGCCTTACCGATTCCCCGAGGCCGAGCTCGGCTCGCAAAAATCCGATCAGGTTGACGCCTCTGCGAAACCCGGGTTCGCCCTGCTCCTGCTGCTCGTCCTCCGGCTCCTCCGGCGGTTCCGCCCGCAGCTCGGATTCCGCCGGCTGCAGCGCCGCTTCGGCAGGAGGGACGCGGCGCAGCCGTTTCGCTTTTCCCGCTCTTCTTGTTTTCCCCTTTTTCCTGGCGGCTCCGGAAAGCCGGCCTTTCCGCTTCCGGCTCCGCGTCCGGACCGAAGACTTTTTCAGCCGCAGCGGCCGGGCGGATTTTAAGGTTTTCTTGCGTCTTGCGGATTTGACGGCATGCTTCTTCGTCTTCGCCAGCTTCCGGCGAAGCTTGACCGGTCTTCTCCTTCTCCCGGCCCTCGTTTTTACTGCCGCGCTTTGTTTCAAGCGTCTCATCCTCTCTGCTCGATTTTGATCGAAGCTTCCGGGGCGGCCTCCTTCACGGCTGCGCGCGCCAGAAGTCCAGCAAATCCTTCAGCGACTGCGTTAACGGAATTTCCGGCTTCCAGCCGGTCCGCCGGTAAAACTTGGAGGAATCGCCGACCAGGGTTTCCGCATCCGCAGGGCGGAGAAGGCCCGGGTCCTGTTCCACCTGAATCGCCGCCCTGCTCGACGCAAGCAGCAGTTGAAGAATCTCGCGGATGGGGCGGCACGTTCCCGAGGCGATGTTGTAGATTTCCCCCGGCTCGCCGTACTCCAGCGCCAGCCAATAGGCGCGAACGACGTCCCGCACGTCGGTGAAATCGCGCTTGGCGTCCAGATTGCCGACGCGGAGCACCGGCGGCATGTCGCCCTTCTCGATGCGGGCGATTTGCCGGGCAAAGCTTGAGGCGACGAACTTCTCGCTCTGCCTCGGACCGATATGGTTGAACGCCCGGGTCGCGACGATATGAAGGCCGCAGCTGCGGAAGTACTGGCCGCCCAGAAATTCCTGCGTCACTTTGCTTACCGCATAAGGGCTGAGCGGCCGAAGCGGATTCGTTTCCTTGATCGGCGCCTCGTGAGGCCATATGGCCCCGTACGCCTCGCTGGAGCAGGCGATCTGCATTTTGCAGTCGAGACCGTGGCGACGGACCGCTTCCATCAGGTTGATCTGGCCCGCGATATTGTTCTGGATCGTCTCGAGCGGCGCGCTCCATGACGCGGGAACGGAGCTTTGCGCCCCGAGATGGAAAATCAGATCGGGTCTGAGCGCCTTGACGAGCCTGTCGACCGAAACCGGATCGCGGAGCTCGCATTCCGCAAGCCGGATGTCTTGGCGGATGCCCCGGATGTTGTCCAGCCTGCTTCCGCTTCTCACGGTTCCGTACACTTCCACGTTCTGCCGGAGCAGATACTCCGCCAGATGGCTGCCTGCGAAGCCGGTGATTCCGGTGACCAACGCTTTCATCGATTCGCCTCCTCTTTCCCCCGCGTTTATTCCAAATCGAGGTCGACTTCGAAGCCGCCCTTTTTCAAATGCTCCGCTTTCCGGGCTTCGTTCAAATCCGCGGCCACCATTTCCTTTACGAGCGACCTCAGGTCGTATTTGGGGGTCCAGCCCAGCCTTGTCCGGGCTTTGGCCGGGTCTCCGAGCAGCAGATCCACTTCGGAAGGCCGGAAATACCGGGCATCCACCGCCACGATTTCGCGGCCGGCCGGAAGCTGGAATTCGGGAAGGCGGCAGGAACGGACGATCCCTTTTTCGCTTAGGCCGTTGCCTTGAAACACCACCTCGATGCCGAGCTCGTCGAACGCGAGCCGGACGAATTCCCGGACTTCCGTCGTCATGCCGGAGGAGATGACGTAGTCCTCCGCATCCGGCTGCTGCAGCATCAGCCACATCGCTTCCACGTAATCCTTCGCGTGTCCCCAGTCGCGCTTGGCGCCCAGGTTGCCCAGGTACAGCTTCTCCTGAAGGCCAAGGGCGATCCGGGCCGCCGCCCGCGTAATTTTGCGCGTGACGAACGTCTCCCCGCGAACCGGGCTTTCGTGGTTAAACAGAATGCCGTTGCACGCGTACATGCCGTAAGCTTCCCGATAGTTTACGGTAATCCAGTACGCGTACAGCTTGGCGGCGGCATAGGGACTGCGGGGGTAAAACGGCGTTTTTTCGTTTTGCGGCACCGCCTGAACAAGCCCGTACAGCTCCGACGTCGACGCCTGGTAAAATTTCGTTTTGCCCGCAAGTCCCAGAATCCGCAGGGCTTCCAGTATTCGCAGCGTTCCGATTCCGTCGGCGTTGGCCGTATATTCCGGGGACTCGAAGCTCACCTGCACATGGCTCATCGCAGCCAAATTGTAGATTTCGTCCGGCTGCACTTCCCGAATGAGACGAAAGAGGCTGGCGGTATCCGTCAAGTCGCCGTAGTGCAGAAAGAGACGGGCGTTATGCGCATGGGCGCCCCGGTACAAACGGTCGATTCTTCCCGTATTGGCGAGCGAACTTCTGCGCCTCAGCCCGTGGACGATATAACCTTTGGCCAGCAGCAATTCGGCGAGATAGGCGCCGTCCTGCCCGGTTATGCCGGTGATCAAAGCGACCTTGCTCATGAGCATCTCTCCTTCGTCCGATGATGGGCTTCACGGTCTGCCCGCATTTAAGGGCGCTCCGTCTGGCGGTCCGTGCCGCCGGCGGAAAGACGCTCCGGCCGGACGGTCAGCTTGCGGGACGGCTTCCGTCCTCGAGCCCCCGGGCAAAACCGGCTTGGAAGCCTTCGTTGTAACCTTGGTTGAAAGCCGAGGTATATCTCTCCGCATAGTTGCCCGCTCCTGCCTTGCGTCCCCGCCGCCGGCGGGCCGAAGCCCGGACGGACCGCTTGCGGAGGACGCGGGATGCGGTCCTTCCGCCGCGGGCCGCTTTCCGCTTCCGGACGCGGCGTTTGCGAAAGCGCGCCATCTTGTCACCTCCCGTCCCGTTTTCCGCCTTGCCGTCAGCCGAAGACGATTTGCATCATTTGCGCGAGCCGTTTCGGATACGTATGCTCCTCCAGCGTGCGGCGCAGAGCCCGCAGCGCAATTTCCTGCCGTTCGCTGTCATGGGTCAGGAAATATTCGCTGATCTCGATCAGCTCCCCGACGGATGAATACGTCAAAATTTCCTCGCCCGGCTTGTAAAACCGGCTCATGTCGTCGCGGGTGTCGGCCACCTGCAGCGTGCCGCACGAAGCGATTTCAAACATCCGGGGGTTGGGCGAAGCGGCGGGAATGTTGCGGCTGTTGAAGTTGTACGTCGCATCGTCGTGCGCTCTGTGCATATTGATGACAATGCGCGAACCGTTGTAGGCCAGAGCCGTTTCTTCCGGCGATAGCCAGCGGTTCAGATCGATGTTCCGCTTAAGCAGCGGGTAGTGCTTTAGCCGGTCCCACCAAAGCCCGCAAATGTAGATCTTCTTCTCCGACAAGTAAGAAGCCAGCTCGTCGAACGACCGCACCCGGTTCCAATAGGCGCTGCCGATGAAGCAAATTTCTTTTCGCTGCACGAGATCGAGATGAACGGGACGAAACTTGCGGACGTCGGCCGCAAACGGGAGGTAATGAACCTCCCTGCAGCCCAGCCGGCGGTACAGGTCGAGGCAGTTCAGTTCCAGCGTAAACACGTAGTCGAAATGCGGCGCCAGCTTATCCGTCATGTCTGTATAATAGGGGTCGTCGGTAAACCAGATCGCCGCCGGTATGCCGGCCTGGCGCAGGCGGTAGACCGACTGCAGGTCGAGATTCAGGCCTTCCAGCATAAGCACCAGGTCCGGCTTCTCCCGGATCGCGACGGAGGCGAGCTCGGTCTTGACCTTGGGGTTTAGTTGAAAAATCGCCACCTCCCGCACGACGGCCTTCAAGCCGTCGATGATCGCCTCATCGAGCGGCGAATACGGGTAACCTTTGCCCGAAGTGACGTACAGCACCTTCACGTTCCACATTCGCTGGGGATGAACGGGCGTCTGCCGGAAAATCGCTTCGCAGCGCCCAAGATGATAGCCGTAATGATGACCCGTCAAAAAACCTTCTTCCCTTTTTTGTCTCACCATCGCTTCCGCATGCGGCACCGCTTCGATTCGCCTTCGGCGCGGTTTGGCCATCGGTCCCCCTCCTTTTCGCCCAAATGATCGCCTAACCATCTCCGAACACCGTCCCGAGCAGTCGGTCCAAGCGATGGGCGTAGGTATGGTCCCGGCGGGTGCGCATCAGCGCGTTCCAAGCGATTTTGCGCCGTTCGCTTTCATGGTTCAAGTAGTAGCGAATCCGCTCCCGGGCTTCACCGGGCGAAGAGAAGACCGCAATCTCTTCGCCCGGCGCATAATGAAGCGGCAGATCCTCGCGGACGTCCGTCAACTGCAGCGTCCCGCATCCCGCGATTTCAAACGTTCTCGGATTGACGGACCTCCCCGGCAGTCCGGCGGTGTTTTTCGGCTCAGCCGTATGCCGGTGCACATTCAGGACGATCTTTGCCCCCGCGTAATACCGGGCGCATTCTTCGGCCGGCGTGTAGCCGAGCCGGATTTGTCCGGCCAGAAGGGCATATCGGGTCAAGCGGGCATCCCACAGACCGCCGGCGATGACGACCCGCAAGCCGGACAAAAATCGGGCGATCTTGTCGATAAACGCGGCCCGGTTTTCAAAGGCCGTTCCAATAAAGCACACGTCGCTGCGATATCGGGGGTCGACATGCGCGGGCCGGTACCGCGAGACGCTGGCCGCTAGCGGCAGATAATGAACGTTGGCGCAGCCGATGCTGCGGTACCAGTCCACGCAGCCGATTTCATGCGTAAACACGTAGTCGTAATGCGGAGCGATCGCCGCCGTATCCTGCGTGAAGTACGGATCGTCGGCGAACCAGACCGCGGTTCGCACCCCCATCGCCCGAATGCGGTCCACTTGCTCCAGATGGTTCTCGGGAAACACGTGAAGCCCGTTCATGACCAGCACCAGATCCGGCCGGCATTCCCGCGCCTGTTCCGCCATCGTCTCGGGATTTCCCGCGATCGGTTCGGTTACCGTTTGTCCGAGTCCTTCCATCACGCCATGGTCGACCGATTCGAAGCCTTGCGGAATATACAGCACCTTCAGCTTGCGCGGTTCCGCCCGGAAGCCGGGCGTGCGGCGGCCGATCGCTTCGCACATGCCGAGAAAATAGCCGTCGTTCCAACCCGCTCTAAAACCGGCGCTTCGGCCGTTCGAACCCGCCCTTGCCGATGTCCGCGTATCGGATTTCAATTTTAACCCCTTTTCCCGCTTTGGCATTTGCCGCACACCACCTCGCCTTTCAGATCGGGCGACCGACATTTATCCCCATAGTATTAGTGGACGAGAGTCACCTGTAACGGCACTTGTACAGAGGCGCCAATCATTGGGCGGCGCGAAGTACAGGATAACGGTTCCTTTTCGATGTTCGCTGCCCCGTCAATTCTGATATGCCCAAAAAAACAGCCCGGAGCCGCAAGCGTATCCACCGCTTGCAACTCCGGGTTTTGTCTTCCGCCAAATTCGCATTCGGCTATTCTGGATTGGGTACGGCCTCATTCTTGTCTGAGCCGTTTCAGCACCCGAGCGCCGCAGACGGGAAGCTCCAGTTCCGGGCCGGCCGGCTGCCCGGTTTCGAGGTCGGTATAGCGGCGGCCGTCCAGCGCGACCCGCTGCGCCCGCCCGCTGAAATTCAGGATAAACACGTAATCGGCGATGCCGTCCGTCCTTACCTGGGCGGACACGCCGTGCGGGAGATCGGTTTCCACCGCGCGGATAAGCCCCGCCCGCTCCGCCAGCTTGCGGTAGAACGCGCCGAGAAAGTCGTCCTTCAGGCGCGTCGCCATGTAGTAGGCGTTTCCCTTGCCGAACCGGTTCACGGTGAGCGCGGGCCACCCGGCATAGAAGCTGTCCGCGTCCGTATAGACCGCCAGCACGTCGGCGCTCTCCGCGTGGATCCGCTCACCAATTTCATGGGATTCGAATTCGCCGCCGAAGCCGAGCTCGTTGCCGGGGAGCATCGCGATGCCGTTGCGGTCATGATCGTACCAGCCCTCGATTTCCTCCGCCCAAATCCCGAGCGTCTTCCGCAGCGGTCCGGGAAAGCCGCCGGGATGGCAAAGATCGTTCTCGTCCACGATGCCGGACCAGTAGGTGGCCACCAGCGTGCCGCCCGCCTCCACAAACCGCTCCAGCTTCCGCCCGGTCGCTTCCCGGCACAAGTACAGCATCGGCGCGACGATCAATTTGTACGGGCCGAAGTCGTCGTCCGACCCGATCACATCCGTGGACACGCCCTGCGCCCACAGCGCCCGATGGTGCGCGTATACCGTTTCCTCATAATGAATGCCCATATTGCGCGGTCCCTGCGCGTCCTTCACCGCCCACCGGTTGTCCCAGTCAAACAGGATGGCCGCCTCCGCCACCGTCGCCGTTCCCGCGATTTCCGAAATGTCCGCCAGCGTCCGGCCCAACTCGGCCACTTCCCGGAACACCCGCGTATGCTCGTGGCCGGCATGGTCGACGACCGCGCCGTGAAACTTTTCGCTCGAGCCGCGGCTTTTGCGCCACTGGAAATACTGCACCGAATCCGCCCCGTGCGCCACCGCCTGCAGCGAAGACAGCCGGTGCATGCCGGGCCGCTTCAGCTTGCTGACCGGCTGCCAGTTGGTCAGGCTCGGCGTGCATTCCATCAGCAGAAACGGCTTCCGCTTCAGCGAGCGGAACAGATCGTGATAAAAGGCGACCGATGCGGCAAGCTTGCTGTCATCCTTTTGCTCGTGCCAGGTCGGGTACGAATCCCAGGAGATCACGTCGAGCGCGTCGGCAAACTTGCGGTAGTCCAGCCCTTCGATCATATGCATGTTGGTCGTGACCGGGAGCGCCGGATGGGCTGCCCGCACCGCCCGAATCTCATGCCGGCAGAAATCGACGGTCAGATCCGTCACGAAACGGCGCCAGTCGAGGTTATGGCCGTGCACCATGTACTCCCCGTGGGGCGCGGGCGATTCGATTTGCCGCCAATCCGTATACGTATGCGCCCAGAATGAAGTCCACCAGGCGGCGTTGAGCGCTTCAAGCGATCCGTATTTTTTCCGCAGCCACCCGCGGAACGCTTCCTGGCAAAGCTCGCAGTGGCAATCCCCGCCGTACTCGTTGGAAATATGCCAGCCGATTACGGCCGGATGGGCCGCGTACCGCTCGGCCAGCTTGCCGTTCAATAAGGCCGTTTTCTCCCGGTAAACCGGCGAAGTATAACAATGGTTATGCCGCATCCCGTGCAGGTTGCGGACGCGGTTGGCCTCCACCCGCCTGACTTCCGGGTATTTCTCCGACATCCACGCGGGACGCGCGCCGCTCGGCGTCGCCAGCCATACGTAAATGCCGGCTTCCGCCAGCCGGTCCAGCACCCGGTCCAGCCACCCGAACGTGAACACGCCTTCCTCCGGCTCCAGCGCAGCCCAGGCGAATATGCCTACGGACATGACGTTGCAGCCGGCCAGCTTCATCAGCCGAACGTCCTCTTCCAGCACCCGGGGATCGTGCAGCCATTGGTCCGGGTTGTAATCGGCGCCGTGCATCAGGACGGGGAGCTTTGCGCTTACGGGCGGAAATCTCAGCTTGGGGATCATGTCGTCCTTCTCCTTCCGAAATCGTCATATCCTCTTTTCTGCTTTGATCTTAGAGCAAAACTCCCTTATACTCATAGAACAAAACCATCAAAAAATCGTACAAATTGAACATGGGAGGCCGGACGGCATGATGCCTTTCCTGCTGGCGGAATTTGCGAATATGGAGCCGATTCTGCCGCTTTACGTTTGCTGCGTCGGAAGCCACGAGCAGAAGCGGCTCTCCCGGCCCGGCGGCTATCCTGCGCATCAGATCTTTCTGTCGAGAAGCGGCCGGGGAAGCTTCCGGGTCGAGGGACGAGGGGAACTGACGCTCACGCCCGGGACGCTGCTCGTTTTGCCGGCGAACGTGCCGCATGAATACGCCCCCGACGGTTCGGACGGGATATGGGATTTGGGCTTCGTCGCCTTTGACGGGTCCGCGGCCGGCCCGCTGCTGGCGCAAATGGGCGGCCTTGTGCTGTCCGTCCGCAAAGCGGCCGATTTCGAGCGGCTGTGGAGCCAGTTGGAATCGCTGTGGCATCTCGTCCATCTGAACGGGGAAAACGCTTACTGGGAATTGTCCAAACGGATGTACGCCATGATTCTTTCCATACTGGAGGATCAGCATCCGGGCCAAAAGGAACGCGGCAGCATCCGCCGCTCCGGTCAGCCGAACGCGGCCCTGCAAACGGCCGTAAGGCTGATCCACGACCACTACCACGAGCGGCTGCTTCTCTCCAACATCGCCCGGTCGGTCGGGTATTCGGTTCAGCACTTTCAGCGGCTGTTTGCGGCCAGCTACGGCATTTCGCCCCAGCAGTACCTTTTGCAGCTTCGCATGCGGCGGTCCGTTCAGCTTTTTCGCGAGCATCCGGGGATTCCGGTAGCGAAAGTCGCGGAGCTGCTCGGCATGGAAACGAGCTATTTTATCCGGATGTTCAAACGCACGTACGGCAAGACGCCCAAGCAGTATTTGAAAGCGGAGGATGGCTGACGCACGCCGTTGTTTACGAATCCGGCAGAATGCCGGCCGCGGACCATGCCGGGAAACCGTCCGCCCGAACGCTCGGGGCGGTGCGCCGGGCGGCGAAGGCTTGGCCTTGGCGCGGCTTGTCTCCGCCGTCTATAATAGATTGCAGAGAGGGGCGAGCGAACGTGGACCATCATTTGGATGTACGTCTGGATGTGCAGTTTAAACCGCTGTATGAAGCCATCAACAGTTTGCATACGTATATTTGCCGCAAATCGCACAAGAAGATCGACATAGGCGCTTCCTGGGCCCATGAAGTTCGCCGGCGATTGACGCCCGAATTCGCTTCGTTGCTGGATCAATCCGAGATCGATTTTGCCTGGAAATTGACTTACTTGCTTGTCCATCTGTGCCCATCGGAAGACGTGGACGGCTTTCTGGCCTGGCTGGAGGGGATGTCAGCAGGAGATTTGTACGAATTGATCTCCCCCTACAGCCAGCAATTTCCGGAACGGATGGGGGAATTCCGCGCCCGCACCTTGACGGTTTTCGCCGAGTGGAACAAGCAGTACTTTAAGGAGACCGATCCGGCGATTGTCGAGTCGCTGCGCAACGAAGAGCGGGATCGCAAGCGCGCTTTAACGCGCATGCCGCCGGAAGAATTCGTCGATCAGACGACCAACGGGTTGATTTTCAAATCCACGCCCGGTTTGGAGCAGCTCGTCTTAATCCCGCAATATCATTTTCAGCCGATGAATGTCATCTACTGTTTCGGCGGAATGACGGTATGCCATTATGCCGCCCGAATCTACTTCAACGAGACGGACTTCCTGTCCACGCACGAGTACCGCATGATTCGCTGCCTCGGAGAGAGAAGCAGACTCAAGATTTTGCGCTATCTTCACAACGGTCCCAGAACTTTTATTGAAATCGTCCGCCATCTGCAATTATCCAAGGGAATCACGCATGACCATCTCTCCAAGCTCCGCATGGCGGGCTTGATTTACGCGCATTTCGAAGGCGAATCGCTGACCGAGTACAGCCTGAGACCGAAAGCGCTGGAGCAAATGCAGAGCAAGCTGATGGCGTATATCCGGCAAGCCTGAACGGAAGGATTCTCCTGCAGGCTCCTCTTGCCCGGCCGGGCGAAAGGAGTCTTTTTCGTGTTGCGGAACGAATAATTCTCTTTCAAAAGAAATATTTTTCGGTTCTCTATTTACAGAACCAATATCGGTTTCTATAATAAAACTACCGGCATAAAGCATACTTATTTCATCGGAAATGTCGGGACTTAATAGAGAAAATCGGGAGGAAATCATGAAAAAAAGCATCGCTTCGCTATCCGCACTGCTGATCGCCGGTTCGTTGCTTCTGTCCGCTTGCTCGTCCGACAAGGGGGGAAATTCCGCAAACGAAAGCGCAAATACGCCGGCGGCTTCCCCAACCGCTTCGGCACCGGCGGATTCCGGAGTCATCCAGGCGTCCGACTTGTCCAAGCTGCCGGATACGGCCAAGCAGCGGACGGATACGATCATTGTGGGTCTAACGGACCCGAGCGGCGCGTTCACGCCGTACTTTCACCAAAGCGGCTACGACGGCAACGTCTCTTCCCTGCTTTACACGCCGCTGGTCACCGTGGACAACAAGGGGGTTCCGATTCCGGCGCTTGCGGAGAGTTGGGACATCTCCCCCGACAACCTGACTTATACGTTCCACCTCAGAAAAGATCTGAAATTCAGCGACGGCTCTCCGTTGACGGCCGACGATGTGGCGTTCACGTGGACGCTCCTGCACGACAAAGCCTACGACGGCGATTCCCAAATCCCCGCCCTTCATGTCAAAGGCGGAGAAGCGTACAAGGAAGGGAAAGCGTCCAGCATCGAAGGCATCAAAGTCATCGATCCGCTGACCGTCTCCGTCACGCTGGAGCAGCCGAACGCGTCCGCCCTGACGACGCTCGGCTCCGACGTGCTGTCCAAAGCGTATTACGGCAAAGACTACAAGTTCGGCCAGCTGGACTACATCAAGAAGCTTCATGAGAAGCCGGTCGGCACCGGGCCGTACAAGCTGGAGAAATTCATCCCTGGCCAGGAAGTCCGGTTCGTGGCCAACGAGTACTACTATAAGGGCAAGCCGAAGACGGAGCATTTCATCTACAAGACGTCGGAAGGCGACACCTGGCAATTCCTCGAGACGGGAGAGATCGATTTCGCCTCGTTCAGCGCGACGCAGGAAAATATCGAAAAGCTGAAAAGCCTGGGATTCGTCAATATCCTTCCCTATACGCCGAGCACCTACGGCTACCTTCAAGTGAACCTGGAGCATGAAGCGTTGAAGGACAAGAAGGTGCGGCAAGCGATCGCGTACGGCCTGGACCGCCAGAGCATCTACGTCGACGCCAACCAAGGAGCGGGAGCCGTGGCCAACATTCCTTCGTCTCCGATCTCCTGGGCCTATACCGAGGAAGGAATCAATCCTTACAAATACGATCCGGAAAAAGCAAAGGCCTTGCTCGACGAAGCCGGTTGGAAAGTGGGGGCCGACGGCATCCGGGAGAAGGACGGCAAGCAGCTCACCATTCATTACCTTGGCTCCAAGAAGAAAGACACGGACATCTTCATTGCGGTCGCTAAAGAGAATTTCGCGGAGCTCGGAATCAAGTTCGAACCTGAAGTGTTCGCGGACTTCAACGCGCTCGTCTCCAAAGTGGAGGGCGGAGATTACGACCTCGCCTCCTTCTCCACGCCGCTGCTGACCGATCCCGCGGACGGCCTGATCCAGTTCGTGGACGGCGAAATCAAAGGCTACGACAATCCGAAATTCAAGGAACTGTACGACAAAGGTTTGGCTACCAACGACCTCGAAGAACGGAAGCAAATTTACAAAGAGCTTTTCCAACTGGCGAACGACGAGCTGCCCGTAATATTCACGAACTACCGAAAAACGGTCTACGCCTATAACGGCAGAATCCAGAACCTGGACGTCAGCCCTTTCAACGGCATCGCTCCCAGTCTGCCGGATTGGTATCTGCAATAACCTGAAGAACGCTTCCCTGTCTCTTTTTAGGGACAGGGAACGTGTTTAAGGAGCCGATTATGAGCGCGTTTATCACCAAACGATTGCTGTATACGGTCGTCATTCTGTTTGCCGCGTCGCTGCTCATCTTCAGTCTGTACGCCTTGACGCCGGGAGATTTCATCACCGGCAACATCAAGCTGACGCCCGAACGAAAGGCGGAGCTGCGGGAGATTTACGGCCTCAACAAACCGGTTCTCGAACGTTATGCCATTTGGCTGAAGAATGCCTTGCACGGCGATTTAGGCTATTCGATGGCGCAGCAGAAGCCGGTTCTCACTTTGTTTAACCAATATATTTGGAACTCCTTTCTGCTGGCCGCCGTCTCCACCTTTCTGACCTGGGTGACCGCGGTCATCATCGGGTGCGTCGCCGCCTACAAGCAGTATTCCTGGTTCGATACGCTGGTGATGGTCGCCATCTTCGCGGCGATGTCCCTCCCTTCCTTTTTCATCGGGCTGTTCCTGATCAAGATTCTGGCGGTCGATTGGAAGTTGTTGCCGCCAGGGGGGATGATCGCGACGGGCAGCCAGGCAACCGGCTTGGCTTACGTGAAAGAAGTGATTCATCATATGACGCTTCCGGTCATCGTGATGACGATTATGGGCGTCGGCTCGCTGGCCCGTTATATTCGCGGTTCCATGATCGACGTCATCAAGCAGGATTACATCCGCACGGCCCGGGCCAAGGGCTTGAAGGAACGGAAAGTGCTGTTTACGCACGCCCTTCGCAACGCCATGCTTCCGGCCATTACCTTAGTCGGCTTCGAACTGCCGGCGCTGTTCGGCGGTTCGTTGATCATCGAGAAAATTTTTAACTGGCCCGGAATCGGGCAGCTCTATTTAACCTCGTTCGGATTAAGGGACTACCCGCTTCTGATGGGATTTACCGTGCTGATCGCGATTTTGACCGTCATCGGAACCCTGCTGTCGGACATCCTGTACCGCGTTGCCGATCCGCGCGTCAGGCTGCAATAAAGGAGGAAGACCATGTCAACGATCGGGAGCGAAATCACCAAAGCCGGCACGGCCGGCACAGCGCCGGTCAGATCCTCGATGTGGAGGCAGGCCGCGCGGCGGTTGCTGAAGAACAGGCTCGCGATGCTCGGTTTGGCCGTCGTGGTCTTTATGTTCGCGTTTTGTTTCATCGGCCCGCTGTTCTCCCCTTATACGGACAACAAGATTCATCTGGCGCAGATGAATAAACCGCCCAGTCCGCAGCATTGGCTCGGAACGGATGCGCTCGGCCGGGATGTGCTTACCCGCGTCATGCAGGCGGGACGAATCTCCTTGACGGTGGGGCTGGCCTCCATGGTCCTCTCCGTATTCATCGGATCGCTGCTCGGCGCGATTGCCGGATATTTCCGCGGGATTTGCGACCAGATCATCATGCGTCTCGCGGACCTGCTCCTGACCATTCCGGGACTTCCGCTCCTGTTTATCCTTGGAGCGCTGCTGTCCGAATGGAAGGTGCCGACCGAATACCGGATGTATATCGTGATGCTGATGCTCAGCCTCGTCAACTGGCCCGGTCTTGCCAGAATGGTCAGAGGCGAAGTGCTCAGCCTCCGGGAGCGCGAATTCATGCAGGCGGCTACCGTTCTCGGCCTGCGCAACCGGCGCAAACTGTTCAACCATTTGCTGCCCAATTTGGTACCTTTGATCATCGTCATCGCATCGCTCAACGTGGGCGGAGCCATTCTGAGCGAATCCGTGCTCAGCTTCTTCGGCCTGGGGGTCATGCCGCCGACGCCGACATGGGGCAATATGATCGATTCGGCGAACAACATGATCGATTTTCAAAAACGTCCGTGGCTGTGGATTCCGCCGGGGTTTTCCATTTTCGTGACGGTCATCGCCATTAATATTTTCGGAGACGGGCTCCGGGACGTGCTGGACCCCAGACCCAGGAAGTAGGTGCGACATCGGATGAGTGACTTGCTTGAAATCGATCGTCTTAAAGTCTATTTCGATACCCGGGAAGGAACCGTCAAAGCGGTGGACGACGTCAGCCTGCGCGTTCGCCGGGGGGAAACGGTCTGCATCGTCGGCGAATCCGGCTGCGGCAAGAGCATTACGGCGATGTCGATCATGGGCCTGGTCGGGTCGAATGCGGCCGCCGGCACATTCGTGGACGGGCAAATCCGCTTCGACGGCCGGAATTTGCTCCGGCTTGACCGGAACGAGCTGCGGACGATTCGGGGCCGCGAGATCGCGATGATTTTCCAGGAGCCGATGACCTCGCTTAATCCGGTTCTGCCCATCGGCGAGCAGATCATGGAGCCGCTGATCGAGCATCTCAAACTGAGCCGGAAGGCTGCGCGGGCGCGGGCGATCGAACTGATCCGCAAAGTGGGCATCTCCAGGCCCGAGCAGATCGCGAAGTCTTACCCGCACGAGCTAAGCGGCGGCATGCTGCAGCGGATCATGATTGCCATCGCCATCTCCTGCAATCCGAAGCTGCTCATCGCGGATGAACCGACGACGGCGCTCGACGTCACGATTCAAGCGCAGATTCTGGATATGATGCGGCAGTTCAAGGCCGATTCGAACATGTCCATTCTGCTCATTACGCACGATCTCGGCGTCGTGGCCGAAATGGCGGACTACGTCGTCGTCATGTATTCCGGCAAGGTCGTCGAGGAAGGCGAAGTGGTGGAACTGTTCACGAATCCCAAGCATCCGTACACGCGCGGGCTCTTGAAATCCAAGCCGGTAATCAACCGGCGGCAGGACGAGCTGTACTCGATTCCGGGACAGGTTCCGAACCCGCTGGAATTAAGGCCTTCTTGTTATTTCCATGAGCGGTGCGAGCGCTGTATGGACGTCTGCCGGACTCGCGAGCCGCGTCTGCGCGAGGTCGGGGATAACGGGAAAGTCGCGTGCTGGCTGTACGAGGAGGCGGTAGTTCATGCCTGAGGCGCTGCTTGAAATCCGTCATTTGAAGAAGTATTTTCCCGTCAAATCCGGTTTTCTGAACCGCACCGTCGGGCAAATCAAAGCCGTTGACGACATCAGCCTTTCGATACGGCCCGGCGAGACCTTCGGTCTCGTAGGCGAATCGGGCAGCGGGAAAAGCACGGTCGGACGCACGGCGATCCGGCTGACGGAGAAAACGGATGGCGAAGTGCGGTTCAAAGGAATCGACCTTTACGGTCTTAACGCTGAGGAGCTGCGCCGGCTTCGTCCGAAAATGCAGTTGATTTTCCAGGACCCGTACAGTTCCTTGAATCCCCGCGTGCGGATCGGCGATGCGATCGGCGAAGCCCTGCTCGACCACGGCCTTGCGCCGAAGGAGGAAATCCGCGACCGCGTTCTTGACGTGCTGGCCGCGTGCGGATTGTCCGCCTATCATATCGACCGTTTCCCTCACGAGTTCTCGGGCGGGCAGCGTCAGCGGATCGGGATCGCGCGCGCTTTGGTTCTGAATCCGGAACTGATCATTGCCGACGAGCCCGTATCCGCGCTGGACGTGTCCATTCAAGCGCAGATCATCAATCTCTTCCGGAAGCTTCAGGAGAGCCGGGGCTTGACCTACTTGTTCATCTCCCATGATCTCAGCGTGGTCGAGCACTTGTGCTCCCGCATCGGCGTCATGTACTTGGGCTCGATGGTGGAGACGGCCCCGCGGGACGACTTGTTTCGCAACCCGCTCCACCCCTATACCAAAGCGCTCCTGTCGGCCGTGCCGATCCCGATTCCGAAGCTCAAGCGGGAAAGAATCGTGCTGAGCGGCGATATCCCGAGCCCGGCCAACCCGCCGTCCGGCTGCAAGTTCCATACGAGATGCCCTTTCGCCGTAGAGCGGTGCAAGGAACAGGCGCCCGAATTCCGGCATGTCGGCGGAGAGCGCTTCGTCGCGTGCCATTTGGTCTGACGGCGGACAAACGATCTGGAAAATCCGATTGGAGAGCAAACATGCAGAAAACGAAATTGCCGCAGCCTTACGGGCTCCGGCTGGAGATGATTTTGGCCAAGGGGTTCTCGGCGGATGAGGCGTTGAAGCTGATTCGGCGAAACGATGCGGCGGAGCTGCGGGAGAAAGTAAATCCCGAAACCGCTTGGGAGAGCTTCCTGGAATATGCCAACGCGCACGAAGAAGCGATCGAGGCGGCCGTCCGGAATGGATACGAGTTTCCCTTCCTCACGATCGGCGGCATCCGAAGCCTGCTGTCCATTAAGTTCGGAAAGAGCGAGGAAAGGGATTACCGGTTCCGCGACGGCCGGATTGAACGGCTGCGTTTGACCAGGCCCGAGCTCGAATCGCTAAGAAAGCGGGTTCCGGATTATTGGCGTTTTGCCGAGACCGGAACGGAAGTCGACCGGTCCGAAGAAACCGTCGAAATTTCCATCATGCTGGCATAAATCAGACGTCGCGCAAAAACAACAACGCCGTCCTTCTCCGCGAAACGGAAACGGACGGCGTTCGCCGTTTTGTCCCTTTTTCACTCCTGAGTCCCCGCGCCGTTCACGACTTTCCAGAACGACGGTTTGGGCTGATGGCGCTCGTCGAACAGGAACGGCCAGTTCTTCCGCCCGCGTACCGGGAAGTGGTCCAGCCACGTGTAATCGTCCGCGACGCCCCAGAACGTCACGCATTCGATGACATCGCTGTATTCCCGGAAGATGCGGAAGATCTGCTCGTACCGCCGTTCCTGCAGCTCCATCATTTCCGCCGTCGGCGACTTGAGATCGGCGCGGCGGTCGTCCCACTCGAACACGGAGACGTCCAGCTCGGTGATATGCAGCTTCAGCCCGAGCGATGCTTACCGCTCGATGGCGGCGCGGATGTCGTCCGCAGGCGGACTCCGCAGTTGCCAATGCGCCTGCAGCCCGACGCCGTGGATCGGCACGCCGCGCGCCTTCAGCGACCGGACGAGAGTAACGATCTTTTCCCGCTTGGCCGGATGGCTTTCATTGTAATCGTTGTAAAACAGCAGCGCGTCCGGGTCGGCGTCGTGCGCGAATTCGAACGCTTTGGCAATGAATTCTTCGCCGGCGATGCGCAGCCATTTCGACTCGCGAAGCAGCTCGGACCCTTCGTCCGCCACCGCCTCGTTGACCACGTCCCAGCAGAACACGTCGCTTTTGTATCGGCCGACCACCGTATCGATATGCGCTTTCAGCCGGGCGTACAGCAACGCTTTGTCCGCAAGGCCGCCGCCCGGCTTCTCGAACAGCCAGTCCGGCGTCTGGTTGTGCCATACGAGCGTATGCCCTCTCATCTTCATGCCGTGCTCCCGCGCGAAACCGGCCAGCCGGTCGGCGTCCTCAAACGCATACGTTTCCTCGTGCGGATGGATGCGCTCGAATTTCATCTCGTTTTCGGCGGTAATGCAGTTGAAATGCCGGGCCAAGAGATCGGCCGAGCTGACGAGCGTTCGCGGATTGACGGCGGCGCCGATCCGAAAATAGCCGGCAAACACGTCCCGCAATTTCGGCACGACACCGATCGCGTCCTGATCCATGAAAAACACCTCCCGGGGTTGACACTTGCAATGAGGCGAACGGTGGTCATTCCTTCACGCCGCCCACGACCATCCCTTTGACAAAATATTTCTGCAGAAACGGGTACACCATGATGATCGGCACGGAGGCTACGATCGTCATCGTCGAGCGGATGGAATAGGGCGTCACCATACTCGCCCCCGTATTCCCGGCCGCGATAAAGTCGGGCGCGTTCTGGGAAGCGTTGGAGTTCTGCAATATTTTCTGCAGCTCATACTGCAGCGTGCTCAAATGCTCGTACGAAGAGTTGTACAGAAACACGTCGAACCAGGAGTTCCATTGGTATACGCCGGTGAACAGCGCCACGGTCGCCAGCACGGGCGTGCTCAGCGGCAGCACGATGCTGAAGAACGTCCGGTAGTCGCCGGCTCCGTCGATTTTGGCGGACTCCAGAATGTTGTCCGGCAAATTTTCAATAAACGAACGGATGATGATCAGGTTAAACACGCCGACCAGCCCCGGCCAGATGTAGACCCAGAAGCTGCCGACGAGCCCCAGATCGCGCATCAGCAAGAAGGTCGGGATCAGCCCGCCGTTGACGTACATCGTCAAAATGAAGGCGACCGTAACGAACTTGCGCAGCACGTACTCCGGCCTGCTGATCGTGTAGGCCACCATGGCCGAACACAGGACGGTCAGCACGGTGCCGAGGACGGTGCGCAGAACGGAAATCAGGGTGGCGTGAAAAATGGTCGCTTCCTCCAGGACAAACCGGTAATTTTCAAGCGTCCACTTTCTTGGCCACAAGTAAATGCCGCCCTTTAGCGAATCGGTCGCATCGTTGAACGATACGGCAAGCGTGTTCAGAAACGGATACAGCGTCACTACCATCAGCAGCGTCAGCAACGTAAAGTTGACCGCTTCAAACACCCGATCCCCGAACGACATGCGGATGCGCCGTCTTTTGCGTCTCTTCGCCGCCAATTCCGCCATGCTGCAACGCCCTCCTTCTCAGTACAGCCTGGCTTCGCCAAGGCGCTTCGCGATATGGTTTGCGGCGAACAGCAGGATGAAGCTGACCACCGTCTTGAACATGCTGGCCGCCACGGACAGCGAGAAGTTGCCCATATTGATCCCGTATTTCAGGACAAATATATCAAGGTTTTCCGAATAATCGATGTTCATGCCGTTCCCCAAAAGGTACTGCGGTTCGAATCCCGACTCCAGCAAATAGCCTACGTTCATGATGAGCAGGACGATGATGACCGGCTTGATGCCGGGCAGCGTGATGTGCCACATCTTCTTGAAGCGTCCCGCGCCGTCCATTTCGGCCGCTTCATATTGGGCGGGGTCGATCATCGTCATCGCGGCCAAATACACAATCGTGTTCCACCCCAGATCCTTCCACACGATGCTGGCGCCGAAAATGCCCCAGAACCAATGCCCCACGCCCAAAAACAGGACCTCGTCATCCAAAAGTCCGAGCCACATGAGCAAATCGTTGACAATGCCGTCCGTTGCCAGAACGGCCTGGATAATCCCTGCCGCCACCACCCACGATATGAAGTGGGGAAGGTAGCTGATCGTCTGCACCACGCGTTTGAAAACCAGTTGGCGCACCTCGTTCAGCAGCAGGGCCAGCGTAATCGCGGTGACAAAGCCGAGCACGAGGTTGAGCGAGCTCATGACGAGCGTGTTTCGAAGCACGCGCAGGAACCGCTCGTCTCCGAACAGAAATTCGAAATGCTGGAACCCCACCCATTTTTGATCCCAGAAACCCTTTGCAGGCTTGTAATCCTGGAACGCGATCGTCCATCCCCAAAGCGGCAAATATTTGAAGACAAACAGCCAGATGACAAACGGCACGGACATCACGACCAGCGCCCGCTGTTGAACAAGCTGCCCGAAAAATCGCTTCCATCCCGCAGGCTTGCTCATGCCGGCCGCGGACGGTTCCGTGTACGCAAGGTTATTCTCCATCGTCAATTTCTCTCCTTAACGGTGCCGAAAATCGCCGACACGGGGATCGCGACGCCGGAAACGGCGAGCGAAAGGCCGGACTTGCGCGGTGCGCGATGAAGCCGGCCTTTCGCAAACGCCGGGACGATAACGTTTATTTCCCTTGAGCTTTCGCCACAACTTCCTTGATGCGTTCCGTATACCACTGCTGATAACCGGCGATATCCAGCTTATTCAATTCCGTCGTGTATTTGGTCCACACGTCTTCGAACTTGGCCGGATCCGAAAGCACCAGCTCCGGAATGTACTTCCGCTGCAGCTCGGTCTTTCTCGCCTCGAAGATTTGCGGCGGCGAACCTTGCTCCTTCTGGATGCCCCATGCCGGGAACCACGGACGGTTGTCCGGCGGCGCGAACATTTCCGCGTACGTTTTGACGCCGTAAGCCGACAAAATCTTCTTGTCCGCTTCCGTCAAGCTGAGCTGGAACACTTCCGGCTGCAAACCGGGCGACGCCGCGTTGCCGTCGGCCAGCGTCGAGTTCGTGCCGTATTGCGGCCAATCCCAGTCGAATACCGTGAATCCGTAATCTTCGAGAAATTTCTGGTTCATCTTGTCGATCATTTCTTGCGTGCGGTACATCCGGCCGTTTTCGTCTTTCAGGTACGTTTCGCCCTCGACGCCCCATTTGACGAGGATCTGGTTTTCTTCCTTCAGCAGGTTGTCCACGAATTGGATGATCCGGACCGGATCCTTCGCGCTGACCGTAATCCCGAACCCGCGGTTGTTGACGAAGCCCGGCGGATCGAGGTACTGGTCTTTGCCGCCGTCGAAGGTGACCGGCAGCGGGAAGTACCGGTAGCCGTCCTGCGAAGGATCGGTCTTCGCGGCGTCCCTGAGCGCATTCTGCGCGGAACCGATCTGCCAGCCGTAGTCGAAGAACCCAAGCACTTTGTGCGAGGTCAGTTTGGCGATATATTGGTCGTAGTTGTCGACGAAAGAGGACTTGTCGAACAAACCTTTGGCGTTGATTTCATTCAGCAGCTTGAACCAGCGTTTTTCATAGTCGGTGCCGGCGTATATCTTCGCTTCCTGCGTCTGCATGTCGACCATGACTTCGCCGTCGTTCGGATAACCGGCCAGATGATTCGGCACGTTGGTCGTCGCGAAGAAGCGCCAGTCGTGCGTCAGCGTGACGAACCCGGTCAAATCTTCGTTCGGATGGGCTTTGATAAAATCTTCAATCAGCTTGAAGTAGTCGTCCACCTTGTTGATTTTCGGATAACCGGCCCATTCCAGCACGCGGCGCTGAACCCAGAACGCGCCCTGGTTGATGTTCGGATCGGGAATGTACCCATTGACGACCGTGGAAAAAGGAAGGAAATAGATCCCGCCGTCCTCGGCCTTCATCAGATTGAAATACGGCTCGTAAACGCGCTTGATGTTCGGGCCGTACTTTTCGATCAGGTCGGTCAGATCGATGAAGGCGCCGGCGTCGAGAAGCTGGTTGATCCCCGCGTCCGGAATGATGACGTCCGGATATTCGTTGGCGGCCACCATCGTTCCGATCTTCGTGTTCAGGTCGCCGACCAGGTGCTCGATCTTGAAGTTGACCCCGGTCTGATCCTCCAACATTTTGCCGATTGTGGTCTCGTTGGTATTGACGTCTTTTTCGCCGGCGACACCGTTAAAGATCCTGAACGTCACCTTGTCGGGTGGCTGTTCGCCGGTATTGCTTCCGGCGGTTCCGGTGCTTGCGGGCTGCTCACCGGAGCTTTCCGCCGCTTCTTTTTTGCCCGAACAAGCGGTAACGATCATGGATAGCGCCATGATGAGGGCGATCATCGAAGCAAACCACTTTTTCTTCGCCACCGTGCATGAAACCCCTTTCCTTTAGTTTGTAAGCACTTTCATTATAGCGGTCGGCCAATACTTTGTTTACCTGATAAACTAAAGGTCATCCTTCAAAAAATAAACATATTGCGGAAAAGGTTTAGGTTTGCGGGGCCGGATCGGCCTGAACCGGAAGGGAGATTTGAATATGCGTCCCTTCGCCGGGGGCGCTGTCGATAAACAGCCGAATGCGGTCGCCATACAGCATTTTGAGCCGATAAATCACGTTTTGCACGCCGATGCGCTCCCCGAGCTCCTCCACGTTGTCCAGGAAGCCGTACAAGCGCTCGACCTGCTCCTTTTTCATGCCGACGCCGTTGTCGCGAATGGAAAATTCGAGGCAATCCGTCCCCAGTTCAATCCTGATGTCGATTTCCCCGCCATGTTTCAGCGGTTCGATGCCGTGAATGCTGGCGTTTTCCACAAACGGCAGAAACACCATCTTGGGGATGACCGCTTTTTTGGCGTTCGGATCGACATCGAGCCGGTAGACCAGCCGGTCGCCGAAACGGTATTGCTGGATTTCGAGAAAACACAAAATAAATTCCAGTTCCTCTTCGACCGTCACTCTGTCCTTGCTCCAGGCCAGCGAGGAACGCAGCAGCTTCGCCATGTTATGGATAATTTTCGCGGTTTCCGTTTCGTTTTTGATCAGGCTGCGCATGCGGATCGTTTCCAGCGAGTTGAACAGAAAATGCGGATTGATCTGGCTTTGCAGCGCGTTGAGCTGCGCTTTCCGGTGCTCGATCTCGAGCGATTTTCGCTCGATATCGGCGATGTAGACGTCGTTGATCAGCCGCTTGATTTGCAGCGACATGCGGTTGAATTCGACCTGAAGCTGCCCGATTTCATCGCGCGACGCTCCGTCTTCGATGGTCACGAACTGCTGGTTTTTTACCTTTTTCATATGCCGGAGAATGTTGACCAGGCGAACGTTCATCGACCGCGAAATCCAGGTGATGATCAGGGTGGAAATGAACAGGTTGGCGGCAGCCAGCCAAATGATGAATTCCCGCGATTTGCGGACGACGCGGAACACTTCTTCCTCCGAAATCGTGCCGACAATTTTCCAGCCTTTCATATAACTTATGCCGGCGTACGTCGTTTCAAACTCGATGGCGTCTTTGGGTTTCTGCAGCTCGTTGTAGAACACGGTGTCGACGGGCCAGTTCACGTTGGGATCGGTCGTATATTCGATGCTGCCTTTTTCGTTCAGCAGATAAACGTAGCCGTTCAGGTTCAGGTTGCCGAAAACCTGCTCGACGGCCGACGTGCGAAGTTCGATTTTGAGAATTTTTTCCCACTTGTTCCCGTCAAAATAGTTCATTCGGCGCACGATGCTGAACGTATCGCGGTAAGGGGAGCCGAGTCCCGGCACAAACGTGTCTTCCCGCGCCGTGCGGACGAGGACGGGGTTGGCGTTTTTGGCGTCCCGCAGCGCCCTGTACCAGACCGATTCCTTCGCTTGCTCCGACAGAAAACCGATGCCGCCCGAGTGCAGCATCGTCGGGTTGTCGAGGTAAATTTTGATGTTTTGCATCGAGGTGTACACGGGCGTGTAGCTGTTTAAAATGCGGCGAAAATACGAATCGTAGGCGGAGACATAATCGGCGGGGTTTTGATATTCCTCTTCCAGAATTTGATTCAGGTTGTAGTCGGTAAAAAAAACGGACGAAACGCTCACGGCGTCTTCGATTTCCGATCGGAATTCGTTTTTGACCTGTTCAAGGGCGCGTTCGATATCTTGCATGCGCTGGTTTTTCACCTTTTCCGTCGTCGCCCGGTAAAACACGACATTGGTCAGCACGATCGGCAGCAAGACACACAGGACATAGATGATCATCATCTTGTTGCGCAGGCGGATGTTGTCGAGATTAAACGGCAGCTTCATGCCTACTCTCCTTTATTTCCCGCACGGACCGAGGCTTTCGTTTCCCAGCGCCGGTTCAACCGTTCAGCGACGATTGGTCACGAAACGCATCGGTGAACGGAGGTTTGATTGGTAAGCGGTTTCAATTTGTCGCAAACGACGGTTTGGGCATGGGGCCTTGGCTGTCCGGTGCAGATCGATCGGCCGTTCAAATCGTGCGCCGGCTGCCCCGCATATGCGAGACAGTCGCGTTGAGTTGCTTCTTATTCTACCGTTCTTTCTTAACGAAGAAAAGAGGATCCGCTGAGGTAAGGATGTAAAATCCAAATATCATCGGTTGAAAATTCCCCATCTGAAGCCGATATTCTCTCGGGTAGGAGAACATCGAGAATGGTTCAGAATGGGGAGTTTTCAAGATGAAAGAGATGTGTGCCAAAAGAATGAACATTACCCAGATTAACGATAGAGCTGATACGAGATCGAAAAAGCGTTCTAAAGTTTTTAGTGTCGAATCAACCGGGAGTTTACCCGAACCAAGAACCTATCCAAGGGAAGCATGATGGGCAAAAAGATTACATTCAAAATCGGATGGCTGGGGGCTGCTTAAATGCATGTTCTGGACGAGATTCTTGCGAGGGGAATACCGACAGCATTACCATTTGCGTGTCTTTATGCAGCCGCCTCGTCCCATAAACAATCGAAAGCAACATCGCGGTTTGAAACGTTGCCAGGCAGCAGGTTCAGGCGGGATGGCAGCTTCAAGCGCCTGTACGCATACGTCATGGTACTGGGTTATTCGCGGACCATGTATGTGTAGTTTACCGAAGACGAGCGGCTGGAAACGCTTATGGATTGCCACGCGTGCGCATTCGAATACACCCAGCTCGCCCAAAAAGAATACGTAGACAAAAATGAAGCAGCTCTATTAACTAGATCGCGGCGCTTTCATTTTCTTACTTAACCTTCTCACTCTTATAAGTTAGTCCGGGAACTACAGAATAATCCTCAAGAATTTCCTCTCCGGCTTTCCAGATGCCTTTAATAAGGTACCCTCCCTCATTGGTGTTATAAACTACATCAAAATCCCAATTTTGTTTCGTTACAGCTTGAAGATATCCTTTTGCAGTATCTTGCTCCTGTTTCACAATTGCTACTCTTACTTTGTAGTGTTCATCTCCAAGTATGGTAGCATCTTCAAAGTGATAATCAATAAAAGTGTGCGTCTGCCCTCCTGTTGGAATCACCACTTCAGGACCGATAATATCCGTATCAAAATCTGGGGTCACCAATTTTTTTCCCTCATGATCCCTCGAATCATAAGCGATGATATACTCTGTAATTAGATTTCTTACATTAACCCATACGTTCTTATCTATGTTTGCTTTTCCACTCCATACATCTGTTTGGCCTTCCGTTTGGGGCGTAATGACTACCGTTCTACTCTTGGAATCCCATTGCACCTTTGCACCCAAGGCCTTGGAAACCGTGCTAATGGGAACCATGACGCGCCCATTGTCCACTTTAGGCGCTACATCGGCTGTTACTATTTTCCCTCCAACCACCAATTTAATATCGCTCGCTGCAAAAACACTTGCCGTACAGATCAAAATCAGCACAATTCCTAAAAAAGTAATTTTTCTCCACTCATTCACTTGGATACACTCCTCATTCCTTAATTTCAAGCTATTGGTTATAACGCATAAAGAATTATTTTGTTGCAGACAGATCAAACAAAAATTTCAAAATTTATATTGCGTAACGGTACGCTACATGATATTATAAACATGGTTGAAGATGGCTGATTCCAATTGTCGAAAGCGTGGGACCGGTTTCGACTTTTGGTGTCCCAATCATCCCCATTAATTCAACCCAATATAAATGGATGATGGGAGATGCATTGAAAATGGCCTGCACACAAACCGATAAATCCGCTGTTACTGTAACCAACGTTTCTCCGACTCAACTTTACGGTAAATCTGTAGGGTCGCGACGGCTTTTTGTTTCCGATAATCCTGAAACGATCAGCTCCGGATTTTCTGGTGGATTTATAACCCTTTGGGATGACACTGTTTCAGGAAGAAGCTCAGTATCTTATCGTGTGTTTTTTTGGCACTTAAATGGTACCGGAGCTAGTATTAAATATGGTCTCACTATAGGTAACGGCTCCAGCGGCAGTACCGCTGACACCTATGCCGTTCAAAATCTTAAGATGGCAGTAAGCGTAGTGACTAATTTCCAAGCCCAAGGACGTTGCGCAGCTAAAGCTCTTTTAGGTTCCACTCTTGATACCACATCTCCGGTTAACAGTACAATTAGCCCGAATAGCCTGGGCGTTATCAAAGAATGGACTGTACCTAATGGACAACTGGTTGGTGGCGTTATGGAATTTGACTTGGTTAATACTACTTCGACGCGAGCGATGATTTATAAACTTCGGTCGGTTGCGGCCAACAGCACAACCGCCGACCTTAGAAACAATCAAAATGCTGTTATTTCTACGTCAGCCCCCCATCCTCGTGGAACCTGGGCTTATTCAGATATCCAAGGTTATACTGATTCGGCATTAACTCAGCCTATCTCTTATACGTTAGGTTCTGGACGTCAAAACTTTTCTATCAGTAATGGTGTAAATGACAATATTATGACTGCGGCAACCAGTTACAACAGTAGTCAGGCAGTATCTAATACTGGCCATTTCGGCGCCATTTATACCGTTAGTATTCGGTTAACTAATACTTCCTCCTTGAGTCAAACCGCTCGTATTTATCTCAATGCACGGGGTGGCGCTTATTCCGGTGCGGTAAGGTTTAATGCCGGTACGACGTATGGTGTTCCAACAATTTATGCATCTACGGGAGCAGTTCAGGTTGCTGATGTTTCCGTAGGACCAGGTTCTTCTACGACTGTTCCGGTACAGGTTGTTCATGCCGGTGGCTATAGCTTACCAGCATCCATCCTAATTGAAACATTGTAATCTTTTTGATATTTCCGAACTAAGTGCCGCAGACCATTAATCAGGTTGCGGCGCTTAGTTCGGATTTTTTACCCTTTCCACCATGATCAGGCGGAAAGGGAGTAAGCTGTAGATCATTTTGAACAAAAAATCTTACAATGTCACGTTATAGGTAGGCGATCGCTTAAACTCGATCTTCATCCAAGAAGTAAAAATCCCCCTCCAACGTTGACCGGTCGTCACCGTTTCCTAGTATGTTTTCAGGTAAACTTATAGCTCAGCTAGTGTTATACCATCCACATCCAGGTACTCCAACTAGTTTACGGTTGCAGCCCTTGGCAACTTTAGATTTTGTAAAATGCCAGTTACTCATCCATCTGTAACCATCTCATCAGATACCGCCTTGTAACGGACACCCTCTTGGCTAATGGTAGGCGCTTTCCAGCTCCCATTCCGAACTTTCACTATAGAGATGATGCTCATGCTGGGCACACCACAAAAAATATCCATTGCGTAACGTAACGCTATATGATATTGTAGAGATACAGATATTGTAAAATTCAAACAATTAAAGCCTATCTTGTTTGAAACATATAGCCTAATTTTAACGTACATTAATTTAGATAATTTTTTTCATATTTTTCAGAAACAAAAGAAGTATTGATCCGAGAAAATACTAATATAAGTAAGTGTTAACACGAAAACATATGTTTGCTATAATTTGTATAGTAAACAAGTTGTCCGTTTGGAAGATTGGCAAGAAAATCACATAAAGGGGTGTATGGCATTGGCGGCTTACAAACAAATCGTTTGTTATGAAATAAGTGAATTAATAGATCAACTTACTTTACAACTCAGACAAGCCGTCCTGGAAGTCGTGGAAGCCGATCCATCATCACAGTACTTTTACAAACTTGTTAAAACTGGCGCCCAGACGCAGCTTTTTTTAATTGAACAAAACAATAGCGAAGGGTATTGTGTCTGTCACTGCTTTTCATCGGATATAGAACAAGGCTATGCCTATGAGAGCATGCCCCTTCCCAGTATTCGAACCTTCTTCACGATGGCTAATGAGTTAGGACTTCATTAGGACTCGGAATCCTTCTTCAAGCTCTTTACGCGTTCATATTCTTCTTCAATCGTCTTGGATAGCAAATCTGTTGCTGTCATATTCAGTTTTTTAGCCGCGGTCACGAGTTGTTGTTTTATATAGACCGGAATATCATAATGAAACTTTACCTTGTTGCCATAGGCCATATACTAGTTCTCCTCTCCACAGACACTTTGATACTTTCTTTCTATTAATCGAATAAGCAGTTGAGTTGCAGACATATCCTGTAACTCCGCTGCTTCGATTAATTTTTCCTTGATTTCAGGTTGAAACTCGTAGGGTAATTTTATCTTAGGTTCACTCAAATGGCCGTTCATATTTTTTTCAATTTCAATTGCATCCCGGACCAAGTCTTCAAGTCGGTCATGTTTCTCCGTTTCGCGACCGTACTTAACCAATACCCGGATCAGATAAGCGCGCAAGGAAGCTTGATCCTCTTCTGCAACTGTTATTTGTAGCTTCCCGTCGGGAAACGATAGCTGGCAATCAATCGAATAGCCAAATAAATTCAGAGTATACTTCATGACACGGCTCCTTTCTCGTTTATATTATAGAACGTTTCGTAACAACACGCAATATTTAAATGTCCGTTATTCCCTAATTCGGAAGTGAGGTTCATCATTATGGCTTATCCTAGTTTATGATACTGTGCCAGCAAAACATGCGTGACATGCGTGGCCATCACACAGTTGCGTTTGTGATAAGCCCGTTTCTTCCGCCATTTGAGTCAATTGTTTTTTATGTGATTCAGAAAATAAACCGTTAATCGAGTTCGTTTCTCTTTCGAATTATTTACTCCTTTTCCTTTATGTTAACACAAAATAAGTGCTAGTATAACTCATTTTTACTTTTTTTCTTAGAATTCACTCATGGAAATTCAAGAGCTGTCCCAAAAGTAATTCTGCTTACTTAAACAGACAACGTGCTTTGGCCAAAAATTGCTTGAAAATGAAAAAAATGATGACGGCCGTTAGAGAGGCTATTCTTACCGAATCATTTTTCGTTCTCGATCTATTATTGTTTTCATTAGCGAAAGCCCATCCTGCCTCTAAACCCACTCTCGGCAAGCCATGAAGCAGAAAACGCAGAAGTCCCCAGTTATTTTTTATTTATCCAAATATACTTTCCGGCTTGATCATCCTCCGAACCGACAACGCATCTCGTTTCAGAGATTCTCTCTCACTTGCTATTTGTAGCGCAGATACCAGGTTGACGCTCATTTCTCGATCCCTTGCACTTTTATACAAGAAGCTTTGAGCGGACATCGTTCGCAACTCAAACTGCGGTAATGCCACTCTCGGATTTCAAAGCCACTAGGAGAAGGTCCTTGAGCCCCATTGTTGATGATTTTGTAGTATATGCATTAAAAGACTGTCAACGATGCGATAAGTTTGCAGTGTTACAGTAGCTTTTGAGACGCGTTTATATTGCGTAATGGTACGTTACATATTATAATATGAGCACCTATATTGATACGAGGAGGTGTCAAAATGGAAAATTTGACAATAGACAATGTTGGCCAACTGATAGGGACGATTGGATTTCCAAGTTTAGTCGCGATCATCTTATTAAGGACGGTAATCGGAAATTTTAATAAAAGGTTAGATGTCCTGGATAAGCGACTTGTCCAACTTAACAAGTCCATAGCTATGGTGGCCAAAACCATGAATGAGATGAAAAACGAGCAGTCAAAAGATTCTTTGCCATCGATTCCACCGGTTAACGAGGATCTGTAAAATTTTATGTCGGGAACTACACTAAAGGAGGATAACTAATGATGGATCATTGTCCCTTAAGTAGAAATATTATAAATTAAAGGGAGGTTTTTCTGTCACCGCCGGACTATAATTGACCCATCGGCGCCGGAATGAAAATGACCCACCCCCGTCGAAATAGACCCTCTGAACAACCGACCAAAGTGATTCGGAGGGAATACATCCATGCTGGGGAGTGG
>Ga0310825_100224_pt1 | contig 80946 bp, 58 predicted proteins | sample WT_ome_9_FD_202243 | JGI IMG/M metagenome (GOLD analysis project Ga0310825, IMG submission 202243) | Sorghum-adapted microbial communities enriched on wild type (WT) sorghum from Joint BioEnergy Institute, Emeryville, California, United... ... | reverse complement strand
ATCATGCAGGCGGGCGGCTCGGGCGTGATCTACGGGCGCAACATCTGGCAGCGCGAGTGGTCGCAGGCGCTTGAGATCATCGAGCAGATCAAGGAGACCCTGGTCAGCTCGGTGACGCGGGTGCCGTGAACCCCACTGCCGCGTCCGCGATCGCGACGCGGGTTGCGATCGGCGCCGACCTCGGCGGCACGAAGGTTGCCGTCGGGGTCGTCGACGCCGAGCAGCGCGTCCTGGGGCGCTGGCAGGCGCCGAGCGCGGGCCTCGACCGCGAAACCCTCCTCGCGCGGATCGAGGACCTGCTTGCCAGCGCCCTGGAGGCGCACCCCGAGGCCGGCGCGATCGGCCTCGGGCTGCCCTGCGCGATCGACCACGAGCGCGGCGTCGCCCGCAGCGCGGTCAACCTGCCGCTCGCCGACGTGCCGATCCGCGACCGGTTGACCGAGCGGCTCGGCGTGCCCGTGTTCCTAGACAACGACGCGAACGTCGCGGCGCTCGCCGAGCATCGCTTCGGCGCGGCGCGCGGCACGCGGAACGCCGTGATGCTCACGCTCGGCACCGGCGTCGGGGGCGGCGTCGTGATCGACGGGGAGCTCTTCCGTGGGCGCGGCGCCGCCCCGGAGATCGGCCACATCGTGGTCGACGCCGACGGTCCACCCTGCCAGGGCACCTGCCCCAACCACGGCTGCATCGAGGCGCTCGCCTCGGGCAGCGCGATCGGGCGCGAGGCCCGCCGGGCCGCGGAGGCGCACCCCGAATCGGCGCTCGGCCGCGCGCTGGCGGCAGGCGAACCGGTCGACGGCAAGGCGGTCACCGAAGCCGCCCTCGCGGGCGACGAGATCGCGCGCGGCGTGCTCGAGCTGGTCGGCACGCGCCTCGGCGTCGCGCTCGCCACGCTGGCCAACATGTTCTCCCCGGACGTCTTCGTGGTCGGCGGCGGCGCCGCGGCGGCGGGTGATCTGCTGCTCGACCCAGCGCGCACGGAGCTCGCCCGGCGCGCGCTCTCCCCGCACGACGAGATCCCGGTCGTCCTCGCCGAGCTCGGCGCCGAGGCTGGCGTGATCGGCGCGGCGGCGCTCGCGCTCGAGGGCGAGCGGGCGTAGCCCATTCCTGGTTAGGCACTCCCGGGGTTCCATCTCCCGTACGGGCCAAGATGGTTCCGAGATGGAGCCCGGGCCGCAGCCACGCCGGCGGTGGCGCGTAGTCCAGCGCTACGCCCACTTCAGCGCCTTCCTCATCCTGGTCATCGCGACCTACGTCGCCTGGTCGCTGTTGGCCTACGACGGCTGGGCGGGGTTCCTGCTGGTCGCCGTCACCAGCGTCACGGGACTCCAGGGAATGGTCGCGGCCGCTGGAGGGCGCCCGCCCGCGGGGTGGGCGTTCGCGCTCGCGACGTGCGCCTGCGCCCTCGCCGTGGTCGGCGCCCTCGCCGACTCACGACCGTGGCTGAGCATCGCCTCCCTACTCGCGATCCTGATCGTGGCCGTGTGCATCGTCACCGTCCTGCGCGACATCGTGCTCGCGCCTCAGGTGACCGCCGATTCGATCCTCGGCGCGGTCAGCGTCTACGCCTTGTTGGGGATCCTGTTCGCGCACGCGTACGGGGCGGTCCACCACCTCGGCTCGCAGCCGTTCTTCGCGGGCCACCCGGATGCTGACGGCTCCGAGCTCATCTTCTTCAGCTACACGACGCTCACGACCACGGGCTACGGCAACCTCGTCCCCTCCGGGCAGCCGGGCGAGATGCTCGCCGGACTGGAGATGCTCACCGGCCAGATCTTCCTGGTGACGCTGATCGCCAGGCTGGTGGCGGTCTGGAAGCCCGGCGAGCTCCTGCGCGACCGCCACCACACCGGCGATCGAGCTTCCTAGTCCCCTGGACTAGAAAAGTCGATCGCCGCGGCCGGTGATCGAGGTTTCTCGTCCCCTGGACTAGAAAAGTCGATCGCCGGAATCACCCGATCGGGGTGACGGCGCGGACGGCGGTTCAGTCTACGGTCGGATCCTGAGGAGTGATCCGCCGGCGCCGCTCGCGACCGGCTGACGCGAAAGGAGTTGCGCATGAGAGGTGCAGGCCGTGTCGCCTTCGCCGGCATCCTGCTGCTGATCGTCGGCACGATCAACGTCATCTACGGCATCGGCGCGCTCGACGGAGCCAACATCTTCGTCGGCGACACCCGCTTCATCTTCACCGATCTCGACACGCTCGGCTGGGTCCTGATCATCCTCGGGATCATCCAGTTCACGGGCGGGGTCTCGCTGCTCGAGGGCAACGCCTACGGGCGCGTGATCGGGGTGTTCGCCGGGTCGATCGGCGCCATCGGGGCGCTGCTCTCGATCGGCGGCGCCTACCCGTGGTGGAACCTGGGCGTGTTCTTCGTGTGCTGCTGGGTCGTGCACGGGATCATCGTCTACGGCGAGGAGGAGGCCACTGCCCGCGACCTCGAGCGAGACGAGGCACGCGCCACGGCCGCGCCCCCGTCGGCCCGGTCCGCGCACTAGCGTCCGCGACCTCGCCCGGCTAGGCGGTGCGCACCGTGAACGGCGTCCCGCCCGCCGCCCAGCCGGGCGCACCCGCGTCGGGCCGCGGTCACCGTGGTGTCGCGATCGCCCTGGTCGCGCTCGCCACCGTGACCGGCCTGCTCATGGCGTTCGGGATCTGGGCCAAGCGCCAGCTGCTTGAGACCGAGAGCTGGGTAGAGACCAGCACCGAGCTGCTCGAGCGCGAGGCGATCCGCGACGCCGTCGCCGACTACGCCGTGGGCCAGCTCTACGCGAACGTCAACGTCGAGGGCCAGATCGCGGAGGCGCTCCCGGCGCAAGCGCAGGCCCTCGCGGCGCCGGCCGCGGGCGCGCTGCGCCAGGGCGCGGGCGAGATCGCCCGCCGCGCGCTTGAGGACCCGCGCGTGCAGGCGCTCTGGGAAGACGCCAACCGGGCGACGCACTCGGTCGTTCTGCGGGTCATCCAGGGGGACGGCGACTCGGCCGACGTCGTGACCCTCGACCTCGCCGCGATCGTCGGCCAGATCGCGGAGCGCACCGGGATCCCGCAGGGCGTGGTCGACCGGCTGCCGCCGGACGTCGCCCAGCTCGAGGTGATCGACGCCGGTCAGCTCCGGGGTGCCCAGCGGGGGGTCGACCTCTTCGAGAAGCTCGCCTGGGCGCTGGTCGCGGTCACCTTCGGCCTGTACGCGATCGCGGTCGCGATCGCCGGTGATCGGCGCCGCGAGACGCTGCGCGCGGTCGGCATCAGCTTCCTCGTGATCGGCGCGGTCATGAGCCTGGCGCGCAACTGGGCCGGCGACGAGGTGGTGGCGTCGCTTGCGGACACCGCGGCCAGCGAGCCGGCCGTCGCGGCGACTTGGGACGCGGCGACCTCGCTCCTGGGTGAGATTGCGGGGGCGGCATTCATGTACGGCGCAGGCATCGTCATCGCCGCCTGGCTCGCGGGGCCGACCGCGGTCGCGACCTGGATCAGGCGAGCGGCCGCCCCCTACATCCGCCGGCCGGCCATCGCGCTCGGCGCGGCGGCGGTCGTGCTCGCCCTGTTGTTCTGGTGGTCGCCCACGCCGGGCATGGAGCGCCTCATGCCGTCGCTCCTTCTGATCGCGCTGGTGCTGCTCGGTGCCGAGATGCTCCGCCGCCGGACGATCGCCGAGTTCCCGGACCGGGTGACGCCCTACTCCCCGGCCGGCCTTGCCAGCACGATGGCCGAGCGGTTCCACGCGGCGAGGGAACGGCGCGCCCCGGCCGCCGAGGAGCGTGCCGCCGCCGACCGCCGGATCGCGGCGCTCGTGCACCTCGGGGAGCTCCGGGACGCCGGGGTGCTTACCGAGGGCGAGTTCGCGGCCGAGAAGGCGCGCGTGCTCGCCGGGGGTCCAGCCGGGATGGGAGCTTTGGAGTGAGAAGCAAGTGGAGCGTCCTCGCGGTCCTCGCCGCCGCGCAGTTCTTGATGGTCCTCGACCAGGCGGTGATGAACGTCTCGATCTCCCAGCTCGTCGCCGACTTCGACACGACGGTGACGACGATCCAGGTCGTGATCGCCTTCTACGCGCTGGTGATGGCCGCCCTCATGATCACCGGCGGCAAGCTGGGTGACCTGTGGGGCCGGCGGCGTGCGTTCACGATCGGCCTCGTCGTCTACGCCTGCGGCTCGGCGCTCACGGCCGCGTCGTGGAGCGTCCCGACGCTCATGCTGGGCTGGTCGGTGCTCGAGGGCATCGGCGCCGCGATGGTGCTGCCCGCGCTGGTCGCGCTGGCCGCGGACAACTACCGCGGCGCCGACCGCGCCGTGGTCTACGGCGTGCTCGGCGGCGTCGCGGGCGCCGGGATCGCGGTCGGGCCGATCATCGGCGGCTGGGCGACGACCGACCTGAGCTGGCGGGTCGTGTTCGCTGGCGAGGTCGTGATCGCCGCCTTCATCCTCGCGGGGACGCGGCTCATGCGCGAGCCGGAGCGCACTGACGCGCCGCCGCGGCTGGACTGGGTCGGCTCCGTGCTCGTGGCGCTGGGCCTGGGCCTGCTCGTCGTCGGGGTCCTGCAGGCGAGCAACTGGGGCTGGCTGCGGCCGCACAACTCGCCGGTGGAGCCGTTCGGGTTCGCGCTGACACCGTTCGTGATCGCTGCCGGAGTGCTCGTGCTGTTCGGGTTCCGCGGCTGGCAGCGCCACCGCGAGGAGTCGGGCCGCGATCCGCTCGTGCACCTCGGCCTGTTCCGCATCGGCGCCCTGCGCAGCGGACTCGCGATGCTGTTCGCCCAGAACCTGATCCTGATGGGGATCTTCTTCACGGTCCCGCTCTACCTGCAGATCGTGAACGGGCTCGACGCGCTCGACACCGGCGTGCGGATGCTCCCCGCCTCGATCGGGCTCTTCGTCGCCGCGCTCGCCGGGTCGGGGCTCTCCGCGAAGATGGCCGCGCGCCCGATCGTCCGCATCGGCCTCGCGATCACCTTCGCCGCGACCCTGCTCCTCCTCGGGACGGTCGAACCGGAGCTCGACACGAGCGCGTTCCTGGTGGCGATGGGCCTGCTCGGCATCGGGATGGGGCTCGTGACCTCGCAGCTCGGCAACGTCGTGCAGTCGGCGGTCGGCGAGGAGGCGCGCAGCGAGGCCGGCGGCCTGCAGAACACCTCGATGCAGATCGGCTCGTCGTTCGGCACGGCGCTCCTGGGCGCGATCGTGATCACGGGGCTGATCGCAGCCTTCTCCAACAATATCGAGGCAGATCAGAACCTCCCGCGGGACGTGAGGTCCCGGGTCGAGACGCGGATCAGCGCCGGCACGAGCTTCGTCGCGGCGGACCAGGTCCGCCGCAGCGCCGAGCGGGCCGGGGTGAGCTCGCAGTCGGTCGACCGGATCGTGAGCTCGTACGAGGACGCGCAGCTCACGGCGCTCAAGACCGCCTTTCTGTTCGCGGCCGCCCTCGTGCTGCTCGCGGGCCTCGCCACGCGCCGCCTGCCCACTCGCCGCTTCGAAGAACTGGCGAGCCAGGGTGCCGGGCGCGGTCCGCCGGAGGTGCCGCCAGTTTCACCCCGAACGGATGACGCCGCCCCCGCCGGGCGCGCCTAGAGTCGCTCGGGTTACTACCTCGGAGGTGAGAAGTGCTCGTCGCGGCTGACTACCCGTTGCTGGAGATCGTGGGAACGATGCTCGTCTTCTTCGCGTGGGTCGCCTGGATCTGGCTAGCGATCACGGTGTTCGCCGACCTGTTCCGCCGGCGCGACATCGGCGGCTGGCACAAGGCGGCCTGGGTCGTGCTGGTCATCGTGCTCCCGTTCATCGGCGTGCTCGCCTACCTGATCGCCCAGCACCAGGCGATGGCTGAGCGCAGCCTGAGACAGGCGGAGGAGCAGAAGGCGGCGTTCGACCATTACGTGCGCGAGACCGCGGGCGGCTCGGCGGCGGAGATCGCGAAGGCCAAGGACCTGCTCGACCAGGGCGTGATCTCGAGCGCGGAGTTCGACGCGATCAAGGCCCGGGCGCTCGCGGCCGGCTAGCGCCGGGCCCGTGCAGGTCCCGGGCGCTGCGCCAACGGAACCCGGGCGATATACACCCTGCGGCGATCGTGGGGTGCAGTACTGTCGGGGACGGAGTAATGCTCCGCCCCGCTGCATCAGCGACGCCGCGATCACCCCCGGACGACCTGGTTGGGTTCCTAGCGGCGCCGCTGGTGCTTCTTCTCGCCCCCGCCGGCTTCGGGAAGACGACCCTCCTCGAGGCGTGGCAGGAGGTCGATGAGCGACCCTTCGCGTGGGTGCGATGCGGCCCCGCGCATCGCGACCGGCGCGCTTTCCGTGCGGCGGTGGCCAGCACCGGGGGCGGAGAGGAACCTTCCGTGCTCGTCCTCGACGACCTCCATCGCCTCGCCCGGGCGCGCCACCGCGACGTCGCCGACCTGATCCGTTCGCTTCCTGACGGAAGCCAGGTGGCGATCGCGACCAGGGCGCGGCCCGCGCTCCCCCTCGCTCGCATGCGCGCGGAGCGCCGCGTGACGGAGGTCGGGCCCGGCGACCTGGCCCTGAGCGCGAGCGCGACCGCCGCCGCCTTGGCGGAGCTGGTGCCGGAGCTGACACGCGCCCAGCGCCTCTCCCTCGCGCACCGCATCGGCGGGTGGCCGGCGGGCATTCAGCTGGCAGCGGTCGCGCTCGCCGACGCGGAGGACCTCGAGGCGGCCGCCGCCACCTTCGACGGCGACGACCGCGCGGTCACCGAGTACGTGCGCGAGGAGGCGCTCGCCGGCCTCGGCCGCGAAGACGTCGAGTTCCTCGCGCGGTGCTCCCTGCTCGACCAGCTCTCCGGGGACTCGTGCAACGCCGTGCTGCGCCGCACCGGGTCGTCGCGGGTGCTGCGGCGGCTGGCCCGCGACCGCGCCCTCCTCGTCCCGCTCGACCGGCGCGAGCATGCCTACCGCCTCGCGTCTCCCCTGCTCGGCGCCGCCCTGCGGTCGGAGCTACACCACGAGCACCCCGAGATCGAGACCCGGCTGCGGGTCCGGACGATCCGCTGGTACGCGGAGCACGGCGACCTCGACCGCGCCGTCGAGCAGGCGATCGCCGGCGGCGCCGCGCAGGCCGCCGGCGAGCTGATCTGGACGTCGTTCCTCGAGCTCAGCGGCCGCGGACGGACGGCGAAGGTGCGCGCCTGGCTCGACGCGCTCGGCGGGCGCCGCGTGGCGGCGGACGCGACGCTCGCCCTCGCCGCCGCGCACTGCGCCCTCACCGATGGCGACGCCGGGGAGGCGGAGCGCTGGGCGCAAGCGGCCGCGGTCGCGGCGGGCCGCAACAAGGCGCTGCGCAACAAGTACGCCGCGGACCTTCTCCTGCTGGACGCAGCGCTCGGCGCCCGCGGCGCGCTTGCCATGGGAACCAGTTCCGCCCAGGCGGCTGAGCTCTACGGCGCCGAGAGCCCCTGGCGGTGCGCGGCCAGCCTCTACCGGGGCATCGCCGACGTGCTCACCGGGCAACCGCTACGCGCAGCGGCGCCTTTGGAGGAGGCGGCGCGACGCGGCAGCGTGGCCTCGCCCCTGGTCCAGGTGGGCGCGCTCGCGCAGCTCGGCTTGATCGCGCTCTTCGATGGGCAACCCGTGCGCGCGCTCGACCACCTCGCCCATGCCGCCGAACAGGTCGACCGCTGCCGCCTCGAGGGCACCCCGACCGCGACGCTCGCCGACGCGGTTGCGGCCGTTGCCCGGAGCAGGACCGGCCAGGCCCAGGAGGCGTCCGCAGCCGCGCAGCGCACCGAGCGCGCGCTCGCCGCAGTGACCGACCCGCCGCCGTGGTGCGCGGCCGAGGCGTGGCTTGCACTCGCCGACGCGCGCCTCCACCTAGACGAGCTCGCCGCCGCGCAGCGGGCGCTGCGCGGCGCCGAGCAGAGCCTCGCCCGGACCCCCGACGCCTCCGCGCTCACCGGCTGGCGCGATGATTTGCTCGAGGCGGCCGACGCCGCCCGCGGCCGGCGCCTCGAAGGCGACGACGCGCTCACGAAGGCCGAGCTCCGCACCCTGCAGTACCTCCCAAGCCACCTCTCGTTCCGGGAGATCGGGGCCGCGCTCTGCCTTTCGCCGAACACCGTCAAGACCCAGTCGCGCGCCGTGTACCGCAAGCTGGGGGTGTCCTCGCGAAGCGCGGCCGTGGAGCGCGCCCGCGGTTCCGGTCTGCTCCCCCCGGACCCCGCCGACCGCCGGCCCGCGGGCGGGGCCTAGCGCTAGTTGTCCGGGTCGCCGCCCGCGGCCTTCAGGGCTTCCTCGAACTCGCGCAGGCCGAAGGAGCCCTCGAGGCGGGCGGCCACCCTGCCGTCCGCGTCGACCGTGAACAGCCAGGGCTCCGTCTGCAGGTTGAACTTGCGCAGCGGCTCGCGCAGGCCCTTGTTCAGGTCGTTATCGACCCAGACCTCCTGGTGGATGAACTCGATGTCATCGCCGTAGCCCTCGTTGCGGAGCTGCTCGGCGATGTCGACCACCGGGCCGCAGACGCGGCTCTGGCAGAGCGCCGGGGTCGCGAACAGCAGCGCCACCGGCTTCTTGCCCAGCACCTCGTCGAAGCTCACATTGTGCATGTCGCTCGGCGGCTGGCGCGTGTCGATGAGCTCGACGTTGGCGCCGACGTCCTCGAGCGTCTCCGTTTTCACCGCGGGCGGCCGCTCGCCGACCGCGGGGATCGGGTCGTTCTCCTGGGCGGTCACCTGGGTCGCCGCGCCGCGCCACTGGCCACCGATGTTCGTGAGCACGAGCACCGCGTAGCGCCCGGGCCGCGGCAGCGGGATCTCGGTCGAATAGATCCCCGCGACCGGATCGCCCTCGAGGGCCGCGGTCTTCGAGCGGTAGGCGGGCTTGGTGACCAGCGAGTCAGTGGGCGCGTAGAACGGGCCCTGCGCCTTGTCCTGCGGGCTGTTCGCGATGTAGACGGCCGTCGGCGCGTAGATCAGCTTGTTGTTCTCGTCGAGCAAGCCGAACGCCATCCGGTTGTTGCCGACGACGTAGTGGCTCGTCGCAGGCGCGTACTTAAAGCCGGTGCGCGCCATGTCGGCGATCTGCTGGAGCGTCTTGCCGTCGGCCTCGGGGAAGTCGAACCGCTCGGGGTGCGCGGCCTCCTCGACCTGCTGGACCGCGGTCTCCGAGGGGGCGCCGTTACCGCCCTCCTCGTCGTCGCCTCCGCACCCGGCGATCGCGACGGCGGCGAGCCCGGCGGCCGCCAGTAACCGAAGCTTGGCAAGCGAAGAAATCATCCTCATCCGCACGTCGCACGTCCCGCCGAGGGACAGGGGGGAAGAGCCCGGAGCCGGACTTGAACCGGCGACCCCTTCCTTACCATGGAAGTGCTCTACCGACTGAGCTATCCGGGCGGGGAACAGAACTCTAGCGGCCCCCGCCGCGAGGGAGGGGACCGCCGAGTCCTCAGTTGTCTTCGGGCCCGCAGCTAGCGCTTTCGCACCTTGACCTGGGCCTCCGCGCGCAGCGTCTCAAGCCCGGGCGAGGTCGCCACAACCCGGACCTTCGTGGTCTTGCCGGTCGCGGCCTTCTTCGCCCGGAGGGCGAATGGCTGCGTCACCGCGGCGCCCGGCGCGAGGTCGATCTGCGCGCACTGCGCCCCGATCACCTGGAAGCGCTTCTTCTTCGCCCGCACGCAGAGCTGCACCGGCACCTCGTCCAGATCGACACCGGCGCTCACGGTGGCCCGCAGGGTCACCACGCCGCGGGCGCCGATCGTCTTCTTCTTGGGCTTGACGCCGAGCGTGAGCTCGTCACCGCCGGGCGCCGGCTCGCGAATCGTGAACTTCACCGCGGCGAAGGCCTCGCGGTTGCCGGCGACGTCAGTCGAGCGGTACTCGATCTCGTACTCGCCCGGGTCGCTGAACACGAGCGGCTCCTCGTAGGTGAGCCACTTGCCGCTCGGCAGCACGCGGTACTCCGTGAGCGCCACGCCCGAGCCGTCGCCGTCGTCCGCCTCGAGCGTCACGGTCACCGGGTCGCGGTAGCCGTCCTGGTCGGGCGCGCCGGCGCTGTCGATGACGGGCGTGGTGGTCGGCACGTTGCGGTCGACCTTGACCGACGCCGACTTCGTGTCCTCGACGTTGCCCGCGCCGTCCGTCGAGCGGTACTCGACGAGGTGCTCGCCGTCGTCAGCGATCGTGAACGGCGCGGCGTACTCGACCCAGTCGCCACCGTCGATGCGGTACTCGGTCGCCTCGATCCCGGAGCCGCCCGCGTCGGTCGCGCTCAGGGTAACGGTGACCGGCTGCTTGTACCAGCCCGCCTTGCCGTCCGGCGTCGCGGGCGAGAGCGTCGCCGTCGTCTCCGGCGCCTCCTCGTCCACGGGCTCGAGCTCCTGGATGCGGATGTTGCGGAACGAGACCGTGTCGTTCGCGCCGTGGTTCTGGATGCCGATGTAGCCGGGCGCCAGGCCGCGGTTGGCGTCGGTCGCTTGGAAGTCGTTGACGACCACGCCGTTCAGCGTCACGACGATCCGCGGCGGCGTGCCGGTTACGCGGATCTCGTAGTCGTTCCACTGCCCGTTGGGCTTGGCGTTCCGGGCGATCTCGCGCTTGAAGTTGTAGATCGACCCGGTCTTCTGGTTCTCGCCGTCGCCCTGGACGCCCTCGCGGATCTGGACCTCGTAGCCCTGGTTGATGGCGGTGTTGTGCGTGTTCGCGCCATCAGCCGGGAACCGGACGAAGACGCCCGAGTTGTCGACGTCCTTCTCCACGCGCCACTGGAGCCGCAGCACGTAGTCCGTGAACTGCTCTTGCGAGTACCAGAGGAGCCCGAGGCCGCCCTGGCTCAGCAGGCGGCAGCCGTCGTCGCCGTCGTTGACGACCTTGAAGCTGCCGGGCCCGGACTGCGTCCAGCCGGATTCCGTGGGCTCGCTCATGCCGTCCCACAGAAGGGTGAAGCCCTCCTCCGGATCATCCGGCTCGACGCACGGCTCCTTCACCTCGATCTGGACGCTGCGCGTCGTCGAGTGGTCGTCGGTGTCCGTGACGGTCACCGACGCCTGGTAGGTGCCCGCGGACTCGTACGTGTGGGTCTGCTGCAGGCCGCCGGACGCGGTGTCGCCGTCGCCGAAGTCCCACTGGATGTCGAGGTCGGCGACGTCGTCCTTGTCGTCGCTGACCGTCGCCGTGAAGTTGACCTCGAGCGGGGCGTCACCGCTCGTCGGGTTCGCGTTGAGCGTCACCGACGGCGGGCCGCAGTCGACCCGGGCCACGCGGAAGTAGTCGAACCCCGCCCAGCGCAGAGCGTTGCTCTGGAAGTAGGTCAGGCCGATGCGGATGTCACCGGACCCGCCGAGCTGGAACGGGGCGCCGACCGCGTTCCACGTGTTGCCGCCGTTCGTCGAGTACTCCGCCGTGAAGGTCGGGTTCGAGGCGCCGTTCGAGGTGACGCGCAGGTGCACCTGCTGGACGCCCGCGCCGGACATCTGGCCGGTGTCGGCCCCCTGGGCGGAGCCGCTGACCGTGTTGGCGCGCTCGACCCAGAAGTTGCCCTCCGCGCCGGACTGGCGGCGGTTGAACACGACCTTGGCGAAGTTGTTCGGGCCCTCGCTGCGCCACACGAGCAGGCCCGCCTGGTCGCCGGTGGCGGTCAGGCCGCTCACGTCGACTACGGTCTCCATGGTGAACGCCTCGGCCGGCGCGTCCTGGAGCAGGACGTTGCGCGCGTTGGCGTTGCCGGAGTGCATGTCGCCGCTGTACGCCTTGAGGCGCAGCTTCCCGTTCTCCACGGTGACGCCGGACGGCACCGGGCGCAGCACGTCCCACTTGGGCGAGAGCGCGTTGCCCACGAACTCGTCCGTCTGCCCGTACAGGCAGGTGTCGGGGCTCGGGTCGGAGACCTCGATCAGCACCCGTTCGCGGGTCACGTTGCCCGCGGAGTCCGTCACCGCGACGCTCGCCTCGTACGTGCCGGGCGCGTCGTAGGTGTGGCTGCGGGCGTGCTCGCCCGAGGCGGTGTCACCGTCGCCGAAGTCCCACTCGATCTCGAGCTCGGCGTCGCGGTCGGCGTCGTCACCCGCGGTCGCCTCGAAGTCGACCTCGAGCGGCGCGTCGCCGTCCTGCGGCGTCGCGTCGAGCTCGACCTCCGGGCCGCAGGACACCTCGAACCAGTGGAACGGCACCGTGCCGCCCGTCTGGTTCGTGCCGCCGCGGACGGCGAACATGCCGACCTTGACCGGCTCGCCGACCGTGCCGTACTCGGCGATGTTCGTCCACGCCTCACCGCCGTCGACCGAGTACTCGGCGACGATCACGCGGCTGTCGCTGCGCACGCGCAGCATCACGTCCGCGTCGGCCGGCAGGTTCGCGGGCGCCGGCGTGCCCGACGACGCCGGCGGGAACGCGGCGCTGCCGTTCTCGGTCGTCACGAACTCGAAGCGGCGGGCGCCCGCGTTCGTCTGGATGAAGGTCGCCTTGGCGAACACGTTGTTCGCGGCGGGCGGACCCTCCGACTTCCAGACGACGATGCCGGCCTGCTCGCCGTTCTGGTCGATCGCCGAGACGTTGAACTCGGTGGTCGCGGTCCAGCCGCGCTCGGGCGCGTCCCTCAGGACCACGTTCTGAGCCGTGGCCTGCTCGTTGATGAAGTCACCCGAGCGGATCTGGAGGTTCAGATCGCCGCCGGAGACCACCGCGCCCGGGCCCGCGGGCCGCAGGACCGTCCACTCCTCGCCGAGCTCGTCGCCGTCGAAGTCGTCGAAGGACGCCTCGGTGCACGGCGCGGTCGGCTCGCAGTCACCGGCGAGCTGGACGCGGAAGTAGTCGAACTTCGCGACGCGCTCGGCATCGCTCTGGAAGTAGGTGAGGCCGATGCGCACCTTGCCGCTGCCGGCGAGCTGGAACGGCCCCTGGATCGCGGTCCAGTTCTCGCCGTCCAGCGAGTACTCGGGCTGGAACGTCGGGTTCGGCCCGCCGTCGGAGTGCACGCGGATGTACACGTGCTGCGGCGGGTTGCTGAGCGTCCCGGCGTTGCCGCCCGTGGTCGACGAGCCGTTGGTGTTCGAGCGCTCGAACCAGAACTGGTTGTCGCCGCGCTTGTTGTAGACCACCTTGGCGAAGGCGTTCGGTCCCTCCGAGCGCCACAGCACGATGCCGACCTGGTCGCCGGTCACGGTCAGGTCGCTCACGTCGATGCGCGTCTCCGCGGTCCACGCGCCCTTCGGGATGTCCTGCAGGAGCACGTTGCGCGCGTTGGCGGTCGAGCCATGCATGTCGCCGCCGAACGCCCGCAGGCGCAGCTGCCCGTCCGAGACGCGCAGGCCGGTCGGGCTCGGCCGCAGGACGTCCCACTTCGGATGCAGCGCGTTGCCCTCGAACTCGTCCGACACGCGCGCCGTGCACGGGTCCTGCTCCGGGTCGTCCACGACCACGGTGTCGCCCGCGACCGTCGTGAAGCCGTCCGAGTTGGTGGCCGTCAGCGTCGGGCGGTAGACGCCCGGGTCGCTGTAGGTGTGGGTCTGCTGCAGGTCGCCGGTGGCGGTCTCGCCGTCGCCGAAGTCCCACTCGAGGTCGAGGTCCTCGACGTCGTGCGAGGTCGCCGCCTCGAGGTCGACCTCGAGCGGCGCGTCACCGCGGTCCGGCGTCGCGGTCACCTCGAGGTCGGGCCCGCAGACGACCGTGAAGTAGTCGAAGTACGCGTTGCCGCCGGCCGTGTCGTTGTCGGACGCCTTCAGGCCGATCTTCACCGGGCCCTCGAAGACGCGCGGCCCGCCGATCTGCGTCCAGGTGTCGCCCTCGTCCGCCGAGTACTCGGCGACCAGCGTGCGCCCGTCGAAGGTGGCGCGCAGGAGCACGGTCGCGTCCGCGGGCAGGCCTGCCGGAGCGGGCGCGATGCTCGCCGGAACCGAGTACACGTGCTCGCCGCTCGCGGTGGCGATGTGCTCGAACTGCCGGGCGCCGGTCGTCGCCTGGACGAAGACGATCTTCGAGAAGTTGTTCTGCGCGCGCGGCGGGCCCTCGCTCTGCCAGACCACGATGCCGGCCTGCTCGCCGTTCGCTTCGATCTCGGAGATGTCCAGGGCGGCGGTGATCCGCCAGCCGCCCGCCGGCGCGTCACGCAGGATCACGTTCCGCGCCGTGTTGGTGCCCTGGATCATGTCGCCCGGGAGGATCGGCAGCACGAGCCTGCCGCCGGACACGGCCGGGCCGCCGCCGTGGCGGCGCAGCACGTCCCAGCTCTCATGCAGGGCGTTGCCGTTGAACTCGTCGGTGCCGCAGGTCCCGGGAGCGGCGCCGGCCGTCACGCGGGCGCTCGCCACGGAGACGTTCCCCGACGAGTCGGTGACGGTCACGGTCGCGCGGTAGGTGCCCGGATCCTCGTAGGTGTGCGACTGGGTCTCGCCGCCGGTCGCGGTCTCCCCGTCGCCGAAGTCCCACTCGATCTCGAGGTCGCCCGCCTCATCGACGTCGTCCGCGATCTGCGCCTCGAAGTCGACGTCGAGCGGCTCGGGCCCGCTCGCGGGTTCGGCGCTCACGGAGACGTCCGGGCGGCAGTCCTCGGCTTCGAACCGGAAGAAGTCGAAGTGGACCCAGTTGCTGGTGTCGCCGCCGGCGAACGCCGTCGGGCCGACCCGCAGGTCGCCCGTGCTCATCTGGATCGGCCCGGCGATCGGGTTCCAGTTCTGGCCGTCGACCGAGTACTCGCCGGAGATCTGCGGCTGCGCCGCGCCGTTCGAGCTCACCCGGATCCAGACGTCGCCGGTGGCCTCCTCCACGACCCCGGTGTTCGGATAGCCGCCGCTGTTGTTGCTGTTCAGCGTGTACACCCGCTCGAACCAGCCGGCCTGCCCGCTGCCGTTGGACGTGCGGCGGTTGTAGACGTACTTGATGAAGGTGTTCTGGCCCGAGCCCTCGCCGGCCCAGACGACGATGCCGGCCTGCTGGCCGTCGCCGTTGAGCTCGGAGATGTCCACCTTGACCGTCGCGCTCCACGGGCCCTTGGGAGCGTCCTGGAGCGGCGTGTTGCGGGCATTCGCGGTACCGCCGTTCCAGTCGCCGCCAAGGACGCGGGCGCGGAACGCGCCGTCCTCGACGCTGTAGTTGGCGCGGCTCTCGCGCAGGAACGTCGGCCAGGTCGACGGGTCGATGGAGCTCCCGTTGAACTCGTCGCTTCCTGGACAGACGGCCGCCCCGGCAGCCGGTGCGGCCACCAGCAGGGCGGCGATGGATAGTGCGAGGCCCGCCCCCCTGCGAAGGACTCCCCGAGCATTCATTGACCTAGTTCCTCCCGAGATTCGTTGAATCCAAAGCCTTTGCGCCGCGCGTTTGCGCCGTGCGCTGCATGCGCGCGCGGCGGGGGCTCGGAGCCCCCGCCGCGCCTCGCGCTACTTCTTGACCTTCACCCGCGCGGTGACCGTGCGCTTCTCGATGCCCGGGCCCCTGGCGACGAACTTCACCTTGCTCGCCTTGCCGCGGGCGCCCTTCTGCACGCGCAGCGTGAACTTCCGCTTCACGGTCTGGCCGGCGTCGATGGTGGCCACGGTCACGCACTGCTTGCCCTTGACGGCGAGCCGCTTCTTCTGCGCCTTCACGCAGAGCTTCACGTTCTTCGCCACCTGGTCGCCCTGGTTGGTGACCACGAACCGCAGGTTCACCCGCTTGGCCTTCGCCTTGACCGTCTTCTTGGCCGGCTTCACGCTGGCCGAGAGCGCCGGCGCGCCCGGCTCCTCGCCGGCGTCGCCGATGCGGAACGTGACGGTCTTCAGGTCCTCGGTGTGGCCGGCCGCGTCGACCGAGCGGAACTCGACCTTGTGCTGGCCCTCGCCCTCGACGACGATCGGCCCCTCGACCGCGCCCTCGATGAGCGGCAGGACGCGCACGTTGCGGTAGTCGATCAGGTCGTTCGAACCGTGGTTCTGGAGGCCGATGTAGCCGCGGTCGAACTGCCGCGCCTGCGTCGGCGGGTCACCGGCGCGCGACGAGTCCTTCGGGATCGAGTTGTCGAACTCGTTCAGGACCTGACCGTTGCGGATGACCGTGTAGTGCTGGCCCTCGACCCGGATCTCGTAGTCGACCCAGGTGCCGCGCGGCTGGATGCCCGCGTTCGGGGCCTCGACCGGAGCGAAGTTGTAGACCGAGCCGGTCTTCTGCCAGTCGCTCTGGTGGTCGTTGATCTGGATCTCGTGACCGCAGAACACCGCGACCCACGCGGGCTGGGTGGCCGCGGAACCGGTCCGGCTGCAGTGCGTGCCGGTCCAGTCGCCGGGGCCCGTCAGCGGCCGCTGGTCGAGCGGGATCCGCGGATCCGGGAACCGCACGAGGACGCCACCGTTGCCGTTGGACCCGCTGGACGAGTCACGCCACTGCAGGCGCAGGCGGAAGTCCTTGTACTCCTTCGGGTACCAGGCCATGCCCAGGCCACCCTGGGTGCGGAAGAACCCGCCGTCGTTCGGGTTGTACTGGAGCCCGCCCGGGCCGGCCTGGAGCCAGTCGTCGAGGTCGGACGCGTTCGTGCCGAGGATGGTCTCCTCCTTCACGTACGGCGTCCACTCGCCGCCGTCCACGCGGAACTGCGTCTCGACGACGCCCGAGCCGGAGCCGTCATCCGCGTCGAGCGTGATCTCGACCGGGCCGTTGTAGGACCCGTTCGGGCCGTCCGGCTCCTCCGGGCTCAGCGTGGCCGTGGTCTCCGGCGCGTTCTCGTCGATGCGCAGCTCGAGCGTCTTGGGCGCCTCCTCGTTGCCCGCGACGTCGACCGAGCGGTACCGGACCGTGCGCACGCCGTCGCCACCCACCGTGAACGGCTCGTCGTACTCGGTCCAGTCGCCGTTGTCGATGCGGTACTCGGTGCGCTCGACGCCCTCACCCTCGCCGTCATCGGCGGTCAGGGTCACCTCGACGGGCGACGTGTACCAGCCCTCCTCGCCGTTCGGCTCCTCGGGGTCGACCGTCGCCGTCGTGACCGGCGCCTTGTTGTCGCCGCCCGTCGAACACTCGGCGGGCTGCTGCGGGTCGGCGGACCCGGTCACGTGGAAGTAGTCGAACTGCACCGTCGCGTCCGACCCGGTCCCGTCGCGCTTGGCGAACAGGCCGATCTTGGTGACGCCGTTCGCACCCAGCGCGGACGCCGGGAACGAGGGCGCGTTCGCCGTGAACGTGATGCCGTCCAGCGAGTAGTACGTGCTGACGTTCGTCCCGTCGAAGACGGCGCGCACCCACACGTAGTCCGTCGGCGGGTTGAGCTTGCCGGAGTTCGGCCAGTTGCCGCCGTAGCTCCCGTTGACGGCGTTGTTCGTCGTCAGGGTCCGCTCCATCCAGATCCCGTTGATCGGGCTCCCGTTCAGCGGGTCGTTGATCTTGTACTGGATGGCGGCCTTGGCGAAGTAGTTCGGGTTGTTCTGCCCGAAGATCACCAGGCCGGCGGCGCGCCCGTCCACCGAGATGTTCGTGTGCTTGATCCGGGCGGTCACCGTCCACGGGCCAGAGGGCACGTCCTGCAGCAGGATGTTCTGCGCCGTGAAGTTGCCCTGGTAGACGTCGCCCTGCGCCATCGTCAGCGTCAGGTGGTCGTCACCGACGCTGCGCGCCGACGGGTTGTCGTTGACGATCTGCCACTTGCCGTCGAGCTGGTCGCCGCCGAAGTCGTCCGCCTGCGGCAGGCAGGTGCCGCCGCCGCCAGCGGTGTTGTCGATCTCGAAGGTGACCGAGTTCGGCTCCTCGTGGTTGCCCGCGACGTCGATCGCGCGGTACTCGATCGTGTAGGTGCCGTTGCCGCTGACGTTGAACGGCCCGTCGTAGGTCTTCCAGACGTCGCCGTTGATGCGGTACTCGATGCGGTCCACGCCCGAGCCGCCCGGCTCGTCCTCAGCGGACAGCGTGACCTTGACGACGCCCTTGTACTTGCCGTTCGGGCCGTTCGGGGTCGCCGGGTCGAGCTCGTGCGAGCTCGTCGGCGGCGTGGTGTCGTTGGCGAAGACGTTCACCTTGATGGTCTTCGAGGCCTCCTCGCCGTCCGCGTAGGTGACGGTGAGGGTCACCTCGTAGGTGCCGTCCTCCTCGTAGGTGTGGGTCGGGTTCGGTTCGGCGCTCGTCGGCGAGCCGTCCCCGAAGTCCCACTCGTAGGCGACGCCGCCCGACGCACCGATCGAGAACTGGTACTCACCGGCGCCGACGGCCTCGTACTGCGGGTCCGGGCCCGGCGTGTCGGCGCAGTCGTCGCAGGTCACACGCCAAAGGCCGTAATTGCCCGCGATCGTGAAGAAGCCGCCGCCGTACGACTGCACGTACAGCGCCCCGTCGGGACCGAACTTGGAGTCCATGTAGTTCCCGAACGCCGGGATGATCGACTTCATGTTGTCGGCCCAGACGGGCAGGCCGCCCTCACCCAGCTCGTCCTCGTCGAAGAGCAGGGCGTGGCGGATGTGGCCGTTGTAGTGGTCGACCACGATCGGCCGGTGCTCCCAGTACTCGGGCCAGCGGCCGTTGCCCTCGGGGGCGTCCTCGTCGTAGCCGTAGATCGGGCCCGACATGATCGCCTGGCCGCCGCCGCCGGTGACGTACGGGCAGCGCTGGATGACCTGCCCGGGGTCGTAGGTCGGGACCCCGCTCGCGGTGCGCGGGAAGTCCGGGCAGCCACCGCCGGGCCCGTACCAGAGGTTCACCGGGGTCACCGGCGGGAGCTCGGTCAGGCCGGTGTTGTTGGTCGAGTCGTTGCGCGGGTTGTCGCAGTCGTACCAGCCGCCCGTGCCGTTCGGGCCCGACACGTACCCCTCGGGCGTGTCGTTGCGCAGCGCGTCGTTCGGCAGGCGGTCGCGGTAGGCCTGCTTGTTGCCCATGCAGTACGGCCAGCCGTAGTTGCCCGCCTGCGGGATCGCGGCGAACTCCTCGTACTTCGCCGGGCCCTGGGTCGGGTCGGGGCTACCCGCGTCGGGGCCGACCCAGGCCGTGTACGGCACGTCGGTCTCCGGGTCGATGTTCAGGCGCGAGGGGTTGCGCAGGCCCATCGCGTAGATCTCCGGGCGCGCCTGGTTGCCGTTGCCCTCGTCGCCCGTGAACAGGTTCGGGCCGTTGGGCGCGTCCTCACCCGGGATCGTGTAGGTCGATCCCGGCCCGATCGGCGGCTGCGTCCCGTCGGGGATGTCGTCGATCGGGTTGATGCGCAGCATCTTCCCGTTCAAGTCGTTGGTGTTGCCGGCCGTGCGGCGCGCGTCGCGGTAGGAGATGTTGTTGTCGCCGCAGTGGCTGGCGGTCGCCTGGCTCGGGTTGCCGGTCGGGCACCGGACGCTCTGCCAGTTGCCCGAGTAGTTGCCCTGCGAGGAGTTGTTGTCACCGGTGGTGACGTAGAGGTTCCCCTCGGAGTCGAAGCCCATGCCGCCGCCGCGGTGGCAGCAGGAGTAGATCTGGCTCTCCCAGTCGAGGATGATCACCTCGGAGTCGAGGTCGATCTTCTTGGTCTCGAGGTCCATCGTGAACCGCGAGATCCGCGGCCGCTGCATCTTCGTGACGCGGCGCTCGGCACCGTCAGGCAGGCCCTGCGGCTCCGCGTTCGGGTTGAACGACGGGTAGTAGTAGAAGTAGATGTGCCCGGTCTCCAGGAAGTTCGGGGCGACCGCGACACCCAAGAGGCCCGTCTCGATCTTGTGCGTGGAGCCCGTCTCCGAGCCGCCGCCCTTGTTGCCGTAGACCTCGAAGATCGCGGCGGTCGTGACCCCGTTGTTCTCCTCCTGCTCGGGGTCCCAGACGTGCACGGTGCCGCAGCCCTTGCCGACGTCCGGGTTCGAGTAGTCGTGGATGTAGTTGCTGTCGCCGCAGTTCGCGCGGCCGATGTAGATGACCCAGCCGTTCGGCGCGATCGAGAGGCCGTGCGGCTCGCCAGACTGGTTGAGGGCGGTGGCCGGGCTGTTGTTCTGGGTCAGCTTGGTGGCCGAGTAGAACGAGTTGATCGTGGCCTTGCAGTTGCCGCGCACGAGGCCGGCGGCCCACTGGATGGCCCCGCGGAGGTGGTCCTCCATGGCCTCGTCGTAGCTGTTCACGGTGCGGCCGAGACCCGTGTAGACGGAGCGGCCGCCCTGGAAGTCGCGGCACCAGGCGAGCGGCCGGTCGATGTTCGGGTGCGTGCCGTCGCCGGCGACCTCGCCGGAGCGCACGCGGATGAGCGTGTGGACGCTGCCGGTCGGGTTCGACTGCCAGGTGTAGAAGGCGTCGTTGCGCTCGGCCGTCAGCGGGAGGTCGCGGGAGGCGGGATGGACGCGGTCGCCGGCGACCACCGTGTAGTTGCCGTTCACGGTGGTGCTCGGCCGCGCGCCGATCAGGCCGTTGAAGAAGGTGACGCCGGTCTCAGCCTCGGCAGAGGAGCCGATCCCGACGAAGCCGTTGCCCGCCTGGATGAAGGCCTGGAGGGCTGATTCCTGGGAGGAGTTCAGCGTGTCGCCCGTGACGTTCAGGAAGACGACGGCCTTGTAGTCGGCCAGGTTCGCCGGCGTGAACGCGGTGGGATCGGTCGTCGCCTGGATCTCGAAGTCGCCGTCGGCCGCCGCCTCCTCGAGGGCGTCGAGGCCGGCGTCGATCGTGGCGTTCGGGGTCGGGTGATAGACGAGAACCCGGGCGTCCTGCGCGGACGCGGCCGGCGCCCACCCGAGCAGCAGCGCAGCGGCGAAAAGCCCTGCGAGCGCCGCACGCAGCGAACGCGGGTGCCCGCTGGATCCTCGACGGGTCTCACCCCGATCGTTCGCAACGACCCGATCACGCCTGCGCGCCCAGCACGCGCGCACGACCGATCCTCCCACCATTGATTCAGCTCCTCCTGAAGACCTTGGTCCCCCCGAGGGGGAAACTCCTCCGTCCATCCGCCAGCCTTCTTCTGACTGGCGTCCGGCGGAAGTCAACCACATCACGCCGGATCGCGTCAATACCTAGACGGGGTTAGTCAAAGGTCCCCGTTGAAACGCAGCCCCGTGGGCGATCGTTTCCGCATCGCGAATTAGCGATGACGAAGAGCCCATCGTCGCTCGGAATCCGAAGGCCTCGAAGCCCTCTCGCGATTCCGCGATGCGGACGACCCTGTCAGCGAAATCGCGGATTCGGGCGCACGGGCGCGCGCGAGCCCGCGATCCGATGCGGGCTCCCCTCCTTCGCCAGGCCCGCGCTCAGGCGCGCTGCGAGGGCTCGACGAGCTCGCCGTCGACGGTCTCAACCGACTCGACGACGGGCTCACCGATCTGGGCGGCGTCGGCCTCGCCCTTCTTGTCCCCCTTGCCGGTGACCGAGTCCTTGAACTCGCGCATCCCGGTGCCGAGCGAGCGGCCCAGTTCGGGCAGGCGCTTCGGCCCGAAGATCACCAGGGCGATGACGAGAACGATCGCGAGCTCGAGAGGTCCGATGTGCGGCATGGCCGCACTCTAGCCGGAACCCGCGGGCGAGTCCATCTCGGCGCCTACTTGACGCGCGCACCGAAGCTGTGCTCGCCGGCCACGGTGGCGCGCAGCCGCGCGCCCGTGCTCGTGCGCTTCAGGCGCACCCCGAGCTGGAACCCGCGGCCGCCCTTGACCCGGCGGCTCGCGAGCGTGCGCCAGCCCGACTTGCGCTTCACCTGGATGCGGACCTTCCCGCCGACCGGCGGCCGGGCCCAGACCCTCACCTTCCGCTTTCCGTTGCGTTTCGCGACCAAGGGGAAGCGGAACGCCCGGAAAGCGGGCTTGCGGCTGCCGTCGACGAAGAAGACGCCGCTCGCGGTCGCCGCCGCGGCCGAGCCGGGGTTGAACGGCTGATCGCGGATCTGGAGGTTGATCGCCGCGCTCGCCCCGCCGAGCCAGTACCGGTACAGGCTCTCGGCGATCCAACGCGCGTGCTTGCGGACCGGGATGCCGTTCACCGTGTCGGGCGGTCGGCTGTCGAACCAGAACTCGGTCACCCAGAGCGGGCGGCGCCCGGAGGGGCGGATCGTGCGCTTGCGCTCCGCCGCGCGCAGCACGCGCCGCAGGGCGCCCATGTCCGGCGTGGTGACGTCGTCGGGGTGCACCGCGCTGCGGCCCGGGCCGCCCGACGTGTTGATCGGATGGTGGGCGAGCACGTCGAGCTTCGCCTTGTTCCGACAGCGCTGCCTGCGCAGGTCCTTGCGCCCCCTGAGGCAGAACACGGACCGCCAGAAGGCGAGCGGGCGCACCCGCTTGCCGCCGGGCGGGTCGCCGTAGGGGGCGGTGCCGGCGGTCACCACCCGCTGGCCCGCCCCGGCCCGCCTGACCCCTTCGAAAAAGGCGTTCAGCAGCTTGCGGTAGTGGCCCGGGCTGACCGCCCGCTTCCGCTTGTACTGCGGGGTCAGGTACGTGGAGAGGTTGGGCTCGTTCCAGGCCTGCAGGAACTCGACCCGCGGCAGAACGCCCCCCACGCCGGGGTTGAACGCGCCGCTGTAGCGCGTGGCGAGCGCCGTCGCGAACCGCCCGAACGGCTTCGGCTTGGGCTTCCACGTGCCGGCCTTGGCGTTACCGACCCGGTTCTTCCCCTCGGCCCAGGACGGCGCCGCGCGCGCGGTGATCATGATCCGCAGCCCCTGCGCCGCCGCCGCCCGCACGGCCGCGTCGATGCGGGAGAAGTCGTAGGCGGGGTCGGCGGGCGACTCGGGGTTCGCGGGCTTCGTGGGCGCGACCGCGCGCCACTGCAGGTTGATGCGTACGAGCCCCGCCCCGGCCTCACGGGTGCGCTCGAACCACACCGCCCGATCCGGGCTCTCGATGTACATCGCCGTGTCCCCGAACCCGGTCAGGAGCGGGCGGGCTGCCTCGGCGCTCGTCGCCGCGGCGAGCGCGGTCGCCGCGACGAGGCCCGCGACCAGCGATCGATGCGCGCGCTTTAGCGTCACCGCCATCCTGCCCGCGCCGCACCCTATCGCGCGCGGCGAACTCACGAACCGAAGGGCGAACCCGAGGCGCCCGGCGGGTTGCTGAGGTCGCAGACCTGCCGGTCGCCCCCGAGCCCCCGCGCGATGCTCTCGCCCGTCGCGATCAGCCCGCCGAGCAGGCTCTCGGGCTCCCCGTCCTCCTCGCCGAGGGTGTCGACCCAGAGCGGGTCCGCGAGCGGCACCCCGAGGTCGAGCGCGATCCGCTCGAGCTCAGCCGCGTCCACGCCCGCCTCCGGGAAGACGGCGCGCACCCCGAGGTCGCGCAGGCGATCGAGCAGCCGCTCCGCGCGCGCGTCAGGGAGCTCGCCCGACGTGCGAGCGCCGTACAGCGAGCCGGCGAAGTTGACCCGGTAGCGCTCGGCGAAGATCCGCATGGCGTCGTGCGCCGTGAACAACCGGCGCCGCTCCGGCGGGATCGAGCTCATGCAGAAGGAGAGCCGGGCGTCGAGGTCGGCCACCCGCTCCGCGAGCGCCTCGGCGTTGCGCCCGTACTCGCTCGCACCGTCGGGGTCGGCCTCGGAAAGGGCGCTTGTGACCACGAGGGCGGCGTCGGCGATGTTGCCGAGGTCGAGCCACCAATGGGGGTCGGGCCCCCCGCGGGGCCGCCGGCTCAGGTTCGGCACGGCGTCTATCAGCGCCACCCGCTCGGCCGCACCCACGGGCGGGATGACGTCCTCGAGCCACGCGTCGTAATCGCCGCCGGCCCGGAACGCGACCGCCGCGTCCTCGGTCCCCTCGCGCGCGTCGTCCGGCGGCTCGAAGGTGTGCGGATCGGCCTTCGGCGGGGCGAGCGTCACGACCTCGACCCGCTCGCCCCCGACGGAGCGCACGAGGTCGGCGACGATCGGGGTGCTGGCAACCACCTTGACCTGGCCGCCCCCGTCCCCGTCGCGGGTCACGACGACCGCGACCAGCGCGGCGGCGAGCGCAAGGGCGGCGAGCCCCGCGGTGAGCAGCCTTGTCCCGTTCATGCTCCGAGCGTAGGCGCCAGCGAAACGCCCGCGCGGCCGCTCGGGCGCGGCCGCGCGGGCGCAGGTTCAGCCTCAGGCCGGCGGACTACTTCTTCTTGACCTTGACTGTGGCCTTGGCCGTGACCTTCGGCGCGTTGTCCGCCGTGACGACGAGCTTCACGTTGACCTTCTTGCCCTTCGCCTTCTTGGTCGGCTTGAACTTGAAGGTCGCCTTCTTCGAGCCCTCGGGGTTGATCCCGCCGAGGTTCGCGCAGGCCTTGCCCCGAACCTTCAGCAGCTTCTTGGGCGCCTTGGCGCAGACCTTCACGTTCGTCGCGACCGCGCCACCGGGGTTGGCGACGTTCGCCTTGATCTTGGCGGCCTTCTTCGGCTTGATCGAGACGCTCTTCGGCTTCGCGAACGTCTCCAGCGTGGTCAGCTCGGGACCCGGGGCCTCGACGGTGACCGTGCCGAACATCGAGCCGGCGTGCACCTGGCACACGAAGAAGTAGGTCCCGGGCGTGTCGAACGTGTACTCGAACCAGCCCGGCTCGGGCGTGACCCCATCGCTCCCATCGGGCGAGAAGTAGTCGGAGGTGGCGATGGCCGCCTGGCTGTCGTCCACGCCGGGATGGATCGCGACGTTGTGGGTCGCCAGGATGGGCCCGCCGCTCGCGTTCGGGTGGAACGTCCACCGCACCGTCTGACCCGGCTCGATCTCGACCGTCGACGGAGTGAACGTCGTGGTCGCGTCGTCGGATTTGACCTCCACGTCGAACGCGAACGCCCCGCTCGGCAGCGCGAGCGCGATCCCGAGGGCGACCGCCGCGATCAGCCCACTCAAGCCCCGCCTCATGTCCATCAAAGTCTCCTTTCGTCCTTCGCTATGTCTGCGCGGACCGTCGCGCGAACGCTGTGCACCTCGCCGGGGCCCGCTTGCAACCCCCTGGGTCTCGCCGAGCCGGATTCTCATCCGTGCCGGCCACGCGTAGAAAGCTCCCGTCTGGGGGTTGCCGGACGGTCCTCCTCCCGGCTCGCTCACGTAATGAGCGATCCGAAAACCTAGCGCCTCTGTGCCGCTTGTCAAACGGCTTTCGCCGGGAAACGCGAAAAAGTCGGTCGCCACGCCCGGTCGCCGAGCCACACCGCGATCGCGGGCACGAGCAGCGCCCGCACCAGGAAGGTGTCGATGAGCAGGCCGAGCGCGACCGCGAACCCGACCTGGAAGAGCGCCTCGAGCTCGAGCGCCATCAGCGCCCCGAAGGTCCCGGCGAGGATCAGGCCCGCGCCCGTGATCACGCCGCCGGTGCGCCGCAGCCCCGCGCCGACCGCTTCCGAGGCCGAAAGACCGCGCTCGCGCTCCTCGCGGATGCGGCCCAGCAGGAAGACGTTGTAGTCGACGCCCAGGCCGACCAGGAAGATGAACGCGAAGATCGCCAGGCTGGGGTCGCTGGCCGGCTGCCCGAGGAGGTGGGTGAAGGCGAGCGAGCTCAGCCCGAGCGCGCAGCCGAACGAGAGGATCACGGTGACGACGACGTAGAGCGCCGTGATCAGCGCGCGGAAGACGAGGAACATGATCGCGAGGATCACAAGCAGCGCGACGGGGACGATGATCAGCGCGTCGCGCCGCATCGCCTGGGCCGTGTCGTAGCTCTCCGCGGCGAACCCGCCGAGTGCGGCGACCGGCTCCTCGTCGAGCGTTACGCCTGCCCGCGCCTCGTCGACGAGGCGGTCGAGCTCGGCCCTGATCCCGGGGACCTGATCCCGCGCGCGGTCGGAGAGCGGGTCCACCCGGAGATGGGCCTCGGCGAGGACGAGCTCGCCGATCGGCACCTCGGGGTCCTCGTCCAAGGCGCCCGAGCCCGCGCTCCAGTCGACCCGCTCCAGTTCGTCGAGCTCGTTCAACCCCGAGATCACCGGCCCGGAGATCTCCTGGCTGAGCACGAGGTCGAGGGGCGCCGCACGTCCCGGCGGGAACTTCGCGCGGATCACCTCCTGGCCGCGCACGGAGTCGGGCTGCTTGCCGCGGAACTGGTCGGCGAAGGTGAGCGTCTCGCGCCCCCCGAGGTTGCCGAGGCAGCCGGCGACGAGCACGGCGGTCACCGCCGCCGCGACCGCGACCGGACGGGTCTGGACGAGCCGCGCCGCCCGCGCCCAGAGGCCCGGTCGCTCGCGGCGGGCGCGCGGCGCAAGCCAGAACGTCCACCGGCCGAGCGCGGCGAGCACGGCGGGCAGCAGCGTGAGGCTCGCGAGCAGCGTCACCGCGACGCCGAGTGCGAGGATCGGCCCCATCTCGCGGGTCGCGTTGAAGTCGGCGAGCGCGAGCGCGAGCATCGCCGCGATCACGATCGACCCCGAGGTGACGATCGTCGCGCCGGCGGGCCGCGCGGCGCGCTCCACCGCCACGGCGGGCGGCGCACCTTCGGCGAGCTCCTCGCGGTAGCGCGAGACGAGCAGCAGGCAATAGTCGGTGCCGGCGCCGAACATGAGCACGATCAGGATCGCCGTGGTCTGCCCGCTGATCGAGGTGAGCCCGGCTGAGACCAGGCCCCACGTGATCCCGGCGGCCACGAAGTAGGCGACGCCGACGACGAGGAGCGGCACCGCCGCCGCCACCGGCGAGCGGTAGATCGCCAGGAGCAGGGTGATGATGAGGATCGCCGTGATCGTCATCAGCGTCTCGTTGATCCCCTCGACCGCCCGGGCGCGGTCGGCGTCGAAGCCGCCCTGGCCGGTGACGTAGGCGCGCAGCTCGGGCTCGGCCTCGAGGCCTTGGGCGACGACCTCGCGGATCGTCTCGACGTTCGCGACCACCCGTTCGGTGTCCTCGCTCGTGGTGAGCACGGTCGTGATCGCCGCGTCGCCCTCGAGGCCCGTCGACGCGGGCCCCGTCTCGGGACCGATCGACTGCGAGATGTCGCCACAGGCGAGCTCGAAGGGCGTGATCACCGCGCGCACGTCGGGCAACACGCCCTCGCGGCACAACGCCCGCGCGTCCTCGTTGATGCGCTCCCCATACCGGAAGATGTCGCCCCCGTCCGGCAGGTCGTAGACGATCACGGTGGCCACGTCGCTGCCGAAGTCGAAGCGCTCGTCGAGCAGGCGATCGACCTCCGCGGACTGCGAGCCGCGCACGAGGAACGTGTCGCTCTCGTCCTCGGCCTCCGCCTGGAGCTTCGAGTGCAGCGGGAGCAGCGCCGCGGCGACGGCCACCCAGGCCACGATCACCGCCCAGCGCGAGCGGCGGCCGGTCGCTAGCGAGTAGAGGCGGCCCAACATCGTCGGCGGGGGAGTATTCCCGACTTCCCCGCGCGCCCCCGCCCGCTCAACCGCCCGGCAGGCGGATCGCGAAGCGCTTGGTGCTCGGGGCGCCGCCGCGCGGACGGAACGAGACGCGCACTTCGATTCGGCGCGCGGCTCCGGCCGGCTGACGTACCCGGACGCGCAGGCGCCGCTCGCCTGCCGCGCGCACGGCGCGCCGCACCGGACGCACGCGGGCGCCGCGGACCGCGACCCGCCCCGGCCCGGGGAGCCGAAGGCGCACGACGAGCGCTCCCCCTCTCGCCCCAACGCGCGCCTCGAAGGCCCGGCAGGGCGGTCCCTGGCGCTCGACCGCCCCCACGTCGGCGCCGTCGCCGAGCGCGGGCCGGCGCGGGTGGTTGCGCGGCCGCGGCTCGCCGCGCTGGTCGACTTCGAGCCCGTGGCTCGCGCCCGAGTCGGCCGCGGCGCCGCAGGCCCGGGGCGCGGCCGCGCCCTCGCGCAGGGGCCGGAGGCCGGGGTCGACGCCCTGGCGGTCGGAGCGGCGCCCGAGGAAGGGGCACGAGCCGTCGCTTGAGATGTTGTTGCCGAGCGAGACGAACGTCGCTTGGTCCGCCATCTCCACCTCGCAGTTGGCGGACCCCGGGCCCGGGTCGGCGAGGATCGTGTTGCGCACCCGCACCTCGGTCGGCACGTCGATGTTCAGCGCCCCGAGGCCGGGGCCCGCGCCCGGGCCGCCGAGGATCGTCGAGCTTGAAACCGTGGTCACGCCCGTCGAGTGGGCGACCACACCGCCGACGTTGCCCGCGAGCGTGGTGTTCTCCACGAGCAGCTCGCCGGCGCCGTTGTGGAGCGCGCCCACGAACGCCAGGTCGCTCAGCGCGGGCCCGGTGTTCGCGGTCACGACCGAACGCCGGATCGCGCCCTCCCCGTCGCTCAAGAACACCGCGGCGCCCTTCGCGTTCAGCGGATCGGAGACGTCGAGGCGGTTGCCGTCGAAGACGCTCTCGGCGATCTCGAGCTGCGGGCGCGCGAACACCCCCGCGCCCTCGCCGAACCCGCCCTGAGCGCTGATCACGTTGCCGCGCACCTCGACGCGCTCAAGGTACAGCGGCCCGGAGGCGTAGATGCCGGCCCCCTGGGCCCGGAAGCTGGGTGGCACGGCGAGCTCGTTGTCGCGGACCACGGCGTCCCGCACGACGAGGCTCCCGGCGCTCAGGATGCCCGCGCCCCGCTCGTCGAAGCCGCCCGCGAGGTAGCCACCGCTCACCGTGACGCCGCTCAGCTCGAGCTCGCCCGCGACGCCCACCTCGAGGACCCGAAACGGCGGCGCCCCCGGGGCGCGCGTCAGCTCAAGCGCGTCCGCGCCGGGGCCCGCGATCTCGAGCGCGGTGTCGATCGGCTCGAGCGGGGCCTGGAGCGCGATCGTCCCCGCGGCCTCGATCACTATCCGGTCCGCGGCTGCGTCCGCCTCGGCCGCCTCGATCGCCGCGCGCAGCGTCCCGGGGCCCGAGTCGCCGAGGTCGTCCACCACGACCTCGGCCGCGTGGGCGCTCGCCACGCCGGCGCCGAGCAGCGCGAGGCCCGCCGTGAGCGCGACGATCGCGCGCGCCACGGGTCGCGCGCATCGACAGGTGAGGCGCCACAACGTCATCGGCGCCCGAGTATGGGTGATGAGCTCCCAACGGCCGCCGGGCACCCACCTACGCGAGTGCGGCTCGGCGCCGAAGCGCAAGAAGGGGTAGGCCCGCGCACGGGCGCTCAGTAGGCCCCGCGGCCCCTGAGCACGGCGCCGAGCGTGCGCGCCAGCAGCCGCAGGTCCTCCCGCATCGACCAGCCGACCACGTAGGCGTAGTCGAGCTTGAGCATGTCCTCGAAGGGGATCTCCGAGCGCCCCTGCGTCTGCCACGGGCCGGTGATCCCCGGCCGCATCATCGCGCGCTCGGCGTACTGGTCGCCAACGTTGGGCGCCTCGTCGAGCGGCAGCGGCCGCGGCCCGACGAGGCTCATGTCCCCGCGCAGGACGTTCCAGAGCTGCGGGAGCTCGTCGATCGAGTACCGGCGCAGCTTGCGGCCCACACGGGTCACGCGCGGGTCCTCGCGCAGCTTGAACAGCCCGGAACCGGCCCCGTGCAGGCTGAGCGGGCGCAGTTCGTCGCGGGCGGCGTCGGCGCCCACCACCATCGTGCGCAGCTTGAGCATCGTGAACTCCCGGCCGCGCAGGCCGACCCGGCGCTGGCGGTAGAGCACGGGGCCGGGCGAGTCGAGCTTGATGCGCACCGCGGCGTAGGCGAGCACAGGGCTCGTGACGAGGAGGCCGACCCCGGCGAGCGCGATGTCGACCACCCGCTTGAGAGCGCGGGCGCCCCGGCCGGGCGCGCTCGCCTGGATGCTGAGCACGGGGATGCCCTCGAAGTGGTGGAGCACCGCCGTCGAATAGAGCGCCTCCGCCTCGCCGGCGACGCGGTCGACCGCGATCTCCTCACGCAACAGCTCGCGGATCAGCTCCGTCTGCTCGGCCACGTTGAAGTACCCGCCGGCGAGGATCACGCGGTCGGCGCCCAGCGCCACGACCGTCGCGGTGAGCTGGCCTGGATCGGCCCCGGACGGCCCGAGGGCCTCGCGCTCGCCGCCGCCGCCGGCGTCGAGCCGCTCGAGCACGGGCCCCTCCTCGCCCGCCTCCGGCGTCGTGATCACGGCGATCGGGTCGAGCCCCCACTCCGGGTGGCGGCGCAGCCGGCGCAGCACGAGGCCCGCGCCGAGCGCGTCGCCGATCACCACCGCCCGGCGGCGGAACCAGGCGCGACCCGCGGCCAGCTTGCGGGCGCCCGCGCGCGCGACCAGCACGAGGGCGCACGTCGCCGCCCAGAGCGTCGCCAGCGCCTGCGTGCCGGCACCCTCGACGGGGCTCACCTCGGCCGCGAGCAGCAAAACCCACGCCGAGACGGTCGTGGCGAGGAGCGTGGGCGCCAGCTCGTCGGCGAAGGTGTGCTCGACCCGGCGCTCCGCCAGGTGGTAGAGGCCGAGCGCGTGCGCGACGGTGACCCAGACGGGCGTCGAGGCCGCAGCCAGTATCCACCAGCCGGCCTCCGGGGAGGCCTGCGAGCCGCGGAGCACGAGCGCCGTAGCCCCCGCGGCCAGCGCGAGCGCCAGCAGGTCGGCGGCGAGCAGCAGGCGCCGGAACGTGTAGCCGACGTGCGGCGAGCCCAGGCGCGGGTGGCGCCGCGCCATCCAGTTGCGGCGCGGCAGCCGCTCGGCCGCCTCCGCCTGGCGCTCGGAAGTGGGCGCGGCCGTGTCACTCGGCGAGCGCATCGCCCCGCAGCGGAGCCGCCGCGCTCGCGGCGCCGGCTTCCGGCCGATCGAGCAGGCGCGGCGGCCTGCGCGCGATCGCGTAGACGAAGGCCGGGTTGTTCCGCAGGTACCGGCGCCACAGGCGGCGCGGCTCGCGGATCAGCCGGTAGAGCCACTGGAAGCCGGTCTCCTTGATCCAGGCCGGCGCGTCGCGCTGAAGGCCGGCGTGGATGTCGAAGGCCGCGCCCACCCCGAACATCACGCAGGGGCGCTCGAGCAGGTGCAGGTGGGCGGCCATCCAGCGCTCCTGTTTGGGGGTCGAGATCCCCACCCACACTAGGTCCGCCCCGCTCGCGTCGATCCTCGCCAGGACCTCCTCCCGCTCCGCCTGCGTGAGCTCGCGGAACGGCGGCGTGTAGGTGCCGGCGACGCGCAGGCCCGGGAACCGCTCGCCGAGGCGCTCCGCGACGCGCTCGGCGACGCCCGGGGCGCCTCCGTAGAAGAAGCTGCTCAGCCCCTCCGCGGCGGCGCGCTCGCAGATCGCGAGCATGACGTCCGGCCCGTACAGCCGCTCCGCGGACCTCGCGCCGGCCCTGCGGGCGGCCCACACGAGCGGCATGCCGTCGGGCACGACCACCGCGCTGACCGAGTTGTGGGCCGCCATCACGTCGGCGTGCCGCTGGCTCTCCATTACGCCGTGCACGCTCGTGAACGTGACGTAGCGGCGCGTGCCCGTGCGCGCCCAATCGCTCACGCGATCGAGCAGCTGCGCCCGGGTGAGCGGCGTTACCCGAACGCCGAGGACGTCAACCGGGCCGCGCCCCGCATCGCTCGCGGTTTGGTCGCCGTGCATCCCTGCACCTTTCCGCCTCGCACTCCCGCCGTCCCGGCGTCCGTGGGCCTACTTCTTCCCCTTGACGACCACGCGCTCGCAGCCGCGGACGCGGTCCTTCTTGTCGACGGTCGCGCGGTCGCGGCCGCCACCGCAGTTGATCACGTCGCGCTTGCCGTCGTTGGCCTTGATCTTGTCCTTGCCGCCGCCGGCGTTGATGCGGTCCGTGCCGTTGCCGCCGTTGATCTTGTCGTTGCCGCCGCCGCCCTTGAGCACGTCGGCGGCGCCACCGCCGTCGATCCTGTCGTTGCCCTTGCCGCCGTTGATGTTGTCCTTGCCGCCGGCGCCCTTCAGGTTGTCGTTGCCGCCGCTGCCGACGATCCGGTCGGCGCCGCCGGCGCCGTTGATGCGGTCGTTGCCGGCGTTGCCCGTCAGGGTGTCCGCGCCGCCGGCGCCGTCGATCTTGTCGTTGCCGTCGCCGCCGGTGATGGTGTCCTTGCCGCCCCCGCCGTTCAGCTCGTCAGCGCCGACGCCGCCGTCGATCTGGTCCGCGCCGGCGCCACCCTCGACGATGTCCCCGCCGGCGTCGCCGAGGAGCACGTCGTTGCCTGCGCCGCCCATGAGGATGTCGAGGGCGGCCCCGCCGAGGACGAGGTCGTTGCCGGCGCCCGCATCGATCAGATCGGCGCCGTCCTGGCCGTCGATGCAGTCGTCGCCGTCGTCACCGATGATGGTGTCGGCGCCACCGCCTCCACGGAGCAGGTCGTTGTCGACCGTGCCGTCGATGACGTCGTCCTCGTCATCGCCCTGGAGGCCGACGCCGTCCAGCTCGATCGCCTCGCACTCGAAGTACTGGAACTGCTCCGGCGGGATCGGAGTCACGGCCGCGTACGCCGAAGCGATCCACACCGATCCGATCAGCCCCACGAAAGCGACAGCGATGAGCCTTTTCATCGAAACAGCATCTCCTCCATCCCGGCTGTGAACTGGCGACCGGACGCACCCTAATAGACCGACTGGGACAAACGCAACCCGATCGCGCACCTTTTGCCTGAACGGCGCACAAAATCCTAGGCGACCCGGCAGCGCCGGGGTCTCGCCGCTAGCGGCTGGCGGCGCGGCGCTGGGCCGCGTAGGTGATCGCGGCGAGCAGCGCGGCGATCATGAGGCCGATCAGGAAGACGCCCATGCCGTCCTCGTCCCCGAGCAGCCCCTCGACGATGCCGGCGATCGGGGCCGCGCCCTCCCCCGCCTCGGCGATGCCGGCGGCGTCCGCGACGTCCGCCGGGGGCGCGCTGCGCTGCGCGGCGTTGAGCGCGGCCTCGCCCGTCTCGCCCGAGCGGCTGAGCGCGGTCACGACGCGCTGCGGCAACCGGGACCCCGGTGACCCCGGTGGCGCGGCCTGCGACTCCGAATCGGAGTCGTCGTTCGTCGGGCGGTCTCCGCGCGCGTCCGGGATGTGCTCGACGTACTGATCCTCTGCCGAGCTGTTCTGAGCCTGGCCGAGGGCCGGCAGCGCCAGGCACAGGCCCAGCGCAAGCCAGCACGCCAGAGCGACGCGCAAGGGGCGCGCCGCGGGTCCGCCTGGGGCGAGCCTGGGCTTCACGAGCCGCAATCTACCCCGCCGGCGCGATCCGCGGGCGGGCGGCCGCGCCGGACGAGCGAAAGCCCGCCCGCCGGACGCAGGGCCGGCGGGCGGGCTTCGCGGTCACGAGCGGCCTCCGCGGGCTAGTCGCGAGGGACGATCTCGACAGCGTTCGATGCGACCGGGTCGGAGTCCCCCTTCGGCCCGTGCCGGGTCACGACACAGACGACCTCCGAGCCGACCTGCGACTCCTGCGCGCGGAAGCGCTTGGGGTTGTTCGAGCCGGTCTGGCCCGGTCCGGTGCCGACCTCGACCCCCTCCCCGTCGAGCAGCCACTCGTACGAGTAGGAGCCGCCGCCGGTCCACTCGCCGCGCTCGCAGGTGAGCATGGTGCCCACGCGCCCGGAGCCGACGAGCGTCGGCGGGGTCACGTTGACCGGCACGTCGCGGCCGACCTGCGGGGCGCTCGCGTACGCCCACGTGGTCGCGTGGTTGCGCGTCGCCGACACCTGGCAGTAGACGACCTTGCCGACGTCCTCCTCGGTCAGCACGTACTTGCGCCCGTCCTTGATGTGCTCGGGGCCAAGCCACGTGAGGTTGTCGGTGCCGTAGAGGCCGTCGGGGTGCGGCGGCGTGACCCGGTTGCCGAGGTCCTCCTGCGAGGGCGCCCGGAACCGCGGGTGGTCGGCGATCGGGTTGGCGCGGAACCAGCTGTAGGTGTAGGAGGCCTTCGGCAGGTCCCACACCCCCTTGTGGCAGGTGAGCTGCTTCCCGACCGTCGGGTTGCCGGTCACGCTCGGCGGCTCCACGTTCTCCGGGATCTCGGCCTCGGAGTACTCGCGGACCTGGACCTCCTTGTACCAGATGCGGTCGTTGCCGCCGTGGGACTGGAAGCCGATGTAGCCGGCGGGCTGCTGGCGCGCCACGGTAGGCGGGTCGCCGGCGCGCGATGCGACCCGCGGGATGGCGTTGTCGAACTGGTTGATGACCTTGCCGTCGATCAGCACCGTGAACTGCTGGCCGATCATGCGGATCTCCATCTCGTGCCAGACGCCCTTCTCGAGGCGCTCATACGTGCGCGACTGCGCCGCGTTCAGGTCCTGGAACCCGTAGACGGAGCCGGTCTTGCGCGGGTCGGTCGACGGGTTGGGCCCGCCGCCGGTGAGCGTCTCGTTGATCTGGATCTCGTGCCCGCAGTAGACCTGCGTCCAGTGCTGGTGGTTGTTGGCGTTGGTGCCGTTCATCACCAGCTGCGTCGTGCTGTCGAACTGCAGCACGTTGTTCGGCAGGGGCGGGTCGACCGAGTTGCTCGAGCGCGCGCAGTAGGGCCCTGTGTAGAGGAACGGGTTCTCAGGGTCCTCCGCGTCCGAGGCCGGCGGGAACGGGCCGTCGGCGCCCTCCCAGAAGTAGGTCTCAGACGGCGCCGGCTCGGTGAGCCCGCAGATCTCGAGCGCCCCCGGGCAGACCTTGTAGCTGTACCCGATCGGCTTCGCCGCGAGCACCTCGGCGTTCGAGCCCTGGTAGCGCACCTCGGGGGCGCGGATCATCACGCCGCCGTTGCGCGTGGCCGTGGGCGAGTCCTCGACCATGTACTTGAGCTTCAGCGTGGCGTTGCCGAACGGCTTCACCGGGTACCAGATCGCCCCGAACGGCGAGTCGTTCGGGTCCATCGCCCCCTCGTCGGGGTTCAGCGTCCACCGGTTCTGCGCAGCGGACCCCGCGATCGTGTCGCTCGCGAAGATCCACTTGTCGAACGACGCATCGGAACCGGTCGCCGTCCCGTCGAAGATGTACTCGAAGCCCGGGTCGGGCGGGGGCGCCTCATATTGCGCCTGGGCGAGCGCCGGGAAGGCGGCGACGATCAGCGCACAGCACGCGACTAGCCATGCGATGAGGGCCGTGCGCTTTCCCCCCGCGCGCAGGCCGCGACAGTCGCTCACCACGGTCACGTGATGCATGTCCTCCTCTCCTCTTCTGCGCCGGAGCGCACTCCCGCCGTTGTGCGGCGCGCGCGTCCCGGCTTCCTTTCCTCTCTTGCCGCCGCGGGGGCGGCGGCACCTGGAACGTAAGCGGCGTGTGACCGCCTGTCAACGGATGGCTGCGCGTTGTCCGTCAGAAGTTCGGGGCGCGCGCCAGCTCGAGCAGGCGATCGGCGATCTGGCCCGGGGCGTACCGCTCCGCGGCGGCAGGGGCGGCCGCCGCGAGCTCGGCGCGGCGAGCCTCATCGTTCGCCAGCTCGGCGATCGCGCGACCCAGCGCGCGCGGGTCCTCGTTGGGCACGAGGACGCCGTAGCGCCCGGAGTCCAGGATCTCCGCCGGCCCTCCCGGGCAATCGGCCGCGACGACCGGCAGGCCGAGCGCGAGCGCCTCGACCAGCACGTTGCCGAAGGGCTCCCAGCGCGCGGCGTGGACGAAGAGGTCGGCGCGAGCCATCTCCGCGTGTGGGTTGTCCAGGTAGCCGGCGAGGCGCACGTTGTCGGCGAGCCCGTGCCGTTCGACGAGCGCGCGCAGGCGCTCCTCCCACGAGCCGCGCCAGATCCCGGCCTCGCCGATCACGGTCAGCCGCCAGGGCCTCGGGAGCTCGTCGCGCACCAGGGCGAGCGCCTCGACCAGCACGTCGTAGCCCTTCTGCTCGACGAGGCGCCCGACGGCGCAGAGGCGGAAGACGCCGTCGGAGGCCGGCCGCGCGCCCGCGGCCCGGCGCACCGCGTCGCCGTCGATCGGATTGGGAACGAGGTGTACGCGCTCGCGCGGCACGCCGCGGTGGCGCGCCACCCACTCGACCATCGCCCGCGACGGCGCGACCACCGCCGGGGCACGCCGGTACAGGACGTTCTGAGCCGCGTTCATGACCCGCATCCGCGGCGGGAGCGAGGGCAGGTCGCGGTCGAGGAAGGCGGGCTCCCAGGGCACCACGGGTCGCCGCGCGATCAGGCCCGCGGCGACGGCCGCAGGGCCGAGCTGCCCCGAGTTGACCAGCGCGAGCCGCGGGCGCGCGCCTCGCAGATAGCGCGCGATCGCGGGCGTGGCGAGGGCCGCGCGCGGCGCGCCGAGCTCGAGCTCGCGCGTGGTCGCGTCCGCGCGCGCCGCGCCGAGGCCCTTCAGATACACGGCGTCGAAACGCACCCCTCGCTCCTTGAACGCCGCCGCGAGGCCGCGCGCCTTGCGCGCGAAGCCGTTACTTCCCGGCTCGTCGGTGATGAAGGCGATGTCGACCACTGGGGCTCCTCCCGCCGCACCGCTCGCGCCGAGGCGTGCGGCAGTTGCCGGCGCGGCGCATCATAGGTGCGCTTCGGTGGCCGATCCCTATTAGATAAGCGCGGCCCATTGCCCGAGTTCAAGCCGACACGAACCGTGCGCGTCCGATCAGCCCCCGTCGAAACGGGAGGCGCGCTGGGCCGCGCGCAGGCCGTCGCGGGCTACGCGCTGCCCTTCCTCGCGGTCTTCTACCTGGCGATGAAGGGGGGCGGCTACGACGCGATCGTGCACGAGGAGATCGGCGTGCTCGCCTGGTGGCTGGTCCTGCTGGGCGCGGCGGTCGGGGCGCTGCCGGTCACCCGCGTGACGCGCGCCGGCTGGATCGCGCTCGGGCTGCTCGCGGCGCTCGCCCTGTGGACCGGGTTCGGGTTCCTGTGGACCGAGTCCAGCGAGCGCACCGCGGCGGAGCTCGCACGCGTGCTCACCCTGCTCGGCGTCTTCGCGCTCGCGACCCTCGCTCAGGGACGAGACGCGCTGCGCCGCACCGCGGTCGGGGTCGGCGCCGCGATCGCCGCGGTGGCCGCGCTCGCCCTGCTCTCGCGGCTGCGGCCCGAGTGGTTCCCCGAGAGCGCCACCGGCGAGCTCTTGCGCAGCAGCTCATGGCGGCTCAACTACCCGCTCGGCTACTGGAACGGCTTGGCCGGCCTGATCGCCGTGGGCATGCCGCTCGTGCTCTGGACGGCGGCTCACGCCCGCAGCCTGGTGGGCCAGGCGCTCGCCGCGGCGGCGCTGCCCGTGATGGCGACGGCCGCGTTCTTCACGTTCTCCCGCGGTGGCACGGCTGCCGCCGTGCTCGCGGTGTGCGTCCTGCTCCTCCTGCACCCGCGTCGTGTCGAGCTCGCCATCGCGGCGATCGTCCCCGTCGCCGCCAGCGTCGCGCTCGTGCTCGCCGCCGCGCAGCGCGACGCGCTCGAGGACGAGCCGGCGTCCGCCCTCGCGGCCTCGCAGGCCGATTCGCTGCTCGTCGTCACCGTGATCGTCTGCGTGCTCGCCGCGCTCGCGCAGCTCGGGCTCGCGACCGCGCGGCGCCGGGGCGTGATCCCGCCGCTCGCCGTGCCGCGGCGACCCGCGCTCGTCGCGACTGGCATCGCCGCGCTGCTCTTCTGCGTGGGCGCGCTGGCCGCCGACCTGCCGGGCTACGCCGACGATCGCTGGGAGCAGTTCAAGGCCGGCGGGGGCACGGGCTCGGGCGCCGAGCGCTTCACCAGCGAGTCGGGCAACGGCCGCTACGAGTACTGGTCGGCCGCCGTCGACGCGGGCCGCAGCGATCCGCTCGTGGGCATCGGTCCCGGAACCTTCGAGTACTGGTGGGCGCGCACCGCGACCGTCCCCGGCTTCGTGCGCGACGCCCACTCGCTCTACCTCGAGACGTTCGGCGAGCTCGGCGTCGTCGGCCTGCTGCTGTTGACCGCGTTCCTCGCCGTCGCCCTCGGGGCGGTCGCCGTGCGCGCGGCGCGGCGCGGCTCGCTCGAGCGCAACTCGCTGCTCGCCGCGGCCGCCGGGAGCGTCGCCGCCTTCTGCTTCGCCGCCCAGTTCGACTGGGTTTGGGAGCTGACCGTGATCCCCGTCGCGGTGCTGCTCGTCGTCGCCGCCGCGCTGGGGCCCGCCGGAGAGTCGCGCCGCCGCGAGACCTCGCGCTTTCAGCGCGTGCGGCTCCCCCTCCCCGCGCGCGTCGCCCTGGTCGGGATGGCAGCCGTCGCGATCGTGCTGATCGCGCTGCCGCTCGGGACGAACGCCTTCCTGCGCGAGAGCCAGCGCGCCGCGCAGGCCGGCGATCTGGACGACGCGCTCGCCAGCGCTCGCAGCGCAGTGCGCCTGCAGCCGCACGCCGCGACGCCCCGTCTCCAGGAGGCGCTGGTGCTCGAGCTCGCCGGCGAGCCGGACCAGGCGCTGGCCGCGGCCCGCGCCGCGACCGAGCGGGAGCCCACCAACTGGCGGACGTGGCTCGTGCGCTCCCGCCTCGCCGCCGAGGCGAACCGGCCCGCCGAGGCGCTCGAGGCGTTCGAACGCGCGCGCGAGCTCAACCCGCGCGGGCGGCTGACGCGCTGAGGCCGGCATGCGCATCCTCCAGATCCACAACCGCTACCGACAGGCAGGCGGCGAGGACCTGATCGCCGACACCGAGGCCGAGCTGCTCGCCGGCGGCGGCCACGACGTGCACATGCTGCGCGTGGAGAACCCGCCCGGGGCGGTTGGCGCCGCGGCGGCGCTGGCGCGCGCCCCTTGGAACCGCAGCGCCTACCGCATGATCCGCGAGCGCGTGCGCGAAATCCGCCCGGACGTCGCCCACGTCCACAACACGTGGTTCGCGCTCACGCCCGCGGCGATCGGCGCGCTCGCCGACGAGGGCGTGCCGATCGTCATGGAGATGCAGAACTCGCGCCAGCTCTGCGTCGGCGCGAACCTCTTCCGCGACGGCCGCGTGTGCATGGACTGCGTGGGCACCCACCCGTGGCGGGGCGTGGCCCACGCCTGCTACCGCGACTCGCGCCTCGCCTCGGCCGCCGTCGCGAGCACGATCGCGCTCGCGCGTCGGCGCGGGACCTGGGACCGCGTCGACCGCTTCGTCGCGCCGAGCCACGCGGTCAAGGAGAACTTCGAGCGGGCCGGGTACGACGGCGCGCGCATCACCGTGAAGCCCACCGTGGTCGCGGACTGCGACCCGCGCCCGGAGCCCCCGTCGCGCTCGCGCACCCTGATCTACGCCGGGCGCCTCTCGGCGGAGAAGGGGCCGGGCGTCCTGCTCGCCGGGTGGCGCGCCGCGCGCCTTTGGGAGCGCGGGTTCGAGCTCGAGCTGGTCGGCGAGGGCCCGCTGCGCGCGGAGCTCGAGCGCGACGCGCCACCGGGGGTCCGCTTCGCGGGCTGGCGCGACCCGGACGACCTGCGCCGGGACATGCTCGGGGCGCGGGCGCTGCTCTTCCCGTCGCAGTGCTTCGAGACCTTCGGGCGCTCGATCGTCGAGGCCTTCGCCGCCGGGCTGCCGGTGCTCGCCACCGACATCGCCGGGCCGGGCGAGCTCGCGGCCCGGCTCGGCCCCGAGTGGGTCGTCCCGCCGGGCTCGAGCGGGCCGTGGCTCGCGGCGCTCGAGCGCCTTGCCGACGACGGCGCCGTGGACGCGGCCGGCGTCCGGGCACGGGCGCTCTATGAGGCCGACTACTCGCTCCCGGCGGGCCTGCGCCGCCTCGAGCAGATCTACGACGAGCTGATCGAGGCGCGGGGCTCCTCAGCGGGCCGCGCCGGGCGGGCTCCGTAGGCAGCCCGAACGGGCGCGCGACCTACCCGATCAGGACCGCGTTCGAAGCCGCGGGCGACGAAGCCTGCCGCGACGCTCGGCGCGGCAAAGACGAGACCAACCGCAGCGAACAGCGCGGACAGCGCGCGCCGTGAATCGGATCGGAACGAGCGCGTCCGGCCCACTCCCGCCCCTGTTAGGCAGGCCATCCCCTCAGGCAGCGCCAAAGGTATTCCGATCCGCGCGCGGCGGGCAACCTGGCGTCCGCGTCGCGCCCGCCGTGACACGGATAGGCGCGTTCGGGCAGTATGCGCGAGCGAATGCGCTGCCTGATCACAGGGGGAGCAGGTTTCATCGGGTCGCACCTCGCCGACGAGCTTCTGCGGCGCGGCCACCACGTACACGCGCTCGACGACCTCTCGACGGGCGCGATGGCGAACATCCTCCACCTCAAGGACCAGCCGAACTTCGAGTACACGATCGACTCGGCGGCCAACGCCCGCCTCGTGGCCGAGCTCGTCGACACCGCCGACGTCATCTACCACCTGGCCGCGGCCGTCGGCGTCGAGCTGATCGTCGAGAGCCCGGTACGCACGATCGAGACCAACGTCCACACCACCGAGGTCCTGCTCTCGCACGCGTCGAAGAAGCGCAAGCCCGTGTTCATCGCCTCGACCAGCGAGGTCTACGGCAAGAGCGACGCGCTCCCCTTTCGCGAGGACGGCGACATGGTCCTCGGCCCCACCCACAACGGCCGCTGGGCCTACGCGTGCTCGAAGGCGATCGACGAGTTCCTCGCGATCGCGCACTGGCGTGAGCGACAGGTGCCGACCGTGGTCGGCCGCCTCTTCAACACCGTCGGCCCCCGGCAGACCGGCCGCTACGGCATGGTGATCCCCCGGCTCGTGCGCCAGGCGCTCGCCGGCGAGCCGCTCACCGTGCACGGCGACGGCACGCAGAAGCGCTGCTTTTGCCACGTGCGCGACGTGGTCGTCGCGCTCGCCGACCTGATGGAGCACGAGGGCGCCTACGGGGAGGTCTTCAACATCGGCAGCTCGGAGGAGATCTCGATCCGCGAGCTCGCCGAGCGGATCATCGCGGCGACGGGCTCGGGCTCGGAGATCAGGCTCGTCCCCTACGAGGAGGCCTACGGCCAGGGCTTCGAGGACATGCAGCGGCGCATCCCCGACACGACCAAGATCAATTCGCTGACTGGGTGGGCGCCCCAGCGCACGCTCGACGACATCCTCGCGGACGTGATCGCGGACCAGCGCGCTCGCCTGCGCCAGGATTGAGCGCCGGGGTCAGGGCTGCGCAGGCGGCTCAGACGCGTACCCGAACTCCGCGAGGGACGGCCCCACGCGCTCGATGAACAGGCGTTCGAGCCGCTCGTCGAACTCCTGCCGCCAGTCTCCCGTGCGTCCGGCGCGGAAGGTCACGCTGACGTCGGAGACCAGCTCGCCGGCGACGCGGCGCACGGCGCCGTCGGGGAGCGAGACGCCAAGATGCGTGTAGATCCGCGCGATCTCCTCCAGCCGGCGCGTGGGGTCGACCAAGTCCTCGTAGCGGACCACCGCGCAGCGGTCTAGCCATCCGCGGTACAGCTCCAGCACTTCTCCGATGGACGCGATTCCAGCGCGCGGGTCGCCCTCGATGAACAGCCGCATGCGGTCGCGCGGGTCCGGCAGGTCCTTGACACGCTCATGCCACTGATGGCCCTTCCATCGGTAGGTGTAGTACGCCTGGCTGACCACGATGTCGCGCGGGTCGCGCACGATGAACAAGGTCGCAGGGCTGTGGCTGCTCACCACTCGCTCCGACTGCCGGTTGTAATGCAGGTGCGCGCACAACACCTCGCCCGGCCTTTGCTTGCCGAGCAGATCGTCGAGCCGCCCCAATTGCGCGGGGAAGACCTTTCTCGTCAGCCGACGATGCAAGAGCGGATGCAGGCAGAGGAGGCGTTCGAGCGCGTGCGTGCCAGCCTTGGGGATCGAGATCGCCAGGACGCGCGGCGCGCCCGCGGGCGGTCGCAGCCTGTGCAGGACCCCCCGCGGCGTCACCCCGAACCGCGCCAGGTCCCACCGGCGCCGCCGAATCCAGCGCGACGCAGACATCAAAGCGACCACCCCTCGAACCTCTGGCCGGTGAAACGACGCAGGCCATCGACCTCGGGGCCGAGCATCTCCGCCAGCCTTTCCCGCAGCGCGGGCGCGAGCTCAACCTCGGGAAGCGGACGCCGCAGCGCACGACCGGCGACATCGCGCACGGCGGCGCGGGCTCGCGGTGGCAACGACCCCGAGAGCCGGCGCGCGATCAGCGAGTGCACAAGGCGGCCGTACGCCGCGCTGTACGCGCGTTTGCCCGCGGTCCGGTTGTGCTCGCGCTCCAGGGCGGGAGACCAAAAGCCCGGGTCGACGCCCAGGAACTCGAAAACCCTCCGCATAACGGCCCGGCGGTCGCTCCTGAGCTCGTCCTGATCGATGACGAGGAGTCTCTCCGCGGGAAAGACCTCCAGGTACCGCTCGACCTGGGTCATGTAGCGACTCGGGCATACGTACGGATTCGCGGGGTCGCTCAGATCGCCCAGGGCCTCTGCCAGCGGCGGCTGCGGAGCGAGCGTGGCGCGCTGAACGTAGGAGGCGGCGATCCGCTCGATGGGATCGCGCACCAGATATATGAAGCGCGCTGCGGGCACCTCCGCTCGGATGCGTTCCGGCACGCCCGGGCGGCGAGGCCATTGCGAGTAGGCGGGCGACGACTCGCCCCGTACGGCCACGTCGCGCACGAACAACGCCTCGTACTCACGGCGGTCGCTGATCACATTGCTGTAGCGCTGGCCGGGTGGAGCGGTGTCAACCGGCGCGAAGTAGTTCGGCTCCTTGACCGCGGACATCCCGATCTCGGGGTGCTGATCCAGGTACTCGTGCAGCGCCGTCGTCCCAGCCTTGGCGGCCCCGATGATGAAGAAGTCCGGCAACACGCCGCGATCATCGCACCTGCGCGATCGGCGACCTACGATCCCGGCGTGCCGGAACCCGTCGTCAGCGTGATCGTCCCCGCACGCAACGCAGCCCGTCAGCTCCCCCGGCTGCTCGACGCCCTCGCGGGCCAAGCGACGGACGCCGAGTTCGAGGTCATCGTGGTCAGCGACGGTTCGACCGACGACACCGAGCGGGTCGTGCGCGAGCGCGACTGGCCCCGACTGCTCGCCCACCCCTCGCCGCGCGGCAGCGCAGCGGCCCGCAACACCGGGGCCCGCGAGGCTCGCGCACCGTTGCTCGCCTTCACCGATGCCGACTGCATCCCCGCTCCCGACTGGGTCGAGCGGGGCCTCCGCCACTTCCGGGAGGAGCCCGAGCTCACCGCACTCGCGGGCGAGGTGGTGATCGCCATCGATGAGCGGGCAACGCTCGCAGCGCTCGTGGACGCCGCGAGCTTCCTTTACCAGCGCGGCAACGCGCGGCGAGGGTTCGCAGTGACCGCGTCGATGTGGGTTCGCCACGACGCGTTCGAGCGAGCCGGCGGCTTCAACGAGGCCTTGCGCTGGTCCCACTCGGACAAGGAGTTCGGTTGCTACATCACGGCGCTCGGCGGCACGCTGCGGCACGCCGAGGACGTCGTCGTCCACCATCCGCCACGCGCCACCGGCTGGGAGCTCGCGCGCAAGGCTTACCGCCTCGGGCGTGGGCATGCCGCCCTTCGAAGGCACGCCCGTTCCCCGGTCCCGGGCGCCGACCGGCCCTTCATAGTCAACCCCCGCCGCTATCTGCCCGCTGTAGCCCTGCGCCGTCTGGGGCGCCTGCGCGAGCGCGGAGTGCGGTTTGGCCCGGCGCGCGCGGTGGGGTTCGCGCTGGCCGAGTTCGTGTTCGTATCCATTCCACGGCTCGCCGGCGACGCGGTCGGCACCGTCGCGGCCGCGCGCGAGCGGGCGCGCCTTACCGGGAGCCGGTGAGCTGCGCCCAGCTCGTCCAGAGCGAGTAGTCCAGGTCGGGAAGCAGGGCGCGCAGGCGCTCCATATCCGGCGCAAGGATCGCGGCCAGCTCCTCGAGCATGGTCGGGTCGAGATCCGGGTGCCGTCCGGCGTGATTCACCCGATCGTCCGAGGGCGAGACCGCGAGGCCGGGATCCTCGAGCCCCAGGAAGCTCCAGGTCCTGGCTAACTCGGCGTGCGGATCGGCGCACGTCCGCTCGTACTGCATGATCAGCACCTGGGAGCGGTCGAAGTGCGCGAACACGCGCTCGAGCTGCTCGCCGTAGCGGCTGCGCCCAGCGGCGATCGCGAAGTCGCCGGGCCGAACCGGGACACCCGTTTCCCGGGATCGCCGCAGCTCCCTTGCGATCGCCGACGCGAAGCGATCGATCGGGTCCCGCAGGATCACCAGGAGGCGAGCCTCGGGCGCGGCCCGCTTGAGGTTCGCGATCCCCCAGAACTCGCCCATATAACAAGGCGTCCATTCGCCGGTCACGGCGCCCGGCGGGCGCGGGAAATGCCGGGCGTAGGCGCGCGCGAGGTCGGCGTCGGTCAGGTCGGTCACGGGGAGACGATCGAAGAAGTGGATCTCCTTGGGCGCGCCCGGCGCGAGCCGCACCTGCGGATGCGAGCAGATGAGCTGAAACCACCGCGAGGTGCCCGCCCGCTGCACGCCGACGCCGACAAAGTCCGGGGGCCCGGTGACCCATCCGCTCGGTACGCGGGGCGGCGGGGCCGGGGCCGGCTTCGGGAGGTTTGCCACGCGAGCGCGCAACCGGCGCAGCGCGACCCGGCCACGGCCAGGGCGCGCGGGCGGCGTCCAGTCCGCCGACGGCCGATCGCTTCTGCGGTTGCCGACCACCGCGCGGGCGATGCTACAACGGTGGCCGCTGGAGGCGAGGGACTAGCATGGCGCGGCCAATGGAAGGGTCCCTGGGGATCTCGGTGATCGTCGCCGCCCGCAACGCCGAGGATGAGGTCGGCGGGCTGCTGGAGGCCCTCGACCGCCAACACGATCCCGGTACTCCCCACGAGGTGATCGTGGTCGATGACGCCTCGACCGACCGCACGCGGGAGATCGTGGCCCGTCATTCGCGCGCACGGCTGATCCCCCTTCCCGTCCCGGTCGGAGCACCACGCGCCCGCAACATCGGGCTCGCGGAGGCCCAGGGCGAGCTGATCGCAATCACCGATTCCGACTGCACGCCCGCGGACGACTGGCTCGCGGCCGGCGCGGCGCGCTTTGCCGCAGACCCTGGCCTCGACGTGCTCGGCGGCGCCATAGACGTGACGCTGCCTGAGACCCCCACCGTCCCGGCCCTGGTGGACGCGGCGAGGTTCCTGGACCAGGAGCGCATGGTCGGGGCGGGATTCGCCATCTCGGCCAACATGTGGATCCGAGCCGACGTCCTGCGCTCCGTCGGCGGGTTCAACGAGGCGCTGCGCCCCAACGCTCAGGAGGACGTCGAGCTCGGACGCCTCCTCACCCAGGCCGGCCGGCGCATCGAGTTCGCCCCCGAGGTGGTCGTCCGCCACCCTGCGCGGGGCACGTTCCGGGATCTGGCGCGCAAGGGGTACCGGCTCGGTCGCGCGCATCCGATCCTGCGCCGGCACGCCCGCGTACGCGGACCCTGGCTGCGCCCCTACTGGCTGCGCCGACGGGTGCTCGTGCCGCACGGGACGGTCTCGAGGATGTCCCGCCTCCACCGGCGCGGCATCCATCCGGGCCGGGCGCAGCGAGCGGCGATGTTCGCGACCGAGGTGGCGTGCGTATCACTCCTTCATGTGACCGGCGATCTGGTAGGCACCGCGGCGGGCCTCTTGGATCGGGCCCTCAACCGAAGGCCGGGATGAGCCGGCTGGGCGCGGCGCTGGCGCGAGCTCGGGGGGCGCCCGCGGCCCTGATAGTCCGGGTGCTCGGTCGCGGCTTGGCGCTGGTGGCAGCGGTCGTCCTGGCGCGGTTGCTGGGCGTGGAGGGCTATGCCGCCTACGCGTACGCGATGGCGCTCGTAGCCGTGCTCAACGTCCCGGCGGTGCTGGGATTCGACGGCCTAGTCCTCCGCGAGGTGGCCGTCTATGCGCGGCGGAAGCGGGGTGATCTCATCCTGCGGCTGCTGCGGTACGCATACCGCAACGTCCTCCCGATGGGCGTGGCGGTCGCGGCGGGTGGCGCCGCCTTCGTGGCCCTCGCGGCGGAGCCCGGGTACGCGTTGCCGGCGCTGCTCGCGCTCTCGATCGTCCCGCTGCGTTCGCTGACGGCGGTGCGGTCAGCCGTCCTACAGGGGCTGCGCAGACCGGAGCTGGGATTCGCGCCGCTGTTCGTCATCTTCCCGGGGACGCTCGTCGTTCTCGCCGGTGGCGCGCTACTGCTCGATGTAGAGGTCTCGCCCGAGGCCGCTGTGGGGATGGCGATCCTGGCGTGGGCCGTTGCGCTTGGAGTCGCCTGGCTTGCCAGCGCCCGCTACCTGCGGCCGCTGATCCGCGGCGCAGCCGTCGCGGCAACGAACGCTCCGCATTGGCGCCGGTCGCTCACCGCGTTCACCGCGGTCGCGCTGCTCACGGCTTTCGCGAGCAGCATCGGGTTGATCGCGCTGGGCCAGCTTGCCGAGCCCGCCGATGTAGCGGTCTTCCAGGTGGCGATGCGCCTCGCGGAGCCCGTCGGCTTCATTTTCAGCGCGATCACGGTGGCCAACGCACCCCTGCTCGCCCAATTGCACGATGCCGGGGATCGCGAGGAGCTCGGGCGCACGGCCCGGCGCGCTTCGCGGGCAAGCCTCTACTACTCCCTGCCGCTCGCCGCCGTCTTGCTCCTGGCCCATGAATGGCTCTTTGGCCTTTTCGGCCCCGGCTTCGAGGGCTCGGCCGGGCTGCTCGCGCTGCTGATCGGTGGCCTGCTCTTCAACGCCTTGGCGGGCTCAGTCGGCAACGTTCTATTGATGACCGGCGCCGCCTCCACGGTCGCCAAGGCGAAGGGGCTGGCGCTCACCGTCGACCTTGGCCTGTGCGTCGCCCTGATCCCGAGCCTCGGCGCGACGGGCGCGGCCATCGCCCGCTGCGCGGACTTCGTCGTGTGGAACTCGATCCTGATCGTCGCCGTGCGCCGGCGCCTCGGCTTCAACGCGACAGCGATCGCACTCCCGGCGCGGCGCGCGGGCCGGACATAACGGAGGAGAAGGTCCGGAGGGCGCCAAGCTGGCAGGCCCGCACTGACAGGTAGCCCAGCGCCCAGAAGTACGGAATCGCTCCGAACGGGGACTCAAGCACCACCCCGAACGACGCGACGATTGGAACCGCGACTACAAGCAGGATGGTGAGCACGTCCGTGTCACGGATCTTGGGCGACCGGCTCGCGACCATCACGCCGAGGCGAATCCCAGCGGCCCAGATCCCGACGAACAGGGCCAGGCCCAGCAACCCGAGGCGTGCCCACGTATTGAGCCAGGCGTTGTGTGGCGAGCGGACCTCCTCCCGGTTGCGAGCACTCAGCAGCCTCCCTGCCCCGCTCTCGACGAAGTAGTTCGGACCCAAGCCGGTGCCGGCGACCACCCGTCCGGGGTCTGAGGAGACCCAGTCCGCGACTCGACGCCAGGAGTTGAGCCGGGCGCGCGCGGTCGCGGCGCCGTTCGAGTCGACGAATCGATAATCGGCGTTGGGGTTGAAGCCGAGGGGCAGGCTGCGCACGACCGGGGCGTCGCGCGCGAGGTACATGCCGACCGGCAGGGCCACGATCAACACCGCCACGGCGGCGAGGCCCCCGCGTCGCGGCCGAAGAGCTACCGGAGCGAGTCGCTCGCCGCCCCGCGCTCGCGCACGCGCCGGTCCCAAGAGGAGAACGACGAACAGCGCCATGAGGACCGCGAGCAGCCCGCCGCGCGCGTCCAGCGCGCCGACGACGAGCACCAGGGCCCAGCCGGTCAGCAGGAGGTTGACCAGGGGAGCGCGTCCCGCGAGCGTGCGGTGCAGGGAGATCGCCGCCAACAGCCCACAGGCGAGCGTGTCGATGTCGCCGCGAATCGTGAAGACGCGCACGGCCCCGCCGTCGTCCCCGGAGGGCAGCGGGGGAAAACGCTCCGGGCCGCCGACGGCCCAGGCGACGGTGACCCAGGTTGCGTGGGCGACGAGGGCTAGGGTGATCCAGCGGGAGAGATGGCGTTCCTGTGCCGCATTCAGCGGTACGACCAAGAACGCGATCACCGCATACAGGTACGGGGCCGCATCGCGCGCTGCGTCCGTGCCGAGCGTCCCGAATGAAAGGCGGACCAGGGTCCACGAAATCAACCCCGTGGCGAGCAGGGCTAGAAGGGCATCGCGGCCGCCGCTCGCCCGCCGACCTGTGGCGAGAAGAAGCGCGCGATTTGCGAGAAGGCCCATGAGCATCACGTCGCCGACGTAAGGCGGCCCCGGAAGCACGTACGATCCCCAGCGAGTCGTCGCCAGGAAATAGAGGGCAACGAGCGCCGGCCCATACGTGTCGATGCGAACCGCCAGCGGTGAGACCGGCGCGTTGACGGACACCCGTGAATCGGCGGCCACCCTCGCCGCGCGGGGCTCGGTTCGGCTCACGGTAGGCGACATGGATCACAGTAGGATGCCTCACCGTGGGAGCAAGCACGCTTGAGGAGCGGCGGCCGGCGCGCTCCACCAGGCAGGGCCCGGCTGACCAACGGGCGCTCCGGCCATGAGCGCCACAGAGTTCGTCGCCATGCTGCGACGGCGGGCGCTCCTGATCACAGCCGTCGTCGCCACCGTCGTCGTCGCGGTCGGCGTCTGGAGTCTGGCCAGCCCGACGATCTACCAGGCGCGCGCGACTCTCTTTGTGGCGGTCAGCCTCGTCCAGATCGGGACCGCGGAGGGGAGCGACGCCGGGCGAAGCCAGCAGCCGGAGCCGACGGGGGTCCAGTTCATCCAGCCGAACATCCACGATGTGGATGACGCCCGGATCGACTCCTACGCGGAGCTTGCGGAGCGCAACCGGGTTCTCAGGGACGCGAGCGAGCGCCTCGATTCCGAGCTGTCCGCCGAGGCCCTGGCCGGGAAGGTGACCGTGTCGCACCCGCCCGCGAGCGAGCTGATCGACGTCACCGCTCGCGACACGGATCCCGCCCGCGCGGCCGCGATCGCGAACGCCGTCGGCCGATCGCTCAGCGACTTCGTTGAGCGTCTTGAGCAGCCAGTGGGCGGTGGCGACTCGCCAATCAAGCTCGAACTGGCGCAGCCCGCGCTCGAGCCCGGTGAGCCCGCCTCCCCCAAGATCCGACGCAATCTGGCCTTCGCCCTTGTCGGCGGCCTCGTCCTCGGGCTGGCGGCCGCCCTGGTGCGCGAGATGTTCGACAGCCGGCTTCGGGATCCGGCGACGGTTCGGGATCTCCTCGACCTCCCGGTGCTCGCGACGATCGACTTCGACCGCCAGCTGCGCGGGCACTCACTACTGCTCAGCCAGCGCGATCTCGATCAAGAGGAGATTGCCCAGGACCGCCTGGCCGACCTGTGGTCGCGGTCGCGCGTGGCCGAGGAGTTCAGGCAGCTGCGAGTCGGCCTGCAGTACTTCAGCTTCGAGGACGGTCGACGCTCGGTGCTGGTGACGAGCTCCAGGCCCGGAGAGGGCAAGACGACGACGGCCGGCAACCTGGCGATCACGATGGCGCTCGCCGGGGAGAACGTCTGCCTGGTCGATTGCGACCTGCGCAACCCGACGGTCCACCGCAACCTGGAGATCAAGCAGGACAAGGGGGTCACCGACATCCTCATCGGCCGTACCGACCTCGACTCGGCTCTCGTCAAGGGCCGCAGACTGTCCGTGCTCACGGCAGGTGCGATCCCACCGAACCCGACCGAACTGCTCGGTTCGCAGGCGATGGCCGATCTTTTGAGCGAGCTGCACAGGCGCTTCGGCATGGTCGTCATCGACACCCCGCCGAGCCTGCTCTTCGCCGACCCCGCCGTACTCGCGCCGCTCTGCGGGGCCACCCTGCTGGTCGTCCGCATCAACCACACCGATGCCGACGATCTGGAACGTGCCGCGACGACACTACGCGGTGTGGATGCCCGCCTGCGCGGGACCGTCGTGAACATGATGCGCTCGCGCGGTTCGACGGGCTCCTACTACTCGTATTACTACGCCGACCGCGGCGACTCCAGCAAGCGACTTACCGGCAGCGGCTTCGCCGACTTGGTTCCGCGGGACACCAACGGACACGTCGCGGGCGCGCGCCCGGAAGTCGAACGGCGATCGGCCTAGCGCAGAGCGAACGCGCGCCAGGCTCCTCGCCGGCGCCTCCGCGTATTGCGCCAGGAACCAGGGGGCCTTCTGGCCCCTACTGGACCGTGACGGAATTGGCCGACATGACCTTCTCGGTGCCAGCCTTCCTCTTGTACTTGCGCGTGATCTCGCAGCGAATTTCCTGGCCGGACCACGCCGGGTCGATGCGGCAGCGCTTGGGGTTGGTGGACCCCGTCTCCCCGGGTCCCATTCCCTGTGGGATCGGCGTGTCGTCGCGATACCACTGGAACGTGTTGGGGCCCGGGACGCTCCAATCGCCTTGATCGACTCGGACCATCGAGCCGGGGCGGCCACTGCCGCTCACGGTCGGCGGCGTGATGTTGCCCGAAAGAACGGTGACGGAGTTCGCTGACATCGCGGTCGTCGATCCCTTTGCATTGCTACGGGTGATCTCGCAGCGGATCTCCTCACCGAGCCAGTCGGCGTTGACTCGACATCGCCTCCGACTCCACGAAGCCGTCGTGCCCTCGGCCGTACCGTGCGGGATTGGCGTGTTGCCGTGATACCACTGGATGCTGACGCTGCCGCCGGCGCTCCACTTGCCGATCGACACCGTGACCATCGTGCCGGGCATCCCGGTGCCGCTCACGGTCGGCGGCTCGATGACCTGAGGCCCGGCGGTCGGATTCATCGTGATGGGCTCAGCGGTCTCCTGGGTCGACCCGTTCGCGTTGCGGGCAGTGACCACGACGGCGATCCGCTTGCCGGCATCGGCGGATGTCGTCACGTACTTGCGCTTGGTCGCGCCCGGAATCTCGAGCCCGTTGCGCGTCCACTGGAATGAGAAGCGCTTCTTCGGGAAGCGCACCCACTCGCCGCGCGCCTCACCCTCGCAGCGGAGCCGCCTGCCGAGTCGAGAACCGCCTTCGATCGACGGCTCCGTGACGTTCCCCGGCGCCCCGATCTTGGAGCGGTCGATCGGCGTCTCCTGGAGCAGCGAGCGGAAGCGCTCCATGCTCTCCAGGTGGTTGCTCTCGTTGAAGAAGTTCGGGGCGTTGCCGTCGCGCTCGATGAAGAAGGTGTGCGCGGTGAGGTCCTTGAGGCCCTCGAACAGCTTCTGCCAGTAACCGCCCGCGGTGAGCACGTCGCCGGGCTGGTTGACGTCGACCTCCTGGCCCGAGGTGTTGACGCCCTTGACGTGGTACATGGGGACCAGGTCGGGCCGGTTGGAGTACTCGAGGACGAACTCGAGCCACTCGTCGGTGACCGCAGGGTTGTCGAGCGAGCCGAAGCCCTGGCGTGCCCAGGCGAGGTCGATCTCCGCGCAGGAGTAGCGCACGTCGGCGTTCTCGAGGAACACCTCGATGTAGCGCCGGCCGGTCCACTCGCCGCTGCCCGCGCCGAACACGCCGAGCTCGGCGCCGTGGTTGTGGCCGTACCAGCGGGCCCCGGGCACGCCCTCGCGCGAGGGGGTGCCCTGCTGGTAGAGCTGCCCCCAGAGGTTGGCGTTCTCGGTCGCCGTGAGCCAGTTCTCGGGCGTGTTGGAGCCCTGGCCCCAGCCGCCGCCGACGCCCAGGTGCTTCAAGCCGTAGTTGTTGAGCTGGTCGATGCGCTGGTTGACCTGCGTCTCGCCCTTGCCCGAGCCGGTCGACGGCCCGTTGTGGTCGCCGTAGATGTCGAAGCCCCACTCGTAGGGATCGGCCGCCGGGTCGGGGTTGTTGTGCCAGGGCTTGGTGTTCGACTCAAGGTAGGCGCGCGCCTGGGCTGCGCCGCCGAGGCCGAAGTTGTTGCCGCCGTAGACCTCGATGCGCCGCACGCCGGCGTTGTAGATCGCGGGGAAGTAGGTCTGCCGCGCCTGCTCGGTGGCGCTTGGGGGGAGCAGGTTGCGGTAGGTGTAGGTCTGGATGCCGACCGTGTGCGGCGGCACCCCGACCTGATCGTGGGCGCTGGGATCGGAGTCGCCCCTGGCCTTCTGGGGGAACGTGCTCGCCACCGCGGCCCCGGCGGCGGCCCCCGCTGCCGCGCCCAGGAAGCCGCGCCGGTTCATGCCGTACCTGACGGTCTCCTTGCCCATCGATCTCCTCCCTCTGCTTCGGACTGGCGGATCGTCTCGGTGGCCCTACGAAGTCACTCAACCAGAGCGCCCGGGCGCATCGCCCGGGCGCCTTCACTCGCTTCAGCCGGCACGGCGGAGATCAACTCGGCCGCTACTGGACCGTGACCGAGTTCGCCGACATCACCGTCGTGGAGCCGTGCTTGCCATTCCGCGTGACCGCGCAGCGGATCTCCTGCCCCGACCAAGCGGCGTCGATCCGGCAGCGCTTGGGGTTCGTGGAGCCCGTCTCGCCCGGGCCCATCCCCTGCGGGATCGGCGTGTTGTCTCGGTACCACTGGAACGTGTTCTTGCCCGAGACGTCCCAGGTGCCGGGATCGACCCTCACCATCGAGCCGGGGCGACCACTGCCGCTCACGGTCGGCGGCTCGATCGCCTGCGGATTTCGGGTAGCGAGAGTGATCGGAGCCGAGGCCTCCTGGGTCGACCCGTTCGCGTTGCGGGCAGTGACCACGACGGCGATCCGCTTGCCGGCATCGGCGGATGTCGTCACGTACTTGCGCTTGGTCGCGCCCGGAATCTCGAGCCCGTTGCGCGTCCACTGGAATGAGAAGCGCTTCTTCGGGAAGCGCACCCACTCGCCGCGCGCCTCACCCTCGCAGCGGAGCCGCCTGCCGAGTCGAGAACCGCCTTCGATCGACGGCTCCGTGACGTTCCCCGGCGCCCCGATCTTGGAGCGGTCGATCGGCGTCTCCTGGAGCAGCGAGCGGAAGCGCTCCATGCTCTCCAGGTGGTTGCTCTCGTTGAAGAAGTTCGGGGCGTTGCCGTCGCGCTCGATGAAGAAGGTGTGCGCGGTGAGGTCCTTGAGGCCCTCGAACAGCTTCTGCCAGTAACCGCCCGCGGTGAGCACGTCGCCGGGCTGGTTGACGTCGACCTCCTGGCCCGAGGTGTTGACGCCCTTGACGTGGTACATGGGGACCAGGTCGGGCCGGTTGGAGTACTCGAGGACGAACTCGAGCCACTCGTCGGTGACCGCAGGGTTGTCGAGCGAGCCGAAGCCCTGGCGTGCCCAGGCGAGGTCGATCTCCGCGCAGGAGTAGCGCACGTCGGCGTTCTCGAGGAACACCTCGATGTAGCGCCGGCCGGTCCACTCGCCGCTGCCCGCGCCGAACACGCCGAGCTCGGCGCCGTGGTTGTGGCCGTACCAGCGGGCCCCGGGCACGCCCTCGCGCGAGGGGGTGCCCTGCTGGTAGAGCTGCCCCCAGAGGTTGGCGTTCTCGGTCGCCGTGAGCCAGTTCTCGGGCGTGTTGGAGCCCTGGCCCCAGCCGCCGCCGACGCCCAGGTGCTTCAAGCCGTAGTTGTTGAGCTGGTCGATGCGCTGGTTGACCTGCGTCTCGCCCTTGCCCGAGCCGGTCGACGGCCCGTTGTGGTCGCCGTAGATGTCGAAGCCCCACTCGTAGGGATCGGCCGCCGGGTCGGGGTTGTTGTGCCAGGGCTTGGTGTTCGACTCAAGGTAGGCGCGCGCCTGGGCTGCGCCGCCGAGGCCGAAGTTGTTGCCGCCGTAGACCTCGATGCGCCGCACGCCGGCGTTGTAGATCGCGGGGAAGTAGGTCTGCCGCGCCTGCTCGGTGGCGCTTGGGGGGAGCAGGTTGCGGTAGGTGTAGGTCTGGATGCCGACCGTGTGCGGCGGCACCCCGACCTGATCGTGGGCGCTGGGATCGGAGTCGCCCCTGGCCTTCTGGGGGAACGTGCTCGCCACCGCGGCCCCGGCGGCGGCCCCCGCTGCCGCGCCCAGGAAGCCGCGCCGGTTCATGCCGTACCTGACGGTCTCCTTGCCCATCGATCTCCTCCCTCTGCTTCGGACTGGCGGATCGTCTCGGTGGCGCGGAACATATTGAGTTCCCCAACTTTCTGTCAAGCACACGGCAAAAGCCCGCCGAAAGCGGGCCGAAAGCCTGTCTCGTCCGCCGCAGGGCCTACGAATCGCGCCAGGGGACAGGCAGCTTCGGCTGCGGCGCCTCGGCGACCACGCACTCGGTGACCAGGATCGTCTTCGCCACCGAGGCGGCGCTCTCCAGCGCGCAGCGCACGACCTTGGCCGGGTCGACGATGCCGCGCTCGATCAGGTCGGCGTAATCGCGCCTGGCGGCGTCGAGGCCCTCGCGGGGGCCGAGACCGGCGACGCGCTCGACCACGACCGAGGGGTCCAGGCCGGAGTTGACCGCGAGCTGGCGCAAGGGCTCGGCGAGCGCCTCGCGGAGGATCGCCGCCCCGGTGCGCTCGTCGCCCTCCAGGGCGGCGGGGTCGATCGCCTCGCGGGCGCGCAACAGCGCGACGCCGCCGCCGGGGACGATGCCCTCCTCCAGGGCCGCGCGGGTCGCCCGCACCGCGTCCTCCACGCGCAGGAGCTTCTCCTTGGCCTCCGTCTCCGTGGGCGCCCCGACCCTGATCGTCGCGATCCCGCCGGCGAGGCGTGCGAGGCGGGCGCGGTGCTTGTCGCGCTCGAACTCGAGCGTCGCGTCCGCGATCGCGCGGCGGATCGAGTCGGCGCGCTCCTCGATCGCCGCCGGGTCGCCGCCGCCCTCGAGCAGGGTCGTTCGCCCGAAGCGGGCGACGACGCGCTTAGCGCCGCCGAGCTGCGCGAGCTGAACGCGGCCGGGCGAGATCCCCGTCTCGGGCGTGATCGCCTCGGCGCCGACAAAGGCGGCGATGTCGTCGGCGTTGCGCCGCCTCCACTGGGTGAAGTCCGGAAGGCGGACGGCGAGGCAGGGCAGCCGGCCCTGCGCGTTGTTGGCGACGAGCAGGTCGAGCGCCTCGCCGGTCACGTCGACGCAGACGATCAGCAGCGGGCGACCGGTCGAGGCGACGCGGTCGAGCAGGGGCACCAGCTCCTCCGCCGTGGTCAGCGCCAGGTCGGCGACCAGCACGCAGGGGTTCTCGAGCGCGATCTCGCCGCGGGAGGGGTCGAGCAAAAACGAGCGTGAGACGTAGCCGCGGTCCCACTGCATGCCCATCGCCACGTCCAGCTCGAGCGCGGTCGACTGCCCCTCCTCGTAGTTCACGACGCCGTCGCGGCCGACCCGGTCGAAGGCCTCGGCGACGAGCTCGCCGATCTCCTCGTCGACGGCCGAGATCGTCGCGACCTGCGCGCACTGCTCGCGCCCCTCGACCTCGACGGCGAGCTCGCGCAGACGCTCCACGGCGCGCTCCACCGCCCAGTCGATCCCGCGCCGCACGGCGAGCGGGTCCGCGCCGGCCGTGATGTTGCGCTGGCCCGCGCTCACGATCGCATCGGCGAGCAGGGTCGCGGTCGTCGTACCGTCGCCCGCGTCGTCGTTGGCCGTGGAGGCGACGGCGAGCGCGAGCTCGACGCCCTTGGCCTCGAACCCGTCGCCCAGCTCCAGGTGCCGGGCGATCGTGACGCCGTCGTTGGTGACCACGATCGGGAACGTGTTGGGGTCGGGGCGGGGATCCAGCGGGTGAATGTCGGGGGGGCGCTTGCGGAACATGACGTGGCGCCCGTAGGGCCCCAGGGTCACGCGGAGCGCGTCGGCGACCCGGCGCACGCCTGCGGCCAGCGACGCCCGCGCCTCGGCGCCGTAGAGCATCCGCTTCGGCGGAATGCGCCGGGGGTCGGGCATCTCCTTGGGGTCCTGGGGCGGGTCCGGCGGGCGCGGCTCGACCACCACGCACTCGGTGAGCAGTACGGTCTTGGCGATCGAGGCGGCGTTGGCGACCGCCGCCTGCACGACCCGGGTCGGGTCGATCACGCCCTCCTCGACCAGGTCGACGTAGCGGCCGGTCTCCGCGTCGAGGCCCTCGCGGGGGCCGAGCCCGCGCACGCGCTCCACCACCACCGATGGCTCGAACCCCGAGTTGGCCGCGATCCGGCGCAGCGGCTCCTCCAGCGCGCGGGCGACGACCGCCGCGCCGAGCGCCTCGTCAGCAGGCAGCTGCGCGCCGTCGAGCGCCTCCTGGCAGCGCAGGAGCGCCACGCCGCCGCCGGGAACGATCCCGTCCTCGAGCGCCCAGTGGCCGGCCTGCACGGCGTCTTCCGTGCGCAGCCGGCGCTCCTCGATCTCCACCTCGGTGGGCGCCCCCACCTTGATCAGCGCGAGCCCGTCAGCGAGGATCCCGATGCGCTCGCGGGCACGGTCGCGGTCCCAGTCCGTGGCCTCGGGGTCGGCGATCTCGCGCTCGATCCGGGCGATCCGCGCCTCGATTTCGGCGGGATCGCCGGCGCCCCCGTGGATCGTCATCGTGTTGCGGGTGAGCACGACGCGCTCGGCGCGCCCGAGCTGCTCCAGGCGGGTGTCGGGCACGCGCAGGCCGATGACCGGGTCGATCGACTCCCCGCCGGTGAGGATCGCGAGCTCCTGGAGGTGCCGGCGCCGGTGGCCGCCGAGGAAGCGGGCCTTGACCGCGGCGCAGGGCAGGATCCCGCGCTCCTTGTTCTGGACGAGCAGGGCGATCGCCTCGTCATGGAAGTGGTCGGCGACCACGAGGAGCGGCTTGCCGGTCGGCGCGACCCGCTCGAGCACCGGCGCGAGCTGGGCGGCGGTCTCGATCTCCTGGTTGGCGATCAGGATGTACGGCTCCTCGAGCACCGCCTCGGCCCGCTCGCGGTCGGTGATCATGAGCGGGGAGACGTAGCCGCCCCAGACCCGCGCGCCACGGGTGTGCTCCACCGTGATCTCGTCGCCCTCGAACCAGGGCTCGACGTCGACCACGCCGCCGGTCCGCGCGACGAGCGCGAACGCGTCGACCACGCGCAACCCGATCTCCTCGTCCCCGGCGGCGATCGTGGTCACGCGGGTGAGCAAGTCCTCGTCCTCTACCGGGATCGAGATCCGCTCCGCGATGTGGGCCACGACGCGGTCCGCGGCCCACTCGATCCCCCGGCGCAGCGCCACCGGGTCGGCGCCGGCCGCCACGAGGCGCAGGCCCTCGTCCACCATGGCCCGCGCGAGCAGGGTCGAGGTGGTGGTGCCGTCGCCGGATGCGTGGTTGGTCGTGCCGGCCACCTCGCGCATCAGGCGCACCCCCTGGCGGGCGAAGAGGTCCTCCACCTCGAGGTCGCGGGCGACGGTGATGCCGTCGTTGGTCACGGTGAGCCCGCCCTCGTCGCCGCGCGTCCAGTCGCCGCGGCGCGTGAGCAGCACGTACCGGCCCTTGGGGCCCAGCGTGGTGCCGACCGCGCGGGCGACGATCTCGACCCCGGCGCGCAGCGCCTCGCGCGCCTCGCCGTCGTAGAGCAGTCTCTTGTAGGGGCGATGGGTCGCCTTCATGCTCCCGGCGCGGAGGGCTCGCGCGTACCGAGCGCCCAGCCGACCTCCTGCATCAGGGCGCGCTGCAGCGTCGCGGTGCCGACGCGCTGCTCGCCGGGGTGCTCGGCGTAGATGTCGGGCGGGCGCAGGCCGGTCTCGAGGGCGAGGTCGACGGCGTCCTCCAGGGCCGTCCCATGTTCGTCGCGGCCGAGGGAGAACCGCAGGGCGAGGCCGACGGCGAGCGCGAGCGGCAGCGGGTTCCGGTAGCCGTCGGGCTGGTCCGGCGCGGCGAACGGGAAGTAGGCGCCGGCGCCCTCCGCGCCCACGAGCGCGGCGGCGTACAGCGTCGGGGTTCCGGTGAGCGCCACCGCCTGGCCGACGAGCCCGTCGCCGAGCGCGGCGGCGCCGACGACGACGTCGAACCGCCCGGGCTCGGCGAGGAGCGCCCCGGCGACCTCGCCGGGACCCAGCGATTCGACCTCCACGTCGGGATGGGCGGCGCGCCCGCGCTCGACCGCGGCCTGCCACTCACCCCCGGCCAGCGGCGAGCCGACGGCGCACAGGCGCCCGACGCGCTGCTCGGCCAGCTGCGCCGCGAGCGTTACGGCCTCCGTCTCCCGGCACGGCTGGGCGGCGACGACCGCGAGGTCGAGCCCCTCGATCCGCTTCTTGCGCAGCGGGCTGTAACGGGCGAGCATCGGGCGGTGGCGCACCTGCGCGACCAGGGAGTGCGGGTCGAGGACGTCGCGGATCCGGCCCCGCTCGCCCTCGTCGGGCGTCGTGGTCAGCAGGTAGGCGCGCCCAGGCTCGGCCGCCTCCGGGAGGCCGCCGGCCTCCGCGAGCTCCACGTCGGGGATCGCCGCCAGCAGCTCCCGGGCCGCCTCGAGCAGCGCGGGCTGGTCCCCGGCGTCGCGAACGACGAGGGTGATGCCGGCCGCGCCCACCGGGCCTAGGCCCGGGCCGCGTTCACCACTGCGCCGTTCGTCGCGCCGTTCGCCGAGGGCTCGACGCTCAGGGTGCGGGCGACCTGCACCTCGATCCAGCGGTAGGTGCGCTCGAGGCCCTCGGTGAGCGAGATCCGCGGCTCCCAGCCAAGCACCTCGCGCACGAGCTCGTTGTCGGAGTTGCGCCCGCGCACGCCCTGCGGGGCGCTGGTGTCGTAGATGCGCTCGAGGCGCGCGTCGGCGATCGACTCCACGATGTCGACGAGCTCGTCGATCGTGACCAGCTCGCTGGAGCCGATGTTGACCGGATCGGGGTAGTCCGAGTCCATCAGGCGCAGCGTGCCCTCGATGCAGTCGTCGATGTACATGAAGCTGCGCGTCTGGCGCCCGTCGCCCCAGATCTCGATCGTGTTGGTCTCGGTGAGCACCGCCGTCGCGACCTTGCGGCAGATCGCGGCCGGGGCCTTCTCACGCCCGCCGTCGTAGTCGCCGAAGGGCCCGTAGACGTTGTGGTAGCGCCCCACCCGGGTCTCGAGCCCGTAGTCCTCGCGGAAGTGGCGGCACATGCGCTCGCCAAAGAGCTTCTCCCAGCCGTAGCCGTCCTCGGGCATCGCCGGGTAGACCTGGTCCTCGCGCAGGGGCACGACGTCCGCGCTCGCCTGGCGCTCGACGGGGTAGACGCAGGCCGAGGAGGCGTAGAAGTACCGCTCGACGCCGGCGTCGCGGGCGGCGAGCAGCAGGTGCGTGTTGATCAGCACCGAGAGCATGCAGTCGGCCTTGTGGGTGGAGATGAAGCCGATCCCACCCATGTCGGCCGCCAGGTTGAAGACCCGGTCGACGCCCTGCACGGCCTCCTCGCAGGCCTCGCGGCGGGACAGGTCCGCGACGATGTTCTCGGCCTCGGGGTGCAGCTGCATCCAGCGCTCGGTCGGCTTGATGTCCACCGCGCGAACGGCCTCGCCGCGCTCGAGCAGGGCGCGGACCAGATGGCCTCCGATGAACCCTCCCGCGCCCGCGACGAGGGTGCGGCGCGGCGGCCCGTGGCCGTTGCTACGTGCTGAGATCAAGTCCTCCTCCCAGAGAAACCGACTGGGCTACTCGCCTTTAGGCGAGCCCGCGCCGGAAGCTATTTGACTTTGGCGTGATTGTCAAAAAAAGGTCGCTAGTCGGCGAACTCTCTTTGTCGTGGCGGACGGAAGGGAGACCTGTGCAGCCTAATACTTGACGCGCGTTCGCACAGTGACGGGGTCGGATCGGTTCCCGTCGCCGTCGACCGCCACGAGGCGCAGGCGATAGACGCCGCCGACCAGGCGCTTCTTGTCGATGACCCGGAAGGAGGTCTTGCCGGCCTTGACCCGCTTGCGCACGGTCTTCACTGTCTTGCGCTTGCCGGGCCGCACCTTGACGAACTTGACGGTGAGCCGGGCGCCCTTCGAGGAGCTCAGGCGGATCTTCACGCCGCGCGAGAGCCCGGTGGCGCGCACGCCGCTGAGCACCGGGACCTCCACGACGTCCTCCTCCCACTGCGTGGGGGGCTCGCTGTCGTTCGGCAGCGGATCGACGATGGGCTCTGGCTCGGTGTCGACGTACACGCGGCCCGCCATGCCGCTGAGGCCATCCGGGGTGCCGCCGTGGAGCGTGCAGTAGTAGGCGTAGACGCCGGCGGTCTCGGCCTCGACGTCGACGTCCGGGTCACCCGGGTTGGCGACCTCGACGAGCTGGTAGGGACCGCCGTCGGGCGGGTTGATCCAGACGTTGTGCACCGTGGACGCCTGGTTGAAGCGGAACCGGACGGTGTCGCCGACGGTGGCGTCCTCGATCACGCTCGGCGAGAAGTAGTTGGTGGTCGGCGCTACCCCGTCGTCGCGGGCGAAGATCTCCCAGACGCCGGGCTCGACGACGTCCTCGCCGATCTGGAACGACTTGTACTTGCTGGTCTCCGTGTTGCCGGCGGCGTCGCGCGAGCGGTAGGCGATCGTGTACTCGCCGTCGTCGGTGACGGTGAACTCGCTCAGGAACGGGTCGTCGCCCTCCGTGTTCTCGAGCTCGACCCAGTCGCCGCCGTTGATGCGGTACTCGGTGACCTCCACGCCCGAGCCGCCCTCGCCGTCGGTGGCGCTGAACCTGACCGTCACCGGGCCCTCCTCGTACACCCCGCCCGGCGGCTCCGCCGGGTCGAGCGTCAGCGTCGTGGTGGGCGGGCTGAGGTCGCCGGGCTCGTCGCCGACGGTGACGGTGCCCTGCATGCCCGGATGGAGCGAGCAGTTGTACGTGTACACGCCCTCCTGGTCGAACGTGTACTGGTAGACCGTCGGCGGGTTCGTCGGGTTGACGACGATCGGCGAGCTGAAGATCGCCGGGTTGCCAGTGCCGACGCCAGGGTGCACGCTCACGTTGTGCGGCTGGTTGGTGTACGGCGGGTTCGACGAGTCACTGTTGAAGATCCAGCGCACGGTGTCGCCGACCGCGATCTCGACCTCGGTGCGATCCCACTGCGATTCCTGCGGGATGAGGCCGATGGCGTACACGTCCTCGGTCGCCCCCTGCGCGGCGGCCGGCCCAAGCGCGAAGGCGCCGAGCGCGGCAGCGGCGAGCGTGAGCAGCCGGCGCCTCATTCCGCGACCACCAAGGAGCCCATCATCGACTGGTCCTCGTGCTCGAGCGTGTGGCAGTGGAAGACGAACTCACCCGCGTAGTCCTTGAAGTACGGCTGGATCGTCACGTGACCGCGGGCCGGGACGCTCACCGTGTCCCGCCAGTGCTGGTCCGCGGGATGGGGCCGGGTGCCGTTCACCTCGATCACGCGGAAGTGGCAGGCGTGCAGGTGCATCGGGTGCTGGTGGTCGGAGTTGTTGATGAACCGCCAGTACTCGGTGGTCCCCAGCTTGGGATCGGCGTCGACGCGGTTCTCGTCGTACTCCTTGCCGTTGATCAGCCACCGCGGCGTCGGCGTCGCCTCGAAGGTGAGCTCGAACGCGCGCACCTTGGACGCGCTTGGGATCGTCTCCGCGGGACGCAGCTTCTTCGGGATCCGCGCCTGCTCGCGGCCGCCGCCCTTGGTGACGTCGAAGCGCATCACCGCGCTCGTGGTGGCGTCGCCGAGCTTGTTGCGCAGGATCAGCTTCGAGCCCGGCGCGTACTTGCGGAAGTCGATCAGGATCTCGACGCGCTGACCGGGGACGAGCGGGATCTGGGTGCGCTTGATCGGCTTCGGCAGCAGGCCGCCGTCACTCGCGATCTGGAACATCTCGCGGCCGTTGCCGAGCTGGAGCTGGTAGCAGCGCGCGTTCGACCCGTTCAGCAGGCGGAAGCGGTAGATCCGGCGCTTCACCGCCATGCGCGGGACGATCGCCCCGTTGACCAGGATCGTGTCGGCGTGCATGCCGGGCTCGACGCTGCGCACGTAGCGGAACGAGCCGTCCGAGTTGAACGCGCGGTCCTGGATCACGAGCGGCACGTCGTACTGGCCGCGGGGCAGGCCGAGCTTCTCGTCGAGCTCGTCGCTCAGGATGTAGAAGCCCGCCAGCCCGGCGAAGACGTGCTCGCCGGTGCGGCCGTGGATGTGGTCGTGGTACCAGAGCGTCGCCTGGTCCTGCTGGTTCCAGTACGTGTACGTGTAGTCGTCGCCGGGCTGGATCCAGTAGCGGTGCAGGGCGCCGTCCGACTCCTCCTCCTGGGCGCCGCCGTGCAGGTGAACGATGGTCTCGTGGTCGAGCTCGTTCGTCTGCTTGACCACGACCGGGCGGCCCTTGCGCGCCCTGATCGTGGGCCCCGGGAACATGCCGTCGTAGCCGCGGATGGGGGTCTCGAGACCCTCGAGGATCTCGGCCGTTCCCTCCTGCATGGTGATCTCGTACCGGTCGACGCCGTTCGCGGTCGAGACCGGCTCGGCTACGGCCGGCCGCGGCAGGTCGCGCTTGAACGGGTCAAAGAGGCCCGTCAGCTCGCGCCGACGCGACGCCGCGGTCTTCTTCGGGTTCGGGCGCGACTTCACCGCGAGCTGGTCGAACGAGCACAGAAGCGCGATTCCGGTCCCGCCGTGCAGGATCGCCTCGCGCCGCGTGAGCGCGCGGTCAAACAGCCTGCGATCTTCCTCCGTCAATCCTTCTTCCGCCCCGTGCGTGCTGGGTTATCCTGCCAACAGATCCACACCTCGGGACCCTCGCGCTGCGCGCTGGGGACCCGCCCCTGCCGCTGGCGGATCGCAAAGCTAGCGAAGCGCGCGAACTTATGCAAGGAGGCCGACGAAAGATCCTCCGGCCTGGCTAAGCGGCGAGCGCTTCGCGGACCGCTGCGACGAACGCGTCCACGTCCTCGGGCTCGGTGTCCCACGCGCACATCCAGCGCACGACGTCCGCGTCCTCGTCCCAGACGTAGAAGGGCGGCTCGCCCTCGAGCGTCTCGAGCAGCCGGTCTGTAGCCGCGCGTGGCAGGCGGGCGAAGACCCCGTTCGCCTCCACGGGGTGCACGATCTCGACGCCGGGCAGGTCACGGACGGCGTCGGCGAGGCGGGCCGCCATCGCGTTCGCGTGGCTCGCCAGCTCGAGCCACAGCTCGCCGCCCAGGAGCGCTTCGAACTGGGCCGAGAGGAAGCGCATCTTCGAGGCGAGCTGGCCGAGCTGCTTGCGGTGGAACTCGAAGCCGTCGGCGAGCTCGGGCCGGCAGAAGACGACGAGCTCGCCGAACACCAGGCCGTTCTTGGTGCCGCCGAACGAGACCGCGTCGACCCCGCACTCGGTGGTGAGCTCGTGCAGCGACGCGCCAAGCGAGGCGGCGGCGTTGGCGAGCCGGGCGCCGTCCATGTGAACGAGCATGCGCAGCTCGTGGGCGGCGTCAGCGATCGCGCGAATCTCCTCGGGCGTGTAGACGGTGCCGAGCTCGGTCGCCTGCGTGATCGAGACGACCCGGGGCTGCGCGTGGTGCTCGTCGCCGCGCCGCGCCTCCCAGCGCGCCACGTCGTCGGGGGTGAGCTTGCCGTGCTCGGTCGCGACCGTGTAGAGCTTGGCGCCGGCCACGCGCTCGGGGGCGCCGCACTCGTCGACGTGCAGGTGCGCGACATCCGTGCAGATCACCGCCTCGAAGCCGCGGGTGAGCGCGTCGAGCGCGGTCACGTTGGCGCCCGTGCCGTTGAAGACGGGGAAGCCGCGCGCGTCGGGCCCGAAGTGCCTGCGCACGAGGTCCTCGACGCGCTCGGTCCAGCGGTCGTGACCGTAGGCGCCCGCGCGGCCGGTGTTGGCGGCGGCCATGGCCTCGAGCACGGCGGGGTGCGCGCCGGCGTGGTTGTCCGAGGCGAAGTTGCGCACGCGTTGGTTCTACCGGAGTGCGGCGGGCCGGGCGCTACGGGTGGAGCTCGAGCCGCGCGCCGTTCATCTTCGCGGCGGCGTCCGAGAGCAGGTACGCGATCGCCTCGGCGATGTCCTCCGCGGGCGTGAAGCTCGGGTACTCCTTGTCCGGGTTGCGCTCGCGCATCGCCGGGGTGAGGATCGCGTTGACGACGACGATGTTCGCGGTCGCCCCGCTCGGGGCCAGCGAGTCGGCGAGCGCGAGCGTCCAGGCCTCCGCGGCCGCCTTGGTCGCGGCGTAGGAGGCGTTCTTGGCCTCGGGCCTGCGCGCCTGCGTCGAGGAGACGAGCACGAAGCGCCCGCCGGGGTGTGAGATGTGGTCGTGGAAGGCGCGCGAGGTGAGCTGCAGCGTGCGCACGAGCAGGTCGTGCAGCCACGTGTAGTCGCCGAGCGAGGTGGTCTTGATCGGGTCGCCGCCCTTGTAGCCGCCGACGAGATGGACGACGCCGTCGACGCGCCCGAAGCGCTCGGCGACTGCGTCCGCCCAGGCGTTCGCCTCGTGCTCCTCCAGCAGGTCGACCACGCGCGCGTCGATGCGCTCCTCGGGCAGGCCGAGCTCGGCGACGAGGTCGTCGAGGGCTTCGGCGACGCGGTCGGTGAGCGCTAGCGTGGCGCCGGCTTCCGCGAGGCAGCGGGCGACGGTGGGCCCCAGGCCGCCGGCGGCGCCGGCGATGGCATAGACCCGGCCCTCAAGGTGCGCGCTCACCCTGTGGACCGTACCGCGCTGAGCCGCTGCGCGGCGGGATGCCTGCTCATCGCCTTGGCAACGCCCCGCGGGCGGGCGACCGCGTAGCCGCGGGTACGGCGGTGCGTGCGCGGGAACCCCATGCTGCGGCTCTCGATCACAGCGGTCAACCGCGCCCTGCCCGCCTTGCCCAGCACGCGCCGCAGCGCTCTGCGATGGACGCTCAGGGAAACGACTGCCTGGTCGTAGTGGCGGGCCTTGTTGCGCGCCAAAACGACGCGGCGGCCGGCCGCACGACCGACGAGGACCACCGTCGAGACGCACCCGGGATAGAAGTCGCAGCCGACGACCTGCGAGAAGAGCTCGCAGTTCGCGAGCGCCACGTCCCCGGGGCCGGGCGCCACCTCGTCGTTGCCGGGGCCGCAGTCGAGGATGTCCACGGCGCCGTGGTCGCCCGTCCCGTCGAGGCTGTCGTCCCCAGGGCCCCCGCGCGCGACGTCGGCGCCCCGCTTGGCGTTGAGCTCATCGTCGCCCGCGCCGCCCACGAGGTAGTCGTCGCCGCGATCCCCGCCGCAACAGTCGAGGAAGTCGCGCCCCGGGCCGGCCACGATCGCGTCGGTCCCCCCGTCGCCGCGCAGGTCGTGCATGCCATCGCCCGCGCTGATTGCGTCGTCGCCGTCGCCTCCCCCGACGCCGGTCGCGCGGCCGGGCCCGAGCTTGAGCAGATCGTTCCCCGGCCCACCGGTCCCGCCGACGACGTCCGGGGCCCCCAGGAGCCGGTCGTCGCCCGGCCCGAGGTCGAAGCCCAGCCATCCCCCATCGGCCCTCGCCTCGCGGGCGTCCAGGAGGTCATCGGCTTCCGCCGTGGAGACGTAGACGCTGTGCGTCCACTCATCCGGGCACCGCACGGTCAGCTCGTCGACCCAGGTGCACCCTGCCCGGAGGTCGATCCCGGCCGCGCGATCGGTGAACAGCCAGTCGGTCCCGTCGAACCCGATGTGGACGTCGTTCGCGATCCGGTTCTCGGGATAGAACCAGTCCGCGGCGTACATCAGGTAATTGACGTCCCTGTGGCTCGTGGTGACGATGGTGCGCGGATCGTCAGGGCTCTGGCCGGCCGCGGCCGGCGCCCAGAGAAAAGCCGTGGTCATGACGATGCACGCGGCGCGGAATCCGTTCCGCAAGCCGATCAATTCTTCCTCCCCCCGAGATCAGTGGAGCAACCGAGGCTACCGACTCACCGACACCCCGTCCACACCCGCCCAGCCGCGCGTTCAGCCCTGGTCGTCGAAAAACGACGACCACGGCTGAACGGAGCGAGAGCCCGGCCGCACGTTCAGCCCTGGTTGCCGGAAAGCGGCGACGTGGGCTGAACGTTCCGGTTTGGGGGCGGTGCGGGCGGTTTGGGTCAGGCGGACACCGCGGCTTCCGCGCGCTTCGGGCGCGCGAGCACGTGCTCGAGCTTGGGCTTGAGCTGCAGGTAGAAGAGCGAGAGCGGGAACTCGTCGTCGCGGACGAGGTCGACGAGCTCCTTGGGCTCCTCGACCTCGGGCAGGTCGCGGCGCTCGCGCGCCCACACCGAGGACTCGGCGGGCGGCACGTACTCGGCGACGAGGTCGTGCGCGGCGGCCCACTGGGCGACCTTCGAGCGGTCGATCCCCGAGTGGTAGAGCTCGCGCACCCGGTCGCGCAGGCGGCCGACGCCCTCGCCGACCCGGTCCCAGTCGATCGTCAGGCGGTTGTCGGTCCAGTGCAGGTAGCCCTCCTTGTGCAGGAACGCGAACAGCAGCTGGCCGCCCAGGCCGTCGTAGTTGCGCACCCGGCTGCCCGTGATCGGGAAGCGGAAGAGGCGGTCGAAGAGGATCGCGTACTGGACGTGGCGGGCGAACGCGAAGCCCTCGCGCTCGAGCTTCTCGGCCTCCCCGAACGCGGTCAGGTCGCAGCGCAGCTCCTCCAGCGCGTACATCCAGTACGGGCTGCGCTGGCGGATCATGAACGGGTCGAAGGGCAAATCGCCGCGCATGTGCGTGCGGTCGTGGATCAGGTCCCACAGCACGTACGCGTCGCGCGAGAGCCCGGGCGAGGAGAGCAGCGCCGCCGCGTCGGGAGGCAGGTTGAGGTGCAGGACGCGCGCGGCCTCGGAGCCGACCCGGCGCAGGCGCTCGGCCTCGCGGTCGCAGAAGATCGCGCCGAAGTGGTACTCGCGCGGGCGCTCGCCGAACGAGAACGTCTCGGGGAAGAGCACCGCACACTCGGAGTCGTAGCCCGCGGTGTAGTCGACGAGCTCGGCCGGGACGAACTTGGCGTTGTCGTAGGTCCGCTCGATCTCCGCGATCCAGTCGGGCCAGGGCACGCGGAAGATGAGCGCCTCGAAGCAGGTGTCGCGCGAGGCGTTCTGCTTGTACATCGGGAAGACGCACAGGTGCTCGATGCCGTCGCGCCGCTCGCGCTCGGGGCGGAAGAGCTCGGCCGAGCGGTCGAACGCGGGTTTCGCGAAGCCCGACCGCGCCCAGGCGCGCAGGTCCTGCTCGAGCGCCGCCAGGTACTCGGCCTGGTGCGGGAAACGGGGCTCGAGCGCTCGGGCCGCCGCGGCGATGCGCTCGGTGAGCTCGCGGGCGCGCGCGGCGTCGTGCGCGCCGGTGTCGATCGAGCCGTCGGGCGACTGCATGAGGCGCAGCTCGTCGACCGCCTCGCGCAGCGCGATCCAGCTGGGGTCCTGGGCGGCCTCCGAGGCGGCGACGGGCGCCGGGTGCGCGAACGAGTGGCCCGCGACCCAGTAGAGGAGGTTGATCCAGAGCTCGCGGTGGGAGAGCTGGTCGATGCAGTCGTCGCCGAAGAGGTCGGAGTCGGCGAGCGCCGCGACCCGCCCCGCGCCGTGGGTGGTGACCGCGGCGAGCGGCGCGCCGGGGATGGTCGCGCTCGGGTGCGCCCGGGCCAGCACCCGGGCGCCGTTCTCGGAGCTCAGCGCGCCGGCGCGGTAGAAGCAGACCGAGCCGACGCGCGCCAGCACGTCCGCGCCGAGGTCGTTGGGATCGAGCTCGGCTCGCGGCAGGTCGGCGAGCACCCAGGAGGGGGCGTCGAGGTTCCGCTCGTAGTCCTGCAGCGTCGCGTTCTCGATGCGCAGCCCGAAGCGCGCGAGCAGCTCGTTGAGGTTGTTGCCGTACTTCTCCTGCTCGGTTTCGCCGAGCACGATCAGGCCGCCGCCGGCCTCGACGTGGGCGACGATCGCGTCGATCTCCTCCGGGTCAAGGCGCGGGCTCCCCTCCCCCGTCGTCGCCTCCCACTTGGGGTCCGAGGGGTGGGCGATGACCAAGACGTCCGTGTCGGCGAGCGCGGTCCGGTCGAGCGGGCCGCCCGTGTGCACGGCGACGTCGAAGTCGTGCTCGCGGGCCGCAGCGGCCGCGCGCGCGAGCGAGGAGTCCTCGGGGTGCGCGGGCTGCATCTCCGCGGCGAGCTCCGGGCGGATCGTCCACGCCTCGGAGTGGGCTTCGTCGAACAGGACGCGGGCGTGCTTGGGATGATCCGGCATGTGATGCAGGCTACGGACGCGCCTTTCGGCGGTCAATGCCGTTTTCGCGCGCCTGTGCGCAACACTTCGCCGTTATGAACTGAATCAGTGCATGATTCTTGCGCTCCGATGACGGCGAGCGGCGTCCGGCGCCGACCCGCGCGCAGCCGTCGCGTCAGGCCGGCGACGGATCCGCACGCAGGTTGGCGAACGCCCAGGCGCCCAGGGTCGTCGGCGTCGTGGTCGCGAACGTGCGGGGGTTCTCGGGCGTAAAGCCCTCGCGCAGCCCGATCGACATCCCGACGAGGGCCTCGACCTGGGCTTCGGTCACGCCGACGGCGCGCAGGCCCTCGCGCATGGCGTCGTCCGGGATCCGCTCGGCCCGCAGCGAGCGGCCGGTCGCCCGCCCGACGATCGCGGCGACCTGCTCGTAGGTCAGGTGCTCGGGGCCGTGGACCGCCTGCACCTCGCGCCCGGACCAATCGCGGGCGAGCAAGCGCGCCGCGGCGACCTCCGCGATGTCGCGCGGATCCACCCAGGGGAGCGGCAGATCGACGGGCCACGTCACGCGTAGCACCCCCTCCTCGAGCCCGGCCGGATCGAGCAAAAGGTTCGTGAAGAAGAGGCCGCAGCGCAGGTGCAGCACGGCGGCCCCCGTCGCGTCCAGGGCCTCCTCCGTCGCCGCGAGCCCGTCGATGTCGCCAGCGCCGGCGCGCAGTTCCGCGCCGACGCTGCTCTGGAAGACGACGTGCGGGATCGAGTTCTCGGCGACCGCCCGGGCCGCGTTCCCGCCGAGCTCGCGGTGCGCCGCGATCGGGTCGGGCGCCCCGGTCGGCGGATTCACCCAGTAGAGGGCGTCGGCCCCCTCGGTCGCGCGCAGGACGTCATCGGCCCGGAGCTGGTCGCCCTCGACCACGTCCGCGCGTTCGCGCACGCCGGGGTCGAGGCGGTCGGCGTCGCGCACGAGCAGCGTCGGCCGCACCCCGGCCTGGATCAGAACGCGGGTCACGTGCGAGCCCACGTTCCCCGTCGGCGTCGTCACCACGATCTTCACTTCGGCCTCCTTTACGCTGGCACCCGAGGATCCCGTGTTCCGTAAACAGAACACTAGCGTGATCGTTCGGTAAACAGAACGCCCCGATGCCCGAACCGGAAACCGCTTCGACCGACTTCGCCGCAGCCGTCGGCGCGCGCGTGCGCGAACTGCGCGAGCGGCGGGGCATGTCACTCGGCGCCCTGGCGAAGGCCACCGGGGTCGGCAAGGGGACGCTGTCTGAGCTCGAGTCGGGCAGGCGCAACCCGACGCTCGCGACGCTGTTCGCGATCACGACCGCGCTGGAGGTCCCGATCGGCGCCGCCCTCGCCGCGGCGAAGCCCGCGCAGGGCGACGCCGAGCCGGTCCGCGGCGACGCGATCGAGGCCGCGCTCGTCGACCGCTTCGACGACGCCTCGGCGGTCTCCGAGCTCTACCGGGTGACGATGTTCGCGGGCCGCGAGCAGTACTCGGAGCCCCACTCGGAGGGCGTCACCGAGCACTGGATCGTCTACTCGGGCGCCGTCGAGCTCGGGCCGCTCGACGCGACGGTGAGCCTCGGGCCCGGCGAGAGCACGAGCTTTACCGCCGACGTCCCGCACCGCTACCGGGTGCTGAGCGACGAGGACGTCCTCGCGACCCTGCTCTTCCGGTACCCGCGCTGAGGCGGGCCCCGCCGCCACGATCCTGGGCGGCTCGATGCCGCCTTCGCGGCGTGATGCGCAATGCTTCGCCGTATCGACGCGATCGATCGCAAGATTCTTGCGCTGCTTCAGGAGGATGGCCGGCGCACCTATGGCGACATCGCCGCGCGCGTCCAGCTGTCGGCGCCGGCGGTCAAGCGCCGGGTCGATCGGCTGCGCGAGCGCGGTGCCCTGCAGGGCTTCACGGCGCTGGTCGACCACGGCGCGCTGGGCCTGCAGACCGAGGCGCTGATCGAGCTCTTCTTCCGCCCCGGCACCCAGCTCGACGAGGTGGCCGAGACGCTCCGCCGACACCCCGAGGTCGTGGAGGCTTGGAGCGTCACCGGCGAGCCCGACGCGATCGCGCGCGTGCGCACGCAGGACAACTCCGACCTCGAGCGGCTGATCATCGACCTGCAGCGCAACGGGATGGTCGAGCGCACCCACTCGATCGTCGTGCTCTCCCGCCTGGTGGGCGCCCCGCGGGCAAACCAGGGCGACGGCTAGACCCGGGCGGAATTGCCCGCTCTAGGCGTTACCGATCCGCCTCATCGGAGCGGCGCCGGACGGTCCCGCTGCGCCTCTCTAAACTTGCACGCGCTCCAGGGGGAGCGCCGGAGTTGGAGAGCCGGGCCGGTCTGTAAAATCGGTGCCTCGTGCTGAGTGAGTTCGAATCTCACCTCCCCCATGCTTAGCCGCGGTCCCGGGCCGCGGTTTTCTCGTCTCTAGGGGACGTTCAGCCCTCTTATCCGGAGCGCGACGACCGCGGCTGAACGGCCGCGTCAGGTTTGCCCTCCGCGGGGCGACCCGATCATCACTGGCCCCCAAAAAAGTGCGACGGGCCGTCACCGGGGGGAGGCGACGGCCCGCGCGCAGAGGGGACCTTCTCACAAAATGAAGACGGGCCGCCCGGGGGGACTGGCGGCCCGTCTTGGCTTGGACGGGTTTGCTCAGGGAGTTCCCGTCATATAGGGGTCGCGATCGCGAGCCCTGGGGGGCTTTTTCCCAACCTTTGCGAAGCCCAAACATCGTCTGCGAAAAAAATCCAGATTTCCCCCAATTTGGGGGTAACCGGCGGCCTAAGTACGCCTGAGAGCGCCTAAGCCCGGTCGCGAAGGCGCTGGGCCTCGGGCAGCTGCTTGAGCTTGCGCAGGGTGTTGTTCTCGATCTGGCGGATGCGCTCGCGCGTGACGCCGAAGGCGCGGCCGACCTCCTCGAGGGTGAGCGGCTCGTGCCCGCGCAGCCCGTAGCGCAGCTCGATCACCTGCCGCTCGCGCTCGGGCAGCGCGTCGAGCGCCTTCTGGATGTCCTGGCGCTGCAGGTTCTCGGTCGCCGCCTCGAACGGCTCCTCCACCGTGTCGTCGGCGACGAAGTCGCCCAGCTCGGACTCCTCCTCGTCGCCGACGGGCTTCTCGAGCGACACCGGCATCTGCGCGACGCGCAGGATGTCGCGCACCTCGCGCACGGTCATCTCGAGCTCGGCGGCGATCTCGGCCGGCTCGGGCTCGCGGCCGAGCTTCTGGACGAGCTGGCGCTCGACCTGGGTGACGCGGTTGAGCTTCTCGACCATGTGGACGGGGATGCGGATCGTCCGCGCCTTGTCGGCGATCGCGCGCGTCACCGCCTGGCGGATCCACCAGGTCGCGTAGGTCGAGAACTTGTAGCCGCGGCGGTAGTCGAACTTCTCGACCGCCCGGATCAGGCCCAGCGAGCCCTCCTGGATCAGGTCGAGGAAGCTCAGGCCCCGGCCGAGGTAGCCCTTCGCGATCGAGACGACGAGGCGCAGGTTGGCCTCGACCATGTGCCGCTTCGCGGCCATGTCGCCCTTCTCGATCCGCTTGGCGAGCTCGACCTCCTGCTCGGCGGTGAGCAGCTCGACGCGGCCGATCGAACGCAGGTACAGCCGCAGCGAGTCCAGGCTGGGCTCGACGGTCAGGTCGAGCTCGGGCTTGGCGCGCTTGGCGTCGCCGTCCTCGCCCTTCGCCTCCTTGTAGGCGGTGACGCCGTCGGCGGCGATCACGTCGACGCCCTGCTCGATCAGGTAGGCGTGCAGGGCGCGGACCTGCTCCTTGGTGACCTCGACCTCCTCGAGCGTCGCGGAAATCTCCTCGAACGTGAGGTAGCCGCGCTCCTGCCCGGCCGCGATGAGCGCCTCCAGCTCCTCCGCCTCCGGCAGCGAGGCGATGTCCGCGTCGCCGGTCTCGCCGCCTTCGTCGCGGTCCCCCGGCTCGTCGTCGTCGGTAAGAAGGACTTGTGCCTCTTCGGCCAAGTGCGCCCGTCCTCTCCTCGCCTCTACGCCGGTCTACGGGCGCGGCGAAGTATACGGATCGCAAAGGCGATTTCCAGTCACTTGGATAGCGCTCACAAACCACCTGCAAACGGTGGCCGCGCGCGCCCGCCTGTACCCTCAGCTCAAATGGCCAACGCCCCTGATCCGCTGGCTGCGACCCCCGAGGTGATCGGCGGCGGCGCAGCCGTCCGCGCCGAGTCGCGCGACGTCCAGGCGGGCCTGCCGTCCACGCAGGTGAGCCTCACCCGAGTCGGCGTCCGCGGTGTCGAGAAAGTCATCCACGTGCGCGCGAACGGCGGCGATGACGATCGCGGCACGCTGTTCTTCGCGGAGCTCGAGTGCTTCGTCGACCTCAACCCGCGCCAGGCGGGCGTGCACATGTCGCGCTTCGAGGAGATCGTCAACGAGGCGATCGACGACGTCGTGTTGAGCGAGACGCTGCGCGCCGAGGAGCTCGCCGCGCACATCGCCCAGCAGGTGCGCGAGCGCCAGCGCGGCCTGCGCGCCGAGGTGCGCATCGAGGCCCGCTACCCCGAGACCGTCAACGCGCCGGTCTCCGGGCTGCGCACGCAGGAGATCTACAAGCTGCACGGCATCGCCGTCGCCTCCGAGCGCGGGACGCGCACGCTCACCGGCGTCGAGGCACAGGGCATGACCGCCTGCCCCTGCGCGCAGGAGGAGCTCACGGGCAGGGCGCGCGAGCGGCTCGCCGCCGAGGGCTTCAGCGCCGAGGAGATGGAGCGCATCTTCCGCTCCGTCCCGGTCGCGACCCACAACCAGCGGGGCATCGGCCAGCTCCACCTCGGCCGGCCCGAGGGCGTGGAGGTCGACATCGACGCGCGCGACCTGCTTCACATCGTCGAGGGGTCGATGAGCTCGGAGATCTACGAGCTGATGAAGCGCACCGACGAGGCCTCGGTGGTCGAGAAGGCCCACCGCAACCCGCGCTTCGTCGAGGACGTCGTGCGCGAGATGATCCGCCAGGTCGCCGAGCGCTATCCGGAGCTGCGCGACGGCGGCTTCGTGCTCGCGCGCCAGGAGAACCTGGAGACGATCCATCGCCACTCCGTGGTCGCCGAGCGCAGCGGGATGCTCGCCGAGATCCTCGACGAGCTCGAGTCCGGCACCCACTCCGCGCGCCACGTCGAGCGCCGGGAGTGGCTCGAGGGGCGCGTCTAGCCCCACAGCCGGCGCGTCGCCCGACCGCCGACGCCACCCCTACCCCCAACCGCCGTGCGACTCCGTTGCGGTGCGCAACGTTTTCGCACGCTCAGCGGGCCTGCCCTTGCGGCGGCCCCGCCCCGGCTTTTGGGGTCGGTGGGTCGGGGACCCGAGCGAGGGAGTTGCCCATGAGGCGGATGAAGGAGGTCGCGGTGCTGCTCGCCGTTGCGTTGCTGTGCATTCCCGCGGCGGCGGAGGCGCAGACGACGTTCAAGGCGGGGCCGGTCCACTACGTGTTCAGGAACGCGAACGTCGCACCGAGTTCAAGCGACGGCATCACGGTCTACTGCAACCCCAAGACCCGTGTCGCGGCCGGCGGGTACGGCGCGAACGGACCGCTCCTGGACGCGAGCCTGGCGGGGTCGCACCCGGTGGACGGCGGCGATCCGGACCTCGTGCGCGACGACGGCTGGCGCCTTGGCGTCTACAACTCCGGCTCTCAGAGCCTGAAGGTGAAGTTCGCGGAGGTCTGCCTGCGCCCCGGGCTCGCCGCCAACGCCCTGGCGTACGCGTCGACCGACCACAATGTCGCGATGGGCACGTTCACGACCATCTACGGGTCCACGTGCCCGCAGGGACGCGTGGTCGGCGGGGGCGTGCAGTTCGGCGGCGGGGCGATCAACGCCGTCCGCATCGACTCGACCTCGCCGTACAGCACCCTCGGCTGGGAACAGCCGCCCGACGACGGATGGACGTCGCGCGTCACCGTCCAGGGCCCGGCCACCAACACGAGCCACGTGATCTGCATGACCGGAGACGACGTCGCCCTCCGCTACCGCAAGAGGGAGGCCATCGTCCGCGGCGGGCAGACGAAGCGGATCGTCGCGCGCTGCCCGAAGGGGAAGGGCTGGCGGGTGATCGGCGGCGGGGTCGCCGGGTTCTTCCTGCGGATCAAGCAGTCGCTGCCCTGGGACAGCAAGGACAAGCGCAAGGTGCCCGAGGACGGGTGGCTGGTCCGCGCCGGCCTCCCCTTCCCGAACTCGAAGCCCGTGGTCGCGACCGCGACGGCGATCTGCGCGAAGAAGACGTAGGCGCCGCCGGTTGCGCCGCCCGCGATCAGCCGGCCTCGGCCTTGGGCGCGGCGTGGGCCTCCTCGGGCTTGGCCTGGTGAGCGCGCGCCTCGGTCGCCTCGCGGATGTGGCGGCGCAGGCCGAAGAAGTAGTCGGCGCCGCTGACCACGGTCATCACGACCGCCGCGTAGACGGTGAGGTCGACCCACAGCGGCGTCGGCTGGAAAGCGATCAGCGCGAAGATCGCGAGCACCTGCAGGGCGGTCTTCGCCTTGCCCAGCCAGCTCGCCGCGATCACGGCGCCGCGCTCCGCGGCGATCGCGCGCAGGCCGGTCACGGCGAACTCGCGCGCGATGATCACCATCGCGACCCACGCGGCCAGCCGTCCCAGGGAGACCAGCGAGATCAGCGCCGCGGTGACGAGCAGCTTGTCGGCGAGCGGGTCCATGAGCTTGCCGAACGTGGTGATCTGCTTGCGGCGGCGCGCGACGTAGCCGTCGAGGCCGTCGCTGAAGGCCGCGAGCGCGAAGACGACCGCCGCGATCACGTCGCCCTCGGGCGTCTCCTCCAGCAGGGCGACGACCACCACCGGCACGGCGACAATGCGCAGCACGGTGAGCACGTTCGGCAGGTTCAGCGGGAACATCCACCAGCCAGTATCGCCGCCCGGCAGCGCGCCCGCCACCTCGCCACGCCTCCAAAGCGCCGAGCGAGGCGGATCTTTGGGCCTATGCCGCAAGGATCCGCCTCGCTTGCGGTGGCGCTGCGGCGCGTGGGTCAGGCTGCCAGCTCGCGGGCGCGGCTGAAGACGGCGTCGAACATCGGCTCGGTGAGCTTGCCCGTGAACGTGTTCTGCTGGCTCGGGTGGTAGGAGCCCACCAGCGCGTAGTCGCCCACCGCGGCCTCCGCCCCGTGCGCGAACCGCGGCTTCGGGCGCGCCACGTGGCCGAGCTCGCGCAGTGCGCGCAGCGCGCCGTCCCACGCGAACTGCCCCAGGCAGACGATCACCCGGGCGCGCTCGAGCAGGGCGAGCTCCCGGGCGAGATAGGGCAGGCAGCGGTCGCGCTCGTCCGGCGCGGGCTTGTTGGCGGGTGGGGCGCAGCGCACGACCGCGGTCACGTACGCGCCGCGGAGCTCGAGGCCGTCGCCGCGATGCCGGCTGGTCGGCTGCGTCGCGAGCCCGGCGCGATGCAGCGCCGCGTACAACCAGTCGCCCGACCGGTCGCCGGTGAACATCCGCCCGGTCCGGTTCGCGCCGTGGGCCGCGGGCGCGAGCCCGACGATCGCGATCCGCGCCTCGGGGTCGCCGAAGCCTGGAACCGGACGCGCCCAGTAGCGCTCACCCCGGTACCGCCGTGGCGGATCGGCGGCCACGGACTCGCGCCACTCCACCAGGCGCGGGCAAGCGCGGCAGGCGCATACCCGCTCGGAGAGCTCCGCGAGCCCGGCCTCCGCATGCGTCACTTCTTCGGCCACGGCCGGTAAGTTCCCAGACCCGTGCAAGCCCTGCGCCCCGATCCCGACGAGCCCAGCGCCGCCGAGGCCGCCCCTGCCCCCGCGCGCGGCGTGTCGCGCCGTGGCCTGCTCGCCGCCTCGGGCGCATCGCTCTCGGCGCTCGCGCTCGCCGCCTGCGGCGCGTCCCAGGAGGAGGAAGAGCCCTCCCCCGAGGAGGACGCGGCGCGCCTCAACGAGCTGCTCGCCGCGGAGGAGCTCCTCGACGGCATCTACCGCAACGCCCCGCGGTCGAGCGGCGCCGAGCGCCGCATGATCGACAGCTTCGCGTTCGCCGCGGCGCGGAACGTCCTCACCCTGCGCGAGGCCGTGACCGAGCGCGGCGGCGAGCCCGCCGGGCCCGAGGAGGGCATGGTCGGCGGCACGGGCCTGCGCCCGCTGATCATAGGCGAGAACCGGGCGATCGCCGCCGGGATCTCCGCGATCGGCGGCCTCACCGAGCCGGAGGCAAAGCGACTCGTCCAGGGGATCGTCACCGGCCACGCGGCGCGCGTCGCCGTGCTGCGCTCGATCGAGGAGGGCGACCCGGCCCCCGAGGCCTACGTGATGGGGGAGCGGCCGTAATGAGCGCTCCGCGTAAGCAGGGCCCGGAGGGCGGGAACGCCGCGACCCGCCGCGACGTCCTCGCGCGCGGCGCCGTGCTCGCCGGCGCCGCGGCGGTCCCGGCCGCCCTGCTCGCCGCGGCCCCCGCGCACGCGCAAAAGGACGACCAGACCGGCGCGCTCGAGAACGTCATCAACTTCGAGCGCGCCGCCCGTTACGCCTACACCGAGGCGGCCGCCGGCGAACGGCTCTCCGGCGACGCGCGGGCGCTCGCCGAGGAGCTCGCCGGTCAGGAGGACGACCACGCCACCGCGCTCGAGACCGCGCTCGAACAGCTCGGGATCGAGCCGCCGGAGGAGAGCGACCCCCCGCCCACGGACAGCGCGCCGATTCTCGAGAGCTTCGATCCGGAAGCGAGCCAGGAGGAGCTCATCGACTTCTTCATCGCGCTCGAGGAGGAGATCCTCCAGATCTACGCCACCGCCGTCGCCAGCCTGACCGCGGACGACCTCCTGCGCTCGGCCGCCCAGATCGGCGGCAGCCATGCCCAGCACCTGGCCGCGTGGCGGCTGTTGCGCGGCGACGCCCCCGCGCAGGCTGCCGCGTTGCCGGGCAGCGAGTCCGCCTCCGAGGAGGAGTGAGCGCGCGGTAATGTGGCTCGCCGGGGGATAGGCCCCCGGAACGGCGCATGACCCCGGACAAGACCAAAGAGCTCCGCAAGCTCGCGATCGTGCCGGCGTACAACGAGGCGGGCATGGTCGGCCGCGTCGTGCGCGACATCCGCCGCCACGCGCCCGACTTCGACATCCTCGTCGTGGACGACGGCTCAACCGACACCACCGCCCTCCACGCACGCGCGCAAGGCGCGATGGTGATCAGCCACCCCTTCAACCTCGGCATCGGCGGCGCGATGCAGTCCGGCTACAAGTTCGCGCTGCGGCACGGCTACGACGTGGCCGTGCAGGTCGACGGCGACGGCCAGCACAAGCCCGCCTACATCCACGAACTGCTCGCCGCCCTGCAGACCGAAGGCGACGAGGCCGACATGGTCTGCGGCTCGCGCTTCCGCGGCGACCCTGGCTACAAGGTCCCGCTCGGCAGGCGGATCGGGAACCTGATCTTCGCGATCGTGCTCACGGCGATCACCCGCCAGCGGATCACCGACCCGACCTCGGGCTTCCGGATGACGAACCGCCGCGGCATCGAGCTGTTCGCGCGCGACTACCCCCACGACTATCCCGAGGTCGAGGCGCTGCTGATGCTGAACGCGCACCGCCTGCGCATCCACGAGGTGCACGTGAGCATGAACGCGCGCGGCTTCGGGCGCAGCTCGATCGACTACCCGCGCTCCGCCTACTACATGCTCAAGGTCCTGCTCGCGATCTTCATCGGCCTGTTCCGCCGCCGCCCCACCCCCGTCGAGGCGACCGGCGAGAAGGAGATGCTGGCCAGCGGGCTCACGCCCAACACCGAGGAGCTGCAGGCGCTCACCCAGCGCGGCGACGGAGGCGGGACGTGAGCCGGCGCGCCCTGCGCCGCACCGCCCTCCGGACCGCCGCGCTCGCCGCCGCCGGCGCGCTCTGGGTCGCACCCGCGGCGCTCGCCGACACGATCACCGTCGAGCCCGGCCCGAGCACGCTCGGCGAGGCGATCCTGCTCGCCGAGCCGGGCGACGTGATCGAGCTGCCCCCGGGCCGCTTTCTGCTCACCGAGGGCGACGTGCTCGAGGAGAAGGACCTGACCCTGCGGGGCGCCGGCGAGGGCGAGACCGTGATCGTGCCCGCGGGCGGCGGCGAGGCGCTCGACGATCCGGGGGTCACCGTCGAGGGCGCCACCGTCGCCGAGCCCCTCCAGCCCGCCGACGGCGAGGACCGCGACGGGGCCGACGGGGGCGATGGGAGCGGGACGCTCGAGCCCCGGGCCCAGGTGATCGCGCTGATCGCGACGCTCGCGATCTTTTTGCTCGTGCTCGAGCTCGTGCGGCGCCGCAAGCTCTCCGAGCGCTACGCGCTCCTCTGGATGGCCGCGGCCGCGGCGCTGCTTTTGCTCGCGATCTGGACCGGTCTGCTCGACCGGATCGCGGAGCTCATGGGGATCCAGGAGCCCGCGAACGCGATCTTCATCCTCGCCTTCGGCGTCGCCTTCCTGCTGCTTTTGAACTTCTCGGTGGTCTCGTCGCGGCTCTCCGAGGAGACCAAGATCCTCGCCCAGGAGGTCGCCCGCCTCCAGCTTGAGCTCGAGCAGGAGCGCGAGGCGCGCGCGGCGCTCGAGGCCGGTGAGGGCAACGAGGACTACGCGCGCAGCACGAGGCGCACGGCGCCCCAGTAGGCGCGCAGCGCGAGGCCGAGCACTCGCGAGCGCGCCGCCGCCCCCAGGTACGGGGAATCGAGCTCAGGCGTGAGCCCGCGCGCGAACTCGCCCGCTGAGACCCTGCGCTGCGCCTGCACCGCGCGGCGCTCGCGCACGAGCCGTGGCAGGGAACGCGCGACGTCGCCCCAGGCGGCGAGCTTCTGGCGCGCCCAGCCGCCGGCCAGCGAGACCGGGATCAGCGCCAGCTCCGTTGCGAGCAGGGCCGGCGCGAGCAGGCCGAGCAGCGCCGCCGGGTAGCAGCGGATCAGGGTCGCCCAGCGGTTGCGCTCCAGATACCGCCACTTGGCCGGGCCCTTCTCGAACTCGTAGTCGTGGTCGACGCGCGCCGCGTGCGCGACCCCCAGGCGCCCGCCGGCGAGACGCACGCGCAGCGAGAGGTCGACGTCCTCGTGGTAGAGGAAGAACTCCTCGGGAAAGCCGCCCAGGCGCTCGAACTCGGCGCGGGGGATCGCGAGGCACGCGCCGGAGACGAAACCCGGCTCGCCACCGGCATCCGCCGGCGCCGCGTCGACGGGCTCCCCCGCCCCGCCCGCCCAGGCGATCCCGGTGAAGTGCACGACCCCGCCCCGGGTGTTCACCACCCGCCCGCCGTCGCTGGTCACGAGCGCCTGCCACGCGCCCCAGCCGCGCCCCTCGGCGTGCGGCGCGGCGATCGCTTCCCGCCAGCCCGGCTGCGGCACGGCGTCCGGGTTCAGGAAGACGAGCAGCTCCCCCCGCGCCCGTCGCGCGCCCGCGTTGCAGGCCGCCGGGAACCCCAGGTTCGCGCCGGTCTCGACCACCCGCGCCCCCGGGTGCGCCGCCCGCACGGTCGCCGGCGTCTCGTCCGGCGAGGCGTTGTCGACGACGACCACCTCGTCGCCGTCCGTGAGCTCGCGCGCGAGCGCCTCCAGCGAGGCCCCGATCACATCTGCGTGCCCGTGCGTGACGATGACGACGGAGAGCGTGCTCATGCGGGGCTTATAGCCGGGAACGGGGGCAGGGCGCGGAGACCTTGACGAGCGATCGCTGGCGGAATTACGGTGAACAAACGTTGTCTATGGTCCGAGCGGGAGCGGGTTAGGGGTTCCCACTCGTCTCCCGCAGACACGTTAGGAGGAGAAGAGGTGAAGCCACTCGCGACGTGGCGGGCATCCCTCGTGGCGGTGCTCGGTGCCGTCGCCGCGCTCGCGCTGCTCCCGGGTACGGCGGGCGCCGCGCCGAGCGGCATCTGGGCGCCGTTCGACAACTGCCCGCTCGACGAGCCGCGCATGCAGGACCCCAACAACTTCTCGGTGTTCTGCGTGTCGGCAACCTCAAACGGCGGCTACATGCAGATCGGGCGCACGCCGATCGTCTCCACCGAGGGGTCCCCGGTGAACGTGCAGTTCGGGTTCCGGCTCGTCGGCGAGGACGGCAGCGAGCTTGAGACCATCTCGCAACCCGACGCGGTCCGGGCGACGCCGGTGCCCGTGCCGGGCGGCCTGCTCGGCCTCGCCGGCGAGCAGGCGATCGAGCGCCTTCTGGGCTCGGTGCCGAGCGTGCTCCGCGTGCACGCGCTCGTCGAGCAGGCGGGCCCGATCCGCAATTTCGACCTGCTCGGCGCGCTCACGGGCACGCCGGTGTTCGAGCTGCCGGTCAAGATCCACCTGCTGAACCCGGTGCTCGGCGACCGCTGCTACATCGGCTCGGAGGCCGACCCGATCATCCTGCGGCCGCAGTGGGGCCCGACCGATCCGCCGCCCCCCAACGAGCCGATCGAGGGCAGTCCCGGCGAGCTCGCCTTCGAGGAGCCCGAGGATTTGCCGCCGGGCGTCGATGCCGCCGTAATCAAGCAGCTCGGCGCGACCATGGTCGACAACACGTTCTCGGTGCCGAAGGCCCGGAACTGCGGCCCGGTCATCCCGCTGCTCAACGTCGGCCTGCTCGACGCCGCGATCAACCAGCGGCAGACGCTGCCGCAGCAGAGCGGCGCCAACACGATCGTCATGGACCAGAACGACTCGTACCTGGGCGGCGCGGCCGGCACGGAGGACAAGCCGGCGGGTCAGATCCTCAAGGAGCTCATCGAGGGCAGCTGAGGCGCTCAGCGAACCGTCGATCTCAAGACGCGCGAGGGGCCGGGCCGGGCGCTCGGCCCCTCCGCGTTTCCGCGGAGCTTTGGCCCGGGCGATCCTTGACTTCTACTTGAAATCGGGGATATCGTGAACAACGTTGTCTATGGTCCGAACGGGAGGGTTAGGGGGTACCCGCTCGCCCTCCCGTAGACACTAGGAGGAGAGAGTGAAGCCACTCACGAAGTGGTGGGCATCGCTGTTGGCGGTGCTGGGGGCGGCCCTTGCCATGGCCCTGCTCCCGGGCGCGGCGAGCGCGGCGCCGAGCGGCATCTGGGCGCCGTTCGACAACTGCCCGCTCGACGATCCCCGCATGCAGGATCCGAACGCCCAGTCGGTGATCTGCCTGTCGGCGACCACCAACGGCGGCTGGATGCAGATCGGGCGCACGCCGATCGTAAGCACCGACGGCGCACCGGTGAACGTCCAGTTCGGGATCGTCATGCCCGAGGACGCCAGCGATCCCAGCGAGATCGTGACGGTCTCGCAACCCGACGCGATCCGGGCGACCCCCGTGCCCGTGCCGGGCGGCCTGCTCGGCCTCGCCGGCGAGCAGGCGATCGAGCGCCTTCTCGGCTCGGTGCCGAGCGTGCTCCGCGTGCACGCGCTCGTCGAGCAGGCGGGCCCGATCCGCAATTTCGACCTGCTCGGCGCGCTCACGGGCACGCCGGTGTTCGAGATGCCGGTCAAGATCCACCTGCTCAACCCCATCCTGGGCGACCGCTGCTACATCGGCTCCGAGGCCGACCCGATCATCCTGCGGCCGCAGTGGGGCCCGACCGATCCGCCGCCCCCCAACGAGCCGATCGAGGGCAGTCCCGGCGAGCTCGGCTTCGACAACGCCGAGGGCGTGCCGCCCGAGGCCGGCGCCGGTGTGATCAAGCAGCTCGGCGCGACCATGGTCGACAACACGTTCTCGGTGCCGAAGGCCCGGAACTGCGGCCCGGTCATCCCGCTGCTCAACGTCGGCCTGCTCGACGCC
>Ga0310825_100223_pt1 | contig 81160 bp, 67 predicted proteins | sample WT_ome_9_FD_202243 | JGI IMG/M metagenome (GOLD analysis project Ga0310825, IMG submission 202243) | Sorghum-adapted microbial communities enriched on wild type (WT) sorghum from Joint BioEnergy Institute, Emeryville, California, United... ... | reverse complement strand
TACTTGCGCACGGTATTGCGAGCATGTCCCGTGATGCGGGCAATCTCCCGGATGCTCTTGCCAGTGGCATAAAGTTCGTGTAAGCTGATCACAGTCCCACTCCTTAGCATATGTCTCCCCTCTGAATCTACTTGGCGGTATGTTCAGAGGGAGAATATTCTACAGGGGTGGGTCATTTTCTTTTCGGCGCTCCTGGGTCAATTATATTCCGGCGGTGACATGTGGAAGACGTGCGCGCCGGGTACCGCAGGATATTGCCCTCGTCTCATTCGACAAACCTGCCCTTCGTATTGTACTTCCAACAGGACTTCTTCGCCATCGCGGACAAGGCCGTTGAGCTCATCATCGAGAAGATGAATGGACAGTATGTCCCGCACCGCGAAACGATGCCGGTCACCTTCGTCGCGGACGTGGGATACCCGACGCGGGAGGGGTTGTGATAATAAGATCTCCCAAGCCAATTAGCATGGGAGAAATTTAAACATGTTTATTTTTTTGTAACCAACAATGCAACTTTCTCGAGATCAAATGCGATTTCACTAGGAGAAAAATACATTATCTCATCATTTATAATTGGCGGTTTTTCAATATTGTTTCGTAACATCACCTTCTTACCATTTTCAGTTTCTAATTCTAAATTGCCGCTTACGACATTAACATTGAGCCGATACCTCAAAATTTCACAAATTCTCAGTAAAGGATTAAAATATTCTTTCTGCTCCTCAAGAGAATAACGTCTCATTTTTCCGTCTTTTAGGTATTCAAGAAGCTCTAGTGCGATAAATCTGTTTAAAGTAAAATGCTTAAGTTGATTTTTATAGTGGCGCAAGCATTTGTAACAAGAACTTTTGCATTTACCCTCACAATTACTCAGGATATATTCAGTCATAGATAAAATCTCTTCAATTCGCTGCCCTGCTGCGTAAGAATACCCCGCTCCTCCTGATAACGAATCAAATACATAAAGATCTGCATAGTGCCTTTTATTCTCAGTAATAATCCGATACCCTGTAACCAACTCTCGCACATCAATATCCAACACACGGCTAGCCGCAATTACAATCGCTTCTCCCAACGAATCCAAAGCAGAACTTAACCAAGGATTATTACCTTGAGGATTGAAATTTAACGTATCATCCAATCGTAAACGAATTAACAATAAATCAGTAATAAACTTATTTCCGAGAAATACATTATGCATTTTCCCTCTGCATTTGCTATCACCAAAACCCGTAAGGAACGGCTTGTCATGTGGCGTAAGAGATTTATTATTACTGGAATCAATTGGTCTAATAAATCCGCATTCCTCACACATTACAAAACCACTTTCATCATCAATTCCTCTATTAAGTACGATAAGCTCTTTATTTGACGTATAAACGTACTGAATACCTCCTGCTGTACCAAGATTAATAAATTGCCCTAGTTCTTCCCTCCGATTGGGCACTGGAAATAGCGGCATACTTGCATAACTGCGCTCATCTTCATCGTCCCATCTTTCAACATTAACACCTTTTTCCGGAGAAAAACCCTCTGGTCGAATAAAAGGCATCTTTTTCAAATTTGAATTACATGTGGGACAATGCTCATTTCCACTTATCCCCAATCTTGTGTATTGGCATTTGTCACAATATGCAACAGTATTTTCGAATGAATAATGTGCTACAGGCTTTGATTTGTCGGGAGCGTACGGGTTATAAATCCCGCCAATTCGGTAAGTTTCTTTATCTACCACAACTTGACGACCAGGTGAATATTCGCTTAGGGCACGATTCAACTCCAATTGAGGACGTTGTTTTAAGTAGATCTTCCCATTTCTTCGATCTTGAATATACAAGCTGACCAAATCACGTGGAAACGCATATGTCGGTAAAAATCCGTGATTGAAAAGAAACTCCAGAAAGAAATAATTCCCTCCTTGTTCGATATCAAAAGATTCCTCGTTGTCTTGCTCATGCATTTCCACTTCATGACGAATTTTCTCGAATGCATTCTTGAGTTCTATCGGCAATCGCTGAATAATCTCATTAACCAGAGCACTCAAATCCTCGAATTCTTCCGACAAAATACTAAACAAATATAAATGAGATTCATAAGAAACGCCTTTCAGCCAATTTTCAAAAGATTGTAAATTGAAGGGGGGATCTCCTTTAAAAAATTCTATGGTCCGTCCTAGAGATTCGTTGATTTTACTTCCAGATGGAATGACGGTGCTGGCATGCTCGTGAAAGTAAGTTTGAATCAAGACAGAAATAACATGTCGACGAATAATTTTCTCATTCTCAATGTATATATTTGATTCACTAGGTGGACCGCTTATGATAGCATCAGGATGACTAAAGTAATGATGATCATGTGGACCATCTTGCGCATATGTCACAACCGTAGATAAAGAAGAACCTCTTCTACCTGCACGACCGGCTCTTTGCTGATAATTCTCCCGTTGAGGCGGAATATTTCGTAAACCAACCGCAGTTAAAGAACCAATATCAATCCCAACTTCCATTGTAGTGGTGCAACTCAAAATATCCACAATACCAACTCCATCACCATCGGGAGACGGAATCGGGATATCTTGAAATGCCAGTTCGTATCTTTCAGTTGTCGCAAATAAGGAACTGTCGTCTTTCTGGGACAATTGTGCAGTATGTTCCTCAACCGTCATATTCCGCACACGTGTATTATCATACAACACCTGCATTATTGGTGTGCGCCAATAACCTTTTTCTGAGGCCAGTACTGGGCTATTAGGGAGTAATACAATGATTTCTACTGACCAACAATTCGGACAATGATTATCCAGAGTAAATGCATGAATTTGCTTGCAAGAGTCGCATTTATACCAAGTGTGTTCAATACCGTTACATATTGTTATATTAGATAAATCTAAATAGTATCTCCCATCTTCTTGGCTACATAAATTTTTATATAGATGATCAACCGTCACATTAATCATGTCACCTTTTCCTAAAAATCCTACTAATTTTTCGATTGATTCTGGAATATCGTTTTGATTATACCCCCAATCTTCCCTGTATCGTGCGTACCCCAATATTTCACGACGATCTCTTGAGGTTAGTAAGGGATCTATTGCAATATCATCCAACATTTCCTTTATGAACATAACTGAAATAACTCGTAATTGATCTTCCGTAAAAATGTTATGGAGTTCCTTCCTCAATTTATTCATCCGATATTTTGTAGGCACCACAAAACCCGTAGTCGTATCATAAAGTGAAATTCCTGGAGAGGCTATGACTTCAATCAAACGTTTTCGAATCATTCCTTTCAATTGAAAACCATCAATTTCCTCTAGTATTTCACATACATCTACTTCTTCGATGGCTGTATCCAACATGTATTCGTATCTCCCAATATCTGACAGCAAATCATTGCGATCATTCTTATCAAACAACAAAACATTATGCAGCCTCATAAAATGAAGCAATGCAGCATACATTTTTCCAATGGAATATTTGTATTTTGTATTATATGCTGCTAAGAGTAACAATTGACGCAATGTATCTTTTTCTACTTCATTCGGAATATCTCGTGCAAGACGGGCTGCTTTTTGTCTTCCATCTGAAAACAGCAGTACTTTACGGCCTTCATTCGGATGATTTTTTCCATGAACTGGTGGTTGTAAGTTAAACTGTTCACGAACAAGATTGGCAAAAGGTTGTTCCCCTTTGGTCCGTAAATCCATAATACCCCTATCTGATCGATTCAAGCAGCAAGGACATCTCAAAAATGATGAAGCATATGGACCTTGTGAATTCTTTTTCATATTGGGATATGCATAAACTTTTTGATAGTTATTAAGTTCCGATTTTGCAGGAGCATCCTTTAGAATGTATCCGGTAGTAATATCTATCCATAATGGAATGACAAGCTTTTTGGTTGAACAAAAAACTTCTTTATGAGGTTCATCTATCAACAAATCAATCTGTTCTAAGTCTTCATCAATTAGTCCACTACCTTCTTCTCCCCATAAATAAAATTCATCATTCCCCGGTTTGTAATAACCTCGAATGAATGCAGAACCGCATTTTTTATGCGTCACTACTTCAAAAACACGAGCCCCACAATCACATGTCAACCTATATGAATCGTACATCTTTCCAAATCGTGTAGTCTTTTCATTACCCGATTGAACATTACAATTTGGATTCAAACAAATAAATATACCTGAAACTCCACGATAGAACATATGCACTCGTGCCGCTAGCAATGGACTACCATCATAATTGGCTAAGCTCGCCATCATAAGCAAATGACTGGCTGCTATTTCTGCGGATGGGGGGTCACTGTTGGGGTCACTGTCCGGACATAGATTGGAAGCGATTTCTTTTATTGATCTTGCATGACCACTTATTGACTGAAAGATTAGTTCGAATGGCCCAAAACCTCTTAATTGTTCATACAGATACCGCGGAAAATCATTATACGAAGCTGGAGGTTCAGCCCAATTCAGTTTCAGTCTAACCTTCTGAAAATTATCCAGAAAACTTTCGTATGACTTTGAATAATTCAAGAATTTTTCGCTATCCAACAAATTTAGTGCTTCGACTTCCTGCAATGAAGCAGCGCGTCCTGGACTACGCTTCTCCGGCTTGCCCTTAATAAATTTAAATGAACGTTGTGCTAATTTGCCGGTCAATTTTTCTGCAAAAATTAGAGCTTTTTCTTCTTCATTATCTTTCGAACCAATACTAGCAGATGTTAATATACATCTCATCCGATCACGGGGAATACCCAAGCGGGACTGCAGTCGTCGAATTAAGTATGCGACTTCAGCACCGCTAGTCCCTCTATACATATGAGCCTCATCAAGTATAAGCAAAAATGTATTTCGTTCATCAGACTGAAGCCATTCACGTGTCATCTGCCAAATAGATCGTTCAATAGGTCTAATAAGCATATATTCCAACATTGAATAGTTTGTAACTAGAATATCTGGAGGGGTACATTGCATCTCATAACGCGCATACAATTCGGCATCATATGGATTGACAGTAATTTGATTCGTCTTCCCCAACTCAATTAGAGATTCCTTGAAACGTACCAAATCCTTAGCAATCCATTTTCCTCTTTCTTTCATTTGACTAACAGTATTGGGGTGTTTTTCTTCGAGCTCCAAATATTCATTAATAACTTTAAGCAATCGATCTACTTTGCTCTTTTTCGGACTTCCTGCAAAGGGTGTCCGTGAAGTGTACATTCCAAACTGCACATTACGCTCAGCGACTTCGCGGAAAATCTGCTTTACTCGTTCATCTCGATATAATCTACGAAGTCTTGTCATCTGATCGCTAACCAAAGCATTCATGGGATACAGAATTAAAGCACGGACGGCTCTCTTAGAAAATTGATTTGGCCGTTCTTCAGCTTCCAAATATAAGCTGTTCAAGATCGGATACATAAAGGTTTCAGTTTTCCCCGAACCTGTTCCGGTCGCCACGACCAAATCTTGTGCATGATGAAAGAAAGCCTCCATTGCCCATTGCTGATGCACATAAAGTTGCGGAAAAACCCCTACACCTGGTGACAAAGAAGATAACCTGGTCATTAATCTTTTTGAGGCATCAGGAATGCTCATTTCTTCATATGGTCCACTTTTTTCATATATGGGTGTTGCTTCTATAAACGGTTCAGAAGAAATAACCCTCGGTGAATTTAACAACAAAGTGCGTTTCTCTTGCAATTCCGGATTGCTTATTGGATATTGGGTCTCCAAGTATTCTCGGAGTTTACGATGAAGCTGAGTCGCTACTCCTTTAATTGTGTATCTATACTCCATAATTATCCTCCTCACTCATATGCAATCTTTCTAAAATAGCCTTAGCATCCTCTAGATACTCCATTGGGATCAAATACATTCTCGGATCTGGCCACGATTCCGGTAATCCTATCAGAGCCAGCATGATTTGTTCTTCAATAGGGATAACTCTCGATATTCTTAACATAATGTACTGATCATCATGAGATATAATTTGATAATTTGAACGTATCCCTTGTCGAAACTCAAGTCCCATGATGATCCTGCGGATATGTTCTTTATCGACTTGATATATTCTCCAGTATTTTGTAATCTTTCTTCCTAAATACCACAATCTCACATCAGCTTGTTTATATGGTTTGTAAGTCAACAAATACGTTTTCTCCGGATCTGCCCTAAATATGGTCGGATTTTGAACATGGCGAAGTCCGGAAGAACTAACATAAAACCATTGCTTCGGTTTGAAATTCGGTTCATCATACAACTTTCGTTCGTAACGCTCCAACAGATTAGCAGGTGATTCAGCATACGCCCAGTCTTCAAGGTTAATACAAGGCAAAGGTAAATCGCTTATTTGTCCAAATAGACCAGGACTAAAAATCATAGATCCTTGATTTAAACTAATCGCTATTTTTTGTCCTGAATTTGGAAGCAAAACATGTCGTGCAGGTGGAACAATATAGTACCCACCACCCAAATGAAAGATCTCTCCACTTTGAGCAACCATATGAAAAAATAAATCAATAATATCATTGGACCTTTGTCTCAAGCGAAAGAAAGGCTCTGATCCTCTCAGTTTCAACCTCAGCACCCGTCGTAAAATGGGCATGATACGGTTGACATGTACATGCGATTCAGAATGTTCAGCGGCTAATGAAGCGATCAGGCTCTTTGTATAACATATAGACTCTTTAATTTGCATAAAATAATGTTGAGATAAAAATCTCATTATTTCTCACATCTTTGGTTCTTTTTGTTGCCAGTAATGATTAAACATAAACCATAACCATTCAAACATCAAAACTTGATTAACATTTGAGATTTTCAAATAATACAACCAATGTTCCATTTGTTTTGACCATGGATCCAAATGAGAGTTATGCTCTTCAAGTAACCATTCCTCAAACTTTTCTAGCAACTCACGGTCCTTCTCAATTTTTATTCCCTCTATTTCAGTCAGTAATAACTGTCCGCTTCCTTCAAAACGGTCCCCTCTTCTCACACCCGTTTTTTGAACTAATGAATCTGCATCTATTATTGGAACAAACTGAAACTTTCTTAGGAATTCCTCAGCTGTTTCAGTTTCATCAATTGATATCACCACAAGATTTGGAGCCATCAATTCACCTGACCATCGTGCCAAAGTCAAAAAAGGTAATAGGCTGAAGTCAGCTGTAGTTAAATGCGCATTATGAACAACAAGTGCTTTTACTGCTTGCCCATTCCGATAATGCTTGAATTTCTCTGTTAACTGGTTCAAAGAGAAAGTATTTACTTCAGGTAAAACCGTAATAGTTTCGTTTGCTGCAATACTTAGCGTGATTTGTTGCGCAAGCTCAAGGGATTTTTTACCAATAATCACAACAGGAGAATTGGTTGCTACTGCACAAATTATTGTTTGAGCAAGTAATCGAAATTCGGGAATTCGTACTTGTTGGTCCACTCCTCTCCAGAACTCCTCTAAATCGTTATGAATCGGCGCATTGAGATTCAACGTAATGGAGAATAATGACGGTTCGATAGGAAGCGATTGTTTTGTATCGGCTAAGGATACTGATGTTTCCAAGAAAGCGAGTCCTCTTAATGTGAGTTGATTAATAAATGTGTCAATCACATTGGATTGGATTTCCGCTATTTTTTGCACTGATTTTTCTTGAAGTTGTTTGATGGATTCCTCCACACGCTCCCTTTCTTTCTTTTTAGTTTCAAGTTCACGTTTCAAATGATTTAGCTCATTTTTCAGTTGCTTCACTTCAGCAAAAAGTTCTCGGTTCTCCTCTTCAATTTTCTTTTGATATTTTGTTTGAAAAGATTCCAGTTCGCTCTTTACATATGACTTTACATACGGCAAATCGAAAATGGTCTTTTGTAAGTATTGAAGCAAATCTTCGTCAAGGGTATGGGTTTGCAGTATGTGAATAACTCTTTTAAGTCTTTGTTTTATATGAGCTTCACTAAAGAAATTGCTATTCCCCCACTCACTCAGTTGACGTATTACCTTTCTTGATAAATCACCAACATCAACATTTTCACGAATAATTCTTAACATATCTCTAATTGCACGTTCATTACTCGCAATATCAACATAACCATATTTTGTTAATTTGCTGATTTCTGTTACTACAAAAAAACGTTCAGGTTCGTCTATATATGTATTTTCATATCTTAAAAAATCTAAAGAATTTTGATAGTAGGGGACAATACTCGCATCATCTACTTCCCATATATTACCATTTCTGCGCTTTTTCAATTGTAAGGGGCCAATTAAATAATCATCTTCTGTATGAATCAATACTTTTGACAATGGTTCAAACGAAAGGTGAAACCCTCCATGAAACCTTTGAAATAATTGCTCATTTTTAACCATCCCACTAATTTGAATAATTTCATATAATTCAACATCTTTTACTTCCGAGCCTAGAGCGTAAAGGTGAGATATGGGTTTATCAGGTTCATAAGTTGGACTTTCATATATTTCATATAAACTGTACTTTACATTGTCAGGTACAAATGTATTTGGTGGGACAAATACCTGACCGACATTAGGAAACAGCTCCTTTTTTTTGTCTTTCTCAACTTCCTGTAAAAGACCATCTTGATAAAAAGCAATAATATTAAATCTAGGCATAGAGTTTTTCAAGTACAAATTACCAAATACAATCAAGATATGATCCCAACCTTTCTCAAAATCCCGAGGATTTTAGTTGGTATAAAACAGGGTCTTTGATAAAGCATGACTAAAATATAATTTTTTTGTGGAAATGATGTATTTTCTATAATTTCGCACAAAAATTTATATCGTCGAGCACCTATGTAAATATCTTGATACTTTGAACTTTGCTTCAAATTCCTTAAAATTAATGGCATTACTATTTCAATTGGTTTTTTGGTTTGATACATCCATTTTACAGACCACAGAAATGGAACATGTATACGCTCCACCTTATCAAGTACACGATTAATTGATGCGTTTATTTTTATTGGAATGTTTTTTTCTTGATATAGCACGACTGGTAAATTGGTTGTCAACTTTATGTGTTGATTTTTCATTATCAACTTGTTAAATATCAGTTGTTGATCATCAATATCCAATATTAGCGGTCTCTGATTTTCATTCTTGATGTCGGAGACTCTTTTAACCTCAATCATCTCCCCACGTAAATTTATGAGGTAGACTATGTATATTCCCAGTTTCTTTAAGTGTAGATTGATAATTTGATCACTCGTTTTAAAAACAGTCCGTCTACCATCTGGATCAATAACGGAAATCCAATTCACTTTTGGACTAGGACCGTTAAAGGAGATCATTAACTTAATAGATTCATCTATTGTCTCAATTAGTCCATGTGTATGTCTAAAAATATTAGGCTCAAGTATGTCTACATGAAATTTGGGTATTAAAAACTGAATCTTAAGTTCCTGGGAAAACCACTCAATTATTGATGACGATATATTGGTTAAGTGACACTCATATAGGTGAAAATCACCAATAACATGAGTAATTATTTGATCAATGTTATTCGGAAATCTTAATGGTTTTTTAGCTAGTATAAAAAAGCTCTCGCTTAATACAACATTTTGATATGGAACATGCAGTATGCAGCCTTGCAAATTCTTAAATAGAAGAATGTCGCTTTCAAAAGGACAGTACACACCTGATAAATTCAATTGCAGAAGATTTTCAATTTCAGGTTCACTTACAGAAATTGTGTATTTTTCCCGAATTCGAATCGGAATCTTATATGCCCCCTGCAATCCCAATAAATGAACTGAACTAAACTCAAAGTCTTCCTCTAAACAACGCACTTGAAAATATAAATGCTCCCGATCGATCAATGAATGAAATTCATGCTTGATAATCGGAAACCTCATATATAGTTTCCATACACCATTCTCGTTACACAATTCTAGCCGCACATGTGATCTTGTTCGTAATTCATTTTCATAAATCCTAAAACTTTCATTGCTGAAAAAACTACTCACATAATCTTCACATTGCAATACTTCAGTTCGTTTTTTTGCACTAGGATGACGGAAATGAGGCCGGTTTTTTTCACCTTTAGCTAAGGTCACATTACTTCCGCATTTTATGCAAAAATACTGCACGTATTTAATTGCTCTTCTTGCTGGAACCACTTCTCCACTAGTTGTAATTGCCAGGTCCACCAGTAACCCTCCATCTCTGTTGTTACTGTTGTTACCGTTATTTCCATCACCCCCGCCCCGCCACATCCAGCACAAACGCCGGCAGCGGTTCGCGCATCGTCCACTCCATGCTGATCGGCGCCGAGCCGCGGTGGCTTCGATAATCCGCCAGACCGACGCAGGTGTAGGGCATCGTCACGCCGCTTTCGTTCCGCTTCTTCTCGCGGACGAAGAACAGCACCGGATGTCCGGTCTTCCCCTGATTCACATATCGCCGTCCCGTCGGCGAACCGACCGTCGTCCGGCTCTGGGATTGCCAGTGGAACACCCGCTCGCTGATCGCGTAATCCTGGTACATCGTCGTGGGCGAGTAATCCCGCTCGGACTTGACGAGCGTGACGAAGAACACGTCCATGTTGCGCTCCTCCACGTACAGCACGCCCTCCTGGAAGTGCCGGTGCTTCCACGCCTGATGCCGCCCGAGCGCCGCCAGGATCTGGTCGGTTGTGTAGTTGCAGTACAGGTCAAGCGGGATGTCCGCGTCCAACCCCTCGATCGGCCGCCCGACGATGTCGATCCGCTCGTGCTGATACCGCAGCAGATCGCACAGTTCCGCGTACGCCAGCGGGTGCCCGATCAGCCAGTACAGCGCCTCCTCCACCGAACCGAACGGCCGCCCCTCCAGATCCGACAGCCCGACGTTCCAGAACGTGTAATACAGCATGAGCAGCAGCCGGCGTTCGGCCGCATCCAGTCCGTCCAGCGCCTGCCCGCGCCCTTCGCGAATCCGCTCCAGCGCCGCAAGCGCGAACCGGATGAACCGCGCCGAATTGCAGAACGACAGCCTTTCCAGTCCGCCGGCCAGCAGCTTCTCCCTCGCTCCGTCAAAAGGCTCCCCGCATGCCACCACGTTCTCCCGCACGCCGAGCCCGTATACCGTCGTGGGCGTCTGCCGGCCGTACACCTCGAGCGGCTTCACGTGGTAATCCTCGAAAAACTCCCCGATCCGCCACTCCCGATGGTGCGTGAAGTAGTCGACCACCTTGCGCCGGATGTTCCGCAGGTTATTAATCGACGCCCGGATGTGCGCGAGGATGATCTCCTGCGCCTGCCGCTCGAGGATGATCGAGCACCCCTTCGGCACATGGGGAAACCCCGACTCGATCTCCTTCAACACCGACCGCCTCGTCCGCGGCAGCAGCGCCTGGAACCGCTGTTCGAAGTTGTACTCCCGGTGCGCCTGCCCGACGAAGTCGAGCACCGTCAGCGCTTCCTTGCCTTCGCAGAGCCGCAAACCCCGCCCGAGCTGCTGCAGGAACACGGTGAGGCTCTCGGTCGGCCGCAGGAACAGCACGGTGTTCACTTCCGGAATGTCCACGCCTTCGTTGTACAGGTCGACGACGAAGACGAAATGGATCTCCTTCCGCACCAGCCGCCGTCTGACCGAATCCCGCACGTCGTCGGGCGAGTCGGCGGTCAGATATTCGGAGGGCACCCCGAACGCGTTGAACTGCTCGGCCATGAAGGCGGCGTGCCGCTTGCTCACGCAGAACCCGATCCCGATCACGTCCCGGATGTCCGCGCAGTACCGCTCCACCGCCTCGTACACATACCGCGCCCGCTCCCGGGCCGTCCGCTCCTCGAGCACGAAAACTTTCTCCAGTTCGGCCTCGTCATATTTACCGAAGCGCCATCGGACCTCGCGCAGATCGACCGAATCCGTCACGCCGAAATAGTGGAACGGGCTGAGCAGCTTGCGCTCGATCGCCTCGTACAGCCGGATCTCCGCGGCCACCCGGCCGTCGAAATAATCCGTCACCCGCTTCCCGTCCGCCCGCTCCGGCGTCGCGGTCAGCCCGAGCAACACCCGCGGCTGATAATACGCAAGCAGTTGCTGATACGACGGCGCGGCCGCGTGATGGAACTCGTCAATCACCAGAAAATCGTAGAAATCCGGCGGCGTCATCGCGAACAGATCGCGCGAGTTCAGCGACTGGATCGAGACGAACAGGTGGTCGATCCGATCCGGCACCTGTCCGGCCACCATGATGTCGCCGAAGTTCAAGTCCCGCAGGATCGAGCGGAAACAGGCGAGGCTCTGTTCGAGAATCTCCCGCCGGTGCGCGACGAACAGCAGCCGATTCGGCTTGCCGGGGTTCTGCCGGCAGAACCGGCGGTAGTCGAAGGCGGAGATGACGGTCTTGCCCGTGCCCGTCGCCGCGACGACGAGATTGCGGTACCGGCCGTGCACCTCCCGCTCCGCCTGCAGTTTGTCGAGAATTTCCTGCTGGTAGTAGTAAGGCTGGATATCGAAATGGAAGCCCGGAGCATCCCGGCCGTCGTCGTTCCGGGAACGCTCCGTCCGGAGCGCCTGGCGCAATTGCCGTTCATGAAGCTGGGGAATGAAGGTCACGAACTCCGGGTTGTTCCAGTAATGCTCGAAGGTGACCTCGACTTTGCGGACAAGCTCCGGTGCGTCCTGCTGCGACAGCCGGACGTTCCACTCGAGGCCCGAGGTGATCGCCGATTCCGAGATGTTCGAGGAGCCAATATACAGGGTGCTGAAACCGGTATCCCGCCAGAAGAGGTACGCTTTCGCGTGAAGGCGGGTCGTCTGCGTGTCGTAGGAGATTTTCACTTCGGTGTTCGGCAGCTTGACGAGCTCCTGGACGGCCTTGTAGTCGGTCGCGCCCATGTAGCTCGTCGTGATGACGCGGAGCCGGCCGCCCCGCATCGTGAACGCCCGCAGTTCGTCGAGCAGCAGCCGCAACCCGCTGAACTTGATGAAGGAGACGAGGAAGTCAATCTTGTCGCTCGTCGCGATCTCCTTCTTCAGTTCCGCCATCATGCTCGGTTCCCTTTTGTCCCCGGTGAAAAGCGAGCTGACGGACAGCGGCGTTTCGGGACGGACGCGCGGAACTGCCGCCGGACCCCGACTTCTGTCGATCAGTTCCAGCAGCATCTCGGCGTCGCGATGGATGAGCTGCCCCTTGAGGGTTTCGATCAGCTCGGGATCGAGCCGGCCGTCGGCCGAATGTTCGAGATAGTGCATCGTATACCGGATGATGGCGTTGCACAGCGCGATCCGGTCCCGGACCGCCGTATCGCCATGGTCCAGATAGGCCATGACCTGCGCGAGCAGGCGACCCATGTACTGCCCGAGAATCGCGGCCGATTCGGCGCGGTCGAGCTTGCCCTTGTCGTAGTGCCACGCGTCGTTCAATCGCGCCAATTCGTCGTGGAGATATTCGTTGATGATCTGCTCGTACAAACCGGGATGAAGCAATGACGCCACCACCGCATTTGGGATGGTTTCCTCATCTTCCATTATTCGACACAACTGGCGTTAGTCCTTCTTTCCCATTCCCATAAGCCCGAGAGGAGGGAGAACGATTTTTTAGTGAGTAATTAATTAGAAGTTTGTTCAATCTGTGATTATTATATTGACAATAATGTGCTATTATGGAAATTCGGCTAGCTACTGTGTGCCTCAAATCTACGTACAAGGGATGGCGAATCAGTGCATTCTACAACAAACTGAATTCCGAAGGTCTCGGCCAGACGTTGACCTACAAAACGTTGATCGTTTTGAGCCCTCCGGCAAATCCGAGCGAATGAGAAAGGAGTGATTCGTGATGAAAGCAAAGCAAGGAAGTCCCCGAAGAGCTTCTCAAGAAGCTTGAGTGGGAAACCCGCTATAGCCAGGAAATGGCGCTGGAATTGAAAAAACGCGCGCAGGAAATCCAGCAAATCGAGGAGATCCGAAACAAGGCTCCGAAAGATGATGACGCTCCTCATGGACCGATGGGCATTCTGGCCCGGACGCCGACAGGTTCAGGCCTGACGCGGCGGCGCAAGACACGTCGCGCCCCTCGGCAATCGCCGGGGGCGCGACGCTTGGCCGGGCTATTCCGGCCGCTTCCGGTACTTCTTCGGCGCCTTGCTCAGGTACGCGTCCTCGAGCACGCCGGCGATCTCGTCCCACTCCGCGCCGCGGTCCAGCCGGAAGCCGATCCAGCCGAAATGGCCGACATAGGGCGGGATGAAATAGCGGTCCGGGTCCGATTCCGTCAGCACGGACGGCATGCCCGGCGGGGCGGAGCACCAGAGCGCGATCCGTCCGTCCCCGTGGTGGTTGACCCGGTATTGCACGAAGCATTTTTTGCCGTCGATGAAGAAGGAGGGCGCGCCGTGGCTCTCGCGCTCGCTTGTCCCGGGAAACGACAGGCAGTGCGACCGGATCCGTTCGAACAGGGCCTTGTGTTCGGGCGACGTCTCAAACAACGTCTCCATATTCATGACCATCCCGCCTTCCGCGTCATATCAGGCTTGCGCCCCCGCCCCGGCGCAGCGCGCATGCGCCCGCAGGTAATCGTCGAGCTGATCGGCCGGGCGCGGCACCGGGCCGCCGTGGCAGGCTTCGAGATGGGCCGGCTGGAGCTCCCGCACGATCAGGCTGCTCTCCAGCGCCCGCGCCTTCTCGAACGTGAACAGCGGAAAGCGGAGCCGCCCCTTCTTCGCGTTGAACAGGTCGCCGGCCAGCAGCACGCCGTCCCGCTCGTGGTGGTAGACGACGTGGCCGGGCGCATGGCCGGGCGTCCAGTAGGGCCGGAGCGAACCGACCGGTTCGAGCCGGCCGTCCGGGGTTTCGGGCAGCGGCCGCGCCAGCCCGCGCGGCACGTATTGCGCCGCCTTCCTGCGGCCCGGATACGGCGCCTCCCCGGTCATGTGCGGAATTTCGAGCCGGTGCGCGAGGACCGGCACGCCCGGCGACTCGAGCAGAAGGCGCCGGATCGCTCCCACATGGTCGGAATGGCCGTGCGTCAGCACGATCCGCCGGAGCGGACCGATCCCGAGCGACTTGACCGCCCCGGCGATCCCCTTCGCCATGAACGGCATGCCGGCGTCGACCAGCGTCGCGCCGTCCTCCTCCTTCACGAGCCACACCGTGATCGGAAACACCAGCCACGCCGACACGCTCCAAATATGCTCCGACACCCGGGTGATCTTCATGCCTGATCGCCTCCTTCGCGAATAAGGGTCTTGAATCCGATGAGCAGCGCCTGAAACGCGTCGCGGAACGTCGGACCGAGCCGCGCCATCAGTTCGTCCGGCGACTCGGGCGAATGGCGGTACGTGCCGACGATGCCATGCGCCATGAAATACGTGATGCGCGTGCACGCAAGAAGCCGCTCCTCGCCGATGCCGGGAGGCAGGCAGCCCGCCAGCGCCCGCATCAGCAGGCCGAACAGCTCGTTCCGCAGGCGGTTCACCTCGAGCCGCGGCTCCTTCTCGTCCACCCGCACCGCGCCCGCGCTGAAGAAGACTTCGAACATGTTCCGGTTCGACAGGCAGAACCGGATCCACGTCATGCAGACGTCATGCAGCCGCTCCTCCGGCGACGCGTCCCGCCCGAGCAGGCCGTCGAGCCGCTCCCGCAGCTCCTGCAGCGGCGGCATCGAGATGTGGTGCAGCAGCGTCTCCTTGTCCCTGAAATAGAGGTAGATCGCGGTGTGGGAGCAGCCCGCCCGCTTCGCGATTTCGCGCATCGTGACGGCGTCGAATCCCCGCTCGGCGAACAGCTCCGCCGCGGCCGCGATGATGCTCCGCTTCGTCCGCTCGGCCCTCGCTTGTTGCGGATTCCGCATGGATCGTGTTCCCTCTTCCCACCAGCTTTATAACCAACGGTTAGTTTTGATGCCATTAATATAACCAATGGTTAGTATGATTGTCAACCGGAAACCGGACGGATGCGCCCGGCTCCATCCTCTCCCGAACCACAACATGAGCCATGCCAATCTCCTCCCGTCGGGGGCGATTGGCATGGCTCGGCAGCGCCCGCGCATCCTCATGCCCTGGGTCACGATTGAGCCCCTCACTTCCCGGGAAGCGGCCAACGGTCGGATGTCAGAGAGTACGTCAATACCAGCGCCGTCGCCCCGGTCTGCCTCCCCGTCAACGAAACGCCAGCCGCGCGAAATGGTACGCGCCGTGCAGCCACACGCCGAAATCGTGGACACCGCCCGGAATGTCGACCCGCACCAGATTCGCAAGCTTGTCGCCCGCGGCTTCCGCGAGCCCGTTCATCGCCCCGAGATACACCGGCCACGAGATCCCGTCCTGATCGCCGCACGTCATGTACAGCAGATCCAGCCGGTGCGTCGACGCCAGCAGGCTCGCGCCGAGCACGCGGCCCCCGGCCGTCGTCGGCGCGTTCGAGAAGGCGCCCGCGTAAGCGAACAGATCGGTCATGCCGGGCGCGGGCACCGTGACGTCCAGCCCGTTGCGCCAGTCGTGCCGGTTCTCCGTGTACCGGATCGAATCGCACCGCCAGCCGCCGACGACCAGATTGAGCACCTGCATGCCGCCCATCGACAGGCCCGCGATCGCCCGGTGCCGCCGGCTCGCCGAGACGCCCGCCGACGACGCGTCCGCGATATCCGCGTACGTCCGGAAGCGCGACTCGATGAACGGGATCAGATCGTACCGCAATTCATAGTCGAAATAGTAGAACCCGAGCATGTTCGTCCCCTCGGCGTTGAACGACCGGTCGGCGAAGTCGTGCGCGCTGCGCCCGTTCGGGAACACGGCGATGAGCGGCTCGATCTCGCCCGCCGCGATCAGATGGTCGAGCAGATTGCAGATCGCATGGCGCCCGTCCTCCTCGCCGCCGCCCCGCAGCCATTCCCATTCGTCGCCGCCGACGCCGTGCAGCAGATACAGGACGTTGTACCGCCGCTCGGGCGACCGGTCGTAGCAGGCGGGCAGATAGACGTTGCACGTCTTGACGATCGGCTCGCCCCGCACCGTCTCCCTTCCCGCTTCCGCCGCGTCGATCCGCCGGTCCGTCACGAGCCGCCGCTCCGCGTCGATATAGTTCCGGACCGGATACGTCACCTCCGCGAGCGTTCCCCGATGCTCCTTCGCCGCCGGCTTCAGCCGGTCCGCGGGAATGTCCCGAATGCGAGTGTCACCCATGCTTTTTCCCCCTTCTTCCATGAAAAAAAGAACCCGCCGGCCCCGCCATGTCCGCTCTTCCGCGCAACCTGTTGACCGGTCCCCGTCCGTTCCGATACGCTGGAGACAGCATGCCGATCCGGAGGGATATCGGATGATTCACGTGCTCTACGCGCATTGCGACATGGCCCACGACGGCCGGAGCTTCGTCACCGACGTGTCCGTCGGCTCCCAATGGCTCCTCGTCTTCACGAAGACGCCGGCCCTGTTCTGGGTCGAGGGCGAGCTCAGGGAATATCCGCCCTACTGCGCCGTCCTCTACCGCCCGGGCCAGAAGGTGTACTACCGCGCCGCCGGGGACACGTTCGTGAACAACTGGATCCGCTTCATCACGGACGAGCCGTTCGTGACGGAGACCCCGGTGCCGTGCGGCGTGCCTTTTCCGCTCGACGATCCCGACTACTGCAACAAGCTGTTCGAACTGCTCGTCATCGAGCACAACTACGACAAGTACTGCAAGGAATCGTCCATCAAGAACCTGCTGCGGACGATGTTCAACAAGCTGCTGGAATCCTACTTCCATACCGACATGACGCCCCAGCACTACAACCTGCTCAGGCTGCGCGCCGCGATCCGGAACAACCCGGAGGACAACTGGACGATCGCCCGGATGGCGGACATGCTCCGGATCAGCCCGGGCTACCTGCAGTCCATCTACAAAAAAGCGTTCGGCATCTCCTGCATCGACGACGTCATCCGGAACCGGATCCGGCTCGCGAAGGAGTATCTGTACAACGGCTCCCTGAGCGTCGCCGAAGTCGCGTTCCGCTGCGGCTACCGCAACGTCGAGCATTTCAGCCGCCAGTTCAAGCGGGTGACCGGGCTCACGCCGCGGGAATACCAGAAGCGCGGCGACGGTCAGCCGGCTTCCGCGCCGTCCGCCGGGACACCGTAGACGCGGCCCAGCCGCGCCCGCTCCTCGGACCCAAGCTTCTGCGCGTCCGCGATCTCGAAGACGCCGAACGCGTCATACAGCCGCAGGATCGGCTCGGCCTGGACGAACGTGCACCAGGGCAGCCAGTGGTAATGGCTCTGCAGCGTCTGGCTCGTGAAATTGCCGCTCTCGTGGCCGATGCCGGGCATCGCGTAGCCGACGCTCCCGTCGACGTCCGTGGACTGCCGCGTGTTCTTGTGGAGGAACTCGGCGAAATCCAGATAGTGCGCGTCGCCGGTGTGCAGATACAGCCGGTAGTACGTGTACGAGCACGCGGCCATGTAGACGTCGGCGCCGCCGCCGATCGTGATGATGCTCTGCCCGCTGATCGAATAATGATTGAACGGATGCTTCGGCCACGGGGTGGCCACCGGGAACGCCCAGGCGTACGTCCACGTCTCGGTGTAATCGGCGGCGCCGACCGCGGCCTCGAGCCACCGCTCCTCTCCGGTCAGATCGTACAGCGCGAGAAACCCGAACAGCGCGTAGATGCCGGCCTCCTTGTCCATGATGGCGAGATTGTCGCAGGTGCCGCCCCGGTACTCCATGTTCCGGTAGCTGTGCTCGTACGCCCACTCGCCGGCCCGGAGCGCCGCAGTCCGGTATTGCTCCTCGCCCGTCGCCAGATGGAATTGGACGAGGAAGCGAATGACGCTCGGCGTGTTCGCCTTCGAATCCATCCGCACCGAACCGTCGGTGTTGTACGCCCGGTAGAAGCTTCCGTCCTCGTTCTGCGCCCGCACCAGCCAATCGGCCGTCTTCCGGCAGAACGCGAGCCACCCCGGCCGCTCCTCGCCCCGCCCGCGCAAGTACAGATACGCGTCCAGCATCGCCTCGATCCCGTCGGCGAGCATCCGCACGTAATGCGGATACGGCTCGAATCCCCGGATATTCGGATTATAGCACATGTGCGGCAGGCCGGATTCGGTCATCGCCGTCCGCGCCCAGAAGTCGAGGATGCCGATCCCCTTCTCCCGCGCCTCCGGGTCGCCGGCCATGTCGCCGTAGCGCAGCAGCAGATACCCGATGCCCGGCTGCTGCCCGACGAAGCCGAACTGGAACGACACCGTCGAGATGTCCATACGGGGCAGCTGCGCCGCGAAGGGCAGGCCGTACGCGTCGCCGTATTTGCGGGTATAGTGCTTGAGATGCTTCATGCAGTTGTGAAAATGCCGCTCGTTGTCCACCGCAAACAGCCGGTCGCGCAGCCGTTCGTACACGACCCGCCAGTTCTCCCGCATCATGCTCTGGAAGCTGTCGTATCGGCCGAACCGCACGGCCACGGCGTAGCGCTGCTCGAACCCGTCGACGACCGGATGGTTGACGCGGCGAAACGACCGCACTTTCCCGCGGTAGTCGAGGCCGAGGAACCGGTTCTGCGAAGGCAGCTGGCCGTCGCAGCCGGGATAGACATAGTCGATCGACAGGCCGTCGACCTGCGTGTCGATCGGCTTGCGCACGGGAAACCCGTAGTACATGTAATTCAGCGTCCGGCTCTCCGGCCGGCTCATCCCGATGGCGCCGGCCGTGAACTTCGGGTCCGTATGGTTCTCCGCCCGGAGAATGTCCGTCGACGGCATCGTCACGTCTGCCGCCCAGCGGGACAGCGCCGCCGTCTCCCCCGTCGCGATGTGCTGCATCGCGAACAACGGCAGCGCGCAGCACGTCTCCATCCGCCAGAAATATTCGCAGTCCAGGTCCTTGCCGATCGCGGTGTCCGGCGCGAACTCGTTCTGCCTGTACCAGACCCCGGGCGCGAAGCACCAGTAGTCGCGGGGATCGTCGGACTGCGCCGACACGAACGAGATCTTGGTGGAAAAACCGAGATCGTCCGCCGCCCGCGCCACCTTCACCTCACGGCTCACCTTGAACCCGTCCCCCGCGGCTTCATAGATGTCCATGAACGCGAACGCCGAGCCCGAAGGCACGGCGAGGACGCCGCCGGCGACGATCCGGTCGCCGTCGGCGGCAATATGGTCATAGGGTTTGTCGTAGAACTCGTTCACCGCGAAGGCGGTCTTCACCGTCACGTACATCGGCCGCCGGTTGTACCAGAGCAGCTTCCCGTCCCGGCGCGCCTCGACGCCGCCGTCCCTGAACAGCAGGACATATCCGCCGTTTTCCAGCCGCACGTCCGCGTCCCCCTTCCGGAATGTCAAGCCTTTCGCTTGAAATACTCGTCCACCAGGAACTTGACCAGCTCGTCCGGCTGCTTCCGGACGAACTCGGACCGGTCGCCGAACACCATCGCGTACGGCGCTTCCTCCGTGTAGGGAGCCCACTCGGGAAGCTTCTCGCCCGTCGAATCGTCGCCGTTCGGATCGCCGGTGCGGATGAAGTGGGCCCAGTAGTTGCACATCTGCCGCGCGAGATCGTAATGCTTGCCGGTGAACGGCCGCCAGCATTTCGCGAGCGTCTCGAAGAAGAACCAGAGATCGACCGAATGGAACGTCCCGGGGTTGTCCCAGCCCGGAATCTCCGCGTCGAAGACGTAATAATACAGCGGCGTGCCCAGGCCGGACTCGGCGCTGGCCCGCGACGCGACGCGGATCGCGTATTCGATCGTGCTCACCGACGCCGCCTCGAGCGTCCGCTCCAGATCGCCCGAATCGGCCCCGCACAGCTCGAGGAACCGGTCCGCGTCCCCGCCGAACATGTCGGCGGCCAGCTTCCGGAGCTCGTCGAGCGAGCCGACGTTCGGCCGGCTCTTGAACTCGTCGGTCGTGTTCCCCCACAGGATCGGCACGTTCCAGCGCTCGCCCGCGAGGAACCGCTCGTACGGGTGGCCGACGCAGAACTTGCCGTCGATGACGGCGCCCCAGAACCGGTTGTATTCCACCATCTTGTCGCGGAGGTACACCGCGTCGAGACGGCGGGCCTCCCCGAGCGAGGAGACGCCGAGATACTCGAAGAACTTGACGCCTTCCCGTTCGGCCTCCTCGAGCGTCTGCAGGAAGCGCGGCCCCCGCTCGCCCGGATACACCGGCGCGTACACGCCGCTCATGATGATCGCGCGCCGGAACAGCCCTTCGGTCTGCGGCGAGGTGAGCTGGGCGAGGACGCTGCCGCCGCCCGCGGACTGGCCGCCGATCGTGATGTTGTCCGGATCGCCGCCGAACGCCGCGATGTTGCGCTTCACCCACTCGGTCGCAAACTTCTGGTCGAGGTGGCCGAAGTTGGCCGGCGCGTCCGGCGACTCCGCCGTGATCTCCGGATGGCACAGGAAGCCGAACACGTTCAGCCGGTAGTTGATCGTGACGACGACGATGCCCCGGCGGGCGATGCGCTCGCCGTCGAACTCCATCTCGGACGCGTGCCCGACCTGCAGCCCGCCGCCGAAATACCAGACGAACACCGGCAGCTTCTCGTCGGGGCTCTTCGCCGGCGTCCAGATGTTCAGGTACAGACAGTCCTCGCTCATCGCGATGTCCGGATCGACGGCCCATTCGCGGGTGTAGATGTTGTTCACGTCGATCTCCTGCCGCACCTGCAGCGGGATCGGCGAGAATTCGCAGGCTTTCAGCACGCCGTCCCAGTTCCTGGCGGGCTGCGGCGCCCGCCAGCGGTTCTCGCCCACGGGCGGCGCGGCGTACGGGATGCCCTTGAAGCTCGTGATGCGGGGATCCGCCGCAGGAAGCCCCTGGACGATACCGTTTTCCGTTCGTGCGATTCTGAGACTGACCACTTGTCCGTTCTCTCCTCTCCGTATTGGTCCCTGACGCATGTATCGGCGCGCCGGACATCCGGCGCGCCGCGGACAGCCGCAAGCTTCACGCCTTGATCGCGCCGATCAGCATCCCCTTGACGAAGTGCCGTTGCAGGAGCGGGAAGACGCACATGATCGGAAGCATCGAGGCGATGACGGCGGCCATTTTCATCCCTTCCGTGAACTGTTTGTCCGTCTGGATGTTCGAGACGTTGAGCTGCTGGCTGATCTGCGAGTCGATGACGATCGACCGGAGCGCCAGCTGCAGGACGGTGAGATTGCCCTTGCGGATGAAGATCATCGCGTTGAACCACTCGTTCCACCGGTCCACCGCGTAGAACAGCGTCATCGTCGCCATGATCGGCATGGACAGCGGCAGGATGATCCTGAGCAGAATCGTCCATTCGCCCGCGCCGTCCAGCTTCGCCGATTCCGACAGGGCGATCGGCAGATTCGCGAAATAGTTCATCATGATGATCAGATAGAAGGCGTTGATGCCGTAGACCAGCACGACCGACCAGAGCGAGTTGATCAGATGCAGCTGCTTCATGAGCAGGTACATCGGAATGATGCCGCCGTTGAACATCATCGTAAGGACGACGAAGAAAATGAAGAACCGCTTGAACGGGTAATCCGGCCGGCTCAGCCCGTACGCCATGCTGGTCGTCAGGAACAGGTTGATCGGCACGCCGATGAGCAGCAGGATCGTGGTCGTGCGATACCCCGTCCAGATCCGTCCGTCGATGAACATCTGCTTGTAGTTCTCCAGCGTCCATTCCTTCGGGAACAGCAGGATCGACGTCTTGAGGTACTCCTGCTGGGTGACGAACGAGATCGCGAGAACGTTGATGAACGGAATGACAATCAGCAGCGCAAACACGCCAAGAATGATGGCGATGACGATGTCCAGGGGCTCGACGCCGTGGAGCGGCCGTTTGCGCCGGACCGTCTGCCCCGAAGTCTCGGGAATGGTTCTGACCTCTGCCATATTCACGCTCCTTTCACGCCCGGGCGCCTGCGGGTTACTTGCGGGCAGACCGTCGGATCGGCGGGAACAGCCCTTCCGAGCCGAGCATCTTGCAGATGCGGTCGGCCAGGAGCAGCAGCACGAAATTCACGATCGACCGGAACAGGCTGACGGCGGTCGAGAACGAGAAGTCCGCCGCGGACTGGAACGTGATCCGGTAGATGTAGATGTCGAGAATTTCGCCCGCCTTCGCGGTCGCCGCGTTGCTGATGTTGAAGATCTGGTCGAAGCCGGCGGTCATGATGTAGCCCGTCGCCAGAATCAGGATGACGACGATCGTGTTCATGATGCCGGGAAGCGTGATGTACCACATCGTCTGCAGCCGCGACGCGCCGTCAAGCTGCGCCGACTCGTACTGCTCCGTATCGATGCCCGAGATGGCGGCCAGATAAATGATCATCGTCCAGCCGGCGTTCTTCCAGTTGTCCGTGATGTAGAGCAGCGGCCGGAAGATCGTCGTGTTCCCGAGGAAATTGACCGGATCCCCGCCGAGCAACCGGATGACGCCGTTCACCATGCCCTGCATGTCCAGGAAGTTGATCAGCACGCTGGCCACGATGATCCAGGACAGGAAGTGCGGAAACGTGAAGATCGTCTGCACCGTCTTCTTGTAGCGCTGCATGCGCAGCTCGTTCAGCAGCAGCGCCAGGATGATCGGCACCGGAAACGTGAACACGATCCGGCCCAGATTGATCCAGATCGTCCGCCAGACCGATTCCATGAACGCCGGATCGCGAAAGACGTATTTGAAGTTCTCGAAGCCGATCCACGGGCTGCCGAAAATGCCCAGGTTCGCCTTGTACGTCTTGAACGCCAGCGTCAGTCCGTACATCGGAATGTAGGCGAAGATGGCGAACCAGATGACGCCGGGCAGGAGAAGCATGTACGTCTCCTTCGACCGGATGATGCGGCGAATCAACGCGTTGTTGTCCATAGGCAACTCCCCGAAAGGCAAGCGCCGGGCAGATCGGCCGCGATCTGCCCGGAACCGCCTGATTTACGTCAGCCTCAAGCGCTTCAACCGCCGAACTTCGCGTTCAGCTCGTCGAGGACGGGCTGGATGATCGGCATCTTCGAATCGACCCACTTCTTCCAGTTCTCCTCGATGTCGCCCGGCTGCGTGATGAGGTTCGCGTATTCGGTGTAGTAGTCGATTTGCGCCCTTCTTTTGCTCGGCGAATCGTAGGTGTAGTAGTCCCAGTCGATATGCGCGAACGTCTCCGGCGTTGCGATCTCGGTCCGCTCGCGGTACACCTTCTTCGACAGTTCCCGCAGCCGCTCGTCGGTGTTCGGGTTGTCGAAGGCGAAATCGTCGAACAGGATGATGCTGCCGAGCAGATAGCCCCAGGACGGATACTTGCCGGTCGTGCCCGCCAGCGGCTTGCCTTCCTTCTCTTCGTCGTAGAGGGAGATGATGTTGCCGCTCGCGTCGTACGTCCAGTCGACATCCTTCAGGCCCATGTTCGTGATGATGTAGCCTTCGCGCGTCGCGTTGTAGTCGAGAATGTCCATGTAGCGTTCGAACACTTCGTCCTTGATGTTCGGGCTGAAGATGATCGTGCCCCAGAAGTTGATCAGGTCAAGCTGATGGTAGTAGCCGTCTTCGCCGAGCACCGTCGCCAGGATGATGTTGTCGTACGGGTCGATGCCGAGGTTGTTCTTGAAATCGTTGTAGTACGGCTGCAGGTTCGACGTCGGCGCCTGGAAGAACGTCGCGCCCGCGATGCCCTGCACGTTGAAGTACGCGCCGTGCTCCTCGTTCTTGACCGTATAGAAGTCCTGCGCGAGCAGCCCGGACCGGTACGCTTCGGAGAAGAGCTTCAGGCCCCGCAGCGTGTCTTCGGACGCGCCGCCCCACTTGTACTGGCCGTCCTTGTCCTTGTAGAAGTGGTTGAAGTACGTGCTGTTGCGCGCGACGAACAGGTCGACGGCGTGGTTCGTGTTCTCGGCGATCGGGATCAGCTTGTCGCCGACGTTGCCGGGGTCCTTCTCCTTGACGAGCCGCGCGAATTCCATGAGCTCCGACACCTTGTAGGCCGACTTGACCGGGAAGCCGACCGCCTCCGCCCAGTCTTTCCGGATGAAGACGGACGGGTGGTTCGGGAGCGGGTCGCCGGGCAGATTGTCCATGAACCGCGCGCGCGGGAGGAAGTACGTGCCGCCGAAAATCTTCTCCATCTGCGGCCCGAGCGTCGTCCGCTCATAGACGGCCGCCACGTTCGGCCAGCGCTGCTTCCAGTCGTCGGGCAGCCGCTTGATCAGCCCCTGCTCGACGAACGCCGCCGCGTCCGCATGGATGTAGTTGTACACCGCGACGTCCGGCATGTCGCCCGAGTTGATCCAGATGCGCAGCCGCTCGTTCCAGTTGTCCCAGTTCAGCGCCGCGACGTCCATCTCGTAGTTGAACTTGTCGGAGTAGTACTGCGCGAGCGGATCGCCCTTCGTGTAGTCGTATCCTTCGATGGCCTGGACCGAGGTGTAGGTGAACTTGATCTTCTTCGACAGGTCGCTCTGCGGCCTCCATTCGCTGGGAGCCGCCGCCTCCGAGCCGCCATCGCCGGAGGACGACGTTCCGCCGCTGTTCTGCGAAGTAGAGGTGGAGGTGGAAGTGGAGGACGACGATGACGAGCCGGACGAATTGCTGTCCGACTTCTTCGCGCAGGCCGCCGCCAGCGTCAGCACGAGCAGCACGACGAGCGCGAGGCTGACCGGTTTCGCCAGTCTTGACATGCGTTCGAACACCCCTTTTCCCCTGGAAAAGTTTTATTTACAGCGTCCGGCACGAGGAACCGGCCCGCCATAAACCGAACCGTTTTGACAAAAACAGACCCGTCCCCGGATCGGTTTGATATAATCAAACCTATCCTCAGATTTGTTTGACATAATCAAACACGGTTTGACAGCGTTTACAAACCGGGTTTTGTCTGTCAGTATACGGTCCTTGGCATGGCAACACAATGATGTATTCTCACGTGTTTTTGATCGATCCTAATATTGTTAGGTGCGGTACATTCCGCCCGGGCAATAAAAAAGGACGCCCTTCGGCGTCCGAATGCAAATCCGGAATCTGTCAGGTTGACATGCTTTACCGTGTCCGTCGGAACCCCCGATACGCCGGCCACCAGGACAGCGCGAACACGGCCGCGCCCGCCGCGAGCGGCAGCAGCGGCGTGCGGACCAGCGCGTCCGGCACGGCGCGCGCGATGTCGGACGCGCACCAGACCGAGACGACGAACAGGAAGGAAATCAGGGTGGAGGCCCGCTCCCTGAGCCAACAGTGCAAAGGCAGGCTGATCCCCGCCGCCGCCAGCAGCGCGGCCAGCGCCCCGGCCAGCTCCTCCGGCCCCGACAGCCGGAAGCCGTCCCCTTGATACAGCGCGTACGCGATCCAGGCGGCGTTGCAGACGATCGCGGCCAGCATGAACCAGACGATCGCCATGGCGTACTTCGCCAGCAGCGCTTCCCGCCCGGCGGCCGGGAGGCCGGCCGATCCGTGCCCCTCCTTGCGCGCCGTCTGCCTGTGCAGGTTCGCCTGCATGATGAAAAACGCCGTCAGGGCGATCGCGATCGCGTGCGGCGAAGTCTCCAGCCGCGCGCTGAGCAGCCCGACGAACAGCAGAAGCGGGACGGGAACAAGCAGCCATATCTTCCAATCCTGGGTCCTCAGATCCCGCAACATGAATCGCCATACCGCTCCCATCTCTTTCTCCCCCTTCGTTGGATCAGCAAGTTCGCTCCGGCGCGTTCACCTCGTCGCCGCCCGCGTCGGCCCGGTCGTCCGGCGAGGCCCGCCACGCCTCCAGCCGGCCGTCCGCCAGAATCTCCGCGACGCAAGTCTCCGAGCCGGCGACGTAGGTCCACATCATGTCGACCCCCGTCGCGACGCACCAGGCGCGGTCCTCCGGCCACCAGATGTTCGCGTGCTGCGGCGACGGCGGCGAGACGCGCTCCGCGGCCGCGCGGACGTCCCCGCGCAGCAGATAATACCCGCGGTCGCGCAGCCGGACATGCGCCGTTCGTCCGCGCAGCGTCGCAAACACGGGCAGCCCCCAGCCGTCCCACACCGCGAAAAAGCATTCCCCCGGCGTCCGCGTATGTCGTTCGAGCAGCCCGGCCAGCGCCTCCAGCATCCATTCCGGCATCCGGCCCGGCTCCGGCGGCACCAGCCCCCGCCAGCCGACATCGGAATCGCCGGCGCGGGAGACGGCGTACCACTGCATCCGGGCGTGCGGCCGGGTTCCGGCGCGCGCCGCCGCCTCGGCCCAGGTGAGCTCCCGCTCCTCGCCGGCCAGCCAGGCCGGATGGAACAGCCGGGCGTAGGCTTCGAACCCGCGCGGGATGACGGCGGCCGCATGACTCGCGCGGTCGCCGCGCCCCCGCGGCTCCTCGAGCGCGGATGCCAGCCAACGCGCCGGCTCCGCGTCCTCCACCGGCATGAGACGCTCCCATTCCGTCATCGCCGCATCTCCTCCTCCCTGCGGACGCCCGGCCTCCCGCCGCGCTTCCGGGCCGGAGTCCGGAAAACCCGATCTTCGAGAAACGTTACACCTTCTCCATCTCTATCATACACCGTCCGCCTGCATTAATACAGTTCTTCAATTATGTGGTTGCCATGTGGCTGCCATGGGACTGCGCGGGGCGGCGGGGCGGACTCCGATCCGGACGGAACGGCTTGCAAGCCGCGCATCCCAGCGCGGGCGGACGCATATCGTGGGGTAAGCGACACTTACCGATGCGAGGTATGCCATGGAAGCATCCGGAGACATCGTCCGCGCGCGGGCGGCGGGCAGCCCGGGGCCGATGGCCGCGGCCATCCTCGTCTGGTGCGCCCTCGCCGTGGTCTCGAGCCTGTATGTCACGATTCCGCTCACGCCGCTGCTGGCGGACCGCTTCGGCGTGCCGCTCCACGCGGCGGCGTGGCCCGGGAGCGCGTTCTCGCTCGCCTACGCGATCGGCCTGCCGGTCTGGGGCGCGCTGTCCGACCGGTTCGGCCGCAAGCCCGTCATCGTCTGCGGCCTGATCGCGCTCGCCGCCGTCTCCCCGCTGAACGGCCTGGCGGACAGCCTGGCCGCGCTCGTCGCGCTCCGGGCGGTCCAGGGGCTGGCGGCATCCAGCTTCGCGCCCGCGGCGCTCGCTTACGCCGGGGAGATGTACCCGCCCGGCCGGAGCGTCGTCGTCATCGGGCTCATCACGACCGGGTTCATGTCGGCCGGCGTCGCGGGGCAGATCTTCGCGGCCGCGGTCGAGCGGCACATGGGCTGGCCGTATGTGTTCCATCTGCTCGGCCTCATCTACGGGCTGTCGGCGGCGTGGCTCGGCGGCCGGCTTCCCGGGGGAACGGCGACGCGCGGGGAAGGAAGGATGGCGGACCGGTTCCGTACGTTTCTTTTCCTGCTGAGACAAAAAAAGCTCCCGCCGTGCTACTTCATCGCGGGAACCTTGCTGCTCGCGTTCGTGGGGATGTATGCGGGGCTGGAGGCGGCGCTGACGCGGGAGCCCTTCGCGCTCGGCCCCGGCGACATGCTGCTCGTCCGGGCCGCCGGGCTGCCGGGCGTGCTGCTGTCGCCGCTCGCGGGCCGGCTCGCCGCGCGCTTCGGGCTGCGGCGCGTGCTGCGGGCGGGACTCGCGGCGGCGGCCGCCGGGCTCGCGGCCGTCGCGGCCGGCATGGCCGCGCCCGACGCCGGGCTCGCGGCCGTCGCGGCCGGCGCACCCGCGCCCGCCATCGCCCTGACGCTCGTCATGCCGGCGAGCTTCGCGGTCGCGGCGGGCATCGCGCTCGCCATCCCGCCGCTGATCGCGATCATCGGCCGGCTGGGCGGGGAAGCGCGGGCCGCCGCCGTCACGCTGTACACGTTCATCCTGTTCATCGGCGCGACGCTCGGCCCGCAAGTCGCGCTGTGGACGCTGCAGGCGTCCGGCCGGAATTTCGCGCCGTTCCTCCCGCTCGCCGTCCTGATGTGCGCCTCCTGGCTCGCGTCCCGCCGCGTTACCGGCTGAAGCGCCAGCTGTCGAACGCAAGCAGCATGCGGTCGTCCGGCTTCCCGCGGAAGACGAAGTAGACATCGTGCACGCCCTCCGCGCCCGAGACGTCCGCCGTCACCTCGACCCAACGGTCCCATCCGCCCGTCGCGGGCGCCTCGATCGTTGCGACCAGCAGGCCGTCTGGCCGGTCCAGCCGCACTTCGATCGCGCCGCCGCCGCTTCCGCTCGCGACCCGCGCCGAAACGGCGGAAGCGCCGCCGCCGAAATCCGCGTTGGCGACTGCGATCCAGTCCCCGTCGTGAACGTCGGTGACGGCCATGTTCGGCGCGGGGGCGGCGGCATCCGGACCTGCGGGCTCCACCGCGATTCCCGCGCTCCATGCGAACGTCTCCGCCTCCACGCGGACGAACGGATCGAGAGTCCGAACCGGTTCCACCCCTTTCAGGTCGGCGGCAATTTCCCGGATCGACCCGTCCTCGTCCAGGAACACCCGGTTGAGATGGGTCGAACGGTAGCCCTTCGCCACGCCCGCCGCCTTCGCCAGCGTCTGGGCGTGATAGGCGATGTACCAGTCCCCCCGGAAGCTGAAGATCGCATGATGGTTGTTGCCGCCGACGCCGAAGAAATGGCCGGGATTTTTCAGAATCGTCCCCTTGTAGGTCCAGGGCCCCATCGGATGGTCGCTGACCATGTACGCGATTTCTCCGGGCGGCGGACTTCCTTCAGGCCGGACGCCGGCGGCGAAATTCGAGCAATACGTGTAGTAATACTTCCCGCCGATCTTGTTGATGCCGGAGTCCTCGAACATGTAGGGGGCCGGGATCGCGACGGCTTCGCCGACCACGCTGATCATGTCGTCGCCGAGCTGCATGACGCGCGCGGTGTTCGGCATCGCCTCCTTTCCTTCCGGAACCCCTCCGCCGAAATAGATGTAGGCTTTGCCGTCGTCGTCGACGAGCACGGCGGGATCGAACAGCCAGACGACATCCTGGACGCCGGGTGTCTGCCGGCTGATCAGCGGCTTCCCGAGCGGATCCGTCCACGGTCCGAGCGGACTGTCCGCGGTCAGCACGCCGATGCCGCTGGCGTTGTTGGCGAAGTAGAGGAAGAACTTGTCTTTCCCGTCCACGACTTTGTGCGCGACGGCCGGCGCCCACGACTGCGTCGCCCACTTCGCCGCGCCGTCCCGCCCGGCGACGTGAATGTAGCCGTGATCCGTCCAGTTCACCAGATCGTCGGACGAAATGACCGCCAGCTTGTTGATGCCGCCGTAACTGTTCTCCTTCACGTTCCCTTCCGCGTCATGCTCCAGCACATCGCCCGTCATGTACAGGTAGACGCGGTCCCCGTACACCAGCGCGTACGGGTCGGCGCCGAACTTGTGGGCGAGGAGCGGATTGCCGTCCGGCGGAACCTTGCCGACCGGTTCGGCCGGCGGCGTATGGCTGATTTTCGCCGCGGCGCCGCTGACATCGTACGATTCCGTCCGGCCGTCGGCGCGGACGATCTCCAGATTTCGCACCTCGATTTCCTCATTCACTTTGGACGTCAACTCCTTTTTCGGCTTCAGCTCAATGGTGAACGCAGTTCTGCTGCCGTCCCGGTTCGCGAAGGAAACGGCCGAACCGCCGGACGGTTCGATCCGCACCCGGATCGCGCCGTCCGCCGTCCGATAGTCGATCTTCCCCGCCGTCAGATTGCCGCGGTTCGGAACGACTCCCGAGATCTCGAACAGATCCGGAATCCGCACTTCCGCCCGGATCTCGCGAACCTCTTCCCCTTCCGGAAACTCGTCCATCAGCACCCGCACGTCAAAGACGGCATCCCGGCCGCGGCCCGGATCGATCACCGCTTCCTTCAGATGGACCGCCGGAACGGCGGGCGTCGCCGCGCCCGTCGCATCGCCGCTGAACCGGAAATAATCGATGTCCACGTAGCCTCCGGCGGTCCGGGTGGCGAAGTTGAACAGGGCGAAGCGATAGCCCGGGGAATGCGGAATCGTGTCCCGCAGGTCCGGTTCGCTTCCGAATGCGGTCCAATCGGAGCCGTTCAGGCTGTAGTAAAATTTCGCCCGTTCCTTCTCGAAGTCGAAATCGACCTTCAGGCCGACCTGGTCCTGCTTGAGCTCGGTTCTCGCTTTCTCGGCGCCCTTCTCCACCATGACGATGTAGCGCCGGCCCGCTTCCCGGGTGACGCCGATGAACGCGTAATCCTGCCGGAACGCGGCCAGCCCCGCATAGTCGCCGTCCAGCATGCCGGCGGTATCCATGGAGATCCATCCCGAACTGCGCGGGCCGTAGCTCCTTTGCGTCAGCGTGTTTCTCGCCTGCAGCAGATCGCCGGCCACCCCGCCCGTCCGGAGCCGGAGAAATCCCTTTCGCTCCGTCAGCGACCACATCGTATGGTCGGGCAGATGATTCCATTGCCAGTGCGGCCCGAGCCGCGGCCCGTCCGGCCGGTCTTCCGCATCCGGCGAACGGTTGAATTCGTCGCTCCGGGTGAGCGGCTCCGCCGGATCGCCCGGACCCGGCTTTTCGAATTCGCGCGGAACGTTTCCTTGCCCGTCCCCGTAGACGGGCCAGCCGTCTTCCCACCGGACCGGCACCAGCACCGGCACGCGGCCCGCGGGGCCGCGATCCTGGTCCATCATCGCGTACCATTTCCCGTCGGGCGTATCGACCAGACCGCCTCCGGCCACGCCGCTTTGCTTGTACCCCATCGTATCGCTCAGCGCGAGCTTCCCTTCGTACGGGCCGGCGATCCGGTCGGAACGGTATACGTACTGCGCGCGGATCTGCCCCTGCTCCTCCCGGCTGACGGTGAGGTAGTACATGCCGTTGATTTTGTAGAAGCGCGCGCCTTCCATCCCCGGCGACTCCAGAATGACCTTGTTCAGGCCCCTGGGCTCGATTCCCTCGTAGTCCGGCTTCAGCTCCCGGATCGTGATTTTCCCGTCGCCGTAGATGACGTACGCTTTGCCGTCATCGTCGAAGAACAGCGCCGGATCGTGCATGTACCTGCCGATCTCCGTCCGCTCCCAGGTTCCGGCCGGATCGTCCGCGCTGAAGAGCCAGGTCTTGTCCGAATCGGGCGAAGCCGTCAGCACATGGAATTTGCCGTTGTGATAGTTCAGACTGTTCGCCCGGGCGCCCTGCCCGTAGACGTTCAGGCCGCCCTGGAGCATGTAGGCGTCGTTTTCAACCAGAACCTCGTACGGGTAGCCGGCCGGCTCCCAATTCACCAGATCGGTCGAGCGCAAGATGGGCGATCCGGGAAGCATGTGCATGCTGGTGGACACCATGTAATACGTGTCGCCGACGCGGATCACGTCCGGGTCGGGAAAATCGGCGTAGAGGATTGGATTGGCTGCGGTTTCGGCCCCGCGTCCCTCCGCCGGCGTTCCGGCATCCCGAATCAGGCGCGACAACAGGACCGCCGACACCAGGACAGCCGCGGCGGCCCCGGCCAACAGAAGCTTCCGTCGCATTCGCCGTCCCCCCATGGCCGCTGCCAGACACCCCCTGTTTTGCCGTTTTGCGCGTTTCTTTTATTATCAAGGCAATTCGCGAACCGGACAATCTCCATTTCTTGATTTTTTGTCCGATTTTCGCGTTTTGTGGATGACATGCAAAGAGCCGGAACTCGCAAAGCGGCGAATTCCGGCTCAAATATAAGAAATCATGTAAGGCTCATAGCCGATGTCCCGGATTCTCCCGGACGAAATGGCGGAGTCCCGGTTGGCCGTCTTGAGGAAATACCGCCTGCTTCCCCGCTCCCGTTCATTTTCCATTTCGATTTGGGCGGCGATGTCATTGCTTTCCACGTACAGTATCCGTTCGGCATCGCACAGGCCCGCAAGCAGCTTCGGGACCGTAACGGAAAGCACACGTCCGGGATCTTTTTTTGCCACGGGATGCGATCAGGATCCGGTCAGCGTCTGCGACAGTTCAAAAGCGTGGCCGTCCGGGTCCTCGAACGCCGCCAGCTTCACGATTTGCCACGGGATGCGATCAGGATCCGGTCAGCGTCTGCGACAGTTCAAAAGCGTGGCCGTCCGGGTCCTCGAACGCCGCCAGCTTCACGAAACCGGGGAACGTCTGGATCTCTCCCGTGAACGTCACGCCCCGGGCCGACAGCGTCCGGACCGCCTGCTCCACGTCCTCGACCTCGAACACGGTGGACGTCTTGACCGGAACGACTTCCTCGGCCTCCATGAATCCGATCGTGCAATTCTTCGTGTTCGTCGTGACGATGGCCATCCGGCTGTCGTCGTCCCGGTAATCGACGGCGAACCCGAGCCCTTCCGTGTAGAACTTCAGCGTCCGCTCCAGGTCCTTCACGTTGTACCAGATGGTGATGCCGGGCTTGTACATGCGCGATTTCTCCTTTGCAGCGGGATTGCGGAAGCTTCCGCCTTCCATTTTCGCACAAAAAGCGGACGCCGGTTTCTTGCAAATTGCGGTTTTTCGTCCCGGTGTCCGATCTCCCCGGCGTCGCGGTGCGGGCGCCAATCCGCCTTCCCCGACATGCCGTCCGGCCTTGCCCTGCGTCAGGCGGCTGTCACCCTCCTCCGAACGACTTGCCCCTCGTCAGGCGGCTCCCCCTCGTTCGGGCGACCTCCTCCCGTCAGGCGGTCCCCCCTCGTTCGGGCGACCTCCTCCCGTCAGGCGGCTCTCCCCCTCGTCCGGACCTCCTCCCGTCAGGCGGCTCCCCCCCTCGTCCGGACCTCCTACCGTCAGGCGGCTTCTCCCCCTCGTCCGGACCTCCTCCCGTCAGGCGGCTCTCCCCCTCGTCCGGACCTCCTACCGTCAGGCGGCTCTCCCCCTCGTTCGGGCGACCTCCTCCCGTCAGGCGGCTCTCCCCCTCGTCCGGACCTCCTCCCGTCAGGCGGCTCCCCCCCTCGTCCGGACCTCGTCCCGTCAGGCGCCCGAAATAAACGCAAAAATTTCTTCTATTTTGTCGAAAATCACGATTTGGCGCAAAATAAGAGAAATAATTTCGCTTATTCTACGGAAATCAGGCTTTTTCATGCGATTTATAAAAAATAAGCGAAGTTTTTGCGTCTATTTCGCCGCTTTGGCCCCAAAGGCGAAAAATAGAAGCAAAAACTTCGCTAATTCGCCGGCGCAACCGACGATCACCGGCTCCGCACGGCGCAATCGGCCCGGGTTGGCGGTTGACGGCGGCACGGCCCGCACAGCGCGGCCATCCGTGGCGTCGATGGCCCGCGCCCGGCCTGACGACGGCCGCAGTCTGCGGTTGACGGCGGCACGGCCCGCGCAGCGCGACCATCCGTGGCGCCGATGGCCCGCCCGGCCTGACGACGGCCGCAGCTTGCAATTGACGGCGGCACGGCCCGCGCAGCGCGACCATCCGTGGCGCCGATGGCCCGCGCCCGGCCTGACGACGGCCGCAGCCTGCGACGGAGCGGCGAACGCACCGACTGAGCCGGCGGCAAAGCGGCCGATTCGCCGAATCGCCTCACGGCAGCATCGACGCCTTGTCGCACGGCCGCATCGCCGCCTGGCCGCACCGTCGCCTTGTCGCATCGACGCCTTGCCGCACATCCCGCGTCTCCGCATTGCCGCACGGCCACCGCAGATCGGCCGCCGGCGCGGATGCGGCGTCCGCCGATGCCGGCCATCCCGGCGGCGGGACCGATCGGCGGCGCGCCCTTCCGTTACTGCGCGCTTATCCAGTCGACCAAGGCCCGGATCTCCTCGTCGGACAGGCTGCCCCCGAACGCCGGCATCCGGCCCCGGCCTTCCTTCACGACCGCGAACTGTTCATCCGCGCTCAGGCGCTGTTCGACGTTCCGCAGCTCGGGACCGAGCCCCCCGCCGAGATTTGCTCCGTGGCAGGACACGCAATTGGCCTTGTAGATCGCCTCCGCCTGCGCCGCCGCACCGTCCGCGGGCGTCGCGCCGCCCGAATCCCCCTTGTTCGCGCCGTCGTTTTTGCCGCCGCCGCACGCCGACAGACCAAGCCCGAGCGCGGCCATCAGCGCGACGGCCATCCAGACCGTTCGTTTCACCGTTCGTTCCATCCTCTCTCGGTTGATCGGCAGCCGGCTCGACGCCGCGCCGCCCGCACCTTATTATGGCGCGAATTGCCAGCCGTTTATGACGGGAGCGCGGCGCTCGGTCCCGGGATGGATTTCTTTTGCCCCCGTCTGGGTGTATAATGGCAGTCAGAACTTGCAAACCCGACATACCCACGACAACAGGAGAACAAGCCATGCCCACACCACAACCCAAACCATCCGCAGCCGCCCGACCTACCCTTACGGAGGGGCCGATCGGCAAGACATTGTTCGTCTTCTCGCTGCCGATCCTGCTCGGCAACGTGCTGCAGACGCTCAACGGATCGATCAACTCCATCTGGGTCGGCCGGCTGCTCGGCGAGACCGCCCTTGCGGCGACGTCCAACGCGAACTTCCTGATGTTCTTCCTGATCAGCGCCATCTTCGGCATCTCGATGGCGTCGGTCATCCTGCTCGGGCAGAACCTGGGGGCCGGTCGGATTCAAGAGGCGAAAAAAGTCGTCGGCACCAGCGCCAGCTTCTTCTTCATCCTGTCCGTCATCACCGGCGCGCTCGGCATCGTGTTCTCGCCGCTCATCCTCGAGCTGCTCAACACGCCGGAAGAAGCCATGGACATGGCGATCGTCTACACGCGCATCATGTTCGCGGGCACGCCGTTCATGTTCGGCTTCAACCTGATCATGGCCGTCATGCGCGGCGCCGGCGACTCGAAGACGCCGTTCTACTTCCTGCTGCTGTCGACCGTGATCGACATCGGGATCAACCCGTTGCTGATCCTCGGTTACGGCCCGTTCCCCGAGATGGGCATCGCCGGTTCCGCGACGGCCGCGCTGGTCGCCCAATGCGTCAGTCTGGTCCTGCTCATGATCTGGCTGTACGCGAAGCAGTACTTCCTGCGGATCACGTGGAAGGAACTGCACCTCTTGCGCATGGAGTGGCGGATCATCAAGCTGACCATTCAAAAAGGGATCCCGATGGGCCTCAACATGGTCGTCGTCTCGCTCGCGAACCTGCTGCTCATCCACATCGTCAACGGTTTCGGCACCGAGGCGACCGCCGCGTTCGGCATCGCGAACCAGATCTCGAGCTACGTCCAGATGCCCGCCCTCGCGATCGGCGGCGCCGTCACTTCGATGGCGGCGCAGAACATCGGCGCGGGCCGCTGGGATCGCGTCAACCGCATCGCCGGCGTCGGCATCGGGTTCAACGTGCTGCTGACCGGCGCGCTCGTGCTCGTGTTGCTCGCGTTCAACCGCGAGACGGTCAGCCTGTTCGTCACAGAAGGCGGCGCGATCGAGATCGGCATGCATATCAACAACGTGACGCTTTGGTCGTTCATCATTTTCGGCATCTTCAACGTGCAGGCGGGCGTCGTCCGCTCGGCGGGCGCCGTCATGGCGCCGCTCGTCTTCGCATTCATCTCGCTGATGGTCATCCGCACGCCGCTCGCGGCCTGGCTCGGACACGCCTTCGGCCTGGACGCGGTCTGGTGGTGCTTCCCCGCCAGCTTCACGATGGCCGCGCTGCTCAACACGTTCTATTACAAATACGGAGGATGGCGGAAGGCACGGCTGCTGGAAAAGGCGGGTAGCGCCTGACCGCTCGGGTTTCCGCGGCAATGCGAAGCCCCCGTTCCGGACCAGCGGAACGGGGGCTTGAGTTGTCGCCGGGAGCGATGGTCTTCCAGGTGCGGCTTCGCTCATCCGAATTCGCCGGGCGGGCTGTCGCGTCATCCGTCATGTTCGCGCCAGCGCTTTTTTCATGAACAGATACAGATCCTTGTCCACGCCGAACGTGAGTCCGTCGTCGGGATTTTCACGGTAATGCCGCTCCGCGGATCGGACAAGTCCCGGGTCCGCAAGGGCGAGCTCCTCCATTTCCCGCTTCCAGCGCCGCGCGAGCGCTTGAACATCGGGATCGTCCGGCGCTTTGCCCGCTTCGAGCAAGCTCCGGAACCCGTCCAGCATCCGCCGGATCCCGGCCTGCCGGTCTCCGTCATGCCCCGCGGCGATATACCGTTCCCGCAATTTCCGGATCTGCCCCTCCGTAAAATACGGACTTCGCGCCAGGTTCATCATGCGCATGACCGTCAGGAACTGCTCACCGTCCGCCGCCTTTCCCCCGCGAAAATGGTCGTACAGCCCGCGCAGCCGATCCCTTAGCTCGAGCATCGTCCGAATCTGCCCGTCCAGACGGGAGAGTTGAAGGCGCAGCAATTCCGCCGGATCGAATCCGGGATCGTGCAGGATTGCTTTGATTTCCTTCAGCCGGAACCCCAACTGCTTGAGCGAGACAATCTGCTGGAGTTTCATCAGATCGTCCACGGAATACAACCGGTGTCCGCCCTCGGTGTATTGCGAAGGTGAGAGCAGGCCGATCCGGTCATAGTAATGAAGCGCGCGGACGGTGAGCCCTGTCTTTTTCGCCAGCCGGCCGATCGTCCAGCTCCGTTCGGACACCAACATCACCTCCCCGAGGCAAAATGGCTGTTGAACCTGACGCAGCGTCAGGATTTATAATCGGCTCCAACCGACCATATCCCAGGAGGCAGACTCATGTCAACGGCGAACCTTTTGATCAGGACACTGGCCTGCAGCGGGCAAGCCCGGATCCTGTTTGTGCAAAACGCGGACCTGCTGAACACCGTCTGCAATCGGCCCGCCATCCGGAGCAGACTGCTGCGGTATGCGCTCGGACTGACCGTATCGGCCGCAAGCCTGCTCGCGGGAACGCTGAAAGACCGCCAGCGCCTCAGCCTGAAAGTGAAGGGGAGCCGGCCGGGTTGCGCATGGTTTGCCGACGTCGACGCGGCGGGCAACGTGCGCGGCTATCCCGGCGAGGCGCTGCTGGATATGTCACCGGAAGATCTGGACAGGCTGTCCCTCCCGCAGCTCATCGGAGACAGGGGGTTCATCCAGCTGGTCAAGGATGTCGGGATGTACCGGAGCGTGACGGGCATCACGGACATGCCGCACCGGAACATCGTGGACGACCTGGCGCATTATTTCCGCCAGAGCGAACAGACGCCGACGCACTTCGCGATTCACATCGATTTCGATGAAAACAGTCGTGTCCGGACGGCCGTCGGCGTCATGGCGCAGCTCCTTCCCGGCGCAACGGAAGGGCTCATGGACCGCATCCGGGAGGCGACGCGGCGGCTGCCGGACCTCTCACCGGCAGATGTGGACGGCGACGCGTTCCGCCAGGTGCCGCACCGGTTGTTCCACGACATCGAATGGCTGGACGAACGCCGGGTGCAGGCCTACTGCGGCTGCTCCAAGGAGATGCTGCGGCCCATGCTGCACGCGCTGGGACCCGGCGAGCTGACGGCTGCCTGCGAACGGAACCACCCCGTCGAAATCGTCTGCCGCATCTGCGGGCAAGCCCATGTTTTCACGCCGGATGAGATCAGGGAACTGCTGACGCGCGATACGCCGGCTCCGGGTTCCGCGCCGCCTGCGCCGTAACCCGCCGCATCCCGAGCGCTTCTAAGCCCGATGGACTGGAGGGCGGCATGCCGGTCGACCGCCGGGCGCCGCGATCACGGCAGATGGAGGCGGGCCGCGATATCCGCCGGGACATCCGTCTTCGCCGCGAACCGGATGCGATAACCGTCCCGCAGGATGGTCAGCCCGTCCCCGTCCGCGGAGAGGACGGTTTCCCCTTCCGCCCATGCGCGGATGCGGGCCGGCGCGTCGCGGCCGCTCAGGCCGAACGTGACGGTCATGTTCGGTGGCAGCGCGAGCATCCCGATCGGGATCCAGCGCCGCCGCTTCGACACGACGACGGCATGCGCCGTCCCGCCGATGGCGAAGGTGAAATCGTCATGCATCTTCGCCAGCTTCATGCCGAATCGGCCGGACAGCCATCCGCGGAAGGCGGACACATCCTCCACGGGGAACCCGACTTCACGCAGGTACAGGATCTTGACCGGTCCGTTTTGCGGCAATGCATCCTCCCGCACGTACCGGTGGGCGATCACCTCCAGCAGATGGCCGTCGCCGTCGCGGAAATACGCGTTGGCCAGGGTGCCGTCATCGATCGTTTCCCGTCCGTCGGGCCAACGCAGCAGCGGGATTCCCGCCTCCCGTTTCAGATAGGCGACCACGTCGGAGAACGAAGACCAGGGCACTTCGAACGCGAAATGGGCCGGCGCCACCGGTTCGTACGTCTCCGCGAACGTGAGCGTGGTGAACGGCGTCACCCGAAAGCGGATTTCGCTTGCCGTTTCGGACGCAATCGGCAGCCCCAGGAGCCCGTTGTAAAATTGCCGCACGCCGTCCAGCGAGACGGTATGCAGCGTGAGATCGGCAACATGCGTGATCATCCGGCCAGCCTCCTTTCGGACATGGAGCGTTATGTCATCCGGCCTGCCCGCGGACGCGGCGGAGCAGTTCCAAGAAGCCATGGAGCGCGTTGTGGATGCGGTCCAGGACGGCGTGTTCCGGCAGGTACCCCTCCGGGTCCGTCTCAAACAGCTTGCGCTGCTCCCCGCCGATGGAAATCCACTCCGGGCAGTTCACGCCGTGCAAATTGCGCACCATGGCCTGCAGCTGCAGCAGCGAGCTGATGCCGACGGGACCGCCCGATGACGTCGCGGACAGCACCGGCTTGCCGGCGAAATGCTCCTTGCCGAGATGGTCCAGCGCATTTTTCAGCACGCCCGAGATGCTTCCGTGATATTCCGGCGAGGCGAGCACGAATCCGTCGGCGTCGCCGGCCATCCGCTTCAGCCTGAGCAGCCCGGCGTGATCGTCCTGCGCTTCGTCGGGACTGTAGAACGGCACCGGATCCCGATGAAGATCGTACAAGTCGGCCTGCACACCCTGCCGGCGAAGCTCGGCGACGATATACTTCGCCAGCCGGGTGCTGGTCGAGCCGCTTCGGTTGGAGCCGGCGATGGCAACGACTTTCATCTCTCAACACTCCTTTCTCTCTCTGGCTCCATCCTAGCAGAATCGGACCGCCCCGGCGTCGGCGGACAGGATGATTCTGACAAAACGAAGCGTCCGGCGAACGGCCGAACGCTTCTACGACTCAAGTCTGAGTATCAAATCCGTGTTTCACCGCCAGAATGGCGGCCTGGGTGCGGTCCGTGAGGCCGAGTTTCCCGAGCACGTGGCTGACATGCGTTTTCACGGTTTTCTCCGTGATGTGCAGCGCTTCGGCGATTTCCCTGTTCGTAAGACCGGAAGCGATCAGGCGCAGCACTTCCCTTTCCCGCGCGGTCAGACCGTCGAACGGCGTTGCGGCCCGCTCCGGCGCGGAGCCCGCGGGATCCGCGATGCTCTCCATCAGCAGCCCGGCCACTTCGGGATGTACCTCGACCTTGCCCGCATGCACGCGGCGGATCGCCTTCGCGAGCTCATCCGGCTCGATATCCTTGAGCAGATAGCCTCTGGCCCCGGCCTTGACGGCGGGCAGCACGTGATCGTGATCGGCGAACGACGTCAGCACGATCACCTTGACGGCGGGATGGGATTCCCGGATCCGCCTCGTCGCTTCGATGCCGTTCAGCTCCGGCATGTGGAGGTCCATCAGCACGATGTCCGGCTCCAGTTCGGCCACGCGCTCCAGCACTTCGGTACCGGTGGTCGCTTCGCCGACCAGTTCGAAATCCGGCTGCGTCTTCAGATACAGCTCCAGTCCTCTCCGGACGATCGCATGGTCATCCGCCAGCAGGAGGCGAATGTTCGTCATCCTTGTCCTTCCCTTCCTTCCGGGGGCAGCGGGATCGCCGCCTCGACGAGCGTGCCCTTGCGGCCGTCGCTCGTGACAAGCAGCTCGCCGCCCAGCTCCATCGCGCGTTCGCGCATCGTGAACAACCCGAGCGACGCTCCCGGGCGTCCAGCAATCCCCGCAGGCAAGCCGACGCCGGAATCGGCAATTCGCAATACGGCCGCCCGGTCGCCGAGTTCCAGCTCGACGCTCGCTTCGTCCGTCCGCGCATGTTTGGACACGTTGTTCAGCGCCTCCTGCCCGATTCTCCAGAGCGCCTCCTCCACCTGCCGGGGCAGTTCGCGCACGCCGGAGATCCGGGTGGAGACCTTCAGCCCGAGTTTGCGCCCGTACTCGCTCAGCGCCGTCACGAGTCCGGCTTCCAGCCCCGCCGGCCGTAGCTGCATGATGAGCGCGCGCATTTCCTTCAGCGCGTCGCGCGCGAGCGACTGCATCTCGCGAATCGCCGCCAGGGCGGCATCCGCGTCGCCGCCGCGCAATTGCTGCTCCGCTCCCTTGGCCGTCATCGACAGCGAGAACAGCATCTGGCACACGGAGTCATGCAGGTCGCGCGCGAGCCGGTTCCGCTCGTCCAGCCGCGCCAGTTCGCGGCGCTGCTCCTCGAGCTGCGCGCCCTCGAAGGCGGCGTCGATATGCTCGGCAATCGCCTCGAGCACCTCCCCGTCGGCCTGCCCCAGAGCTCCGGTCTGATCGCTGCCGATAATCAGCGCTCCGGCAGGCCGCGCGGCCGTCTGGAGCGGAACCGCGAGCACGGCCTGCAGCGGAGGCAGCAGGCCGCGCAAACGCGGGTGACCGGTGAGGCCGGCGACTTCGTCGCCCGCCGCCGCGGCGCGGCGCCCCTCCGCGATGCAGCCTGCCAGCCAGGGCAGCGAACCGGGTTCGATCCGGGTGCCGGGGAACACCGTCTGTCCGCCGGCATGGAAGGCGCTCAGGATGAAGCCACCGCCGGATTTCCGGACAATCGCGGCGAACGGCCAGGGGAAATGTTTACCCATGAGCGCCAGCGCGCAGGCCGGAATCGGCGCTCCGGAACCCGTCGCGCCCAGATCGCGGCTGAATTCGCCCAGCTTCGCGAACAGTTCCGCCCGCCGCTGCTCCGCGGCGTACAACCGCGCGCGCTCGATTGCGCTGCCGATCTGGAACGCGACGGACTGCAGCAGCGCCAGCTCGTCGTCATGAAAATGCTTCTTGCCGGGCGCGGCCACATTGAGCAAGCCGAGCCGCTTCTCCCCGGCCGTCAGCGGCACGGTGGCGTGATGGGTGATGCCGCCCGTGTCTCCCCGCCGCTGCATCACCGCGTCCTCGAGCCGTTTGCAGTTCAAAATGTTGACCGCCTTGTCCAGCCGGTTTTCCCGGTAGCGGTCCAGGCACCAGCAGGTTCCGCACCGCATATGGCGCCTGTCTTCCATTTCGAGCGCCGGCGGCAAGCCGGCATCGGCCGCCAATTCACAGGGTCCGGTGCCGTCCGTGAGAAAGATCCAGCCGGCTTTCAGGCCGGTCAGCTCCAGCAGCTTCTCCAGCACCGTCTTCAGCGTCGGCAGGAGTTCGTTGGAACGATTCAGCGTTTCCGCGATCGTTTTCAGGGTGACCAGCTCTTCGATCCGGTGCTCCATCTTCCCGTATCCCCTCAGACCTTCGCCCGCTGCAGCCGCAGCGCGTTCAGCACGACCGATACCGAGCTGAGCGCCATCGCGGCGCCGGCCACCCAGGGCTCGAGCAGCCCGGCGGCGGCGACCGGGATGCCGAGCGAGTTGTAGGCGAGCGCCCAGAACAGATTCTGCCGGATGTTCCGCATCGTCAGCCGGCTCATCCGGATCGCGTCGGCGATGCCGTGCAGGTCGCCGCGCATCAGCGTCACGTCCGCCGCCTCCATCGCGACGTCCGTGCCCGTGCCGATTGCCATCCCGACGTCGGCGGTCGCGAGCGCGGGAGCGTCGTTGATCCCGTCGCCGACCATCGCCACCTTCCGGCCCTGTGCCTTGAGCTTCCGGATTTCCTCGGCCTTCCCTTCCGGCAGCACCTCCGCCAGCACGCGTTCAATGCCGGCCTGCCGCGCGATCGCCCGGGCGGTCCGCTCGTTGTCGCCCGTGATCATGACGACCTCGAGCCCCATCTCCCGGAGGCGCGCCACCGCTTCCCGCGACGTCTCCTTGATCGTGTCGGCCGCGGCCACGATGCCGGCGTATTTGCCGTCCACGGCGACCAGCATCGCGGTCTTGCCCTCCTCCTCGAGCCGTCGGAGATCCGCCTCCGCCCGCTCCGTCGCCACGCCGTGGCGCGCCAGCAGCCTGCGGCTTCCCGCAAGCACTTCCTTCCCTTCGACGACGGCGCGGATGCCGTGCCCGGGGATCGCCTCGAACGCCTCGGCTTCGGGCAGCGCAATGCCTCTGGCCGCGATACCCGACACGACCGCCTCGGCGAGCGGATGCTCGGAAGGCTTCTCGGCCGCACCGACGAGGCGCAGAAATGCGCCTTCGTCCGGCATGACGGTCACCACGTCCGTCAGCTCGGGCCGTCCCTTCGTCACCGTGCCGGTCTTGTCCAGCACGACCGTGTCGATCCGGTGCGTCAGCTCCAGGTGCTCGCCGCCCCTGAACAGGATGCCGAGTTCCGCCGCACGGCCCGAGCCCGCCATGATCGAGGTCGGCGTCGCAAGGCCGAGCGCGCACGGACAGGCGATCACGAGCACCGCGATCGCGTTCCGCAGCGCAGCGCCGAAGTCGCCGGGCGCCGCCCATGCGAACCAGACGAGGAATGTGAGCAACGCAATGCCGACGACGACCGGCACGAACACCCCCGAGATCGCGTCAGCCACCCGCTGGACCGGGGCCTTCGAGCCCTGCGCCTCCTCCACGATCCGGATGATCTGCGCCAGCGCCGTATCCCGGCCTACCTTCGCCGCCCGCACCTTCAGCATTCCGTTCCCGTTGACCGTCGCGCCGATCACGGTATCGCCGGGTCCCTTTTCCACGGGGATGCTCTCCCCGGTCAGCATCGACTCGTCGACCGACGATCGGCCTTCCTCCACGATGCCGTCGACCGGAATCTTCTCGCCCGGCCTCACGAGCACCAGATCGCCGACCGCCACCTCCTCCGCCGGAATCCGGATTTCCTCGCCGCCTCGGATCACGAGCGCCGTCTTCGCCCGGAGTCCCATCAGCTTTCGGATCGCGTCGGATGTCCGACCCTTAGCGATCGCCTCGAGCAGCTTCCCGAGGACGATCAACGTGATCAGGATCGCGCCCGTCTCGTAGTACAGATCCGGCATAGGATGCGCGGCCTCATCCGCGAGCGCCCACTCCAGCGTCAGGAACAGGCTGTACAGATACGCGGCCGAGGTGCCGAGCGCGACCAGCACGTCCATGTTGGCGCTCCGGTTGCGCAGCGCCTTCCACGCGCCGACATAGAACGGCCCGCCGATCGCCAGTTGCACGGGCGTGGCGAGCGCGAGCTGGAACCACGGATTCATGAACAGCTCCGGTACCGGGATGAACGACGTGAACGCGAAATGCCCGGCCATCGCCCACAAGAGCGGCAGCGACAGCGCGGCCGACACCGCGAAGCGCGCCGTCTGCCGCCGGATCTCCCGGCGCCGCAGATCCTTCGCGTCCTCCCGCCGCTCCTTCGGAATCGCGCCGTATCCGAGCTGCTCCACCTTGCGGATGATGTCCTCGACGGTCACGGCCGAAGGCGCGAACTCGACACGCGCCGTCTCCATCGCAAGGTTCACGCTGGCGCTCGCGACACCCGGCAGCCGGCTGAGCCCCTTTTCGATCCGGTTCGCGCAGGCCGCGCAGGTCATGCCGGTAATCTGAAACTGCGCCTGCTTCGTCTCCCGGGATGCTTCCGTTTCCATGGGCATGGGATCAACACTCCCGCAATATACCCCTGCAAGGGATGATTGTAATGCGTCAAGACGACAGGGCCGCCCGGCTCCTCCGAACCGGACGGCTCTGCCCGCCCGACGCTGCGTCACACGACGTCATACCCCTGGTCTTCGATGGCCTGCTTGAGTTGCTCCAGCGTCACGGCGCTCTCGTCGTACTCGATCGTCACCGTGCCGCCCGCCAGGTCCACCGAGCCCGAAGCGCCGGCCTCCCGGACCGCCTTCTCCACCGCCTGGACGCAATGCCCGCACGACATGCCCTTCACATGGAGCGTAACCTTCGCCATGCCGATCATCTCCTTCGAATTCCCGATTATCTGAGCAGCTTGTTCACGGTGGTGAGCAGTTCGTCGATAACCTCGAGATCGCCTTCCTGAATCCGTTCGACCACGCAGCTCTTCATGTGCCCGGCGAGCAGCAGCTTGCCCACGCCGTTGAGCGCCGCCTGCACCGCCGAGATCTGGTTGAGGACCGAATCGCAGTACGTGTCCCGCTCGATCATCCCCTTGATGCCGCGAATCTGCCCCTCGATCCGGTTCAGCCGGGCGATCAGATCCGACTTGAGCTTCTCCGGATGGCGACTTTTCCGGTGATCGCCGTGTTCCACTCCCCTCACCCCCGTCGCCTCTATAGTATACCCCCCTACAGTATGTGTCAAGGCCGCCCGCCGGCAAAAAACATCCCCGCTCCATGGTTACTTTGCATCCGTCGCCCGGTTTTATGCGGCTCAGGCGAAAATTCCCTCCCGGGCCCGTCCGCCTGTTGACACCCGGAACGGACGAAACGTAAAATGATGTTTGTACATGCAAATCATCAGGCGCGCAGCCCGTGCTCCGGAGATGAACGACGATGCTGAACAAATACTTCACGGATTGCCTGTACTTTACCGCCAACCGGCTCGCCCGGGTCATCACCCGGATGGCCGAGGAGGAGTTCAGCCGGACCGGATTGTCGCCGGCGTACGCATTCCTGCTGATGGCGCTGTACGAACGGGACGGCATGAACCAGAAGGAGCTCGGCGAAGCGCTCCACCTGATGCCCTCGACCGTCACCCGCTTCGTCGAGAAGCTGGAATCGAAACGCCTCGTCGCCACCCGGCAGGACGGACGGATGTCGCGGGTCTATCTGACGGACAAGGGCCGGGCGATGAAGGGGCAGATCGAGGAATGCTGGAGCAGCCTGCATGATCGGTACGCGAAGGCGCTCGGCCGGGAGGAAGGCGACCGCCTGACCCGCCGCCTGTATGAGGCGAGCGCGGAGTTGGAGCGGGCCTGATGGAGTCTTCCTCTCCCGCGCGTAAATTTGTATGTACAAACAACTATAAGAACCGCGAAAGGAGTTCGATCCGGTGGAAGCAACGCAAGATCCGCGGAGATGGGCGGCGCTTGCCGTATTGCTCGTCGCGACCCTGCTGTCGATTCTGAGCGTGTTCATATCGAACGTGGCCCTCCCCGTGATGCGGGCGGATCTGGCCGCCTCGGCCGGCCAGGCGCAAATGATCCTCGCCGGGTACAATCTGGCGTTCGGCCTGTTCCTGGTGATCGGCGGAAGGCTGGGCGACCTGTACGGCATCAGGCGCGTCTTCCTCATCGGTCTCGCGCTGTTCACGGCGGCGTCGGGAGCGTCGGGCTTTGCGCCCGATCCGGCCTCGCTGATCGGAGCCCGGTCGGTCCAGGGGTTGGGAGCCGCCCTCATGATCCCGCAGGTGATGTCCTTCATTCAGGCGCATTTCGCCGGGAAGGAGCGGGGAACGGCGCTCGGCGCCTACGCGGCCGTCGGAGGGTTCGGCTCCGTCGTCGCCCAGCTGCTCGGCGGCTGGCTGATCGAAGCCGACTGGTTCGGGCTGGGGTGGCGCGCCATCTATCTGATCAACGTCCCGCTCGGCATGATCGCCGTCCTCGGCGCGATCCGGCTGGTGCGGGAGCGGATCGCGGCGCCGCAGGGCGACCGCCGGCCGGATCTCGCCGGCGCCGTCCTCCTGACCGTTGCCCTGTCGGCGCTTCTCTTTCCGCTCGCGCTCGGGCAAGATCGGGGTTGGCCGTGGTGGATCTGCCTTCCGCTCGCCGCCTCGCCGCTGGCCGGGTGCCTGTTCGTCCGCCATCAGCGGCGGCTGGAAGCCGACGGAAGGAGGCAGCCGCTCGTCAGCGTCTCGCTGTTCCGGAGAAGGAGCTTCGCGGCCGGCAATCTGCTCATTCTGCTGTTCTATGCCAATAACGCGGTCCTGTTCATCGCGATGCCGCTGTTCCTGCAGGCGGGCTCCGGGATGACGCCCTTCGAGTCCGGTCTCGTGTTTGCGCCGCTGGCGCTCGGGTTCGCCCTGACCTCGATGCGCGTCGGGAAACTGGCGGCGAGCCGCGGACAACGGACGCTGATCGCCGGCTGTCTGCTGCTCGGGGCGGCGTATCTTCTGTTCTTCGCTCTGAACGCCGCCTTCGCGCCGGGAATGAGCGGGTACGAATGGATTCCCGCCGCGCTGCTGGCCGGGGTGGCGATGGGCTTCGTCTCCGCGCCGCTGAACGTGCTGACGCTTGCCCATGTGCGGGAAGACGAGATCGGGACCGCTTCGGGGGTCGTCACCGCGGGGGTGGAAATCGCCTACGCCCTGGGCACGGTGGCGGGAGGCATGATCTTCTTCTCCATCGCGGACGCGGGCGCAGGTTACATGTCCGCCTTCCATGGCGCCATCGGCTTCAACCTGCTGCTGGTGCTCGGCATGCTGGCGCTGATCCGGAACGTCAGGGAGCCGGAACGGCAAGCCGTTCCAGCTTCTCCGGATTGAGCACGGCGTAGAGACGCCGCACGGTCCCGTCCCCGTTCCAGTCGAAGCAGATGACGGCGGCCGCCCGGCCGTCGCGGGCGGCCACGATGCCGCGCGCGTCGTTGATAAGCGCGATATGCAGGCTCGCCCCCGGGAACCGGCGATTCGCAATGGTCTCGAGCAGCGCTGCGACGCGCTCCCGCCCGTAAATCGGGTTGATGGCCGCCCGCGTCTTGCCGCCGCCGTCCGTCACGAACACGGCGTCCTCCGCGATCAGCTCGAGGATGTCGCCGATCCGGCCGCCCGCCAGGGCCGACACCCAGCGCCGCACCAGCTCCCGCTCGCCCGCCGGACGCCGGGGAGAAGGATGCGCGCCGCGTTCGCCGAGCTTTCTTTTCGCCCGGCTCAACGTCTTGCGGCACGCCGCCTCCGTCTTGTCCAGCATGCCGGCGATCTCCGCGTAGTCGTACCCGAACGCTTCCCGCAGCACCACGACCGCCCGCTCCAGGGGCGTGAGCCGCTCGAGCATGACCAGGTACGCATAAGACATGTCGTCGCGCCGCTCGACCTCCCCGCTGGTGCTGTCCGGCGTCTCCAGCCACGGTTCGGGCAGCCATTCGCCCACGTAGTCGACTCTGCGCCGCGCCGCCGCTTTCATCGCGTTGAGGCAGCGGTTCGTCAGGCCGCGGACGAGGTACGCCTTCGGGTTGTCGATGTCCGGCAGCCGGTCCCCCCGCAAGGCGGCGAACAGATCCTGCACGGCGTCTTCGGCGTCCGCCACCGATCCGAGCATGCGGTAGGCCATTCCGAGCAGATAGGGCCGCCAGGCCGCGTACAACTCCCCGATCCGCGCGCGGCCGCCGTCCCGCTCCCGTTCCGCTTGATCCGCCATCCGTCTCTCCTCCCGTCCGCCGCTTGCGGCACGTTTTCTCCATTTTATCCCGACGCCAAGCGAAAAAGGAGCCCCTCGGGCTCCCGCGTTCACGCCTGAATGAAACATCCCGGAAACATCCCCGTCGAGATCGAGATCCGGTTCCAGCAGTTGATCGCGTTGATCGCCATGACCAGGTCGACGTACTCCTTCTCGCTGAAATGCGCCCGCGCCTTCTCGTACACATGGCCGGGCACGCCGCCCTCCGAAACGCGGGTGACATGTTCGGTCAGTTCGAGCGCCGCGCGCTCCCGCTCGGTGTAGATCGGAACTTCGCGCCACGCGGTGAGCAGCAGCAGCCGGTCAAGACTCTCCCCGCCCTCCAGCAGATCCCGGGCGCGCATGTCGATGCAGAACGCGCATCCGTTTATCTGCGACGCGCGCATCTTGATCAGCTGGTACAGCCCCTGGTCGATGCCGGAGCTTCTGACGAACGACTCCAGCGCCAACATCGCTTCGAACGCGGCCGGATTGGCCTCCCTGTAATTGAACCTCGGTTGCATTGCCTCTCCTCCTTGAGTGGTCTCACAAGAAGAGACAACGGAGGCGTACGGTTTGTGACCTTTTTCAGATCGCCGCGTGTTTCAGATTCATCAGACCGGCGGCCTTGCGGAACAGCGAGCCGTTGTGGCCGACGGACATCGCGCAATGGCGCGTGGGCGCTTCCGCGAACCGCGCGGTCATGCAATCGTCCGGATGCCGCCGGAATCTGACCGGCGTCCGGGTGTTGCCGATGTTCATGACCGGGCCGTTCGTCGGTTCGCCTTCGCTGATGATGAGCTTGGGCCGGCCGCCGCCCGTCTGGCCGTCGCGGAGCGCGTCGGGTTCGGCAACGCCAGCCGTTTCATCCGGACGTTCAAACGCCGCACCGGCCAGACGCCGCTCGCGTTTCGCCGGATGTGGCGCGGCGCCGGGGAGCCGCCCGGGCCGCCGCGGCCATCCTGAAACGGGAGGAGCCCCGCCGTGCAGGCGGGCTCCTTGATTGATTCTCCGATTCACCCGCTTCCCGTTGGCGAGACGTCGAGGACGCCGCCCGGGCTCCATGCGTCCCGGCACAGTTCATGCTTGAGAAACCGGTACAGCCTGGCGGCCGCCCGCGTGAACGGAGCGCCCGTCTTCGGGTACAGCATGCCGCACGCCATGTCGATGGACAGCCCGTCGCCGAGCGGCCGGACGACCGTGCCCCGGGGCAGCGGCTCGAGCGAGATTTCGGGCGCCAGGGCGATGCCGAGGCCTGCGGCGACATAATGTTTCAACGCCGACATGCTCCCGATTTCCATCACATCCGTCGGCACGTTGCCCGCGTCCTTCAGCGTCATCTCGAGCTTTCGGCGATACGGACACGTCGTCGACGTCACGAGCAGCCGGTGCTCGCGGAAATCGCGGATGTCGATGGACGCCTTCCGGGCGAGCGGATGATGTTCCGGCAGCAGAACCGCGAACGGCTCCCTGAACAGCGCCTCATAGTAAAGCTCCTCCCCCGTGTCCGGCGAGGAACAGAGCGCGAGATCGACCTCCCCCCTCAGCACCCGGTCGGCGAGCGTTGGCGTGTCGGCGATATCCACGGAGATCCGGATGTTCGGATGCAGCTCCAGGAAAGTCTTGAGCAGGCGCGGCAGCCGGTGGCTGGCCGTCGGCTCCGTCACGCCGAGCCGGACATGCCCGGCCTCGCCCGTCTCCCAGTCCGCCATGATGGCCTGCAATTGCTCCATGTGCCGGATCAGGGGCAGGCTTTGCTCGCGGAACAGCCTTCCCGCTTCGGTCAGGCGGAACGGCTTGCCGCGCTCGATGAGCGCGACGCCCAGATCCGACTCCAGCTTGCGGATCTGCATCGTCACCGCGGACGGCGAATAGTTCAGCTCCTCCGCGGCGCGGATGAAGCTTTCGTACTTCGCGATGAGGTGAAAGGTTTTGATGGCTTTCAGGTCCATGGGGATCGCCCCGGATTCAATAATTTTGAATAATCCGTTTACTAAATTCAATTATACAAAAAGAGGCCGCCGCTTTACAATGAAATCGTACGACGGAACCCGAAAAGGAGCGATGGAAAATCATGCGGCGCCCGGCTTCAGGGGCTTGCGGGCGGCCGCCCTGGCGGCCGTCGCCCTGTACGGGATCGACAGCTACGCGTTCAACCCCGCCCAGCAGCACCGGCTCATCGGATTGTCCGGACCGTCCGCCGGGATCGCCCTCTCGCTCAACGCCTCCGCCATCTACCTGGGCAGCGCGGGCGGCGCGTTCCTGGGCGGGCTCGTGGTGAAACACGGCTCCGCCGCGCTGCTCGGGTATTTCGGAGCGGCGTGGGCGCTCGCGGCCCTGGCGCTGTTCGGGCTGGGCCGCCTGTCGGGCGCGGACGCGCGAGCGGGTCAGACGGCCGACGGGTGACGCGGCGGGGTGTCGAGGGGCCTCCGGCCGCCGCACCGACGGCTAAGCCGGTCCGCCTGGGGCCCGCCTTGCGGAAAAAAAGCCGGTCCGCCTTGCGCGGACCGGCTTTCCCGTAAAGCGCCGCCGACGTCGGTTCAGCCCTTGACCGAGCCGAGCATGACGCCCTTGACGAAATATTTCTGCAGGAACGGGTAGACCACCAGAATCGGCAGCATCGACAGCACGATTGTCGCCATCCGGATCATCTCCTGCGGCACGACCGCCTCGTCCGACGCCCCGGCCGCGCCGACGCCGTTCGAGTCGGAATCGATCACGAGCGACTTCACGAGCAGTTGGAGCGTCCATTTCTTCGAATCCGTCAGATAGACGAGCGCGTTGAAATACGTGTTCCAGTGCGCCACCGCGAAGAACAGCGTGAACGCGGCGATCGACGGCATCGACAGCGGAACGACGATGCGGAAGAAGACCCCGAGGTCGTTGGAGCCGTCGATCTTGGCCGCTTCCTCCAGTTCGGGCGGCAGCGTCTCCAGGAAGCTCTTGATGACGAGGATGCTCCAGGCGTTGGTCAGCGTCGACAGGATGAGCGCCCAGTGGCTGTTGATCAGGCCGAGGTTCTTCACCAGCAGGTAGTTGGGAATGATCCCGGCGTTGAACACCAGCGTGAAGATGACGAGGCCCATGACCGCGTTGCGCCCGGGCAGCGTCTTCTTCGTCAGCGCGTACGAGATCGTGAACGAGACGATGATGTTCAGCACCGTTCCGACGGCCGTGATGAACACGGTGTTCCGGAGCGCGTTCAGGAAGCTGTTGGTGGACAGCACGTATTTGTAGGCGGCAAGGGACCATTTTTCCGGAATCAGGTAGAAGCCGAACGGCTTGTACGCGTCCGGATCCGTGAACGAGACGCTCGCGACGTAGAGGAACGGAAACAGGCACAACCCCGAAAAGAGCACCAGCAGCGTGTAGTTGATCCAGTCGCCGATCGTCATTTTTTTGCGATAAACGAAACTCATGCGCGTCACCTCCCGCGGTGCTTGGCTTCGGCAGCCGCCCGCACGCCGGCGCATGCCGTCGGGCCGGCGGGCTGCCCCGCTTCAGTAAATGCCTTCATGTCCGAGCCTCTTCACCACGCGATTCGCGAGCGTGATCAGCACGAATCCGACGACGCCCTTGAACATGCCCACCGCCACGCCGGCGCTGACCTGCCCTTGCAGGATGCCGCGCACGTAGGCGTAGGTGTCGAACACTTCCGCCGTCGACATCACGAGCGGGTTCATGATCAGGAGGATCTGCTCGAAGCCGACGTCCACCATTTCGCCGAGGCGAAGAATCAGCAGGATGATGATCGTCGGCCGGATGGCCGGAAGCGTGACGTGCCAGATCTGCCGAAAGCGGCTTGCGCCGTCGATGACGGCGGCTTCATAGCGCTGGGGATCGACGCCCGCGATCGCCGCGAGGAAGATGATCGTGCCCCAGCCCGACTCCTTCCAGATGTTCTGGGCGGTGACGATCGCCCAGAAATAGTTCGGATTGGACATGAACGGTATCGTATCGTATCCGAGCGATTGCAGCACCTTGTTGATGATCCCGACGTCCGACGACAGGATGAAGAACGTCATGCTGGCCACGACGACCCAGGACAGGAAATGCGGCAGATACACGATCGACTGGTTGATCCGCTTGAACACCTCGTGCCGGACTTCGTTCAGCATGAGCGCCAGAATGATCGGCAGCGGAAAGCAGAAGATGAGTCCCAGAATGTTGATCGCCAGCGTGTTGCGCAGCATCAGCAGGAAGGTGCGGCTTTCGAACAGATCCCGAAAATGTTCGGTTCCGACCCACTCGCTCTTGAAAAATCCCGCGTACGGGTTGTAGTCCTTGAACGCCAGCAACAGTCCCCACATCGGGGCGATGCGGAAGATGAGAAAATAGAGCAATCCCGGAAGCAGCAAAAGATAGATGTATTTGTGCTGGATCATCCGGGTGAGCAGGCTTTTCCCCCGGCTCCGTCCCCGGTCCGTCCGGATGTTTGCCGCTGCTTGCGCCAACGGGGTCACCCCTTTCACTCCGTTATAATCGCGTCGAACAGTTCAAGCCGGGGAACGGTGATGACGCTGGCTTCTCCGTCCGTCTCCACCGGGCAGGCTTCTCCCGTCACCAGCGAGCGGGCCGACCGGACAGCCCCGCGCACCCGCACCGAGACGCCGCTCACGGGCACGGTCTCGGTCAGCGGGCCGCCGCGGGCGCCGACGCCGTTCAGCAGGTGGATCAGGTAGCCGCCCTCGCCCCTCGCGGCGATCTGGAGCTCCACTTCCCGCGGCGCATCGCATGCGGCGGTGAGCTCGCCGGCGGCCCGCTTCACCAGTCCGGCGACGAGCGACCGGCATTCCGGCACGCCCAGATCGCGGTACAGCTTGTCGGGCCCCCACGGAAGGTACGCGGCGGTTCCCCTGCCGCAGGCATGTATCGTGAGCCCCGGCATGTCCTCCGTCGTCTCCCAGTACGCGAATTCCGGGGTCGTGTTCCGCACGGACGGCACGCCGAACAGATCTTCGGCGAGCGGCCCTGCCGCGTCCGGACGCGGAGCGGTCGCGAGGAACGGCCCCGTGAACAGGAGCAGGTCCGTCTCCGGGTATTCCTCCAGCCACCTCTTGTCGCGCATCACCAGGTACGAGTACGGATCGTCGAGCTTTCCGGTCACGGTCCGGCCGATGCAGCGCAGAGCCGGCTCCGGGCGTTCCCGGCCCGTCTCGTCATACCGTCCGGTCTCGAAGGTGCAGATGAGATGCCCGCCTTCCTCCACGTACCGATCGAACAGCGCCGCCTCCTCATCGGTCATCGCGGCGATATTCGGCAGCAGCACGCATTTGAACGTTTTCAGCTTCTCCAGGGTGACGCTGCCCTCGTGCAGCACGGTGAACGGGATATGGCTGTGGGCGAGCATCTCGTACATGCCCCGGTAATGATCCTGCCACCGCTCCGCCGGCCGTTCCCGGCCGTAGACGTCGGCGGTGCGCTGCGAATACACGATCGCGACGTCCGCCAGCGGCTTCATCGCCGCGTACTCGTCTTCATGATCCCGCAGGAAGGTGTAGACGCGCCGGATCATGGGCAGCGACTGCCGGTCGTCCTGATCGAACATGCCGCTGAACGCCACGGCCGGCGAACCGCCGTTAGCGGCGATCTGCATGAGATCGTATCCGATCTGCGGAGCGGGCTGCGCCGCGCGGCGGCTGTAGATTGTCTTGGAGTAGCTCAGAATGATGCACGTCTGCGCGATGTGGCCGCCGATCTTCGTCTCCTCGCCCGCCCAGTACACCCATCTCGGATAAGGCCGGTCGAGGAAATTGAACGCCTCGCTGGTGATGCACGCGTTCGCGCTCGCGAATTGCGGGGTGTACCAGCCGCTCTCGCGGATGAACGCGCTGGAATCCAGCGTGACATGGGTGTCGATCGTCAGCACGGTGCCGGGGGACACCCGGTCGATGAACTCGGCGAGCCGCCGGTTGTAATCCGCGTGGCGGTCGTACCGGTACCGGACGAAGGCGCGCCAGGCCGGGTCGTCCCAGTCTTCCCGAAGCGGCAGCTCATAGCCGGTCGCTTCCTTGAACAGGCGCTTGCAGCGCTCGCAATAACACCGCAAATAGCCGAAGGCGTTGTAGAAGATGCCGTCGATGTCCGGATATCGCCCAAGCAGTTCCTCGACCACGCGGAAGTTGTAGTCCTCCCAGAACGGGCCGGTGGGACACGTCGTCAGCATTTCCCAGTGGGTGGCCACGCGGCCTTCCGCGTCCCGGCGGAACCAGTCGGGATGGCGCTCCAACAGCTGCGGATAACTTTTGCTCACATCCATCCGCACGAGCACGCGCATGCCCCGCTCATGGGCCGCCTCCAACGCTTCCGCGACGAAATCCGTCTCCAGATATTCGTTGACCGCCTGATGCGGGTGGTCCGTGGGATACCAGGCCACGATGCCGCCGCCGTTCACCAGCACCGCGTTCGCGCCCCATTCCGCGATCTCGTCCATCAGGGCCCGCACGTCAAGGCCCTTGGCGTCGATCTTGCGCAGGTTGGGCTGGATGAGCCGGAAGCGCGTGCCCCAGAAAGACGGGTCTTTGCGCCAGGTCCGGTTTCCGTTGTTCTCGTTCATGCTCGGGTTCCTCCCGTCTCTTGGTTGACTGCAATCGCTTCGTAATCAAGCAGCCGCTCCAGCTCGATCGTCACATCCCCTGATGCGGGATCGGCTTCCCACGCGATCTTGCCGCCCTTCAGGGCGGCGACGGACGACACTGCGCCGAAGCCTTTCAGTTGGACGCGGATCGGGCCGACCGGAAGCGGCTCCGCCCAGGTCACGCCGTTGAACCCGGACAGGTTGAGAAGCTGCAGGAAGCCTTCTCCCTTCGGCGTCCGGTTCCAGAACAGCTCGACGCATCCCGGCGCGTCCGTCGACACCTGGGCGCGCCGGTCGACCGCCAGATCGATCAGCGACAGGAGCAGCCGCTTGTGATCCTTGTACCCGTGCCGGTAATACAGCGATCCCGCCTGCCACGGCACGAGAATGCCGTCGCCCCGCCCGCTCTTCCGGGAAGCGCCCGCGCCGAAAAATTCGCCCGTCCGGTGGCCGTACGCTTTCTCCGGCGGCCCGTAGGTGGACGGAAGAACGAGCGGCAGGTGCGTGTCCGCGGACGGGCCGAAGCGGACGCACGCGAACGCGCCCGCGATGAACACCCAGTCCCGTTCGGCGAAATCGGGGAACGTCCGCTTGTCGGCGACGTGCAGATAGGCGGCGTCCGCATCGGGCCAGAATTCCGCCACTTCGGCGTCGAACGCATCCTTCAGGAATCCGGCGCGCTCCGGCTGGGCGAACGACCATCCGGTCGCCAGCAGCCGGACGCCCCGTTCCTGCATGCGCCGCAGCGCCTCGAGCTGCCGGTCCTCCCAATGGCGGATGTCGGGGACGATCACCAGCCGGTACCGGTCCATATCCCCTTCCCGCTCGGGCAGATGATGCTGGCAGATGACGTCGAACAGGGTGTGGCTTTCCTTGAGCATCTTGAAGATGCCCAGATATTCCCGACCGCCGTACGCCCGGGATCCCATCGGCTTCACGAGCGCGATGTCGGCGGTCGAGCGCAGTTCCCCGAAGTACGCCTCGTGGTCGCGATGGAAGCGGAAAATCTCCTTCACCGTCTGCAGATTTTCCCGATCCGGATAGTCCGCGAACACCCCGTTGATGCAAAAATCAAGCCCGGAGCCGCTCGCGATGTTCTCGTACAGGCGGACGGCCACTTCGTGACGCGACACGCCCATGTACCGGTAGGGGAGATCGACCGCGTTGATGCAGCAGTTGCTGATCAGTTTGTCGTGGAACGTGTCCTCGATCGACTTCACGTTCTCCGAGGCCGAATACGGCCAGACGGGATGCGGGCGGGTCAGCTTCGTGTTCGATTCGTTGCGGACGATGTCGACCTTGTGGTCGCTGTAGGTGCTGATCGCGATTTCCCGGCTGCGGCTCTTGACCGCCGCGTGGATCTTGTCCAGCATGTCCCGCGCCGTGATCCATTGGAACTCCCGGTATTTGGCGTAAGCCGGATCGGCCGGGTCGGCGGACGCCGGCAGTTCCAGCCCGAACATCTCCCGGAACCGGCGCCTGCAATTGTCGCAGTAACAGAAACCGTACTCGTTGCCGCTGTAGTCGCTCGTCTGATAGCCGAACATGTTGAAGAAGACGCCGTCCACCGGGTAGCGGTCCAGCACTTCGCCGATGATGCGGAGCGAATATTCCTGCTGGTATCCGCCGTTCAGGCAGGTGTGCACGATGCCGTGATAATTGATTTCCCGGCCGTCCTTCGTGCGGTAGAACCATTCCGGACGCCGGGCGAAGATGCTCTCGTGCGCCTTGCTGAAATCGAAGCGGGCGATGACGCGCATCCCCGCCCGATGCGCCTTCCCGACGACTTCGCCGAGGAAATCTCCCTTCAGGTATGGCGTGCGGTAATGGTATTCCAGCTCCGTCGGATAGAAGGCGAAAATCCCGCCCGCGTTGACCATCAGCACATTCGCGGAATACTCCTTCACGTCCGCGATGAGACGGTCCACGTCCGCCGCGGCGTCCACCTCACGCAGGTTCGTCTGGATCAGGCGCAAATTGTTGCGTTCCCACCAGGGCATATGGCCGCGCTCCTTTCATGTCCGCGGCGGCCGGCCGCGTTCATTCATATAGCCGGTACAGCGCATGGGTGCCGCTGTCCGCTTCTCCCCGCTCCGCCGCCTGCTGGTACATCGACAGGGCGAGCCTCAGGCCGCGCGCGTCCAGCCCCATTCCGTCGGCCGTCTCCAGCGCGATGCGCATGTCTTTGATGAAATGCTTGATATAGAACCCCGGAGCGAAATCCCCGCGGATGATTCGCGGACCCAGGTTGCTCAGCGACCAGCTCCCCGCGGCCCCGGTGGCGATGCTCTTCAGCACCTGCTCCGGATCGAGCCCGGCCTTGCGGGCGTACGCGATCGCCTCGCACACGCCCATCATGTTGGAAGCGATGGCGATCTGGTTGCACATTTTCGTGTGCTGCCCCGCGCCCGGTCCGCCCTGATGGACGATGTTGGTGCCCATCGCCTCGAAGACCGGCAGCGCCGCCTCGAAATCCTCCTTGTCGCCGCCGACCATGATGGAGAGCCGCGCTTCCCTCGCCCCCACGTCCCCGCCCGAGACGGGAGCGTCCAGCGCGCGCAGCCCGCGCTTCCGCGCTTCCTCGTAAATGCGCCGGGCGAGGTCCGGGCTCGAGGTCGTCATGTCGATCAGGAACGTGCCCGGCCGCGCGTGGGCCACGACGCCCCCCTCGCCCAGGTACAGCTCCTCGACATCGTTCGGGAAACCGACGATGGTGATCACGGCGTCGACCTGGGCGGCCAGATCGGCCGGCGATTCGTGCAAATGGGCCCCGAGCCGGATCAGTTGCTCCGCCTTCGCCAGCGTGCGATTGTATACGTGCAGCTCGTAGCCCTTCCGCAACAGGTTCAGGGCCATGCTGCCGCCCATGACGCCCAGACCGATGAAACCGATCTTCGTCGTTTTCGGTGTCAATGGTTTGACCATAATGCGACTCACCTTCCTGCGTGCATGAAATTCGAACGGCATCCGGCTTCAGCGATGAAGGATGCGGTATTGGCCGGGCGTCTGCTGCACCATCCGCTGGAACAGCCGGTTCAGGTTCCGTTCCGAATAGCCGACCGCCCGCGCCACTTCCGCCACGCTCATATCGGTATCCCGAAGCAGGCGCTTGGCTTCCTCCACTTTGCATTCCATGACGAAGTCGACAAACGACTTGCCCGATTCGCGCCGGAACAGCCGGCTCAGATAGAAGGGGCTGATATTGACCAGTTCGGCGCATTGCGACAGCGTAATGTCCTTGCAGATGTTCTCCTTCACATACTCGCTCACGCGCTGCACGATATTCCGGCCCTCGAACTTCCGGTTCTGCTCCAGAATGTTGGAATAGAGCGGGAACAGCACATCGATGAACCATTCGACGATTTCTTCCCCGCTTTGCAGACTCTGGAGCTGGTCGAACCAGTTGTTTTCCATGATGTCCAGCAGACCGATGCCCCGCATTTCCAGGGAGCGGATGAGGGAGGACAGCAGAATGTGGTAGCTTTGGTAGACCAGATTGTACGATTCGGAAGCGTTCACCACCCGGGCGAATTCCCGGATGTGCTGCTCCGCCATCTGCATGTCCCCTTCGGAGAGGCTTTCGATTATCTCGGCCTCCAGCTCCCGCGGATAGGAGAACAGCCGCTGTTTCTTGCGGGTCTCCTCCTCTTCGGGCCAATAGACGGGACCGCCGTTCTTGTAGATCCGGTATTGCAGCGCCAGCAGCGCCTCCCGGTAGGATTCCGGCGTCTTCTCCAGACCGGGGCAAGGCTTGCCGATGCCGACCGACATTTTGAGCGACAGGTAGGTCTTCACCGAGACACAGACCGATTCGGCGTAGCGGGAAATGGCCGACAGCCATTCCTCCATGGTGGATTCGCCGTCCAGGCACAGGACGGCGATCACCTCGGTGTCGTCGCCGTTGATGACGTACCCCCGAAGGCCCGCTTTCTGCAGCAGCTCCTTCATCACGTTGCTGATCGCGAACGTCAGAATCGGCTCTTCGCCCGGCAGGAACCGCTTCTCCTTGTACAGCTTCTCGGGCGTCGCGACCATGACGACGTGCCACTCGTCGTGCGGAATCCGCAACCTGCGGCATTCTTCCTGAACGGTGCGGCCGTAGGTTTTCCTCCCCTTGACAAGCCGCAGCAGGAATTGCTCCTTGACGTCCGGTTCAATCATCTGCAGGTGCCGCTTGAGCGCCTCGGCCTGCTCGTCAAGGTAATGCAGGCAGGCGGAAATATAGGACAGCTCGTTGCCGGACAAGCCCTGATGGTTGCCCTTCTCCACGAGCGAGCGGCCCTGGCGGATCAGCCTTTCGATCGGGTTGTAGGCCAGCCTGGAGGTGATGTAGGACATCATCAGGCCGACCGCCATGAAGATTCCGATCGTATACAGGATCATCATCTTGATCCAATGGACTTGCCTGCTGATCGCCTTTTCCGGCAACGCCACGATATAGGTGCGGTTCATCAGCGTATGGCGATAGAAATAGAAGGTTCGGGCATCCCTGTCGAAGGCGACCCCCGATTCTCCCTTGCCGAAATACTTCTCGAATTTCGCGGGCAGATCCCGGAGCAGCCCGGTGTTCCCGGCGCGGCTGAACAGCAGGTTTCCTCCGGAGTCGAACACCGCGTAATCCAGCTCCTGCTCGAGGTCGGAATAATGGCTCAGTTCCCGCGCGAGCCGCTCTTCGTTAAGGTGAAACAACAGGACGCCCTGCGGAGCGTCCGAATTGGACGGCGACAACCTCCGCATGTGCGTGATGTAGCCCATCTGCGCGGCCTCGGGCAAATGGAGCCATTCCGTCTTTTTGTCCCCGGCCACCGCGGCGTCCAGGTCCTTCCAGTACCGGGTGTTGCGGAACAGGACATGTCCGTACTCATTCGACAGGACGACTCCGGCGGGCCGGTTGTAATACACGATGTCGTCGATGACCGCGTTCGAATGGACGACCTGGGCGATCTCATCCAGAATTCGTGCTTGATCCACGTACTGATCGGGAAAGTCCGGATCCGCCAACGAATCCCGGACCAGCTGGCTGCCCGCCAGCCGGAGCGATTGGTATTCCACCGAGCCCAGCAGTTCTTCCACCCGGGTGACGACCAGCTCCAGGGACTGCGATTGCTGCGCCTTCCATTCATCCGTGAGCCGGGATACGGAAAGTTTGTAGTATACGCTGCCCGCAAGGACAACGGGAACGCAGACCGAGACGCACACGAGCCAGACCAGCCTGTGAAAATAGGTGAACCGGCCGCGGGACCTCCAAAATTCGGACCATCTCATTGCACCCAGACGGCCTCCCATTCCCGAATCACGGGAACGCGGATCTCAAGGTGGTCTTCCTGCCGCGCGGTCTGCAGCTCCGCGCCGGAGATCACCGCCTGTGCCCGGGTGAACGGGAGCGGACCGCCGCCGACCTTCACGGTCACGTCATGAATGGGCAAATTGGCGGTCAGCGGGCGCGTGCCGGCGCCGTTGACCAGATGAATGAGCCATCCGTCATCCCGCCGGAACACGGTAACCTGCAGCCCCGGCGCATGCGAGACGTCGACGTTCAATCGGCCGCCCGCCATCCACTGCACCATGTTCCTGAGCAGCAGATAGTGCTCGTTCAGCCGGTATTCCTTCAACAAAGCGCCGAACGAGAAGGGCAGCAGCAGCACCTTGCCCCGGCCGAACGCCCTGCGCAGGATGAGCGGAATATCCGTCCGTTCCACGGGCAGGGAAGCCCGCTCCGGCGGCGCCCCCACGCTTTCGAGCGGAGAAAACGGGGGAACGAGGGTCGCCAGCACTTCCGCATCCGCCGCCGGGCGGCAGTAGGCCACCTTGCCGCGGTGCGGGATCAGTTCCGTCTGTTCCATGCCCCGCTGCAGCGGGTTGTCCGTCCCTTCGAAGCGGATATAGGATGCGGCCAGCTCCTCGCCGACAAACGTCTCAGGCGCGATGCCGAGCCAGTCGGGGAAGGAACCGGCGGCGGCCAATGCGTCCGCGAAGTCCGTCCCTTCGACGATCACTCCGCCTCCGGCTTCGGCGAACCGTCCGAGCGCATCGACGAGCGCCCGCGTCCACCGCACACCCTCCGGCACGATCGCGATCTTGCGTCCGTCAAGCCTTCCCGCTTCCACCTGTTCGGGCAGCAGAAGGTCGAACGGCACCTGGCGCTCGAGCAGCCCTTCGGTCCAGCCTTCCGCGGATTTTTCGCCGTTCCAGATCAGCACCGTTTCGCTTCCGCTTTCGGCTCCCGCCATGTAGGGCTCGACGCGCTTGATCTTCGCGTTCTGTTCGGACACGACCTCCAGAATCCGTTTGTCCCGGATGGTGTCGGGCATGCCGGTGAGGGAGTGCCAGATGTGTCCGCCGTTGGCTGTAATCTGGCTCAGCCAGAAGCGGTATTCCGCGACCGGCAGACCGGTATGGCGCCAGTCCATGCCCGGGCAGGAATGCACGATGCCGAACGGACTCGGCGTGTCCTCGAGCGTGCGTCCGAGTTTGATGCTGAGCGCCGGCTTCCAGAAGTCCGGAATGTTGCGATGGCCGAGCGACAGCACGTCCTGCGGCTCGATGCAGAGCAGATCCGCCGTTGCCGCGCGGTCATGGATATTGTCGCGATAGAGTCCGTAATACAGAATGAGCGGAATATCCGGCCGCTCCCGGCGGATGCATTCGCGCAACTTGTGGATGTTGTCCCGCATGCAGCGCGAAGCCCAGTCGGGTCGGAACCGCGCGACGCTGTCCGGCAGGTCTTCACCGTAAGTCTCGCGGTATTTCCGTCTGCAGCCGTCGCAGAAACAGGGCAGGTAACCGGGATTGTTGAAGAACACCCCGTCCACCTCATAGCGCGACAGCACCTCGCGCAGGATGGGAATCGCCACTGCATCCGCGCGGTAATCGCCGTTGATGCAGGTCGACATCAGGAGCGACCATTGTCCCGGCCGCCGCGCGCCGATCACCTCCGGCTCGCCATGGATGTCCCGGACGAACCATTGCGGATGCCGCAGATAGATCGAATCTTCCGCCTTGCTGAAATCGAAGCGGGCGACGAACCGGATGTTCCGCCGATGCATGGCCCGGATGGTCTCTTCCAGCAGATCGAAGTCGGCGGGCAAATATTCGTTGACCGTGTGGTTGGCGACCCGGGTGGGATACCACGCGTAGATGCCGCCGACATTGAGCACGACAACGTTGGCCCCCATTTCCGCCATCTGGTCGGCAAGCCGCTCCGGATCCAAACAAGCGGTGTCCCTGACCTGGAGATTGGGTTGGATGACTCTGAGCGGCTCTTTCCACCAGGCTGCCTGAGCTTCTCCTGACATGCAGCATCATCCTTTCGCAGAAGTAGGAATTTGCCGGCCCACGATCGGGACTTTCACCCTGGGATCCTGCCGGGCTTGCAAAGGGGCGGGAACCGAGCCGGAATCCGGCCCGGTTCCGCATTCTCACATTCGCTTGCGCCGTCTTGACCGGTCCGCCGTGACCGCCGGATTACGAGTTCAGAGACTTGTACGATTCAGCCAGTTCCTGGAATGCCTTCTGCATTTCCGGCAGATTCCGGAGGCGATCGATATAGGACCGGAATTCATCCACGCTGATCTGACCCACGATCGCGCGGGTGACCATCGTCTGCCATTCCTGTTGATACTTGGGCCATTCGTTGTTCCAGGTGTCGGAGAGCAGGCCGACCATCGGATCGACTTTGCCGACCTGGTCGAAATGTTCGACTTCCTTGCGTTTCGCTTCGTTGTATTCCTTCGTGCCGGACGCGCTGTCGACCTTGCCCCACTTCGCGTAAGCCAGCACACCGGCGCCCTTGGCGGTCGTGTTGATCTCCTTGACGCCTTGTTCGGTGAGCACCTTCTGGCCGTCGACGACCGTATGGTGGATGCCTTCCAGGCCGTAGTACGCGAGATCCGTCATTTCATCGGAAGCCGTAAATTCGAAGTAATCCAGGATCTGCTTGACTTTCTCTTCCGGTACCTTCTTGGAGATGTAGAAGCCGCCGTTGGTGCCTGCGGCCAGGTCGACGCTCCATCCGCCCGGTCCCTGCAGCGCGAGGTTGACGATCTTCGCGCCGGGTTGCGTCTTGGAGATCGAATCTTCAAATTCCTTGTCCCACCAGATGCTCCGGGCATAGGATGCCGCCCGACCGGTCTTGTACAGTTCTTCCGCCTGCGTCTTCTTGATGACGGAGAACTCCTTGGGCAGAATGCCGTCCGCATACAGGCCGCGGAACCATTCCACCATGTCCGCGTACTTCGGATTCAGTTGCTTCGGAATGAACCCGCCGTTTTCGTCAAAATGGGGATCCAGGAGTCCGAAGGCCGCCCCGAACGCGTTGTCCCCGTCGGCGACGAGGAAATCGTGGCCGATCAGACCGAGCGTGTCCTTGGCGCCGTTGCCGTCCAGGTCGCTCTCCACGATCATCTTCAGCGCGTTCCGGTATTCGTCCAGCGTCGTGGGCACCGGCAGCCCCAATTGGTCGAGCCAGTCCTTGCGGATCTTGATGCCGATGTCGATCCGGGAACGCGAGCGCGGCACCGCGTAGATCTTGCCGTCGACGGACAGATACTTCTGCCAGTTCGGCGGCGTGTTGTCCCGGAGGTTCGGGTAGTTGCTGAAGTCGCCGAGGAACGGCGTCAGATCCCAGAACGCTCCGCTCTTGATGGCGCGGATCAGCGCCGGACGCGTGGCGTTGTTCTGCGTCATCATCACTTCGGGCAGATCGCCGGACGACAGCAGAAGCTCCGTCTTCGTCTCCAGGTCGCCGGACGGCACCCACTCGATGTCCAGCTTGACGTTGGCCCGCTTCTGCCACTCGGTCCAGAACGCGTCGTTCATGTCGGGCAGTTCATTGTACAGACCGAGGAACATCTTGATCTGAAGCGGCTCTTTCTGCTCCGGTTCCGGTTTGCTCGAATCCCCCGAAGCGGCGTTGCCCGATCCGCCGGAGTTCGCCCCGCTCGAAGCTTGTCCCCCTGATGTTCCGGTAGCGCTTTCATTTTGGCTTTTGTTTCCCGCCGCACAGCCTGCAATTAATGAGAACAACATGACGATGCCCAACACGACAGACAGCATGCGCTTCTTCATCTTGCGGACTCCTCCCTTTACTGAGAAATGTCGCCCGGGGACTTCAGGCCGCGGGAACAACCGTCAGCCCCGGGTTTGGACAACATATTAGAACGAATCGGGGAGGCTCAGAACAGAAAAGATTTGACTTTTCCGCCCGGTAAGGGGGAGTGCAAAAGATGTCCTTCGCCCGCCTTTTAACCATTATCTTCCAGAAGTCGGTATCCGGGCACCGTGAGAAACTCGCTGAACGCGTCGCCCGTCACAAGCTCGGCGAAAAAGCGGCAGGCAAGTTCGAACCGGCTGCTCGCGTAAGCTTCATTCCCCATTTCATTCCGGATCTTCGCCGCTTCCTCGTCCAACATCTGCAGGACCAGATCCTTCGTGACCTTCCGGCCGTCCTCCAGCACGCCCTTCGGATGCTGAATCCATTGCCAGACCTGCGTCCGGGAAATCTCCGCCGTCGCCGCGTCCTCCATCAGGTGAAAAATCGGAACGGCGCCGACTCCCCTCAGCCAGGCTTCGATGTACCGGACGCCGACGCTGATGTTCGTTCGGAGGCCGGCTTCGGTGATGGAGCCTTCCGGCACCCGGAGCAGATCCTCCGCGCTGACCCGGACATCCGGAATCTTGTGAATCTGGTTCGGCGTCGGCATCAGACGGTTGAACACGTCCATTGCCGTCGCGACCAGGCCGGGATGCGCGACCCATGTGCCGTCATGTCCGTCGGAGGCCTCGCGCTCCTTGTCCAGACGGACCTTGCGCAGCGCTTCCTCGTTGGCCTCGGGGTTGTTCTTCACGGGTATCTGGGCCGCCATGCCGCCGATGCAGGAAGCGCCGCGCTTATGGCAGGTTTGGATGGCGAGCAGCGTGTAAGCCCGCATGAACGGAACCGTCATGGTCACCTGGCCGCGGTCGGGCAAAATCACGTCCGGTTTGTTGCGCAACGTTTTGATGTAGCTGAAGATGTAGTCCCACCGGCCGCAGTTCAGTCCGGCGATATGATCGCGCAGTTCATACAGAATCTCGTCCATTTCGAAAGCGGCCAGAATATGCTCGATCAGCACGGTCGCCTTGACCGAGCCGGCCGGAACCCCCAATTCCCGCTGGGCGAAGACGAACACCTCGTTCCACAGGCGGGCCTCCTTGTGGCCTTGCAGCTTGGGAAGGTAGAAGTAAGGTCCGCTGCCGCGTTCGAGCAGCTCTTTCGCGTTGTGGAAGAAATAGAGGCCGAAATCGAACAGGCTGGCCGACACGGGTTCGCCGTCGACGAGCATGTGTTTCTCTTCCAGATGCCACCCGCGCGGTCGGGCGATCAGCACGGCCGGATTCGGATTCAGCCGATATTCCTTGCCTTCCGGGCTCGTGTAGCGGATCGTGCGGCGAATCGCATCCCGCAGATTAATCTGTCCGTTCACCGAATTGGCCCAGGTCGGCGAATTGGCGTCCTCGAAATCCGCCATGAACGTCCTGGCGCCGGAGTTCAACGCGTTGATGACCATCTTCCGGTCGCCGGCGGGACCCGTGATTTCCACCCGGCGGTCCTGCAGATCGTCGGGGATTCCTGCGATTTTCCAATCCCCGCTTCGGATGTGCTCGGTCTCCGGGAGAAAATCGGGCCATTCCCCCGCATCGATCCGCTTCTGCCGCTCGGCGCGTTCCCGGAGCAGTTCCAGACGGACGGGATTGAACTTCCGGTGCAATCCGGCGACGAACCGCACGGCCTCCGGCGTCAGGATGGTTTCGAATTCCGACGTTACGGGCGCCTGAATGGAAACGCCCGGGACACGTTCGTCCATTTTGATGTCCATGCTGATCTTCCTCCTCATGTCGGCCCATTGTGTTGTGTGGTTCAGTATATTGAACTTTGTTCCGAATTCTAATATAATTGTAAGCGTAATCTTCATCGTCTGTCAACGCGAACCCGCATATGTCCTTGAATTCGCATGACAAGGCTGGGAGGATGAAGATGGAGAGCAAATACCGGGTTCCGGCTTTGGAGAAAGCCCACAGAGTGCTCGAAGCGGTCGCGCGGGAGCCGGCAAAGCTGAGGATGACGGATCTCTGCAAGCGTCTCGGGATCAGCAAGAGCACCATGTTCTCGCTGATCGAAACGATGAAGGCGCTGGGCTGGCTGCGGCAAATGCCCAACGACACCTACGCGCTGGACAACATGTTCGGTTTTCTGGGGCACGCGTTTTTCCGCCAATACGATCTGGCCGAGGCCTTCCACCGGGAAGCGCGGCCGGTCATGCAGCGCCTCGGCGAATCCTTGCAGCTCGCGACGCTGGACGGCGGTGAAGTGCTGTACCTGGCCAAGGAAACGGCGCCCACGCCCGTGCAGATGGTGTCGGGGCCGGGCGTCAGGTTCCCCGCGCACGCGACGGGGCTGGGCAAGGTGCTGCTCGCCTGGCTGCCGGAGGACGAGATTCTGCGGCTCATCCCGGAGGAAAACCTGCGTCCGCTGACCAGCCATACCCTTTCCACGCGCAGCGAACTGCTGCGGCATCTGGATATCGTCCGGCGGCAAGGATACGCCTTCGACCTGCAGGAATGCGTCATGGGGTTCCATTGCATCGCCGCGCCTGTCCGGGAGGTCGACGGACGGGTGACGGCGGCCGTCAGCGTTTCGATTCCGGTGCATCTCTGGGAACAGAAGAGGGACCGGGCGCTGACCGAAGTGCTGGCGCTGGCCGAGCGGCTCTCCCTCGACCAGCCGTGAAACAGGAAAAACCTTGGCCCGACCGGCGTTCGGGCCAAGGTTTTCTTATGGATTCGGCGCCGCCGCAGGCGCCTCACACGTTCAGCTTCATCTTCGCCTTGAGCCGGGTGGCGGCAAGTTCCAGCGCGATGGCGAAGACGAGGATGAAAGACGTGATGACCCCGACTTCCCGCAGATCGAGATAGAACGAGCTCGCCATGAACAGATCGAAGCCGATGCCACCCGCCCCCGCGGCGGCCCCCAAAAGGGGGAACGTTCTGTGGTCGCAACGCGAGATTCCGGACGTTGGGCGGCGCTTGCCGTTGCCCTCGCCGCGACCCTGCCGCCGATTCCGAACGTGTTCATCCCGAATGTCGCGCTGCCCGTGTTGCGGGAAGACCAGGGCGCTTCGGCCGGCCAATCAGACCGAAGCCCTTTCTCTTGTTTCCTCAACGCTTCCCTCGACGGCCTCCCGGAGAATTCCCGATAAATTCCGGAGTTTTTCGGACATGTCGCGCATTTGTGCGGACAACGTCTCCGCGGCCGCGGATTGATCCGTCGTTGCGGTCGTGATTTGACGGATGATCCGGCTGAATTCAGCGATCCGGGAGATGAGGTCCGTGACGAACCGGAACGCATCGTTCGATCTATGCATGCCGGTCTGGATAACCTTTGAGGCCGTTTGAATGGAATCGGCGACATCGCCGGTCAACGCGAGGACGTCCTCCACATTTCGCTCGATATCCCGGACAGCGTCTTGCGCGGACCGGGCCAGTTTCCGGATCTCCTGCGCCACCACGGAAAACCCTCTCCCCATCTCCCCCGTTCGCGCCGCTTCGATGGAGGCGTTGAGAGCCAGCAGATGCGTCTGATCGGAAATCTTGCGGATAAGCTCCACAACATGCTCGATGTTCGACACATAGCGCTGCAGTTCCGCAAAACGATGAACGATCGACTCGAACGTCCCGCCTGAACGAAGAATCTCTTCCATGGCCAGCGTTATGACTTGTTTGCCGTTCTCCGCCATGCTGACGGTTTCGGAGGTTTGATGGGCCACGGTTTCGGCATGCCGGGCGACTTCATGAATGGAGGATGTCAGTTGTTCGCCGATCACGGCGGCATGATGGGCGCGTTCCTGCTGCAGTTCCACCATTCGGGCCATTTGCCGGGTGCATTGGGGCTCTGCATGCTTTTCCGCGCGTTCGGCCGAACCTTGGGACACAGCCTCGATCGCGTGTCTGAGGCTGACATGCATCAGGATCTGCTTGTCGAAGTCTGCCGCACGCTGCATCGCTTCGAGCAACACTGAACGCTTCTTCGGAGCGAAAGCGAGCCGGGATTGGACGATTCGCATCCAGAACAAGTGAGTGTGGCTCAATGCAGCCATCAGCCGGCCCGGAGAAAACCGATCCGCAAGCAGCAGGTGGAAGAAGTCGACGATCGCGGAGACGTATTCAAGGTTTCGCTCCGCGCTCCAAAACATGGACACATACCGCCGGAATGCCTGTTCTTCTGACGGCCGGACCTCCCCGTCCTTCCTCCATTCCTCCAAGAACAGGGCAAACGCTTCATCGGTATGCTTTTCGAGCAGACGGGCCAGCGAATTCATCCGCTCCGTGTCTTCACGGGAAAATGACGGATACGCCAGAAGATCGATCCAATCTTCGCGGCGTATGCAATCGTGCATGGTTATCCTCCTTTGCGTTCAGATCCGTCCCTGATTGCAAACCGTGAATTCGATCCGATAAAGAAAAAACCAATGAGATGAACTCATCGGTTATGCCGGATCATGCCGCAATCGCCGCTCCCCCGGTCGGGGTGTTCCCGTCCTGACGACCGACCGCATGATATCGGTTCCGGAATCGGCGACTATTTCGCCAGAGGTCCGTCCCAGGCCATGATCCCGCCGTTCAGGTGGGCCATGTTGCGGTATCCATATCGGCTCAGGAGCCTGCCGGCCTGCCTGCTGCGCATCCCGCTGCGGCAGTACAAAAAGACGGGGCGGTCTTTCGGAATCTCGGAAAGTCTTGTCCGCAACTGGCCTAACGGAATGTTGATCGCGCCCGGAATATGGCCCTGGTTAAACTCATGAACTTCCCTGACGTCAATCATGCTTTGGCCCTTCGATTCCTTTTTGAACTGCTCGGCGTTCAGATTTCTCAGTCCCTTCACCGGGGCAAACCAATTGTAAGCCAACCACAAGACGAGAATAACCATGATGGCGAAAAGGTAAGGTTCCAATGAACTCACCTACCTGCTTTTGATCAACAGTTCGACAGCCTCCTGAACCAGTTTGCCGGTATCTTTGCCGGACGCCTTCTCTTCCAGGATGCACCGTTCCAGATTGACCGCCACGATGTAAGCGATGGCCTTGTCCACCGCGTTGCGGACAGCCGAGAGCTGACTGACCACATCCTTGCAGTTTTTCTCTTCCTCCATCATGTTCAGGACGCCGCGGACTTGTCCCTCCACGCGGCGAAGCCTTTTTTTGACGTCCTCATCGTATTTCATTGACAGAAAACTCCCCCAATCACGAATACAGGTATAGGTATATTATACGGGGGACCCAATCTGAAATAAACAAGCTTGCTCCCGCTTCCGCAAACGTCGGCGTTGACCGGGGATGCGGCTTGAGCCGCATTCCTTCTTATGTTTTCTTCACGATAAATACAAAGACCCCGTTCTCTTCTTTGGCCTCGAGCAATTCATGGTTGGACTGTCTGATCCAGGCCGGGAAATCGTTCATGGAGCCTTTCTCCGTTGTATGCACTTCCATGATTTGACCGGGCTGAAGCGCATCGATGGCTTTCTTCGCTTTGACAATCGGCATGGGACAAGCCAGGCCTTTGGCGTCAACAATCACGTCCGCCATGCGTCAAGCCTCCTCTTCGTGTGATCCGTGATGGTGCACCGCGCAGCGATTCGGACCGATTTCCAGTTCGATCGCCCGTTCCTCATCGACCTGCAGTTCGCCCCGATTGATGGCCACGATTTCCTCGAAGTTGGGCGGCTTTTCCATGGAAGCCGCGCCGGCCACTTGTTCCGTAAACGACGCTTTGTCCTCGTTGCGCATGATTTCGTTGTTTTCGCGGATCTTGCCGAGGAGCTCCCCGACAACGCCGCGGTCGTTCATTTCCCGGATATCGGAGTAATGCGCCGGCAGCACGAGGCAATCATCCGGAAGATCTTTCAGCTTGAAGAACACCGTGTGATACAAGTCTTCCGCCCATTCCTTCGCTTTGCCTCCCAGATCGGGTCTTCCCAACCCGCCGACGAAGATCGTATCCCCGGACAACAGGAACCGGTTGTCGATCAGGAAGGAGGTGGAGCCTGGCGTGTGGCCCGGCGTGGGGATGGACAGCACTTCCACCTGGACGTCCCCGACCTTGATCCGGTCGTGGCGATCCAGCGGTTCATATTTCAAATGCGTTCCCTTCGCCTCTTCGGAGGACAGGTAATAGGTCGCCCCGACCTGTTCGGCAAGCCGCGGACCGCCGGTGATGTGGTCGGCGTGCAAATGGGAATCGACCACATGTTCGATCTCGAATCGGTGCTCCCCGGCCAGCTCCAAGTAGACCTCAATCTCTTTGCCCGGATCGATGATCATGCCTTTCCCTTCGGAAATGACCGCATAGGACAGGCAGCCTTTGGCCAACCGGTTGATTTGGATCATTTTCAGTTTTTCGTCCGCGTATACGATGACGGGATGGTAAAAACGGCTCCAGGCCAGCATGCCGCCCGCCAGCGAGCTGGAGTTGTACCCTTTGTTATTCAACATTTCCGCGACATAATCGGAAGCGCCGCCCTTCGCGCAGACGACGGCGATTTCCTTGTCCTTCGGCAATCCCGCATACACCCGTTCATCCTCTTCGAGAAAAGCAAAGTACGGAATATTCACGGATTGCGCCTGTTTGCTCTCGATCTTCCAATCGTTATAGTCCTTCTCGTTTCGCACGTCGAGAATGAGGACGTCCCCGGTTTCCATTTTGCGGTGAAGCTCTTCGACCGTCATGGATTGCGCGTTGCTTTCCATCTTCCGTCTCCTCTCGCATCAGAAGTTCAACGTCACCCGGGCGTCGAAGGCAAAATCCAGGAATGTCGCCGCGCCGCCAAACTCAACGCCGTCGATGAAGTCCTCTTTCGCGAGCCCCATCACATCCACCGTCATTTGGCACGCGATCAGGCGCACTCCGGATTCCCTGGCCATTTCCAGAAGTTCCGGAACGGTCGGAACGTTGGCCTTCGCCAAACCTTCCGCCAGCCCTTCGTTGCCCGGTTTGAGCTTCAGCATTTGCTCCGCGTCCCTGTGAATGATGGACAGTCCTTCAAAGGTGAAAAAAATCGCCGTTTCCGCGTCCAGCGCCGCGGCCGCCGTCGCAATGTTCAACGCTTTGTATGCGGTCTCCAGACCCGGAGAAGACGCGATAATCGCCACTTTTTTGTTGGCCATGGTTCAATCTCCTTTCTTTCCTGTCCATTCGTCGCTTGCTGTGGCTCCCTTCCACCGGGACATGCCCGGCACCACATTCCTCACGTTGGAAAATCCCCGCTCGGCCAGCATCCGGCAGGCGAGATCGCTGCGGTTTCCCGTACGGCAAATGACGGCGTACGCTTTGCCCGGGTCCAGCTGTCCGATTGTTTCCTCCAGTTGCCCCAAAGGCACGGACAGGGCGCCGGGAATATGCCCGAAAGCAAATTCCGCAGGTTCGCGAACATCGAGCACGATGATGCCAACGCCGGAAGCCAGTTGTTGTTCCAATTCCCCGTTGCTCATGATGTGAGGGAATCGGACTTCCGCTTTCGTCTCGTCGTCCGAGGCCTTTCGCAAGAAATGGCGGAACAGCCCGTTTTCTTCGACAAGACCGATATAGTGATGGCCGGCGCGTCTGGCCCAGCTTTGCAAGTCCGCCACGGAGCCCCTGTCGGTGGCCCGCACTTCGAGGACCTCTCCCGGTTTCATTTCCACCATCGCTTTCCTGGTTTTGAGCACCGGCATCGGACATGACAATCGTTCACATTCCAGAATCCGATCCGTCCGGATTTCTCTCCTCACAGCCTTACCCCCGACGAATGCTTGATCTTCCGTATTCGATCCTGCCTTCCCATTCGATCATGCCGCCTTGCATGTTGGCCGCCTTGTAGCCCATGGACGCCAAAAATTCGCATGCCAGGGCGCTGCGGTTCCCGCTGCGGCAGATCACGATCGTTTCTTCGGCCGGATCCAGTTCCTTGTATCTTGTTCGAAGGGTACCCAGGGGAATATGTTTTGCGCCGGGAATATGTCCCGATTCCCATTCGTCGGGTTCCCTCACATCGAGCAGATTCAGCTGTTCTCCCCGTTCCAGCCGGCGTTGCACTTCCCGGGGGAGGATGTTCTTCCAATCGGTTCCCGTCACCTCATACACTCCTTGATTCCATCAAGATATCCGCCCAAATCTTCATGACCGTTGCCGTGATGAGCGCGGTGAGGATCCATTGCAGCGCCTTCACGTTCATTTTTTTGCCAAGACGGGCGCCCAGCGGAGACGCGATGATGCTCGCCGCCACCATCACGAGGGACGGAATCAGCAGCATGTGGCCGCCCATCGCCTTCCCGACCGCGGTGCCGATCGAGGAAATGAATGTGATCGCCAATGACGAGGCGATGGCCACGCGAGTGGGGATCTTCAAGACGACCAGCATGATCGGGATGGTCATGAACGCGCCGGCCGCACCGACGATCCCCGACAGAAGCCCCACCGCCGCCGCGGCCATGACCGCAACGGCCGGGTTGAAGCGTACGTCGGAACAATCGGCTTTGTCTGTTGCGTTCTTGGGCATCAACATCATGATCGCCGCAATGAGCGCCATGAAGGCGTACGTCAGGTTGATTCCGGAATCGGGCAGGTACTTCGAACCGTAGCCGCCGATAAAACTTCCCGCAACGATGGGAATGCCCATGGCGATCACGAGTTTCTTGTGGATGAACCCGTCTTTGCGGTAAGCGAACATGCCGGCCAGCGCGGCAAAAAACACCTGGACCGCGTTCACCGCCGAAACCTCTTGCGCGGTAAAGGCCGTGAAACCAAGCAACGGAGGAATGTACAGCATCATCGGATATTTCACAACGGAACCGCCGATTCCGACCATTCCGGAAATCATGGAACCGACAAAGCCGATCGCGAAGAGTGTGATCACCCATCCGAGTTCCAGTTCCCCAAACCCCCCCTTCCCGTTCGCAAGATGCCGATTCGTGTCGTTCGCAACATACCCCTACAGGTATAGTTGACGACAAAAAAAGGATTACGCGTACTGCATGATCGCCGCTTTCAGCTTGTTGAGGGGCTGGACACCGACAAAGGTATCGGCTTCCCTCCCGTTGACGAAAAGTTTCAAGGTCGGAATCCCCCGAATCCGGTACTTTGCGGCGGCGAACGGATTTTCATCCACATTGATTTTTGCGATCACCGCATCCCGGCCGACTTCACGGGCCAGTTGATCCAGAATCGGGGCCATCATGCGGCAAGGTCCGCACCACGGAGCCCAGAAGTCAACGAGCACGACTTTGCTGCTCCCGATGATCTGCTCCAACGTATTGTCCGTTGCCATTTTTGTCGCCATGCAGTTGTCCCTCCCTTGATTGACCTTATATACTTATACCCGTATAGGTATATTATCGGCTTCTTGCCGTTTTGTCAATCATCCACTTGCCCACAAAAAAAGACCGCCGGGTTACGGGCGGTCCAATGCGTACAGTTTTCGGTATCGCTCATGTTGCATCAGTTGGTTGTGCGTTCCCTGCATGGCGATGCGGCCGCAATCCAGGAAGACGATCCGGTCCATGCGCTCCATGCCGGCAAGATGGTGTGTAATCCAGAGCAGGGTTTTGCCGCGGAGCGCCGTGAACAGGGTATCGAGCAGATCGCGTTCGGTCACCGGGTCCAGTCCGACCGTCGGTTCGTCCAGCAGGACGATCGGGCAATTTTGCAGCAAGACGCGCGCCAACGCGATCCGCTGCCGTTCTCCGCCGGAGAAACGGATGCCGGCTTCCCTTACGCTCGTCCCGAGACCGTCCGGAAGTGTCGCGATCAGCTTGCCGAGTCCCGCAAGTTCCGCGGCTTCACGGACTTCTTCGTCCGTGGCGTCCGGCCGGCCCAGGCGAATATTGTTCGCCATGGTCGTGTCAAACAGATAGGGCTGCTGGTTCAGGACGGCGAACGGGCGCGGCGACGCATGTTTTTGGATCTGTTGGACGGAGACGCCGTTGATCGTGATGGAGCCGCTGTCGGGTGCCAGCTCTCCCTGGATCAGGTTCAGCAATGTCGTTTTGCCGGAACCGCTGCGGCCGATCAGGGCGACCTGGCTGCCCGCGGGGACATGCAGATGGATATCGCGAAGAAGCCAATCGTCCGTGCCGGGGTACCGGTAGCTGACGTTGACCAGACGCAATCCTGATGCATCTTCCTGCTCCCTTCCGACCTCGTCGGCTTCCGCCATGGAACCATGCCGAATTGTCATCGGGTTTTCAACGGTCTGTTCAACTTCCTTCAGCCTGTGGACGGACTCCTGATAATCCGATATCCGCAATACGGATTCTCCCGCTCTCACCAGCGCGTCCAGCAGCGGGAAGCCGACGAGCGCGAAGGCGGCGATCCATTCGGGATCCATGGCGCCCTTCGAGCTTTGCGCCGCGGCCCAGAGCGTCAGCATGACGACGGCTCCGCCGTTCGCGCATTGGGCCAGCCATCCGAACCGCCATTCCGCGCGCCGCACGTTTTGATCGGCGGCAGCCATCCGGGCTTGACGCTGCGCAAATGCGGAGAGAAAGCGAGCGGTGCGACCGCTCAGGATCCAATCGCTCATGCCGAAGACGCCGTCCGTCAATTCCTGATAAGCGAGATTTCGCTGAGCTTTGCTTTGCTTGCGCATTTTACGTGAAACGAGCAGTGTAACGGCGGGCCATGCGACGAACAGCAAGCCGCAGTACAGCGACATCGTCAGGGCGAACCGGCCGTCCGCACGTCCAAGCATGAACGTGCCGGCTCCATAGATCAGCGCGGCGGAAGCCGCCGGCAGCATGAGGCGAAGGTAGACGTTCTGCAGTTGTTCGATGTCTTCCGCCAGCATGCCGAGCAAATCGCCTGCCCGATGCCGCGAGCGGAGCCGCAGCGCTTGCGGTTCGATGATGCGGTATAATTTGACGCGCAGGCGGGAGAGGATGCAGAGCACCGTATCGTGACTGATCAATCGTTCGAAGTACTGGATGACGGCTTTGCCGAAGCCGAACGTTCGAACGAGTACAATGGGAACATAGACCATCAAGACGTTTTCGGGCCGCAGGGCGGAACGGGAAATCAGATAACCGGACGTGAAAACCAACGCCGCGGCACAGGCAATCGCGAGCAACCCGGCGATCGCGGCCAGCAAGAAACGCCACGGATATGCCTTGATGTTCGGAACAATCCATCCGCCGCCGCGGTTTGCGGTTGGTTTTTTCACCGGTTACCCCCTTTCCCCGAAGCGACTTCCAGCAGCTTGCGATACTCGCCATGACGGGCCGCCAGTTGCTCATGCGTGCCGGCTTCCGCAAGACGTCCGTCCTTGAGCACCCAGATCCAGTCCATCGCCTTCATCCAATGCAGCCGATGCGTAGCCAGAAAAAGCCGGCGTCCGGCGAACACGTTCAACATGGTCTCTTTCAGTTCCAGTTCGGTCTCAAGGTCGAGATGGGCGGTCGGTTCATCCAGGAGCAATACGGAACGGTTTCCGACGAGCGCCCGGGCGAGCGCTATGCGTTGGGCCTGACCGCCGCTCAGCGGGCGTCCTCCGTCGCCAATGCGCTCATGGATGCCGAGGGGCAATGCGGCGACAAATCCGCCAAGCCCGGCATCGGCAAGCGCCCGCATTACCTGCTCGTCGGACGCATCCGGCTCGTAGAAACGCACATTGTCGGCGATCGTAGCGCTGAACAGGTAGGGATGTTGGGGAATATACGCCAGCTGCCGTTGCCATTTTTCCCTGGTGTCGCCGGTCAGCGGAAGGCCGTCCGAGCGGATCTGACCCGACGAAAGAGAAAGAAAACCGCCCAGCACATGGAGCAGCGTGGTTTTGCCGGAGCCGCTCATGCCGACGATGCCGACTTTGCGAATGTGATCGCCGATCGCGGCCGAAATTCCGGCCAGACGCGGCAACCCTTCTTCTCCGTCAACCTTGACATCCATCAACTGTATCCAGGCTTGACCGGTGTCCGGTCCGACCGGGCTGTGCGTTTGCTCATCCCGCTTTCCGGCGGCGCGCCATTCCGTCCCGTCCGCGCCGGCAATGCGCGCCTCCGCGCCGCGCTCGCGCTCGTCCATGTCGCGATCGTCCGTGACGACATCGCGGATCGCGGTCCAGGCTTCCTTGCCGTCCAGCGAAGCGTGGTAGTCCGCGCCCAACATGCGCACGGGCAAAAAATACTCCGGTGCGAGCAGCAGCACCGCCAGAGCGGATTCCAGGCCGATGCCGCCGCCGATCAGGCGCAATCCGAGGCCGACCGCGACAAACGCCACAGACAGGGTGGCGAAGAAATCCAGCGCGAACGAAGACAAGAACGCAACCCGCAGCGTACGCATCGTCGCCGATCGGTACCGGTCGCTGACCTGTTCCACGACGTCCGCGTAACCGCGGCTGCGTCCCAAAAATTTCAGCGTGGCCAAGCCGCGCAGCACATCGGTGAAATGGCGGGCCAACACTTGAAACGTGCGCCACTGGTTGTCCGCCATGCGGCGGGCGGCATAGCCGAGCAGAATGAAAAAGCCGATCAGCACCGGCATCGTAAAGGTGAGAATGAGCCCCGATGCGAGATCCAGCATATAAACGGCGGCAAGAAGCGAAATGGTGACGAGCGCCATGTCCGTCGTACGGATGACGGTCAATTCCAGGTACGTGCGGAAACGGTCAACACCGTCCAGCGCCAGCGTGACGAGCCGCCCGCTGCCGGTGCGCGCGGCGAAATCCGGTCCGCGCTCGAACAGCCGCTCCGCCAGCCGCATCCGCATCGCGCCGCCCGTCCGCTCCGCAAACCGCCCCGCGCAAAGCCGCTGCAGCCATACCGCCGAATGGCGGGCCGTCAAAGCGGCGGCGAACCCCATGAGCGGTCGCAGCGCCTCGCCGGCCGTCCCGCCCCGGAACAACAGCGCCGCCGCTTCCGCCAGCCAAAGCGCCTGCCCGACAATCGCCGCCGCCTGGACAAGCGACAGCGCGCCGATGGCCAGCATCACCGGCCTGATACCCCTCAAGGACAGGAGCGCCTTATCCATCATCAGTACTCCGGATGATCGCGGTCGCTGACCCTTTTGCGGAAAACATAATAGCTCCACGCTTGATAAGCCAGCACAAACGGCAGCAGCACGGCGGCCACGATCGTCATCGCTTGTAACGTATACGGGCTGGATGCGGCGTTCGACACCGTCAGGTCATAGGCGCTGCCGAACGAACTGATCATCACCCGGGGGAACAGGCTTGCGAAAAACGTCGCAACGGGCGCCAAAATCAGCAATCCGGTCATCGCAAACGCCCAGCCTTCTTTTTTCCGATACAGAAAATATCCCGCCAATCCCGCCGCCCCCAGTCCAATGGCCGCCGCCATCGACCATAACAGGAGCCGGTCTTCGAACAAATCCGTCGCCACAAGCGCCCAGCCTGCGAGCACAGCGAGCATTAATGCGTTCCAGGGAAGCAACCGCAGCGCCCTTGTTCTCGCGCGCTCGCGCAATTCCCCGGTGGTCCGGAGCGTAAGGAACGCGAGACCGTGAAGCAGGCACAGACCGGTGATCGTCAATCCGCTCCACAGCGCAAAACCGCTCGCCCAATCGCCGAAAGTCGCCCGCATGACCATATTGTCCCCGATCGGCATGCCTTGAGCCAGGCTGGCAAACATCATGCCGAACAGGAACGGCGGCGCCAAACTTCCGGCGAAGAGGACGAAATCCCAGGTCCGCCGCCACCGCTCACTTTTCTCCTTCCCGCGAAATTCCAGGGCGGCGGCCCGGCCAATCAAGGCCAGCAAGATCAACGTCAGCAGGACATAATACCCGCTGAACATCGTGGAATACCAGTGCGGAAAAGCGGCGAACATGGCGCCGGCCGCCGTAATCAGCCACACTTCATTGGCATCCCAGAACGGGCCGATCGTATGGATCAGCACCCGCCGTTCCGTATCCCCTTTCGCCAGCCAGCGCGTGGACATGCCGACCCCGAAATCGAATCCTTCCAGGAAGAAAAAACCGGCAAACAGCACCGCAATCAGCACAAACCAAAGGTCATGAAGGGACAACTTGACCGCCTCCCTGTTCCGGATTAACCGAATAAGGATCGAATGCATCCTCCGGCGATTCCTGTTCCTGTCGCGCTTCGAGAACAGGGCCTGTGCGCGCCGTCCGGACGAACAAATAAATCAACACCGCCAGCAGAATCAGATAGATCGTCGAGAACGAAATCAGGGAAAACCAGACTTGATCCGCCGTGACGTTGGGCGAAACGGAATCTTCAATCGTCAACAATCCGAACACCGTCCACGGCTGTCGACCGATCTCCGTCATAATCCAGCCGGCCGTATTGGCGATGAAGGGCAGGAAAATGGCTCCGATCATGGCGCGGAGAAACCAGGGGGAAAGGTTGTCCCACCGCTTGCGCGACGTCAGATAAGCGCCGTACATGCCCAACAGAATCATCAAGGCGCCGATGCCCACCATGATGCGGAAGCTCCAGAACGTCGTACGCACCGGAGGAATATAGTTGCCCGGACCGTATGTCTGCTCATACTCCGCCTGCAGTTCGTTCATGCCCGGAACGGAACCGGTAAATTGGCTGTAAGACAGGAAGCTGAGCAAGTACGCGATTTTGACTTCATACCGGTTTTCACGGGTTTCCGGATCAATGACCGCAAAGACCGTCCAGGGCGCCGGATCCTCGCTCCTCTCCCACAGCCCTTCCGATGCGGCCATCTTCATCGGCTGGGTTTCAATGAGATACTGGGCTTGGGAATGTCCGAACAGCGCAATGGCGATCGAAGCGACACAGGCGACGCTGACGGACAGCTTGAAGGAAGCGCGGAAAAAGGTCATATGGCGTTTCTTCAGCAAGCTCCACGCGCTGATTCCGGCCACAAGGAATGCACCGGTCGCGATCGACGCCGAGATGGTATGGGGAAATTCCCAGATCAATTGACCGTTGGTCAAGAGAGCCGCCAGATCGGTCATTTCCGCCCTTCCGTTGCGGATCGCGTAACCGACCGGCCGTTGCATGAACGAGTTGGCCGCCAATATCCAGAGCGCGGACAGCATCGTGCCGATCGATACGAGCCAAATGCAAGCCAGGTGCACTTTTTTGGACAGACGATCCCAGCCGAAAACCCACAGACCGATGAACGTCGACTCGAGGAAAAAAGCCAGCAGCGCCTCAATCGCGAGCGGCGCGCCGAAAACATCACCGATAAAACGCGAAAATTCCGACCAATTCATGCCAAACTGAAATTCCTGCAAAATTCCGGTGACAATGCCCACAGCAAAGTTGATGAGCAGAAACTTCCCCCAAAATTTTGCCATCTGCTTGTACATTTCATTCTTCTTGACGACGTACAAGGTTTGCATGATCGCGATGAGCAGCGACAGACCAATGGAAATCGGAACAAAAATAAAGTGAAAGATCGTGGTCAGGGCAAACTGCAACCTCGCAAGATCCAACACATCCATCGGTGAACTTCCTCCATTTCGTCCATGCAGGCGTTGATTATTGAAGCCAATGCGCAGCCCGAAAAATACCCCTACACCTATTAGTATAGTCCACCCGGACATATGTGACATGTTTCACAATTGACAGTATGGTGGCGGGATTTTGATCGTTGTGTGAAATGGCCGGCAGCGGTTGAAAACCCACCATAAAATTTCCACAAAAAAGCTCCTGAGACCATGCTGATCTCAAGAGCTTGTATCCGTTTTTGCGGTGGTGCTGGTGAAGGGACTTGAACCCCCACTCCCTCGCGGGAAGCGGATTTTGAGTCCGCCGCGTCTGCCATTCCGCCACACCAGCGTGATTAATGGAAAATGGCGTGCCCTAAGAGATTCGAACTCCTGACCTTTTGATTCGTAGTCAAACGCTCTATCCGGCTGAGCTAAGGGCACGCGTTATGAAGATGAATGGAGGCGCCACCCAGATTCGAACTGGGGATAAAGCTTTTGCAGAGCTCCGCCTTACCACTTGGCTATGGCGCCATAAAATAGATGGAGCGGACGACGGGACTCGAACCCGCGACCCTCGCCTTGGCAAGGCGATGCTCTACCACTGAGCCACGTCCGCAGAAGGTGGCTGGGGATCTAGGATTCGAACCTAGGAATGACGGAGTCAAAGTCCGTTGCCTTACCGCTTGGCTAATCCCCAGCGTAAGATATGGGGCGATCGATGGGACTTGAACCCATGAATGCCGGAGCCACAATCCGGTGCGTTAACCCCTTCGCCACGACCGCCATATGAAAGGAATTTGAAACTGGCAGGGGCAGCAGGAATTGAACCCACACTAACGGTTTTGGAGACCGCTGTTCTACCTTTAAACTATGCCCCTGTGTGAAAGATGATTTGCGATCCTCTGTGTCGCAATGGTGCCGGCGAGAGGACTTGAACCCCCAACCTACTGATTACAAGTCAGTTGCTCTACCAATTGAGCTACACCGGCGCGTACCATTCCAGCATGGAATCGAACGGCCGACACGAGGAATTTCCGTCCTCCGTTTTACCGGCCCGGCGCCCGGCTATTGGATGGAAATGGCGGAGCCGACGGGATTCGAACCCGCGGTCTCCTGCGTGACAGGCAGGCATGTTAGGCCTCTACACCACGGCTCCATGATCATCCATTGCTCGGTTGCCCGATAGAGTGAATTTGGTTGCGGGGGCAGGATTTGAACCTGCGGCCTTCGGGTTATGAGCCCGACGAGCTACCGGACTGCTCCACCCCGCGTCGAATCAATTTCGGCAATGGTGGAGGCTGACGGACTCGAACCGCCGACCCCTACCGTGTGAAGGTAGTGCTCTCCCAGCTGAGCTAAGCCTCCGCCGCTTCGCCACGGATCATGCGTGACGAATTAAAATATACTACAACTTGATGTTTCAAATCAAGTCTGCTTGTGAAAGAAGTGGTGACCCGTAGGGGATTCGAACCCCTGTTACCTCCGTGAAAGGGAGGTGTCTTAACCCCTTGACCAACGGGCCATGAAAGAAACGGGAAGTGAAAGTTGATGGCGGAGAGCGAGGGATTCGAACCCTCGATACGCTGTTAACGTATACACGATTTCCAATCGTGCTCCTTCGACCACTCGGACAGCTCTCCATGAGATGGCTCCCCGAACAGGACTCGAACCTGTGACACTGCGGTTAACAGCCGCATGCTCTACCGACTGAGCTATCGGGGAATGTCTTCGGTGATCTCTCTGTCAGGATGCCTTGCACCCTGAAAACCGGATGCGAATGAAACGATCAAGCTGATGGTTTTTCGGGGCCCCCGCAAAGTAATCGGAATACGCTTCGAAGCAATTCGTCACTTTGTTGGGGACTATTAGGATAAGCCCTCGACCGATTAGTATTCGTCAGCTTCACGCGTTGCCGCGCTTCCACCTCGAACCTATCAACCTGGTCATCTTCCAGGGGTCTTACCTTTACAGTGGGAAATCTCATCTTGAG
>Ga0310825_100206_pt1 | contig 88836 bp, 77 predicted proteins | sample WT_ome_9_FD_202243 | JGI IMG/M metagenome (GOLD analysis project Ga0310825, IMG submission 202243) | Sorghum-adapted microbial communities enriched on wild type (WT) sorghum from Joint BioEnergy Institute, Emeryville, California, United... ... | reverse complement strand
TCGTTCGCCGTTTTTTCTCTGGGCAGCTTCCTCTCGATTGGAAATCCGGGATGGCCGCTGCTTTGTTTGAGTATGCCCAAATTTATGGAAGGCGTATGTCTAATTTTGGATAATCAACACTCGTGTAATTGTAGAATTTTTTACATTTAATTAAATTTATCAAAAAACTAAGATAGTAAGATGTATGTACGAGGAGGTGAACTCTTCGAAATCTTAAGCCATCTTTAGAAGGGTGATGAAAAATAGACATTTCTTTTAAATTGACTATCCTCGGTTGCGAAGAGGAGCAACGTTTTATAAGACTTCTCAATTTGAAACGCGGTATGATGAAGCTACACTTTCTGTTAAATCACCAGCCTTTTAGAAAACTCAATGTCTAAGCGTGAGTTGTCTTTATGGATAAAATTGGGTATGGAGGGAGAAAGGTGAAAAAGAGATTAATATCCAATATTTTGTTTGTGGTATTTATCTGTGTAGTACTAATCATTGCAGGATGTGAACAGCCTAGTCTATCAAAGAAGAGCAGTACAGATGTAGATGGGACTAAAATAGTAACAATTAGAGCTCAGACAGCGGGTGCAGAATTGACAAGAGTTGAGAACCTTGTTAAGGCTGCGGAAATGTTAAATAAGGAATTGAAAGAGCAAGGGAAGGATATACAGGTAAAGGTGAAGACAAGTTCGTTTAATGGCAGCTGGGAAGAATATGCTAAGCAATTTATGCTGGCTTTTAAAGCTAAAAAGGAACCAGATATTTATGCAACAGGACATGAAAATATTGGTTGGTTAGCCGATGGGAATTATATAATTCCGTTAGATGAATTAAAAAAGTCGAAGGAGTATTCGGATGTATTCCCTAAATTATGGGAATCTGTAACTTATAGAGGGCACATTTGGGGCGCTTTACAGGACACAGAGGCGAGGCCTGTTTTCTATAATAAGGATGTTTTAAGAAAGCTTGGATGGAGCGAGGAGGAAATAGATAGTCTTCCAGAGAAAGTTCGTAATGGTGAATTTACATTAGAAGATATGACAAAACTAGCGGAAGAAGCGAAAACAAAAGGTTTAGTTCAATATGGGATTATCCACCGTCCAGTTGATGGGCCTGATTTTCAGGCAATAGCTTATAACTTTGGTGGGAAAGTATATGATCCTGAGGAAAACAAAATTGTATTAGATAAAAAAGCGGTGGAAAAACAATTGAACTACTACTATGAAATCGCGAAGAAAAAACTTATTCCAAGCAATCTTACACAGATGGAGTGGAGTAATATCCACAAAATAGTTGTTAACGGAAAAACTTTATTCTACTATGGCGGAATTTGGAACGTGTTTAACTGGGGGCAAGATAACTTCCATGAAAAGTTAGGAAAAGTTGATGCAAAGTGGGTTAATGATCATCTGGGAATGATGTTAATTCCTGCTGCGGAAAAAGGAGGAAAACCTCTTACCCTTTCCCATCCATTTGTGTATACTGTTTCAGCGCAGACGGAGCATCCTGAACTAGTGAAACGGTTGTTAGAACTTGTGGCTACTCCTGCACTACAAACGGAACATAATATAAAAACATTTCATCTCCCTGTTACAAAAGGTGGTGCTGAGCATCCAGATTTTAAAGCGGATGTAACACTAGGAAAAGTAGCATACATGTCTGATTATACAACATTTCCCCCAAATCATGAAGGATTTCCCAAATACTCAAAGGCAGTGTTTAATGCTATTCAAGCGGTTGAACTTGGAAAAAAGACGCCTCGGGAGGCATTGAGAGATTTAGAGGTACAGTTGCAGAATGATCTTGGTGATCAGTTAAAAATCGTAGATTAAAATTGAAAGCAAAATGATACCTGGCTCCTGCCAGGTATCTCCCTCTTCACATTCACATTCTCATTCTCGCAGAGATCTTTAATACATCAATATTTTCATTTCAGAGGGAGGTTAATGAAGTGGTTTCTTTTTACAAAAAATGGAAACTACCTGCTATCATGCTAGGGCCGTTTATAATTCTTATATTTCTGTTCTTTTTTCTTCCTGTTCTATTGACAGCTATATTAGCATTCACTAGTATGGATTCTTCTATGAAATGGGATTTTAACGGTTTGGAAAATTTCCGGAGTATTATTACTGACCCTAATATTTTGTTGATTGTAAAAAATACAGCAATTTATGTTTTCTTCACATTTTTGATTAATGTGTTTTTTGGCTTAGCTTTAGGTATTTTAACGACTTACTTTGTTCAAAGGGAATTCATCGGCCTCACTTTCAGAGCTATTTGGATGCTACCACGAATTTCTCCACCGGTCGTGTATATACTTCTTTGGTTATGGTTTTTTGACCCTAGTGAATATGGTGTTTTAAATAGTTTGAGATCTTTTTTTGGTATGCCTCCTATTGAATGGCTTTCGGATTACCCGATGATAGCTATTATTTTAGCAAATGGATTGATTGGTGCTTCATTTGGAATGATTATTTTTTCATCTGCCATTAAATCTATTCCGAGAGACTTGTTTCAGGCTGCACAAGTAGATGGTGCTTCACAATGGTCAATTATCAAAGACATCATTATCCCTGCTGTCCGTTGGCCGTTGATGTTTGTTACATTATGGCAATGCTTGTCCTTGCTCACATCGTATGAATATATTCTCCTGTTGACAAATGGTGGACCATTGTTTGAAAGCGAAGTGCTAGCTTTATATTCTTATCACAAAGCTTTTCAAAACTTTGAGTTTGGATACGGGGCTGCTATTTCCCTCGTCCTCGTTTTAATTGCTCTCATCTTTTCGCTGATTACATGGAAAACTTTTGGAATGAAAAAAATGATCAGTTCTTCGAGAATAGAGTAGGGGGTAATAATTATGGAGATAACAGGATATCAAACAGAATCGACGACCATGGTTATATCTTCTTCTAGGTGGAAAAAACGTATTACTTTCATCATTGCCTACGGAGTTTTAGTGCTGACAACGTTGCCTATTATTTTGATGTATTTGTGGCTTTTGGTGAGTTCATTTTTCGAGAAAATGAAATTCGGCTTTATTCCTGTTCATTTTACCTTAGAAAACTGGGAGTTTTTATGGACTAATGTGGAGCATGGAGGGAGCATGCTTCCAAGTATTTGGAGGGCAACTTGGAATTCTTTCGTATTTTCAGGTACCCTTACTATCCTTGAGGTCATTATCGGTGTTATGGCTGGGTATGCTTTAGCCCGGACTGAATTTCCGGGACGTCAAGCGCTAATGAAGACTATATTACTTTTACATGCATTTCCAAGTGTTGCTTTACTGATTGCTGTGTTTTACATTTTAAATTTTATGGGATTGTTCGATTCACTATGGGGGGTTGTTTTAGTTAAGACAGCCTTACAAATTCCGATGACAGCGTGGATCATAAAGGGATTTTTTGATGATGTACCGTGGGATGTGGAATGGGCTGGATTAATTGACGGTTGCAGTCGTTTTAAGGTTTGGTTTTCAATTGTCCTTCCATTGATTAAGCCAGGGATAGCAGCAGTTAGCATTTTTTCATTCTTGTCGGGTTGGTCTGAATTCTTACTGCTGTATACCTTTATTTTAAGTGATGAAAATGTAACCCTGTCGTCTTACTTACAAAAACTTATCAGCGATCCGAATATGGTCAATTATGGGATGTTAAGTGCTGTATCACTGTTTTATATGTTCCCGGTTTTACTGTTTTTCCTTTTTACACAGAAGTCATTGATGCAAATGAGTGCTGGGGGAGGAAAAGGGATATGAAAATTGAACTGAGAAATATTTGTAAATCATTTAACAAAAAAACCAATACTATCGATAACATGAATTTGACGATTAATGACGGGGAGTTCGTTGCTTTGCTTGGACCGAGCGGTTGCGGAAAATCAACGACGATGCTTATGATCGCGGGAATTTATAAGCCAGATAGGGGCGAAATTTATTTTGATGGCCAAATTGTAAATGACTTGGAACCTAAGGATCGGAATATTGGCATGGTGTTTCAAAGCTATGCCTTATATCCGCATATGACGGTTTTAGATAATATTGCATTTCCATTGAAACAACAAAAAGTTCCAAAGGAAGAACGAATAAAACGGGCAAAACGGGCTGCCGAAATGGTACAACTTGAGCATTTATTAGGTCGAAAACCGAGTGAATTATCCGGGGGGCAACAGCAACGAGTTGCTTTGGCACGTGCTATCGTAAAAAGACCCAAAGTATTATTATTAGATGAGCCAATGTCTAATCTCGATGCTAGATTAAAAATCGAAATGAGAGAGGAGATTTCCCGCATCCAAAGAGAATTAGGCATCACAACCATTTTGGTTACTCATGACCAGGAAGAAGCGATGACGATGGCTGACCGTATTGCTGTTATGAAGGAGGGACAGATTATTCAGTACGATACCCCAATGGAATTGTATTATAATCCAAAAAACTACTTTATAGCTCAATTTATCGGAACACCTCCGATGAATTTTCTAAAAGGAAAATTACTGAACAACCAGCTTCATCTACCAAATAGCACTGTTGAATTAGATTGTGAATTTTGGGAGTTCAATAGAAAGGAAACAGAAGTCCATGTAGGTATTCGCCCTTATGATTTAAAATTAGGTAAAAATGGGAATGTTTATATAAAAGGTACTGTAAGTATGGTTGAACTTGTTGGGCATTCAAAAATGATTAGTGTAAAGGTTGGTAATGAACAGGTTCGTTTTTTTGCTGAACCCAATATTAGTATCGAATATGGCTCGGTTATCGAGATATCAACTCAGACCTCATCTATCCATTTATTTGATGCAGTAACGGGAAGAAGTTTAAAAAAAGATGGTATGAACAAGGGGCTTGTTAAAGAATCTGTCTATAACTAAAGGAGAGAAATTAAAAAATGGGTGTTAGTGTAAAATGCAGTGTAGAACATGTTTTGTATAACTCAGCGATTGAATACGTATTACAAGCAGGACAATTAATTAGGAGTCATTTGGGGAATAAAGGAAAAATTGAGCAAAAAAAGAATGCCTTTGATCTGGTAACAGAGGTTGATAGACGAAGTGAAGACTTACTTCGGCGAAAGATTCACAAGGATTACCCTAGCCATTGGATTTTATCTGAAGAAAATTGCGGTCAAGCCAACGCATATGAGATGTTTAAAAATCATGATTCGGATTACGGTTGGATCATCGATCCCATTGATGGTACGACCAACTTTATTCATGGCATCCCGTATTTCGCTATTTCGATCGGAGTTGTAAAGGATGGAGAGCCTGTCATCGGCGTTGTGTTCAACCCAGTCACGGATGAACTTTATACGGCAAGAAAGACATTTGGAGCTTATTTGAATGGACGCCCCATTCGGGTTGGAAAAGAATCGACTTTGGCTGAAGCGGTCATAGCAACCGGATTTCAGGCTAGCGATTTTAGATCGGGGTCTCGTGTCGTTCAACAAATAGACCAATTGGCAGGGAGAAGCCGCAATATCCGTCTATTTGGTTCAGCGAGTCTAGATCTATGTTTATTGGCATCTGGAAGGATCACAGGTTTTTGGCATGATGGTCTAAATCCATGGGATACAGCGGCGGGGATCTTAATCTTGACAGAAGCGGGGGGGAAAGCCACAGATAAAGATGGAAATCCTTATCGCCTCTCTCATGATTCACTGATCGCCTCTAACGGGAGAATTCATGGCGAATTAATAGAAACAATAAAATTATAAAAAATGAGGGATTTTGTTGAAAAGACCATTAATTACTGCTCATACTGGTTGCATGAATACGCCGCCTAATTCTATTGAATCTATATTAGAAGGAATAAAAGCAGGAGCGGATATTATTGAAGTGGATGTTCGTGCTACAAAGGATGGGGTTGCTGTTCTTCTGCATGATGAAAAGATTGTAACTCCAAAGGGAGTAAGGAGGGTAGGAGATTTATCGTTTAAGGAACTCCATGATCTCGATAGATCTAGTAGGATTTTTCGGCTCGAGGAGGCTTTATCGATTGTCAAAGAGCATCACCGGATTATTAATCTAGATGTAAAAGAAGATAGTGCTATTGATCCAATGATAGAAACAATTGAAAAACATAAGATGAGAGATTATGTGATTATTTCTGGATGTGAAAGGGAAAGAGCGAATTATTTAAAAAATCATTACCGTTTATATCAAGTATTACTAAATGTAGGTATAAGTTTGTATGAAACCTATAAGGAGGATTATGAATCCTTTATCAGGAAAACGTGTTGGGAAGCTATTGAAGCTTCATGTTGCGGTATAAACATAAACTATCAATTCTGTGACGAGTCATTGGTTAGTTATGCCACGATTCGTTGTATTCCTGTTTGGGTTTGGACAATCGATGAACCTGATGTAATGAAAAAATTCCTCGATATGGGTGTTTATTCCATAACTACTAATGAAGTAAAAATACTAGTGGAGCTAGGGAACCAAGCGAAATAACTAGGAAACTCCAGGAGGTATTTAAAATGATCGATACGCTTTTATATGAGTGGAAAAAGAGAAATGAGGAAATTACGGGGTTAATCAGGGAAGGAGTTTCTACTAATGATTTCTACCAACTAGCGATTTGCCAATTGGAGTTTCTAAGAAGGGTAATCCCTGATAATGTGAATTATGTATCACGATTAGCGGAGCTCTTGCACTTAGATGGTAATATACGTAGGGCTGGAGAACAGTACCGTCTAGTATTACAGATGGATCCGTTAACTCCGCTTACTGAGAAGGAAACACAGATGATTAGGAAATTTTGTCCAATATTGCTCCTTACCCAGAAAGAATGTTTTCCGTTGAAAGATGTTGTAGCAGTGCATCATCCAACCAAACCAATGATTGGCTATCACTTGTTTTGGGAGGATGACTATGATTTCCCTGATGATTATGAACCGTGCGACCATGAAGAAATTTGGATTGAGTACAATCCTGAAAATGAGACCATAACTAATGTTATGTGTTGGTTCCATTCCCGTGTTCTTAGCTCTAAGGATGCGGTCAAAGAGGCATGGGATAACAATCAAAGAGCCATCATTAGAGTTGAGTGGGGGAAGCACGGTTCTCTTTTATGTGGATGGGAAAGTATGAAAGAGCCACTAACAGGTGTGATGCTAGTTGATTGGCTTAAAGAAACTTATGAACATGTAAAGAAAGGCGGACGAGTACCTTCTCATCCATTAAAGAAATATTGGCCCAAAGGATTTGAGGGTACCTTTGAGGAATATATTGATTTTTCCGTAAGACTAGATCCATTAAATTGGCTTGATAAAAAACCCCTCATGTATAAAACAAGATGGGTAAACGCTGTTATATTTACGCAATGTTTACCTTACAACTTTCATCCTAAAATGGAATGGCCGGATCGTTTTCACAAGTTTCCATTCTAAAAATTTTATATATATTCAAAAATAGGAATTTATCAACAACTAAACTTATGGCAATTAAATTGATAACATGTGAGGTTATCCTTCTAATGGTGATAAGATTTTTGGTTGCGGAAGTTATAATCGTTATACCAAATGACAACTAAGGAGGTGGTTATATTGTTTACAATCTCTATCTATACCATTATAGAGAGAACAGTTTTAGCAGCTATACTTGGTGGTATCGTTGGATGGGAGCGCGATTTAAGGGATAAACAAGCAGGGGTAAAAACCCATCTTCTAGTTTCCGTTGGTTCTGCTTTGATTATGATACTTTCAATTTATGGATTTAATGAAACAATAGGTCACTGGAACGCAAGATTTGATCCAGCGCGCCTGGCTCATGGGGTAATAAGTGGTATTGGTTTCTTGGGAGCAGGGGTAATCATGCGTAAATCAAATAGAGTCTCAGGAATCACCACTGCAGCTACCTTGTGGGTTGTTGCTTCCATAGGCTTATGTGTTGGAGCGGGATTTTATGTACCTGCATTGGTGGGAACGGTGATCATTTTGATAAACGCTTTTGTTCTTCGAGGGATAGAGTCAAAGCTGCTATCATCAGCTAAGGCAATTACAATTCATATAACAGTTAAAGACGGAGATGGAATAGATGCGTTAAAGGAAATATCGAACTTTTTCAGAGAGAGCAAGGCAGTAATTAAACATATCTACTTTTTAGATACAAAGGAGCTGAGTGATAATTTAGTTAATATTACATTCCGATTAAAGCTAAAGAGTCAAGATAATCTTATTGGTTTGCTTACTCATTTGAGGGGAATAGAGGGGGTAGAGAAGGTTGAATGTGATGATATTCATATGAGAGTCAAAGAGGTTTTTAACGAGAAAAGTCTGAGTCTTTAATCCTTTTCAGGAGGGGGGAAGTAAATGAAAACGATCCGCTTAACAACCGCCCAAGCATTAGTCAAGTTTTTAAACCAGCAGTACGTGGAGTTCGATGGTCGTGTACAGAAATTTGTCAAAGGTGTTTTTACGATTTTCGGCCATGGTAATGTACTCGGCCTTGGTCAAGCGCTTGAGGAAGATCCCGGAGAGCTCGAAGTGTACCAAGGGCGCAATGAACAAGGAATGGCACATGCGGCGATTGCCTTTGCAAAACAAAAACACCGTCGGCAAATCATGGCATGCACGTCATCCGTCGGTCCCGGGGCGGCGAATATGGTGACGGCAGCGGCGACAGCTTCGGCGAACCACATTCCGGTGTTATTGCTTCCGGGAGATACGTTTGCGACAAGACAGCCCGATCCCGTGCTTCAACAAATCGAGCACTGGCATGATTTGACCATTTCCACAAACGATGCGTTTCGTGCCGTCAGCAAATATTGGGATCGCATCAGCCGCCCCGAGCAGCTGATGCCGGCGATGATTCAAGCGATGCGGGTACTGACCGATCCCGCCAACACCGGAGCAGTCACCATTGCCTTGCCTCAAGATGTGCAAGGGGAAGCGTACGATTTTCCTGAATCCTTTTTCCAAAAACGGATTCACCGCATTGAACGCCGCGTTCCGGCGAAAGCGGCGATTCATGAGGCGGTGGAGCTCATTCGCAGAAAGAAAAAACCGATCATCATTTGCGGCGGCGGCGTCCGCTATTCGGAAGCAGCGGAAGAACTGAAACAGTTTGCCGAGAAATTTCACATTCCTTACGGGGAAACGCAAGCCGGCAAAAGCGCGGTGGAAAGCGCCCACCCATACAATCTCGGGGGAATTGGCGTCACCGGCAACCTTGCCGCCAATATAATTGCGAAGGAAGCCGATTTGGTCATTGGGATTGGCACCCGTTACACCGATTTTACGACAGGGTCGAAACAGCTTTTCCAACATCCTGAAGTAGAATTTTTGACGATCAATGTCTCGGTCTTTGATGCTTGCAAATTGGATGCCGTCCGCGTAGTGGCAGATGCGAAACTTGCTCTTCTCGCCTTAACCGAAGAGTTGGAGAAAATCGGGTATCGATCCGGCTATACGAATGAAATAGACATCGCGAAAAAGGCGTGGGAAGAAGAGCTTAACCGACTGCATCACGTCCGCTACCGCCAGTCGGGCTTTCAGCCGGAGGTGGCCGGCCATCTCGATGAGGTTTTGACTGAGTATTCCGAGTTTTTCGATTCTTCGTTAACGCAAACGGAAGTCATTGGCGCGATTAACGAGTGGATCGATGACGACGCCATTATCATCGGAGCGGCAGGCAGTTTGCCGGGGGATTTGCAGCGCATGTGGGTGGCGCGCCGGCCCAATACGTATCATATGGAGTACGGCTATTCGTGCATGGGGTATGAGATTGCTGGTGCGCTTGGCGTGAAAATGGCGGAGCCGGATAAAGAAGTCTATGCGATGGTCGGCGATGGCAGCTACTTAATGCTTCACTCGGAGCTTGTAACGAGCATTCAGGAAAAGAAAAAAATCAATGTTCTCCTATTTGATAATGGTGGATTCGGCTGCATTAACAACTTGCAAATGGGTCATGGAATGGGCAGTTTCGCCACAGAATTCCGCTACCGCAACGAAGAAACCGGGCGCTTAGACGGGAGCTTGATTCCGATTGACTTCGCGCAAAGCGCGGCCGGTTACGGGGTGAAAACGTATAAAGTGCACACGCTCGAGCAATTAAAAGAAGCGCTCGAAGATGCCAAACAACAATCGGTGTCGACATTGATCGATATTAAGGTGCTTCCAAAAACGATGACCCATGATTATGAGTCATGGTGGCATGTCGGGGTGGCGGAAGTGTCCCGGAACCCAAAAATTGCGGAGGCATACAAGCGGAAAGAACAACAATTGCAAAGGGCAAGAAAATATTGAACAACTGGAGTGAGAGAGATGGAAAAAACGGTTAATCCTTTTCGTATCGGCATTGCCCCGATCAGCTGGGTCAATGATGATATTCCGGGACTGGGTGATCACTATACCCAAGATCAAGTCTTATCCGAAATGGCGGAGCTTGGGTATGTTGCAACGGAAATGGGGCGCCTCTTTTCCCAAGATCCCCCGTCATTGAGGGCAAAACTGAACCAATATGGCATCGAGCTCGCCAGCAAATTCATCGGCGTGCTCTTTTCAGACCGTTCTCGTCTTGAAGAGGAACTCAAGACGTTCCGGTCTTGGGCGGAATATTTGCACGATATGGGATGCAAGTATGCGATTGTCTGCGAGATGGGGGGATCGATGCACTGGGATCCGCGCCGGGCGCCAGAAGAAAAAACGATTCAACGGCTCACGGATTCCGAATGGGAGTCCCTTGTTGACGGATTGCATCGCGCCGCGCATATATGTCAAGAGCTAGGAATGAAACTTGTTTACCACTTTCACGCGGGAACAGTCGTCGAAACGGCGGAAGAGATCGATCGCTTAATGGAGTTGACGGATCCGAATCTTGTCCATCTCTTGTATGACACAGGGCATGCGTTATATGGCGGATATGATCCAGTTGAACTGTTGCATCGGTATGCGGATCGCATTCAATACGTTCATTTGAAAGACGTAAGGCACGATGTGCTCGAGCTGGTGAGACGGGAACAACTCGACTTTCGCACGGCGGTGTTGCGTGGCATGTTTACGGTTCCTGGAGATGGATGCATTGACTTTGTTCCGATTTTTGCCAAATTGATTGAGATGGACTATAACGGCTGGATCATCGTCGAAGCAGAACAGGACCCGGCTGTGGCGCACCCGTACACGTACGCCAAAATGGCCAAAGAATATATTGACCGCCTTGTTCATCATCTCTTGGCGGCCCAAAAGCGGTAAGGGGGGAGGATGAAACGATGAGCCGACTGATCATACCAAGCCATTCGCCGAATGAAGAGGGGAACGTCGTCCGCGTAACGCCGGAATCGGCGGGATGGGAGTATGTTGGATTTGAAGTGTATGCGTTAACAAAAGGACAAACATTGCGAAAAGAGACGATCGATCAGGAAGCCTGCCTTGTTCTTCTCAAAGGAAAAGCTAACATACACACAAGACATGAACGGTGGGAAAATATTGGATTGAGAATGGATGTTTTTGAGAAAATTCCGCCATACTCCGTCTATGTCCCGTCCAATGATGTTTATGAAGTTCAAGCATTGACTGATTTGGAATTGGCCGTTTGTTTAGCGCCAGGGAAGGGAACGTATCCAGCCCGTTTGATTCCGCCAAGCGAAGTAGGAGTGGAAATGCGCGGGGCGGGAAACATTGAACGGCGGATACATAATATTCTTCCGGAGTCTAAACCGGCTGACAGCTTGCTTGTCGTTGAGGTATTTACGCCGGAAGGAAACTGGTCGAGTTACCCACCGCATAAACATGACCAACACAATTTGCCGCATGAATCTTATTTAGAGGAAACGTATTATCATCAAATCAATCCGGACCATGGTTTTATGGTGCAACGGGTCTATACTGATGACCGTTCCATTGATGAAACGATGGTCGTGAAAAACGGAGATGTTGTTTTGGTGCCGAAAGGCTATCACCCGGTTTCGGCTCCCCCGGGTTATGAGGGGTATTACTTAAACGTCATGGCCGGGCCCGTACGGACGTGGAAGTTCCGCAATGATCCGGACCATGAGTGGGTGATGGAAAGCAAACTCGCGGCCAAACAGAAGTAGAAACGATCTAAAAAGACGACAGGAAAGAGGCGGTTCGATGAATTTACTCCCATTTGACGAGCAAAAACCGTTGGATTTTATCGCTGTCGGCCGACTATGCATCGATTTAAATGCCAATGAGATTCACCGGCCGATGGAAGAAACGGTGACGTTTACGAAATATGTCGGCGGATCTCCGGCGAATATTGCCATCGGCATGGCCCGGCTTGGCATGAAAACAGGGTTTATCGGCCGAGTGGCCGACGACCAAATGGGCCGATTTATCGTTCAATACTTAAAAAACAATGGCATTGATACATCCCATGTCATTACCGACAAGTCCGGCAGTGTAACAGGCTTGGCGTTCACCGAGATTAAGAGTCCGACCGACTGCAGCATCCTCATGTATCGCGATAATGTCGCTGATTTGAAACTGGAACCGAACGACATTCATGAAGACTATATTCGGCAGGCAAAATGCTTATTGATTTCCGGGACGGCTTTGGCGAAAAGCCCGTCAAGAGAAGCGGTGTTTTTAGCGTTGGAATATGCAAGACGCCATGGAGTCGTTGTCTTTTTCGATTTGGATTATCGCCCTTATACGTGGCAATCCAAAGAGGAAACGGCGATTTATTACAACTTGGCCGCCGAAAAATGCGACGTGATCATCGGCACGAGAGAAGAATTTGACATGATGGAGCAGTTTGCTGTTCATCAGCATGATGACGAGAAAACGGCGCAAAAATGGTTTGATTATCACGCGAAAATCGTCGTCATTAAACATGGCAAAGATGGATCGATCGCCTATACGAAAACAGGGGAAACGTTTGTCGGTACGATTTTTCCGGCGAATATTGTCAAAACGTTTGGAGCAGGCGATTCTTACGCTGCTGGGTTTATCTACGGATTAATGAATGGATGGCCGATTCCAAAGGCGATGGAATATGGTGCAGCTGCTGCTTCGATTGTCATCTCGAGCCATAGTTGTTCCGATGCAATGCCGACGTTAGATCAAATTGAACAGTTCATTCAACAACATAAAAGCAGCTCGACCGCTGCAAAATCATAAATGAAAGGGGATCGACGAACATGACAATGACAACGGGAGTACAAACTTTAAAAAACTATATTGGTGGGCAATGGGTGGAATCTCGTTCTGCGAAGACAGAAGCGGTTCCAAACCCTGCGACAGGCGAAGTGCTCGCTTACGTTCCGATTTCGACCCGCGAGGATTTGGATCGTGCGGTTGCGGCAGCAAAAGAAGCGTTCAAGACATGGAGCAAAACGCCAGTGCCGCGCCGGGCGCGAATCTTATTCAAATACCAGCAGTTGCTTGTTGAACATTGGGAAGAGCTGGCCCGGTTGGTGACGTTAGAAAACGGCAAAAGCTACAACGAAGCCTATGGGGAAATTCAGCGCGGAATTGAATGCGTAGAATTTGCGGCAGGTGCGCCGACGCTCATGATGGGAAGACAACTTCCTAGCATTGCGACCGGCATTGAATCAGGAATGTACCGTTATCCAATTGGTGTCGTTGGGGGCATCACGCCGTTTAACTTCCCAATGATGGTGCCTTGCTGGATGTTCCCGCTAGCGATTGCGTGCGGAAACACGTTCGTCCTAAAACCGTCCGAACGCACACCGATGTTGGCCAATCGCCTAGCTGAACTTTTTAAAGAAGCCGGGCTTCCAGATGGAGTACTCAACATCGTTCACGGGGCGCATGATGTCGTGAACGGACTTTTGGAGCATCCAGATGTGAAGGCGATCTCGTTCGTCGGTTCCCAACCAGTCGGCGAGTATGTGTACAAAACAGCAGCGGCTCATGGCAAACGTGTTCAGGCGTTGACAGGAGCGAAAAACCATTCGATCGTCATGCCGGATGCGGACTTGAAAGTGGCTGTCCGTGAAATTATTAATGCGGCGTTCGGCTCGGCTGGAGAGCGGTGCATGGCGGCGTCGGTTGTTGTCGCGGTTGGGGACATTGCTGATGAATTAGTTGAGAGATTAGTAGCGGCCGCAAATGAAATTAAGATAGGCAACGGATTGGAGGAGAGCGTCTTTTTAGGCCCGGTCATTCGCGAAGCTCATAAACAACGGACGGTCAACTATATTGAACTGGGAGAAAAAGAAGGAGCTATTTTAGTGCGCGACGGGCGAAAAGATGCTGCTGTCCAAGGCGAGGGATACTTTATCGGACCGACCATCTTTGACCGAGTCACCACCGACATGACGATTTGGAAAGATGAAATTTTTGCTCCTGTTCTTTCGATTGTGCGGGTTAGCACGTTGGATGAAGCCATTGAAGTGGCCAACAAGTCTCCATTTGCCAACGGGGCATGCATTTACACAAGAGATGGCGGAAATGTCCGTAAGTTCCGTGATGAAATCGATGCCGGGATGTTAGGGGTCAACTTAGGGGTCCCAGCACCGATGGCCTTCTTCCCGTTCTCTGGGTGGAAGAATTCGTTCTACGGCGATCTTCACGCTAACGGCATGGACGGTGTGGAGTTTTATACACGTAAGAAAATGCTCACTGCTCGCTGGTAAGAGCGATGGAAAAACGATCAGGCGCCTTAGGGCGCTTGATGCTTTTTCACGAATGTGTAAACAGAAAGGGGAATCGAAATGCCGCTTGTCTCAATGAAGGAAATGTTACAATGTGCTTTACAGGGAAACTATGCTGTCGGCCATTTTAACGTGAACAACTTAGAATTCGCCCAAGCCATTCTCCTAGGGGCCGAAGAAGAGGAAGCACCCGTCATTTTGGCTGTGAGTCCGGGATATATCGGGCATCTTGGCGGACTCCGGACGGCAGCGGCCATGGTTAAAGAACTCGTGAAAGAATACCGCATTACTGTACCTGTCGCTCTCCATTTAGACCACGGCTCCTCCTATGAGCAATGCCTCGAAGCGATGGAAGCTGGGTTTACATCCGTGATGATTGATGCTTCCCATTTCCCTTTGGAAGAAAATATTTCGATGACAAAAAAAGTTGTTGAGGCGGCTCGGTTTTTTGGTGTCTCCGTTGAAGCAGAGGTCGGAAGAATCGGAGGGCAAGAGGATGACGTAGTGGTCGATGAAGCGGAAGCGATGTACGCCATTCCGGAAGAATGTGAGCGGTTAGTCAAAGAAACCGGAGTTGACTGCCTAGCACCGGCATTAGGTTCGGTTCACGGTCCGTATAAAGGGAAACCGAAATTAGGATTTGCGCAAATGGAACAAATCCAGCGCTTAACTGGCGTGCCGCTTGTGCTGCATGGAGGAACAGGAATCCCCTTGGAGGATATTCGCAGAGCCATTTCGTTAGGAACAGCTAAAATTAACGTCAACACGGAAAATCAATTGGCGTTTACTAGGGGAGTTCGTTCTTTACTCAATGAGAATAACGGCCTGTATGATCCGAGAAAATACCTTGGGGCAGGAAGAGAAGAAGTAAAACAGACCGTAAGACAAAAAATTCGCGAATTCGGTTCGGTAGGGAAAGCGAAAGAAGGGGTGTTGTCTTCATTGTAAAAAGAACGATGCACAAGCTGTCGCGCCGGAAGCCAAGCGGTTCGAACAGGCGCAAAGCCCGCTGAAAAGGGGCCAAGCTTCATGAGAAAATCACCAACTGCCGGAACGATTTCCCGAACAAACTGTCCACCCGCTTGATCGGCGAAAATCAAGTAGTGTGCATGGAGGACTTGTGCGTGCCGAACATGCAGAAGAATCGCAAACTGGCCAAACGCATTTCCGATTCCGCATGGGGGACGATCGCTCAGGGGAGTGGAATATATAGCGAAATGGTAGGGGCGGACGGTGATCCGTGTCGGCTACACGTTTTCATCGAGTTAATGGTGCTCGTGGCTGCGGGCATTGGCAGGTGGAGGTGAAATCGTTCAACATCCGTTCGAGGGCGTGCCGAAACTGCGGAGTCGAACGCGACCGGGATCACAACGCTGCTCGAAATATTTTGCAGGAAGGGCTTCGTTTGCAGTTATTGAACTGCGGGACAGGGATGGCTTGGTGAACCGCCTCCCGTAGAGTGGAAGTTCCCAAGAATCTCTCACCTCTAAGTGTTAGCGTAGGCGGGCGAACGTTCAATGTCTAGAAGGGGCGGATAACCCAGAACCGTTATATGCGATTTCCCTTCCGAGAACTTCAATACTACAAGCACAATTTGATGAGCGTTTGCTCGGAGGAATGGTAAAAAGAGCAGGTCAAGTGCTGAGGTGCGATGATTCTGATTGGGACGGAGGATTATATCGAAATACTCCACCTACTGCCAAACCGTTCGAGTTTACAGCTATCCCTTATTACGTATGGGATAACCGGCAGCCGGGTCAAATGATTGTCTGGATTCCTGAAGCATAACAAGATAGTAGAGGGAGTCACGACAAAGGGTGTTTGCTCCTTCTCAGAGAAACAAGAGATATAGAATTATGAATCTGTTGATACGTATATTGTATATTTATAGTAGTGACAAAGGGGTGTCTCGCTGCTTTTGAGACACCTCTTTTGTTTTGGATTTTGATGCTGAGACATGACACATGAATAAGGAGCGTTTCCACCTCCCCTATTGCACTTAGAATAAACGTCACCTATACTTAGGGAATAATACGTCATCCCATTGGTTTCGATTGATGAAAGTTTTTATTAAAGAGATTTGAGAATATTGCAGGGGGGAGGGTTAATATGAAAAAATTAGCAATTATTTATGTCTGCTTGATTGGTTTGTTTCTTCTTTATATATATCGCTATCATTTCGAAATTTCTCACCTTCGTTTATCCTCCCAAGAAGAGACGGCATTTCAAGGCAAACCTAACGAAAAATACGTCATGATCACCTTCCAATCAGGAATGGATTATTGGAAGCGCTGTCTCAAAGGGTTTGAAGACGCCGCTGAGGAGTTGAACGTCTCTGTAGAATATCGCGGAGCGACACAGTATGATGTCAATGAACAAGTGACGGTGCTAGAACAGGTGATCGCAAGGAAGCCAGCGGGTATTGCTATTTCAGCGATTAATCCGACAGCGTTGACGAAAACGATCAACAAGGCAGTGGAGAAAGGAATTCCAGTTGTGTTGTTTGATTCGAATGCTTCGGGAAGCAAGGCGTTTTCGTTTTTAGGGACGAATAACTATAATGCTGGAGTGACAGCAGCTCATGAAATGGCGAAACTGTTGGGGAATAAAGGGAATGTCGGGATCATTACTTCGCCTTATCAGCTTAATCACCAAGAGAGAACAAGAGGGTTTATCGAGACAATTTATCAAAAATACCCACAAATGCATGTGGTGGCTGTAAAAAATGGGAAAGGGGATGTTAGGGCTTCCAAACAGGCGGCGATAGAGATCTTAGAGGATTACCCAGATGTGCAGGGGATCTTCGCAACGGAAGCGAATGGGGGAGTTGGCATGGCCGAGGCCGTTGTGATGTTGAATAAAAAGCATGTAAAATTGATTAGTTTTGATACGGAAAAACAAACGTTAGATTTGGTGAAGAAGGGTGTCATTGCTGCGACATTGGCGCAAGGAACATGGAATATGGGATACTGGTCGCTGCAGTTTTTATTTCAACTTCATCATCGCCTTACGTCTTCTTCGCGGTCAGGGGATTTGCCTCTGCCGGTGTATGTCGATACAGGGATCACGGTTGTTACGAAAGAAAATGTGGATCGTTTTTATGCCAGATAAAGAAGAAATGAGTGATCGATGTTGGGAGTACGAAAACGTTGGCGAGTTCGTCATTGGCCGATACGGTACAAGTTTGTTTCCTTGTTGCTGATTTCTATGATTGTCCCTGCTCTCGGGCTTGGAGGCCTAGTGAGCTGGGCGGTTGACCGAATCATCGAGCGGCAAGTTAACGAAAATACGTTACAGTTAATTAGCCAAGTCAATAGAACATTAGAGTTTTATGTTAATAATATGCAAAATATTACGTATTTAATTGCATTTAATCCTGAGACGAAAGCATTTTTTGACCGCTCCACCTCTAGTGATGAGTATGAGATTCGTCAGTTTTTGCAAGGGATTACAACGTTATATCCTGAAATTGCTGGAATCTTGGTTGTCAACCAACATGGCGATTATATTAGCAATGAAATGTACAGCCGCTCCTCGCAACCGTTGACAGAGGAATCGTGGTATCAGGAGGCGGTTAAAAATAAAGGGATTTTTAAAATGATTGGCCATCCTGGTGGGCGAAATGTCCTTTCCCATGCCAATTATTCAAGCGAAGAGGTCGTATCCGCAGTACGGGCGATTTTAGAGCCTGAGACACAAAAGGTGAAGGGAGTCGTGCTTATTGATTTAAAGCTGCGAGTCATTGCAGAAGCGACAAAAAACGTCCGTCTTGGGAAATGGGGACATTTGCTAGTGATAGATGAGCGAGGCGAGAGTATTTATACTCCAAGCCCATCGCCGCTTCGAACAATTCCGCTGCGATGGGTTCAAGGGAATAGTGGTACGTTTTCGAAAGAAATAAACGGACAACATATCCAGTTGATTTATCAACGCTCCCCGTTTACCAATTGGACGATTATCGGAGTATTTTCTGGCAATGAATCGGCGTTAGAAGTGATGGAAATCCGTTTTTATATCATCAGCTTCATCTTTTTCGTCTGTTTTATTGCGCTCGGCGCCTCGTATTACTTATCTTTTTCGTTATCGCGCCCAATCAGCCAGCTAACAGCTTTTATGAAAAAAGCGCAAGCAGGCGATTTAACGGTCCGTTATCATGATGAACGTATGGATGAAATTGGGATATTAGGCCGAAGCTTCAACCATATGTTGGATCAAATGCAACGTTTTATTTCTTTGGCAGAATGGCAGGAGCGACAGCGTTGGGAAGCGGAGTTGCGGGAGCTGCAGGCCCAAATTAAGCCGCATTTCCTTTACAATACGTTAGATACGATTCAGTGGATGGCGCGAAAAAAAGGGGCGGATGATGTAGCGGAAGTGGTGGGTGCGCTGGCAAAGCTGTTCCGCATCGGGTTGAGCAAAGGAAGGAACATGATTCTTTTCGCTGAGGAGATCGAACATATAAAAAGTTACTTGCACATTCAGAAAGTTCGTTATAAAGATAAGTTAAACTACACATTTGATATTCCTGAACATTTGCAACAGTTCTATGTGTTAAAATTGTTGTTGCAGCCAATTGTGGAAAATGCTATTTATCATGGCATTAAACAGCGAAGAGGACCGGGGCATATTTCGATTCAAGCAGAAGAGCGAGATGGAACGATGTATATTCGCGTGAAAGATGATGGGATTGGAATGTCCCGGGAGCGGCTTGAGGAGCTGCGGAAAAGTCTAACGATTGACTTTACAGCGGGAGATCAGGAAGGCAAGATGAGAAATATAAAAGGATACGGAATGGTCAATGTACAGGCTCGGTTGCAATTAACATTCGGTCCGTCTTATCGGTTGTATATTGACAGTGAAGAAGGGAAAGGAACGACCGTGATGATTGTGCATCCAATGATCATGAACCTCTCTTAGGAGGGACGAAGAAATGTGGAAAGTGCTAATTGCGGATGATGAGATGATTATTCGTGAAGGAATTCGAGAATCGATCGACTGGGCTCAATTCAATATGGAAGTGATCGCGGAAGCGGAAGATGGGGAAGAGGCGCTAGAATTAGCGATAAAACATGAAGTGCACGTATTATTTGTAGATTTGAGCATGCCGATTATGGACGGGCTGACACTTATGAAACATGTGCGAGAGAGGCTGCCGCACTGCCATATGATCGTGATTACTGGTTACGATGAGTTTTCATATGCGCAAGAAGCACTCCGTCTCCAGGTGGATGATTACTTGTTAAAACCAACGGACCCAAAGCAATTGCGCGAAGTAGTGGCGAAGGTGAAAGAGAAACTTGAACGTGAGCATCAGGAGAGAGGATATGTAGAGCTATTAACGAGTCAAGTACAAAAAAATGTCGGGTTGCTTCGCCAGCAATTAGGAGTCGAATGGGTAGAAGGAAGATTGAGGGAAGAGGAAATGATGAGACAGTTGCCTTTGCTTGGCCTTCCATCATTTTGTCCTGTTCAAGTTGTTGTCATTCAATGGTTCTCGTTTAAAAATCAACCCATTATGAACGATCGGGATCGATACATTCTTTTGTTTGCGATAGAAAACATCGTGTCTGAATTGTTGGTGAATCATGAAATGTTGGTTTTTCGCGATTCAAATGGGTTCGTTGTTGTCATAGTTTGGACACCGATTAGTGAAGAACAGCGTAGGGGGATTGAAGCCGCATTAAAGCAATATTTGTACATTGGAGCTAGCGCTTATATGGAAATGGTAGAGGGAGGGGTGACCGGGGTGATTTCGGCGTATGAAAAATGTAAGAGGAAGATGGAGGAAGAAAAGCGTCTTTCTCCGGTTGTCCGCCGCGCCAAACAGTATATACAGACACATTTTAGCCAGTCAGAACTGACACTTGAGTCGGTTGCTCAATTTCTCAATGTCTCTCCCATTTACCTGAGCCGAATGATCAAGCAAGAGCTAGGCATTTCTTTTGTTCACTTATTGACGAAAATTCGACTGACGAAGGCGGTTGAGCTACTTTTATCTACGGAACTACCTATTCACGAAATTGCCGAGCGAGTCGGCTATGATACACAACATTATTTTAGCACGGCCTTTAAAAAAGCGATGGGAGTGCCTCCAAACCAATATCGGAAGATACATCTAGAACGTGAGGCATAGCTAGTAGCAAAACAGATCACGTTTTCTTTTTGCGGGAGCTGACCTCAAAAGCCGCCTGCCTTCCACAGACATACTAGATATCGATTCAAGGAAGATTCATTGTTTACATATGGTAATCAAAAAGGGTGTCCCAATTTGTAGGGACATCTTTCTTTTTTTGAAAACGCTTCAATAAAGTTAAATTTTTATAAAAATCGTTAATTGATTAAAAAGACGTACAATTTAATCAATGATATAGTAAAAGCACGAAGAAAATATACGTACAAATTTTAGGAGGGGGAAAAATGAAAAGGTTTTTATCTACACTAACGTTACTGTTCCTTGTATTGGCGTTGTCTGCATGTGGCGGCATCGGAACGAGTGGCGGAAAGAACGCTGGGTTTGTCGGTATTTCGATGCCAACAAAGTCATCGGAGCGCTGGGTGCGTGATGGGGAAAGTATGGTGAAAGAGTTTGAGAAGCTCGGTTATAAGACGGATTTGCAATATGCTGAAGACGTAGTCGAAAACCAGGTATCTCAAATTGAAAATATGATCACCAAAGGCGTTAACGTGTTAGTCATTGCACCGATTGATGGGGAAGCGTTGACCGACGTATTGGAAAAAGCGAATAAACAAGGGATTAAGGTGATTTCGTACGACCGCTTAATCAAGAATAGCAAGTATGTGGACTACTATGCGACATTCGACAACTTTAAAGTTGGTGTGCTGCAAGGCCAATACATTGAACAAAAGCTTGGTCTTAAAGAAGGAAAAGGCCCGTTCAATATTGAGTTGTTTGCTGGATCTCCAGATGACAATAACGCTTATTTCTTCTTTGATGGAGCCATGTCGATTTTAAAACCGTACATCGATTCAGGAAAGCTAGTGGTAAAAAGCGGTCAAACAAAATTCGACCAAGTTGCAACACTCCGTTGGGATGGGGCGACAGCTCAAGCGCGTATGGATAACTTGCTGAGCGCGCATTATACGGACGCTCGTGTTGATGCCGTACTGTCTCCGTACGACGGTATTAGCATCGGGGTCATTTCTTCCTTAAAAGGGGTCGGTTATGGGACCGCGAGCAAACCGATGCCGGTAATCACGGGACAAGATGCGGAATTGGCTTCAATAAAATCGATTATTGCTGGTGAACAAACACAAACGGTATTTAAAGATACGCGGGAATTGGCGAAAAAAGCTGTTGAGATGGCTGATGCAGTATTGAAGGACAAAAAGCCGGAAGTAAACGACACCAAAACATATGATAATGGGGTAAAAGTCGTGCCGTCTTACTTGTTGGAACCGATTTCCGTCGATCAATCGAATTATGAAAAAGTGCTAGTCGATAGTGGCTATTACAAAAAAGAAGATTTGAAATAAGCTTGAGAGAAAAAGCGGATATAAGGGCTGCCGTCCCTTATATCCGTGCTCTCTTACGAGGAGGCGGGGGAGTATGTGTGCATTTATTTTGGAAATGAGGGGGATTACGAAACAATTTCCCGGAGTGAAAGCGCTTGATAATGTGAATTTAAAGGTGCGAGAAGGAGAAATTCATGCGCTTTGCGGGGAGAATGGGGCAGGAAAATCGACATTGATGAAAGTGTTAAGTGGCGTTTATCCACATGGGACGTATGACGGGGAAATTTTATTTAAAGGAGAAGTATGCAAATTTAAAGATATTAAACAGAGCGAGCAATTAGGGATTGTCATCATCCATCAAGAGCTTGCCCTAATCCCCTATTTGTCCATTGCTGAAAACATTTTTTTAGGGAATGAACGGGCGAAAAAAGGAGTCATTAACTGGAACGAAACGTTTGCACAAACAAAAGAGCTGTTGCAGAAAGTTGGATTGGATGAATCCCCCCACACGTTGGTCGGTCAACTTGGAGTCGGCAAACAGCAATTGGTGGAAATCGCGAAAGCATTATCCAAAGAAGTAAAATTGCTTATTTTGGATGAGCCGACGGCGGCATTGAATGAAGATGACAGTGAAAATTTATTAAACTTGCTTTTAGAGTTTAAAAAACAAGGTTTGTCTGCCATTATTATTTCTCATAAGTTGAATGAAATTGCCAAGGTCGCCGATTCGATCACGATTTTACGGGATGGAAAAACGATTGAAACATTGGATATGAAGCGCGATGAAGTGACCGAGGATCGAATCATTCGCGGAATGGTGGGGCGTGATTTAACGAACCGTTATCCGACAAGAACGCCGAAGATCGGTGAAGTTATATTTGAAGTAAAAAACTGGACCGTACATCATCCTGTTTATCCCGAACGCAAAGTAATTGATAATGTTCATTTGTCAATTCGCAGAGGAGAAATTGTGGGAATCGCCGGTCTCATGGGGGCAGGTCGAACTGAATTGGCCATGAGCATCTTTGGTCGATCATACGGAAAGAAAATCAGCGGTGAGATATGGAAAAATGGGGCCAAAATCGATGTAAGCGATGTTAGTAAAGCCATTGCCAACGGGATCGCTTATGTAACCGAAGACAGGAAAGGAAATGGCCTTATCTTAATGGAAGACATTCGGAAAAATATTACGCTTTCTCGCTTAGGAAAAATCTCGAACCATTTTGTGGTCGATGAAAATAAGGAAATTATTGAATCGGAACGATTCCGTAACCAATTCAAAATTAAAACCCCAAGCGTGTTTCAAAAAGCGGAAGCGCTTAGTGGTGGAAATCAGCAAAAAGTCGTTTTAAGTAAATGGATTTTTGCCGAACCGGATATTTTGATTTTGGATGAACCGACAAGGGGAATTGATGTAGGGGCGAAATATGAAATTTATACGATCATTCATCAGTTGGCGAATGCAGGGAAAGGCATTTTAATGATTTCTTCCGAGCTTCCAGAAATTCTCGGGATGTGCGACCGGATTTACGTGATGAGCGAAGGACGCATCACTGGTGAAGTTGTACGGGAAGAAGCGACACAGGAAAAATTAATGAGACTAATGACAAAAACGGCTATTCGGGAGGGAGTATAAGATGGAAGCACCGATGCAAAAAACAGTACACCAACCTTCAAAGCGGTCAACAAAGGACGAACGGTTAACTTTCAAACAGATGATAAAAAGCAATATGAGAAGCTATAGCATGGTGATCGCTCTTGTCTTGATCATGTTATTGTTTCAATTATTAACGGGAGGCATTTTATTAAGGCCGCTAAATATTACGAACTTAATCTTGCAAAACAGTTATATTTTAGTGTTGGCTGTTGGAATGATGCTTGTCATTATTACTGGACATATCGACTTATCGGTCGGATCGGTGGCAGCCTTTGTCGGGGCTTTGGCTGGCATTCTTATGGTTCAACATCATGTACCGGTTTGGATGACAGTTCTCATTTGCTTAGTGCTAGGAGCCTTGATTGGGGCATGGCAAGGATTTTGGGTTGCCTACGTGAAAATCCCGGCGTTTATTGTGACGTTGGCAGGCATGTTACTGTTTCGCGGGTTGACGATGGTCATTTTAGAGGGGCAATCAATCGCCCCGTTTCCGAAAACATTCCAAAATATTAGTTCTGGGTTTCTTCCGGATCTATTTAATGGGGGATCTCTTCATCTTTTCACTCTTGTGGTCGGTTTAGCGATTTCTGTCTTATTTATCGCATTGGAATGGCGAAAACGAAACGGCCAAAAAAAATACGGCTTTGCGGTCAGTCCTGCCCCGGTGTTTGGGATAAAAATGGCCGTCATTGTTGCCGTTATTATGATCTTCTCTTATATTTTGGCGACGTACGAAGGAATTCCGACAATCTTAGTTATTTTGGCTGCGTTGATCATCGCTTATTCATTTGTCGCTAATCGAACGGTCGTTGGGCGTCACATTTATGCTATTGGCGGCAATGAAAAGGCAGCCCAACTGTCAGGGATTAAAACAAAACGTGTCACTTTTTGGGTGTTTGTGAATATGGGGGTATTGGCCGCTTTGTCCGGACTAATTTTTGCTGCCCGTCTCAACGCAGCGACGCCAAAAGCAGGAAATTTGTTTGAACTCGATGCCATCGCGGCATGCTTTATTGGAGGTGCATCTGCTTATGGCGGCGTCGGTACGATCGGTGGGGCGATCATCGGTGGTCTTGTCATGGGCGTAATGAATAACGGGATGTCCTTACTTGGACTGGGCATCGACTGGCAACAAGCCATTAAAGGACTTGTTCTGCTTGCCGCTGTTGCCTTTGATATTTACAACAAAAACAAAGCTGCGTAAGCAAAACAAAGGGTCAAGCCAATCTGCTTGGCCCTTTGTTATTAAAAATAGATACGAACAAATGAGAATTGCTATAATAAAATTAATTTGTATCTCATTTTTGTCGTTGAGGTGGACTTATGAAGGAGAAAATGGTGCCAAAATATGTGCAATTAAAGCAAGAAATTTTATCTTGGATCGTGTCTGGAAAAATGAAGCCGGATGAGAAAATTCCAACTGAGCATGAAATCGCCAACCAGTTTCAGTTAAGTCGTCATACGGTTCGGCAGGCGCTCGGGGAGCTCGAGAAGGAAGGGTGGCTGTACAAAATTCAAGGGAGCGGCACATTTGTGTCCCGGCCGAAGTCAAAAGAACAAGTGGATACGAAAACCATTGGGATCATCACTACTTATATTTCCGACTATATTTTTCCGCATATTGTCCGCGGGGCGGAGGAGACGTTGCGGGAAAAGGGATACCGTCTTTTGCTGGCCAGTACGAATAATGATAAACAGCGAGAGAAAGAGCAGCTTGAGGAGATGATTCGAGAACCATTAAGTGGGTTGATCATCGAGCCAACCAAAAGTGCACAAGGGAATCCGAACCTAGGCTACTACTTGTCGCTCAATAACCTCCATATTCCGTATGTCATGATTAACGCTCGCTATTTGGAAGTGAGCTGTCCATGCGTGAAAATGGATGATGAGCAGGGCGGATTTTTATTGACCGATCATCTTATTCGTTTAGGGCACCGCCGGATTGCTGGTTTCTTTAAAACCGACGATTTGCAAGGAGTGGACCGTTTGCGCGGCTTTATTCGCGCTCACCAGCAACACGAGATGCCTGTTGCAACAGACTATCTTCTTTCTTATGCAACAGAGGAGAAAATGACAAAACCGCTTGAGGTGGCAAGACAGTTTTTGCAACGCCCAAAAGGGGAGCGACCAACTGCCTTTGTCTGCTATAACGATGAGCTGGCGATTTTACTTCTTGAGGTGATTCGTCAACAAGGATTATCCGTTCCTGATGACCTTTCGATCGTCGGGTTTGATGACTCGACGTTTGCGACAGCGACGGAAGTGAAGTTAACGACGATCCGTCATCCAAAAATGGAAATGGGGATCGAAGCAGCGCAACTGCTTATTCAAATGATCGAACAGCCAACGGCTGAAACGATCAGGGATATTATTTATAAACCTGAGTTAATTGTCCGGAACTCTACTAAAGAAATATAAAAATATGTCCAAAATAAAGAAAAAAGTATGGAAAAATTGTACGTACAAAATTATAATGGAGGTGAAGAGACTTTTATAGGGAGTGGGAGTTATGCTTGAGGAGCTGAAACGGGCTGTATTTGAGGCCAACCTGCAGCTCCCACAATACCGCCTTGTGACATTTACATGGGGAAATGTGAGCGGGATTGACCGGGAGCGCGGGTTGGTTGTCATTAAGCCAAGTGGGTTGGCGTATGACAGACTGACTGCGGAAGATATGGTGGTCGTGAATTTAGACGGCGAGGTGGTGGAAGGAGAGTGGAAACCGTCATCGGACACTCCGACCCATCTCTGGCTGTATAAACAATTTCCGGGAATCGGAGGAATTGTGCATACCCATTCGACTTGGGCGACTGTTTGGGCGCAGGCCGGGAAAGGGATTCCTCCGTTGGGGACGACGCATGCCGACTATTTTTATGGCGAAATCCCGTGCACTCGGCCGATGACCAATGAGGAAATTCAAGGGGAATATGAACTCGAAACCGGCAAAGTGATCACCGAAACGTTCCGCTTCCTCGACCCATTGCAAGTGCCAGGCGTTTTGGTGCATGGCCATGGACCATTTGCCTGGGGAAAAGATCCAGCAAACGCAGTCCACAATGCCGTCGTTTTGGAAGAAGTGGCGAAAATGGCGGCAAGAACGTACATGCTCAATCCAAATGCACAGCCGATCAGCCAGTCGCTGCTTGACCGTCATTATTTACGCAAGCATGGTGTAAACGCTTACTATGGACAATAAGGGAGGGAGACTGCGATGGGGAAAAAGTACGTCATCGGTATTGACTATGGGACGGAATCGGGGCGCGCAGTTCTCGTTGATCTAGAGGGAAACGAAATTGCGGATCATGTCACTCCGTATCCTCACGGAGTCATTGATGAAGTATTGCCGGAATCGAACGTACAATTAGAACCAGACTGGGCACTACAGCACCCAGGTGATTATATCGAAGTGTTGGCGACTGCTGTTCCGGCTGTATTGCAAAAGTCAGGGGTCAACCCGGCGGATGTGATTGGGATTGGTATTGATTTTACCGCTTGCACGATGCTGCCGGTCGATGCTTCCGGTGAGCCGCTTTGCCTGAAGCCCGAATTCAAGCATCGTCCACACAGCTGGGTGAAATTGTGGAAACATCATGCTGCCCAGGATGAAGCGAACTTGCTCAATGAAATCGCGGCGAAAAGAGGCGAAGCGTTTTTGCCGCGCTACGGTGGAAAGATTTCATCTGAATGGATGATTGCGAAAATTTGGCAGATTCTGAACGAGGCGCCTGATATTTACGATCAAACCGATCTTTTTTTAGAGGCAACCGACTGGGTAATCTTCAAAATGACCGGTCAAATGGTGCGAAATAGCTGTACGGCTGGCTATAAATCGATTTGGCATAAACAAGACGGCTATCCAAGTAAGGAGTTTTTCCGGGCGCTTGACCCGCGGTTGGAACATTTAACAGAAACGAAACTGCGTGGTCCGATCGTTCCACTCGGCACAAGAGCCGGAGTGTTAACAAAGGAAATGGCTGCCATGATGGGTCTCCTTCCCGGAACCGCCGTTGCGGTCGGAAATGTTGATGCCCATGCGGCTGTACCGGGTGTCGGGGTCGTTGAGCCAGGCAAATTGGTGATGGCGATGGGAACATCGATCTGCCATATGTTGCTTGGTACGGAAGAAAAGTATGTGGAAGGAATGTGCGGGGTTGTCGAGGATGGCATCATTCCGGGATATTTCGGCTATGAAGCCGGGCAGTCAGCGGTGGGCGACATTTTCGCTTGGTATGTTGAACAAGGCGTTCCGGCTTATGTGAAAGAAGCGGCGGAAAAAGAAGGGGTTAGTGTCCATGAGTGGCTGGAAAAGCGTGCTGCTGCTTACCGGCCGGGGGAAACCGGATTGCTCGCTTTAGACTGGTGGAACGGGAACCGTTCGGTATTGGTCGACACCGATTTAACCGGGTTGATCATTGGCTATACGCTGCTAACGAAACCAGAAGAGGTTTACCGTGCATTGCTTGAAGCAACGGCCTTTGGAACACGCAAAATTATCGATGCCTTTGTTGAAAACGGTGTCAACGTGGATGAACTGTACGCATGCGGCGGATTGCCGCAAAAAAATAAGCTACTCATGCAAATTTATGCCGATGTGACCAACCGCGAGATTAAAATTGCGGCGTCGAAGCAAACCCCGGCAGTGGGGGCTGCCATGTTTGCGGCGGTCGCGGCCGGCAAAGAAAACGGTGGATATGAGTCGATCGTTGAAGCAGCACAAAACATGGGGAAAGTGCGTGAAGAGACGTTCAAACCGATTCCGGAGAATGTCGCCATTTATGAACAGCTGTATCAAGAATATACGAAACTGCATGACTACTTTGGCCGCGGAGAAAACGATGTGATGAAACGGCTCAAACATTGGAAAGAGACCGCGCGGGCGGCAAAAGAATCTATGACTTTATCGTGAATGGGGAGAGGCAATCATGTTATCATTACGTCCTTATGAATTTTGGTTTGTGACAGGAAGCCAGCACTTATACGGGGAAGAAGCGTTAAAACAAGTTGAAGAACATTCAAGAACGATCGTCAATGAGTTGAACCGTGATTCGGTGTTTCCGTTCCCACTCGTTTTCAAACCGATCGTCACAACCCCAGAAGAAATTCGCAACATTTGTCTTGAGGCGAATGCGAGCGAACAATGTGCCGGCGTTGTCACATGGATGCATACGTTCTCGCCAGCGAAGATGTGGATTGGCGGCCTTTTGGAGTTGCGAAAACCGTTATTGCATCTTCACACTCAGTTTAACCGTGATATTCCGTGGGACAGCATCGATATGGACTTTATGAACTTAAACCAATCGGCTCACGGTGACCGAGAATACGGATTTATCGGTGCGAGAATGGGAGTTGCCCGGAAAGTCGTCGTTGGTCATTGGGAAGACCCAGAAGTCCGCGAGCGGCTGGCGAAATGGATGCGGACGGCCGTCGCCTTTGCGGAAAGCCGACATCTTAAAGTTGCCCGTTTCGGCGATAACATGCGTGAAGTGGCGGTAACGGAAGGGGACAAAGTGGGAGTGCAAATTCAATTCGGCTGGTCGATCAACGGTTATGGCATTGGGGATTTGGTGCAATCTATTCGCGATGTTTCTGAACAAAGCGTCAACGAACTGCTTGATGAATATGCTGAACTATATGACATTGTACCTGCTGGCCGTCAAGATGGACCGGTTCGTGAGTCGATCCGTGAGCAGGCGCGGATTGAGCTTGGGTTAAAAGCCTTTTTGCAAGACGGGAACTTCACTGCCTTTACGACGACGTTTGAAGATTTGCACGGCATGAAGCAACTTCCAGGACTAGCGGTTCAACGGCTTATGGCAGAGGGATATGGATTTGGCGGCGAAGGCGACTGGAAAACGGCTGCTCTCGTTCGGTTGATGAAAGTCATGGCGGATGGCAAAGGAACATCGTTCATGGAAGACTACACGTACCACTTTGAGCCGGGCAACGAAATGATTCTTGGCGCTCATATGCTCGAAGTATGCCCGACGATCGCGGCAACGCGACCGCGCATCGAAGTTCATCCGCTTTCGATTGGTGGAAAAGAAGATCCAGCCCGTCTCGTGTTTGACGGCGGTGAGGGCGCAGCGGTCAATGCTTCGCTGATTGACTTAGGGCACCGTTTCCGTCTCATTGTCAATGAAGTCGATGCGGTGAAACCGGAATACGACATGCCGAAATTGCCGGTTGCCCGTATTTTATGGAAACCGCGCCCGTCGTTGCGTGATTCAGCTGAAGCATGGATTTTAGCCGGCGGTGCTCATCACACATGCTTCTCGTTTGCCGTCACGGCTGAACAGCTGGAAGACTTTGCGGAAATGACCGGCATTGAATGTGTCGTGATCAATGAACATACTTCCGTCTCGTCATTCAAAAACGAACTGAGGTGGAATGAGGTATTTTGGCGAGGGAGGTAAGGTTAAATAGCACGTAATTCATATAGCGCGAAATCAAGGACACGGGTTGGAAGAAGAGCCCGTGTCTTTGTTTTTTACCAACTAATGTTATGTAAAAAGTTGCTGATCAATAGAGGAAGTAAGCTCTAATGTTTAATAAAAGTAATCAATGTGAGAGAAGTTATATGGACATGTTTTAGCACCATTTTGAGGCGTAAAAAAACATTTACTGACTTTTTTAAATTTTTGGTTGAAAAAAATAGACATAATGGTACAATTAAGTTAAAAGTTATACGTACAAAAAATCATACAACCAGAAATGGATATTTATTTGTAAGGTCAAATTGTTTTCGGATCCTTTAAAAAGGATTTGAAATAAACTTCAGAGGAGAGGTGGTTAATTTTAAAAGCGTTTTCAACAATAGCGGCAACATATAGTAAGTAGAAATCATGTCTTCAAGAGAATTGTTGCTGATAGGGGTCATTGATCCGCGTTCGAAATCAGGGGGGGAGGTAAACCGATGAAGAAGTTGTCTTTATTACTACTAGTATTCATTATGGCTGTATCAGCGTTTTTAGCTGGTTGTTCAAGTGACACAAGCAATTCCGGTCAATCAAGTAAAGATACAAATGGTGTTAATAAACTAACATTATGGACATTTGGAGAGCAACATGCTGAGTTTTTTGAGCTTATGGCTGATGAGTGGAATAAAACACACCCTGACAAAAAGATTCAGCTTGAAACTACCACTTATCCGTATGATGACATGCATAACAAACTGCTTTTATCTTTGCAATCCGGAGTAGGAGCGCCGGACATTGTAGATATTGAGATCTCTCGTTTCTCCAACTATTTAAAAGGAAAGCCGCAGTTAGTAGAGTTAAATGATATTATAGACCCCGTGAAAGACAAAACCATTCAATCGAGGTTCGACATCTACTCTAAAGATGGAAAATACTATGGAATTGATTTTCACGTAGGTGCAACCGTCATTTACTATAATAAAGAATTATTGGATAAAGCAGGGGTAAATCCCGATGAAATCGTTACATGGGATGATTTTAAAGAGGCGGGTAAGAAGGTAGTTAGCGCCACAGGGAAGCCTATGATTACAATTGAAACAGACGGTCCATGGACTTACTGGCCTCTAGTTGTACAACAAGGGTCTGATTTTTACGATAAGGATGGGAATGTAATTTTAGATAACGATATCAACATAAAAACATTAACATTTTTAAAACAACTGTTAGATGAAAAAATTGCTATAGCTGCTCCGGGTGGGGATCATCATGCAGAAGAATATTATGGGTTTATGAACAAAGGGGGAGCTGCCTCTGTTGTGATGCCGATGTGGTACATGGTGCGGTTTACGGACTACATGCCGGACTTAAAAGGGAAGATAGTGATTAAACCAATGCCAAAATGGACGGCAGATGGAAAGCGTTCAGCAGGTATGGGCGGTACTGGAACCGCTATCACTAACCAATGTAAGAATGTAGAGCTTGCAAAGGAGTTTTTAGCGTTTGCTAAATTATCTAAGGAAGCCAACATTCAAATTTGGAAAGAGCTTGGGTTCGACCCGATTCGTTGGGATGTTTGGAGTGATCCTGCGTTGAAAGAACCAAACAAATATACAGAATACTTTGGAGATTATATTTTCGATGTTCTTATGAGCATGAAAGATGAGATCGATTCGCCGACAGTTACCGAAAATACTCCAAAAATGAATGAGTTAGTTGTCCAAACTGTGTTGTACAAGGTTTTAAAAGAGAAGAGCATGTCCCCGGAACAAGCTTTGAAAAATGTCGCAAATGAAATGAGAAAGTAATAAGCAAAAGTGGTTTGGATTCTCGAGGGAAGATTCGAGTGACGCCATAGCTTTGAGTCTTCCCTCGCCATTTAATGTTTCCCGGCTTGGGAAGAGTATAACATTGGGAATAAGGGGGGAGTATCGGTGGAAAATAAATTAGACTACTCAGTACAGGCAGTACCCCAGAAACGAAAAGGAAATAGGATTATTTTTTCTCAAAAAGTTGCTCCGTATATTTTTGTATCGCCGTTTATCCTGTCCTTTTTAATATTTTTCCTTTATCCTTCCATTTCGACGATTATAATGAGTTTTCAAGAAGTATTACCTGGTGAAACAAAGTTTATTGGGGTAGAAAATTATAAAAAACTACTCAATCCACATTTTTATGCAGCTTTGCGTAATACAACAATTTACACTATTTGGACACTAATTATTCTAATCCCACTTCCTTTAGTGCTAGCGGTCATATTGAATTCTAAGGCTATACCAGGACGTAATTTTTTTCGCTCTGCCTATTTCATCCCGGCCTTAACTTCTACCATTGTAGTCGGGGTAGTGTTCCGCTTAATCTTTGGAGAGTTGGAATCGGCGCCTGCGAATGCGCTATTGAAATTGCTAGGAATGCCAGCCCAACAGTGGACGATGCATTGGGGAACAGGAATGTTTTTAATGGTATTTTTAGCTTCTTGGAAGTGGCTAGGGGTGAATATTTTGTATTTTCTCTCGGGGTTGCAAAGTATTCCGAAAGAACTCTATGAGTCGGCAGAGATAGACGGAGCTGGGATGTTCAGGAAGTTTTTTTATATTACACTTCCACTTTTAAAACCCGTAGTCATCTATGTGTTAACGATTAGTATTTTTGGCGGGTTCAGAATGTACGAGGAAAGTTTTGTGTTTTGGCAAAATCAGTCTCCTGGTGATATTGGACTTACTTTAGTAGGTTACATTTATCGGGAAGGGTTTATAAATAATGACATGGGATTCGGTTCTGCTATCGGGATCGTGCTTCTGATCATCGTGTTTGTTATTAATATCATTCAGTTGAAGGTTACTGGCGCCTTCAAGAAGGAGGGGTAAGGTTTGACGCAGACGGCCAAAATCCACCCGATCGCAAAGGTGATAGTTGTATTAATACTGTTGTTCTTAGCTATTGTTGCACTTTTTCCGTTTTTTGCCTTATTACTTGCATCCTTTAAGCCATCTACGGAGTTGCTCAGATATGGCTTAAATTTAAAATTACAGGCACATTTGCTGTCATTTAAAAACTATATCTACCTTTTCCAGGAAGGGGCAAAATATCTGGCTTGGTATAAAAATAGTTTGATTATTACCGCTGTGGGAACTGTGTTATCTTTACTCTTTTCTTCTATGGTTGGGTATGCATTGGCAGTGTACGATTTCAAGGGTAGGAATGCAATTTTTATTCTTGTTTTGACTGTAATGATGATTCCTATCGAAATTTTGATGTTACCTTTATACAAATTGATGGTGTCCTTCAAAATGATTAACACATACTGGGGGGTTATTGTCCCCACCATGGTAGCCCCTATTGCTATCTTCTTTTTTAGGCAATACGCATTAGGATTGCCAAAGGAATTGCTTGATGCAGCTAGAATAGATGGATGTTCCGAATTTAGAATTTTTTTCAGCATTATGGTTCCGTTAATGAAGCCTGCGTTTGGAGCGATGGCTATTTTACAGGCAATGGGTTATTGGAATAGCTTTCTATGGCCGACCGTCATTCTGAGAACAGAGGATATGTTCACGTTACCAATCGGCTTATCAGGGTTGTTAACACCTTATGGTAATAACTACGATATTTTAATTTCTGGATCTTTGTTAACGATTCTCCCGATTATTGTATTATTCATGTTTTTCCAACGTTACTTTATTTCTGGTTTAACGGTAGGAGGAGTGAAAGGTTAATAGCAATGATTTAAACCATATGGAAAGGATGTATTAATTATGAGTGTGAAAAGAGCCCAAATGATCATCGAAAAAGACTTCAAAATCGCTGAAATCGACAAACGGATTTATGGCTCTTTTATCGAACATCTCGGCCGCGCGGTATACGGAGGGATTTATGAGCCGGGTCATCCACAAGCGGATGAAAACGGCTTCCGGCAGGATGTCATTGAAATGGTGAAAGAGTTACAAGTACCGATTATCCGTTATCCGGGCGGGAATTTTGTGTCCGGTTACAACTGGGAAGACGGAGTCGGACCGAAAGAAAAGCGGCCGCGGCGTCTTGATTTGGCGTGGAAGTCGGTGGAAACCAATGAAATCGGGTTGAATGAATTTGTTGATTGGGCAAAGATGGTCGGGGCCGAAGTGAATATGGCCGTCAACTTAGGAACGCGCGGCATTGATGCGGCACGCAACTTGGTTGAATACTGCAACCATCCATCGGGCTCGTATTACAGCGATTTGCGCATTTCCCACGGCTATAAAGAGCCGCATAAAATTAAAACATGGTGTCTAGGCAATGAGATGGACGGTCCGTGGCAAATCGGCCATAAGACGGCCGTTGAGTACGGACGAATCGCTTGTGAAGCGGCCAAAGTGATGAAATGGGTGGATCCGACAATTGAACTTGTTGCGTGCGGAAGTTCAGGTAGAAATATGCCAACATTTGCGGAATGGGAAGCGATCGTTCTTGATCATACGTATGAGCATGTCGATTATATTTCCCTCCATCAATACTTTGGAAATCGAGATAATGACACGGCGAATTATTTGGCGATGTCGCTGGAAATGGATGATTTTATCCGTTCGGTTGTGGCCATTGCTGATTATGTGAAGGCGAAAAAACGAAGCAAGAAGACGATTCATCTTTCGTTTGATGAATGGAACGTATGGTATCACTCAAATGAGGCGGATAAGCAAATTGAACCGTGGACCGTCGCGCCGCCTCTGTTGGAGGATATTTATAACTTTGAAGATGCACTTCTTGTCGGCTGCATGCTTATTACGCTCATGAAACATGCCGATCGGGTGAAAATTGCCTGCTTGGCTCAATTAGTGAATGTCATTGCACCAATCATGACGGAAAAGAATGGCCCGGCATGGAAACAAACGATTTACTATCCGTTTATGCATGCCTCTGTTTATGGCAGAGGGGTGGCGCTGCACCCAGTCATTTCAAGCCCGAAATACGACAGCAAAGACTTTACGGATGTGCCGTACTTAGAGTCGATTGCGGTTTACAATGAAGAAAAAGAAGAAGTAACGATTTTCGCCGTCAACCGTGATATGGAAGATTCGTTATTGCTTGAATGCGATGCCCGCAATTTTGAGGATTATCGCGTCATTGAACATATCGTGTTGGAACATGAAAACGTGAAACAAACGAATTCAGCGCAATCTTCTCCGGTTGTTCCGCACCGCAACGGCAATGCCCAGATGTCCGCTGGAAAAGTGTCGGCTACGCTGCCGAAGTTATCGTGGAATGTCATCCGTTTAGGAAAACGATAAGGAAATGAAGGCTGGTCTGAGGGCCAGCCTCTCCCATTGCAAACAGGAAGGAGAGACGAAACATGGAACATAAAGTCCGCTTTGGTATTATGAGTACAGCCGCCATTGCCAAAGACGCTATGATTCCGGCCATTCGCCGGGCGGATCACGCTGAAGTCGTGGCGATCGCCAGCGAAAGCGGGAAAGCCAGCCAAGTGGCACGGGAGCTCGGCATTCCAAAGGCGTATGACAACTACGAACAGCTGCTTGATGATCCGGACATCGACGCAGTGTACATTCCGCTTCCGAACAGCCTGCACGCTGAATGGACGATCAAAGCGGCAAAGAAGAAAAAACATGTGCTTTGCGAAAAACCGGCTGCCTTATGTGAAGAGGATGTCCGACGCATGATCGAGGCGTGCGGGAAAAACGGTGTTTTATTCATGGAAGCATTTATGTACCAGTTTCATCCGCAGCATGAGCGAGTGAAGCAGCTTTTAGCTGCTGGGGAGATTGGCGACATCAAGTATATGCGTGCCCATTTCTCTTTTTACTTGCAAGACCGGGAAACGAATATCCGTATGAACCATGAGCTTGGCGGGGGAAGCTTGTTTGATGTCGGTTGCTATTGCGTGCACTCGACAAGACACATCCTTGACGCCGAACCAATCGAATTATTCGTTCAATCCTATTTTGATCCGCACCGTTCGGTCGATTTAACGACGAATAGTTGGATGAGGATGGAAAACGGTGTTCTCGCCCAGTTCACGTGCAGTTTTGATATGTTTCCACAAAATGAATATGAAGTGGTTGGCACAAAGGGAAAAATCGTTGTCTCGCGGGCGTACCGTCCAGATGTCAATGAAGGTGAGGGGCGGATTACGGTTGTGACTGACGATGGAAATATAAGAGAAGAAACAGTGCCAGGTGATCAATACACGTTGCAAATCGAACACTTTTCGCGCGGCATTCTTGAAGGTTTACCGCTGTTGTATTCGTCGGAACAAATGATCAAACAGGCGCGGGCGCTTGACGCTTGCCGCACATCGATGGAGACAGGAAATATTGTACGGTTATAAGGGAGCAAAGTTCACAGAGATATTACATACTTACATACGAAGGCAAAGAAGAGGGGGATGCCGGTGACGGATGAAATTGAAGGTGTGTTGATTGATTTGGACGGGACGATATGGAAAGGGAATCAGCTGATTCCGCATGCGGATGAGGCGATCGCCCACCTCCGCTCTCTTGGAAAACGCATCGTGTTCGTCAGCAATCGCGGCAATTGGTCACGGCGCATGTGCTATGAACAGCTCACACGATTCGGGATGGCCGTAACAGAAGAGGAGATTATTTTATCCTCAACGGTCACAGCACAATTTTTGCGCGAACACTATCCGCTCTGTCAAGTTTGGACGCTGGGGGATAAGGGGCTGCGCGAAGAGTTGCGCCTTCACCAAGTTCGATTGGCAGCCGTGCCGGAGGAAGCGGACTTTCTTGTTATTACACTGCATGAGACAATGACATATCAAGACTTGAATTTAGCGTTTCGCGCTGTTTCTCATGGAGCGCGTATCATGGCGACCAACATTGATAAAACGTTCCCTAATGAACATGGGAATGCCATTGATGTAGCGGGGATGGTCGGGGCGATTGAAGCGGCGACGGGGCGAAAGGTGGAATTCGTATTTGGAAAGCCAACCTGCTTTATGGCTGAAGCGGCCTTACGTCAGTTACAAGTGCCGCCTAACCGTTGTCTTATCATTGGTGACAGTGTGGAGTCAGATATTCGCATGGGGCGGATGCATGGGATGAGAACCGCTCTCGTGTTGACCGGTAATACAAAGCCGAGTCAGCTTGACGCATTGAGAGCCAAGGAACGGCCCGATTATGTGTTGGACTCGATTGGCGACATCATCCGCTTAGGGAAGGAGATCATGCAATGAATCAAACATTGGACAACATCGTTTCATTAGCCAAGCAATGTCAGTGCGGGCATCATCATTATGATATTTCGATTGAACAAATCGTCGTAAGCCATGAGGCGTTTAACCAGTTGGCCGCTTATTTGCGATACAAACAGTATAAGAAAGTCGTTGTGGTGGCTGACAATCGCACGTTTACGGCGGCAGGGCGATCATTGTGCGACAAACTGAAAAACGAATCGGTTCTCTATACAGTGTGCCTTATTCAGTCAGATGAAAATGAAGATGTCATCGCCGATGAGCGTGCGATCATGCAAGTGCTGCTAGAAACGCCGAATGATGTCGATGCTTTCATTGCCGTAGGAGCGGGAACGGTTCATGACATTACTCGTTTTAGTAGTTACAAAATGAAAGTTCCGTTCATTTCGGTTCCTACTGCTCCATCGGTCGATGGATTTACGTCCATGGGCGCTCCGCTCATCATTCGCGGGGTGAAAAAGACCATTCAAGCACAGGCGCCGATTGCTGTGTTTGCCGATACGGATGTGTTATGCCAAGCACCTAAAGCGATGATCGCTGCTGGATTCGGTGACATGGTGGCAAAGTATACGTCATTGGCCGACTGGCAGTTTGCCCATTGGATGGCGAACGAGCCGTATTGCCCGCTTGTTTATCAGCTGACGATACAGTCGCTGAACGCTTGTGTCGACCATATGGAGGATATTGCTGCGGGGAATGAAAAGGGGATTCATGTATTAATGGATGCGCTTCTTCAGTCGGGCATCGCCATGTTACTCATGGGTCAATCGTACTCCGCTTCCGGTGCCGAGCATCATCTTTCTCACTATTGGGAAATGGAATTTTTACGTCAGAATAAACGGCAGGTGCTCCATGGAGCAAAAGTGGGGGTATCGACTCCGATTATTGTGGAGCACTACCAACGTGTCTTTTGGCCTTTGTTGAGCGAATTAAAGCAACGCCCAAAGTCAATGGACGAAACCATATGGGAACGGCTCAAAACCTATACGGATTCTATTCAGGAGCTGCTTGAATCGTTGCCCTCCCCAGAGCGTATTCGGGCAATGGTAGAGAAAGTAGGCGGGGCGGTTGCTCCACAACAGCTCGGTATCGATCCATTGTTAGTAGAGCGTAGTTTGAAGGAAGCCCATCGGTTGCGTCTGAATCGTTTCACGATGCTCTATTGTTTAAACGAATGTATGTTGATGGAAGGGTAGCGTCAAAGGTTTTATGAAAACTCTACACATACTATCCCCTTGAGCATCTTAGGGATGCCTAAGGCCGGATTCACCCTTGACCAACACTTGCCAAAGGAGCGAAAGAGTCGCTAAGGGAGATGGGGACAAAAAAGAAGACAATCGAAAAGCCACTCTTGCCCTTACCGAATGTTGCTTTTGGCGGTGTTCGGTTGGTCAAGGGTTCCCGACTCCATCAGGTTTTCTCTTCAGTAGGTTCTGGAGGACAAAAAAAGTTAGGCTGCCTTGTTTCGAAGAGAGTTCTGAGCCAAGGCGATAAGCTTTGTCTAGCGGGTCGGCATATGTGGAAGATCAGTCAGTTCCAGGATGACGACCGGTACCTAGACTTCGAGCGCGCCGTGTTGGGCGCAGAAAGTTGAAGTACGCCGCAAACAGCGTCACAAAGGACACTGGAGCCTTCTTCCGTACAACTCCATGAGTCGGGCGGTAGTTGTCTTTAAAGGTCTGTTTGAATCGCTCAATGATTGGCTTGAGAGGGCGAAACTCTTCTAACACCGGATCCTCATTGGTCAGCCCGATCACTTGGTGGACATGGAACGAGATCCCATGCTGGGCGAATAATTGCTGCGCCAGACAGTAAATGAGATTGCCATCCACGACGAACGACAAGTCGCTGGGAAGGGACGGCAGCTTCTGCAGGACATCATCCATGGCCTTGATAGCCGAGAGCGTGTCTCGGCTGGGTGGAGATGCGATACGACAGTCCGATCTTTTTCACCGTGTCGAATATAAAGAACAGGTCATGCCAACGGCATTTCACACGAATATGCGTCTCGTCCCCACAGAACGAAGCGACCTGTTCATACGGGAACCGGTCACAAAGGACTTGATTCAAAGTGCGGCGTTGTTGGCATAGTTAAGCACCGTCTAATTCGAGATCGACCTTGCCATGGATCTCCTTCATGGCGGCTGCCGTCATGTGGGAGGACATCCTCGAAGTTGATATGATACGTCAGCCTGAGTCCTAACATGTGCGGTGACACAGCCATCCGGGACAAATCGACCTTCGGATTGATGGGCGGCAAGGAAGTCAGTGGGAGAAAGTCAAACAAGAATTCTCGAAACCAATATCCCACATTGAAGGATTGTGGATCTTGGAGAAAACATCGGTGTTTCTTGTTCGTCATCCGTCGAAGGTTGGCCTGGTAAAACGGGCAATCTTTACATTCCTTGATTTTTTTCAACGTCTTTTTGCAGTGCGGGCAACGAAAGACCACTTGCTTGGTGAACCGATTTCGGTGGTTGAACCGGCACTGGCACACTTTGCATGGTTTTTGCCCTTTTCTACCATTGATGGTGTACAGGTAGGAGGAGGGAGCCTGGCAGCGATGGCAGATCAGTGAATCAGGAACACCGTGTTTCGCCTTCGGGCGACGTTGAATGGGCTACAAAGGACGGCTGTGCTGCGCCTCGTAGTCTGTTAGAAGCTTTCGAAAGTCGATCGTTTTCGGCACATCGATGATCGGAAGGTCATCGACCTGAAGTTTCCGGTACGGCTTTTGGACGGGTTCGTCCAAGTCCTCAAGATTCAAGGATTTTCCAAATATCATACCCATTAAGTATACAATGATTTGATATTGGGTCTTGATTATTTCGAGCAAATAGGCTAATCATTGAGGTAACAAGCTTGTCACTCCTTTGTTTTGGCTGTTGAGTATGTGGCTACCTCAATGATGGCCGAAAAAATAGGGATCGAGAACTTTTTTCTTTCAATCGTTAAAACTCAAGGAAAAAATGTTAGTGTGGAGGATAAACGTTTGACAGTACCGATGGCGGTGAGGGGAGAATCACCGTTGTGACCGATGACGGAAATGTAAGGGAAGGCGATCAATACGCGCTGCAAATCGAGCACTTCTCGCGCGGTATTCTTGGAGGCACACTGCTGTTGTATTCTCCAGAGCGCATGATCAAACAAGCGCAGGTGTTAGATGCTTGGCGTACATCGATGAAGACGGGAACGATCGTAAGGTTATAAGGAAAGAAGCACCCTTTACGTATGAGAAGTGGTGTAGAACAGGATTAACGAAAACTGAGGGCAAAAATGTAATCGCTGGTTGAGTAGATCGGTGAGTGTATCTCAACCAGCGTTTTTTTATTGGTTAATAATGAATTTAAATGTAATCTTTGTTTAGGTTATATACAAACTATTTAAAAACTACTATACTGTTTAGTTAGAAGAGTCTGTTCTCTTTAATTATTCAGGCAAAAGTAAGGTATAACCAAAACGGAAAGATACTCGACTCGTGAGCGTGGAATTATTAGCAACCAATCTAACATAAGCATAGTTTAAGCAACTAGCTTTCTGATGAAGTGATGCATTTTTGTTTTATAACTCTTTTCCGTAGTGTTGGAGGATGTCACAGTTATACATTGAATGCTTGGATGGTACAGGTGCGGTTGAGAAATTAACATTTCAACGTACGTTGTGTTAATCATAACTTGTAGGACGGCAATTTTACTATAGAAAGGTACGTAACGTTATGGTAGATCGTATAAAAAAATGGAACACGCTGCGGAATCAAATATTAGTTATATTCTTATTTGTTATGATCATCGTACTGTCTATAGTCAGTATCATTACCCTCAGACAAGTATCTTTACTTATCAAGAATAATGCGGAAGATCAAATCAGGCAGACAGCTGTCGAGGCGAGCGGGAGGATTGATTCACTGTTTGAACAGTTAAATACGGCAACAAAATCTATTATGACGAATCACGAAGTTCAAAAACTATTTGAACGAATGTATTTAGGGAAGAGCGTAACGTTTGCGGAGTTACAGGGACTAAAAAGCATTGTAAATAATATTCAGGCGAACTCTGAAGGAGTTTATTCAGTTGAATTATATACTACAGATTTAAAGCAGATTTTTCCGCTGAACGACTCAACTAAAATGTTTCAGCGTATCAATGTAAAATGGATCCATGAAGCCGAACAAGCGAAAGGTAAGTTGGTTTGGATAGGAGAAGATCCGAAAAATGACGATTTTTATTTGGCGATTAGACGAATATCCTTGATCGAGCATAATTTTGAGAATGGCGGCTATTTATTGGTCCGGATTAATAAACCATATTTTTCAATTACCGAAGTAAATACGCAACAATATTTATTTGTATTGGATCATGAGTGGAATCCGATTTTTTCTAACTTTTCAAAATCAATCGATGTTCTTTCTTTGAAACATCAGTCAACTACAAAGATTAATCAGATTGAATATATGGTGACGAAGCAATCCTCTACTAAAGGATTTACCGTTGTTATATTAACTCCTGTTAGTGCTCTTACAAAGGGAATGAATGGCATCCGTCTGGGAATTATTTTTGCCGGTATCATTGGGATAGTGATTTACTTCTTATGTTCTTTATTTCTTTCCAATATGATTACAAAGCCGATTGTCAACTTGACAAAAACGATGCGACTTGCTAATGAGGGATTATTAACTATTGATCCGGAAACGATCACTGTTAATGAAATAAGAGAACTGAATAGCACATACAACCAATTGGTGAGGGAAACGAACCATCTGATTAAAACGGTATACCAAAAAGAAATTATTCGTAGCCAAAGTGAGTTAAAAGCGTTGCAGGCACAGATTAATCCTCATTTTCTATATAATACTTTGGAATCGTTGCGTTGGTCCTTAGAAGAAAAGGGGGAAGAAGACTTAGCTGATGTGGTCGTTTCGATGTCGGATTTATTTCGTTATACTATCAGTAGAAATTCAAACGACGATTGGGTCACGTTGAAAGAAGAGTTTGATCATATTGGGAATTACATAGAAATTATAAAATTTCGGTTTGGTGACCGCATAAAGTGGTGTTTGCTGTTACCGGAGGCGCTAGAGCATGTAAAAATCCCTAAGCTTTTAATTCAACCATTGGTTGAGAACGCGGTCGTACATGGTTCGGAAAATCAATTAGCTTCTTGTACCATTACGGTAGCGGCCGAGCTAGCTTCAGATAGTTATATACAGATCGTTGTGGAGGATGACGGGGTCGGGATGGACGAGGAAAGACTGCAGGCTGTCAAACAGGCAATGGATACTGGTGATATTATTTCAAAAAGTGGGAAGGGAATGGCTTTGCATAATGTCAAAAAACGCTTGCAGCTTTACTATAATGAGGAAATAAGTGATAGTATAACAATTTGCAGCCATAAAAACAAAGGAACGAAGATAACGCTGAAAATTCCTGTTAACGGAGGTGAAACGTAATGTACGATAAGACGATCTTAGTCGTAGATGATGAACCAAGAGCGAGAGAGGGGATTAAAAGGGCGTTGGAAAAGTGGGCCTCTGGCAAACATAGAATTATGACAGCCTCCAATGGGAAGGAGGCATTAACGATTTTACAACAAGAAAAGGTACATGTATTATTGACGGATATTCGAATGCCAGAGATCACGGGTCTTGAAGTGTTGGAAAGGATGAATGAAGAAGAAGTTTCTCCCGTTGTGATTATCATCTCCGCCTATCCTGATTTTGATTATGCGCAAAAAGCCATCGGCCTTGGTGTATTGAATTATTTATTGAAGCCCATTAAAAAAAGTGAGTTGATCGATGCGATTGAAAAAGCCATACATGTTTCTAATAAGAAAGAGAGAGAAAGGGTCATCGAAAAAGTGATTGATGATAAATTGATAAACGCTTTTGATCAAAGTAGCCAAACACGTGAGCCAGTCCGGGAAGCCATTCAGTTTATTGATCACCATCTAAAGCAGGACTTATCGTTAAAAGATGTAGCAGAACATGTCCATTTGAACCCAAGTTATTTTAGCACGCTGTTTAAAGAACAAATGAAACTGACATTTAGTGAATATCTTACAAGAAGGAGAATGCAGCGAGCGAAAGAATTGTTGATTACGACAAGAATGACTGTGTCGGAAATTGCTGAAGAATGCGGATACAAAACAACTAAATACTTCATTCGGTTATTTAAAGAAATGGAAGGAGAGACGCCGAATAGCTACCGAAAACGGCAAAATAAAGGGGTTTCAATTATCTGAAAATAATGGTACTTTCCCTAATCGTTGTTACCTTTTTTGCCTCCTGTTGCAATGGTACACTGTATTCGTAAGCAAGTTTATTAATTTTAAATAACAAAAAGGGGGGCAAAATTAGTGAAAAAGAAAGCGTTAACATTGTTGGTTTTATTTACGCTTATGATCGGTTTTGCATTGTCTGGCTGCTCTTCGTCGAGTGAATCGGCAAGCGGGGACAAATCGGGAGACGGGAAAATCCATCTCAAGTTTATGCATGATTGGCCGAAAGGAAGTTCGACAGCTTACTATAATCTCGTCGAAGAAATTATTAAAGACTATGAAGCGAAAAATCCAAATGTTGTGATCGATGTGGAAGTGTTAAATCCTGATCAATATCGGGATAAATTAAAAGTGTTGGCTGCTTCGAATGAATTGCCTGATGTGGGGTTGACGTGGTCCAACGGTTTTGCTGAACCGTATGCAACGGGAGGACAGTTTGCCCCGTTAGATGATATTATAGAAAAAGAATTTAAAGACCAGTTTGTACCTGGTACAGCAGAATCGTATTCGTTTAATGGAAAATTTTATGCGCTGCCAATGGAAATGAACATTACTTATATTTTCTACAATAAAGAGATTTTCAAAAAATATGGTCTCCAAGAACCGAAAAACTTTGAAGATTTGAAAAATATCGGAAAAACGTTAGCTAAAAATGGTATCATCCCAGCAACGGTTGGTTCGAAGGACGGATGGCCGGCATCAATGTGGTTTATGTACCTCGCTGACCGGATTGGTGGCCCGACGATTTTGACGGACGTCATTCATGGGAAAGTAAAAATGTCTGATCCAGCCATTGTAAAAGCGGCGAAAGAAATTCAAAATCTTGTCGATATGGGATTCTTCGTGAAAGGAAATACTGCCTTCTCGAATGACGATGCCAAGGGTTATTTCCTAAACGAAAAAGCGGCAATGTTCTTAACGGCTACATGGGAATTGCCGAACTTTACGACAAGCCCAGATGTTCCAAAAGAATTTAAAGAAAAAGTCGGTTATTTTAAATTCCCGCTGTACGAAGGCGGAAAAGGAACAGATGTGAACAGCTATGTCGGCGGCCCAGGGTTAGGAGCGTTTGTTGCAGAAAATTCGAAACATAAAGAACAAGCCAAAGATTTCGCTGCGTTTCTTGTAAAAGAATGGGGCAAACGTTCGGTTGAAGGGGCAGGCATTCTTCCGGCTACGAAAGTCAATACGGAAGGATTAGACGTGCCAGAAATGTATCTTGATGTCTTAAATGATATTAACAACGCAACAAATATCACGACTTGGTTTGACACTCAAGCAAGCCCGAATGTGTCCGAATTGCACCACGATTTGATGACGGCTCTGTTTGGTAAACAAGTAACACCGGAGGAATTTGCAAAGCAACATGATGAAGCGCTCGCTGAGGAAGCAAAGAAATAAAGTGAACAAGAATTTTGGGGGCATGGGTGGCAACATATGCCCCCTCATTTGTAAACCGAGAAGGGGTTATTGGCGATGAAAAATGTTATGTCCAATAAAACAGCGATTGTTCTTTATGTCCTACCGTCGCTTCTTCTTGTCTTGTTTTTAATTTATATCCCGATTGTATTAACGGGATATTATGGCTTGATGGATTGGAGCGGGGTAGGCCAGATGAAGTTTATTGGCTTGGAAAATTACAAAAAACTGATTCATGACAAGCTGTTTTGGGAAAGCACTTGGCACTCCGTCCTGTTGGCGATATTTTCTGTCCTGAGCTTAGTTGGCTATTTGATTGTATCATTAGTATTGGCGAGCAAGATTAAGGGAGCTAATCTATTTAGAAAAATTTACATTATCCCAATGCTGATGTCGTCTGTCGCTATTGCTCAGCTCTGGATCAAAATTTTTGATCCCATGAACGGACTGATTAACAGCTTGTTGTCTATGTTTGGAATAAAGGATACTCCACTTTGGTTAGCAGATCCTGATATGGCGTTATATGCGATCTTTGTTCCCATTGTCTGGCAATATGCCGGGTTTTATATCATTATTATTTATGCAGCATTAATCAATGTTCCTCAAGAGCTTATTGAGGCAGCAAGAATTGACGGAGCAAATGCATTTCAAATTGCCTATAAAATTAAAGTACCCCTTATTTCGGGAGTACTGAAAGTGCTAACTATTCTCGCTGTTGTTGGTTCCTTGAAATATTTCGACCTCATTTATGTCATGACGGGGGGCGGGCCCGGCCATGCTACAGAAGTGATTGCTTCCTATATGTACAAAGAGGCGTTTGGAAAATTTAATTTCGGATATGGGAGTGCGATTGGCTTTGGACTATTGATCATTAGTATGGGAACAACATGGATGATTCAAAAAATGCTAAGAACAAATAAAGAGTAAAAGGGGAATTTACAATGAAAGGGAAGAGCGGCTCAAGATCCGAACACCAATCACCCTTAAGACGAATAGGAATGGGAATTCTTTACTTCGTATTGGTCATTGTAGCGCTTGTTCAACTATACCCGTTAGTGTGGTTATTTCAGTTGTCACTGAAAACAAATCAGGAAGTATTTGGAATGTCGCCATTTGCTTTACCGAAATCTCCACGTTGGGAGAATTATATCAATGCATGGTTTGATGGAGGGATTAACAAATACTTTTTAAATAGTGTTTGGTATACCGTTGTTGCCGTTTTGTTAACATTGATTCTAGCAAGTTTTGTTACGTTTGCATTGACGAGAATGGAGTGGAAATTGAAAGGTGTTGTTTTAGCTTTATTTATGATCGCCTATATGATTCCGCTGCATTCGACATTAATTCCATTATTTAATATTTACAATAAAATTAACTTAATTGATAATCCAGTCTCTATTATTCTTTCGTATACGACATTTAACTTGCCGATTACCATTATGATTTTATTAGGTTTTTACCAATCATTGCCGAGGGAAATTGAAGAAGCAGCTGTTATCGATGGCTGCTCGATCCATAAAATCTTTTTCCGAATTACATTACCGATGACTGTACCGATTCTTTCCACCACAGCCATCATTAACATGATTTACAATTGGAATGAATTCGTGTTTGTGAACACGTTCATTAGTTCGGAGAAATGGAAAACAATTACAGTAGGGGTAAATAACTTTGTTGGGCAATACTTAACCGATTGGGGAGCCATTGGAGCTACCCTAGTGATCAGTATTTTGCCGATTTTGATTGTTTATTTGTTCTTGAGTGATCGTATTATTGAGGGATTAGTTGCTGGTTCGGTAAAAGGGTAATATTCAGTAGGGAGTATGCAAATAGGGTTATTTCTAGCCAGCAAGTTTATCTCTTTTCAAGATTCTATTTCTATATCATCTATATACTTCGCATGCCAACTCGTCTGTGTAAAGAGTCGTTATATAAAGTTTGTTTGTGATATATACAAACTATTCTAACCACAGTATAAACGTAGAAAGGATTGCTTTGCTCAGTTGGGAAAGGGGGAGGAATTTTGGATATTTCCAAAAAAATATGGACTCAACTTCATGAAAAAGACGTTCTTTTGTTCACGTTGATGAATGACCGCGGCATGGAACTATCGGCGACGAATTATGGCTGCATTGTGACGAAACTGCTTGTCCCGGATCGGAATGGAAACGTCGAGAACGTTGTACTTGGATTTAACGACTTTGATCCATATTTGACGAATACCCCTTACTTTGGGGCGGTGATCGGCCGGGTAGCAGGACGTATTCAAGGGGCTAGCTTTGAACTTGATGGCGTCACGTATCAATTAGCGAAAAACGAAAACAACAACCATCTGCATGGCGGTCCGAATGGATTCCACCGCGTACTTTGGGAGGCGGAGCCCATCCAGCGCGACAATGGGGTCGGGGTGATCTTTTCCTATACGAGTCCAGACGGGGAAGAAGGATATCCTGGAACAGTGAATGTTCAAGTGACGTATTGGCTTAATAATGACAACGAATGGATCGTCACCTATCGAGCCCATTCGGACCAAACGACATTGTTCAACTTGACAAATCATACGTATTTTAACTTAAGCGGTAACTTAAAAAGGGATATTTTGGACCATACGTTAACGATCCAAAGTTCGCGCGTGTTAGAGTTGAATAAGGAATTGATTCCAACCGGAGCAGTCATCGATGTCGCCGGCACACCGTTTGATTTGCGTCAAGGAAAGAGAGTAAGAGAGGCAGTCGAATCGGGACATCCGCAAATTGAACTTGTCGGGCAAGGATACGATCATCCGTTTTGGCTTGACCGGCATCATGACAAAGAAATTGTGCTCTATGACGACGAGAGTGGGAGGATGTTGACAGTCGAGACGGATGAAGTCGGTGTGGTGGTGTACACGTCAAACCAATTGCCGGAAGGGCTCGATCTTAACGGTGCGCCATCGCGAAAATATTTGGGCATCTGCCTTGAAACCCAAGGGTTGCCAGATGCGATTCACCATGCACAGTTTCCGTCTTGGGTACTGTCAGCAAATGAGGAGCGGGTATCAACGACGATGTATCGGTTTGGCATAGCTGAATAAATGGGAGGATGGCATGTCTAGATTGGAAATGATTGAACATGTTGAGACGCCTCGCAAGGTGGTCGCCATAACGTTCGATGATGGACCAAATCCGGTTTATACGTTAAAGGTGCTAGATATATTTGAGAAGATAGCGGGAAAGGTGACCTTTTTCATGATTGGGCGTCATATGGAGGAACATCCCGAAATTGTAGAAGCTGTCAAATTACAGGGGCATGAAATTGGCAATCATACGTATTCGCATGCTAGACTGACCTCTTTAGATGAAGATGACTGCTTGCAAGAGATGGAGCGAACGGATGCAATGATTGCCGCTATGACTGGAAGAAAGGCTGTTGTCTTCCGTCCACCCTATCTTGACTATAATGAAACTGTTATGTCAATGTGCCATCATTTCGGCTATAAGATGATTGGTGCTCTTAATACTGATGCGCTAGACTGGGAGCAACCTGGTGTCGATTATATTGTTCAGAAGACCCGCAATCATATAAAAAATGGAAGCATCCTGCTTTTCCATGATGGATTTGGGGATCGTTCGCAAACGATCCAAGCTGTTAAAATACTCGTTTCAGAGTTGCGGTTGCAAGGATATGAATTTGTCACCATCAGCGAGTTATTACAGTTGCAGACGATGGATTAAATAATCTAGGTGATCCCTCTACCAAATTAACATTCTATCGATTGCTATTAAAATGATGCTGTTTGCGTGATAAAAGGATAAAGAGGAGAAAAGGAGAGAGAAAAATGATTATGCCAAACAATCTATTTTTTAACGCCCACCATTCACCGGTTGGAGCGTTTTCCAGCTTCACATTAGGGTTTCCGGGAAAAAGCGGGGGATTGGATCTCGAACTCGCCCGTCCACCGCGGCAAAACGTATTTATTGGCGTAGAATCGTTACATGAATCGGGATTATATCACGTTCTACCATTTTGGGAGACATCGGGAGAAGATGAAAGTAAACGGTATGACATTGAAAATCCCGACCCGAATCCGCAAAAACCGAACATTTTAATCCCGTTTGCCAAAGAGGAGATTCAACGCGAATTTCATGTGGCAACAGATACATGGAAGGCTGGAGATTTAACGTTTACGATTTATTCTCCTGTAAAAGCGGTGCCAGATCCGGAAACCGCGGACGAGGAAGCACTCAAGCTGGCGTTGGTTCCAGCTGTAATCGTTGAGATGAAGATTGATAATACAAATGGAACGAGAGCACGGCGGGCGTTTTTCGGGTTCGAAGGCACCGATCCGTATACTTCGATGCGGCGAATCGATGAGACATGCCCGCAACTGCGCGGAGTTGGGCAAGGGCGAATTGTTGGCATCGTTTCCAAAGACGAGGATGTTCGCTCCGCGTTGCATTTTAGTATGGAAGATATTTTAACGGCGCAGCTCGAAGAAAACTGGACGTTTGGGCTTGGAAAAGTCGGTGCGTTAATTGTCGATGTTCCAGCGGGTGAAAAGAAAACGTATCAGTTTGCTGTTTGTTTTTATCGTGGCGGTTACGTGACAGCGGGAATGGATACTTCTTATTTCTATACTCGTTTCTTTAATAATATTGAGGAAGTCGGCCTTTATGCGTTAGAGAAGGCAGAAGTGCTGAAGGAGCAATCGTTTCGTTCGAACGAACTCATTGAAAAAGAATGGCTCTCCGATGATCAAAAGTTTATGATGGCGCATGCCATTCGCAGTTATTACGGCAATACACAGCTGCTTGAGCATGAAGGAAAGCCGATTTGGGTTGTCAACGAAGGCGAGTACCGCATGATGAATACGTTTGATTTGACCGTCGACCAACTGTTTTTTGAGTTGAAGATGAATCCATGGACGGTGAAAAATGTCCTTGACTTATATGTCGAACGCTATAGTTACGAGGATGGTGTTCGTTTTCCGGGAGAAGAGACAGAATATCCGGGTGGCATCAGTTTTACTCATGACATGGGAGTAGCGAATACGTTCTTGCGCCCGCACCACTCGTCATACGAGCTATATGGCCTTAGCGGTTGCTTCTCGCATATGACGCACGAACAGCTCGTCAACTGGGTGCTTTGCGCTGCGGTGTACATTGAACAAACCAAAGACTGGGCATGGCGCGACAAGCGGCTTGCCATCTTAGAACAGTGTCTAGAAAGCATGGTTCGCCGCGATCATCCCGATCCGGAAAAACGGAATGGCATTATGGGATTGGATAGTACTCGCACGATGGGCGGAGCGGAAATTACGACGTATGACAGTTTGGACGTTTCCCTCGGCCAAGCCCGCAACAATTTATATTTAGCAGGTAAATGTTGGGCAGCCTATGTAGCGCTTGAGAAATTATTCCATGATGTCGGCAAGGAAGAATTGGCCGCGCTGGCGGGAGAGCAGGCAGAAAAATGTGCGGCGACAATCGTCAGCTATGTGACTGATGATGGGTACATCCCGGCTGTCATGGGAGAAGGAAACGACTCCAAAATCATCCCAGCTATCGAGGGGCTTGTGTTCCCTTATTTCACTAATTGTCATGAGGCGTTAAACAAAGACGGCCGCTTCGGAGAATATATTCAAGCCTTGAACGCTCATTTGCGTTATGTGCTTCGGGAAGGAATTTGTTTGTTCCCGGATGGAGGATGGAAGATTTCCTCAACGAGCAACAACTCGTGGCTGAGCAAAATTTACTTATGCCAGTTTATCGCCCGCCATCTGTTAGGTTGGGAGTGGGACGAACAAGGCAAACGGGCCGATGCTGCCCATGTTGCATGGCTTACTCATCCAACGCTTTCGATTTGGAGTTGGAGTGACCAAATCATCGCTGGTGAAATTAAAGCCAGCAAATATTATCCGCGCGGCGTGACAAGCATTTTATGGCTTGAGGAGGGGGAATGAGCGTGAGTCAATCGCTCCCCTCCCTCCGTGAAGTATTTGCGAATGACTTTCGCATTGGAGCGGCAGTTAATCCGGTGACCATTGAATCACAAAAACAGCTGTTGATTAGCCACGTCAACAGCCTTACAGCCGAAAACCATATGAAGTTCGAACACCTTCAGCCGGAAGAAGGGCGGTTCACGTTTGACATCGCCGATCGAATCGTCGATTTCGCTCGTTCCCATCACATGGCGGTTCGCGGGCATACGCTCGTATGGCATAACCAAACGCCGGATTGGGTGTTTCAGGATGGTCAAGGTCATTTCATCAGCAGGGATGTGTTGCTTGAGCGGATGAAGTCCCACATTTCCGCAGTTGTACGGCGGTACAAGGGGAAAGTGTATTGCTGGGATGTGGTCAACGAAGCGGTGGCTGACGAGGGGAGCGAATGGTTGCGTTCATCGAAGTGGCGCCAAATCATTGGGGACGATTTTATTGAACAGGCGTTTCTCTGTGCTCATGAAGCCGACCCAGACGCGTTGTTGTTTTACAATGATTATAATGAATGTTTTCCGAAAAAACGCGAGAAGATCTATACACTAGTTAAATCTTTGCGAGACAAAGGGATTCCCATTCACGGCATCGGTATGCAGGCGCATTGGAGCCTGACGCGCCCGTCATTGGACGAAATTCGAGCAGCCATTGAACGATATGCGTCTCTCGATGTGGTTCTTCACATTACGGAGCTTGATGTATCTATGTTTGAATTTCACGACCATCGCAAGGACTTAGCTGCCCCTACAAACGAAATGATCGAACGACAGGCAGAGCGGTACGAACAAATTTTCACTCTATTCAAGGAGTATCGTGACGTAATTGAAAGTGTAACATTTTGGGGAATGGCCGATGACTATACGTGGCTCGATCACTTTCCGGTGCAAGGGAGAAAAAACTGGCCATTTTTGTTTGATGAACAACACGAACCGAAGTCAGCTTTTTGGAGAGTGGCGAGTATCTAACTTCTAGTTGCTTTGAAAGCATACTATATAGCGAAGAGGGGAGAAAATAGAGTTTAGTTCCCCTCTTCCATAATAATTAAGGAACTTTCAGAAAAATGTTGAATTAGGGAAGATTTTTCGTTATAATCAAAATAAAACTGGTATACTAGTGTTACTAGTAATCAAATTTTATGTAAGACGGTATGTTTGCCCTTTTCGAACTAGGAGATATTATTTCCAAACTAGTATACTAGAATGTTAATTTTGTGACCGATAATCAAATTTGTATGACCAAAAGAGAAAAAGCAGGTTGTTTACAAGGCTAGTGAAAAACGGCCATCCCTTTAGCTAGCGTACAATTCATCCAATAGGAAAGTTGCTATATTTCTCCATTTGAAAAACACCACAGGAAAGCAGGGCCTTCGGTTAAATTTATTAATATTTCGTTTGAAACCGCTTACTATCTAAGGCTTGAAAGGGGGGATTTATTTAGAGAGAGACCGATATCGTTTTTCTTTATGGTGGTTGCGAGTAAGGGGGATTTAGAAAACGGGATTGGAGGGAGAAAGGTGTTAAAAAAGGTTTTTACCACTTTAACGGTAACCGTGCTGACAGCTGGAGTGCTTGCGGGATGTACAGACAACGAATCAGCTTCATCAGGCAGCTCTAGCGAGTCGAAAGATGGAAAAGTTACTATTACAACCGTGCGTACGCTAAAAGATGATACAAAATTTCGTGATGGGGAAGATCTTAATAATAACCCGATTACACGGTGGTCGGAAAAAGAGTTAGGCATCAAATGGGAAACGCTTTGGACTGTTCCAAATGATGAACAATACAACAACAAAATCCGTTTGGCTTTATCATCAGGGCAAAAGTTGCCTGACGTATTTAAAGTGTCCGATGGGCAATTAATCAACGATTTAATCCGTTCTGGGAAAGTGATGCCAGTTGATGAAGCTATTGAGAAATATGCATCACCCAGATTAAAAGAGATTTATGAGAAATTTCCGGAAGCGTTTTATCCGGCTACGGTAGATGGGAAACGTTACGGGATTCCACGGTTCTCTGGAGGAAATGGCTCTGACTCCTTGCTTTGGATTCGCAAAGACTGGCTCGACAAGTTAGGACTCCAGCCACCAAAAACGATCGAAGATCTTGAAAAAATTATGGATGCGTTTGTCAACAAAGATCCGGATGGAAACGGAAAAAAGGATACGATCGGCTTAACGCTAGCCAGCAAAAATGGCTTGGCGACATGGCTTGCTGATGGCAGCTTTATTTTCGGCGCTTACGGCAATTATGTGCCCGGTTCATGGTCAAAAGGAGAAGATGGTTCTTTGGTCTATGGTTCCGTTCAACCGTCTATGAAAAAGGCTCTAGAAAAATTGAATGAATGGTATAAAAAGGGATATTTAGATAAAGAAGTAGGTATTTTAGATGAACAAACGGCAATTGAAAGCTTTGTTGCCGGGAAGTCTGGGATTATTTCCGCCCCGCCTTGGGCAGCTGGCTGGCCGATCACAGATGCATTGAAAAATAATCCAGGGGCTGTAGTTGAGCCATATCCGCTACCAAGCGGCCCAGACGGCAAAATTGGGCGGCGCGGTGAAGGGCTTGTCACGGGAATGTTTTTGTTTAGTAAAGATTTTAAACATATGGATAAGTTTTTTGAATACTTAGATGCTATTTATGGCTACATTTACAATGATTCGACATATTTCGAGTATGGATTGGCTGAAGGTTATGATTATGTCATTAAAGATGGAAAGCCTGTTTATGATGTAGATCAAATTCCTGGAGGAAAAATCGATCCAGGAAAGTATTTTATCATAGAAGATATCCCGACTGTTCCGTACATGCTTTACGAATTAGCAGAAGAATTGTATACAACAAAACGCGATGCTAAGAATGCGTACGAATATACAAAAATTGTTTCTCAAGGCGATTCTTACATGAAAGCAGCAACAATTGTTAATCAGCAAAACCAATACCGCATCGAAAATGAATTTACTGGACCGCCGACAAAAACAATGCAAAAACGCTTTGAATTCCTAACGAAAATGGAGCGTGAGACGTTTGCCAACATTATTTATGGCCGGGCTCCTCTCAGTGCATTTGATGATTTCGTGAAAAAGTGGGAAGAATCTGGCGGTAAAGAGATTACAAAAGAAGTGAACGAATGGTATCAATCAGTGAAAGGAGAAAAGTAAAAGAGCATGGTATAGCGGTGCGGACATGGTTGGCATAATCCATTATGACAATCGGTGTCTGCACCTATCTTTTCTTAATATGGGTATGCTTGGGAAATGCGCTTTGAACGAAGAGAAAGGGGGAGGAAATAATGCAGCCGACAGTAGATCTAAAACAGCAAACAGCGGCGGTTGGAACGCGGAAACAATGGAAGTTGAAAGGGACATGGCAGTTGCATACGATGTTGCTTCCAGCCCTTGTCATTGTATTCGTTTTTCAGTACATTCCAATGCTTGGATTAGTGATGGCATTTCAAGATTATGAGCCGTGGCTTGGTTTTTTGCATTCACCTTGGGTTGGCCTTGAACATTTTAAAACGATGTTTGAATATGAAGATGCTCGTCAAGTGATATGGAATACACTTGTAATTTCCACTTTGAAAATCATTTTTAATCTTGCCATACCGCTTGCGTTCGCTTTACTACTGAATGAAATATATGTAATGAAGTTTAAACGGACTGTCCAGACGATCGTTTATTTACCGCATTTTTTGTCTTGGGTTATCTTAGGCGGTATTTTGATTGATATGCTTTCCCCAGAAGGGGGCATGGTCAATCGCGTGCTGACGGCATTATTTGGTATTGAGCCGATTTTCTTTCTCGGTGATAATGATTGGTTTCGCACAGTTGTTGTCGTGACTGATGTTTGGAAAGAATGTGGGTTTAATACGATCGTGTTTTTAGCTGCTCTTACTTCAATTAATCCATCATTGTATGAAGCTGCAATTGTTGATGGGGCGAATCGTTGGCAGCAAACCATTTACATTACCTTGCCTTCCATGTTGCCGATTATCATCGTTGTGGGGACTTTATCGTTAGGAAACATTTTAAATGCGGGGTTTGATCAAATTTTAAACTTGTACAACCCACTCGTTTACAAAACGGGTGATATTATCGATACGTACGTTTACCGCGTCGGTCTTTTAAACGGGGATTTTAGCTATGCGACGGCCGTTGGGTTATTTAAATCGATCATTAGCTTTATTTTAGTAGTGACAGGATATCGTCTCGCCTATAAGTATGCTAACTATAAAATTTTTTAAGGGAGGGGAGGCATATGCATCATCATTATCAAAAAAGCTTGTCCTACAAAATATTTACTATTTTTAACTATACTTTTTTAACGGTTGCTGCTTTGCTTTGTATTTTGCCTCTTATTCATATTTTAGCTGTTTCTTTTAGCGGTAGTGCAGCAGCAACGGCCAATCTTGTCGGGCTTTGGCCAGTCGATTTTACGCTTGATGCGTACGAAAAAACGATCGGGAACGAAAACTTTTTGCGCTCCCTCTGGAATTCCTTTTTACGGGTCGTATTAGGGACGGCCATTTCCATGGCAGTCATGTTGTGCGCAGCTTATCCGTTATCCAAAAGCGACAAAGCATTTCGTGGACGAAAAATTTATATGTGGTTTTTCGTTTTTACTATGCTGTTCCATGGTGGGCTTGTTCCGACCTATATGGTTGTGACAAAGCTCGGATTGACTGATACGATTTGGGCGCTCATTTTGCCGTCTGCGGTCAGCTCGTTCAACTTAATTTTGCTTATTAACTTTTTCCGTACATCGGTGCCAAAATCGCTTGAGGAAGCTGCTTTAATGGATGGGGCAAATCACTTCACGATTTTCTGGAAAATTTATTTACCAATCTCTGTGCCAGCGATTGCGACGATTTCACTCTTTACAATGGTATTCCATTGGAATTCATGGTTTGACGGCATAATTTATATGTCCGATGTCAAGCATTATCCGTTGTCCACTTTTTTGCAAACGATTATTGTCCAACAAGACTTTACTAAAATGAGTGTTGATGCAGAGACATTACAAAACTTGTCCGAACGAACAGTGAAAGCTGCACAAATTTTTATTGCTGCGTTGCCAATGCTAGCCGTTTATCCATTTGTACAAAAATTCTTTGTCAAGGGGATTGTCTTAGGAGCGGAAAAAGAATAAGAGGGGGAAGTGAACATGCCAACGGAATACGAACCTTGCTGGCTAAGATATGTGCAAAATGATAAGTATAAAGATAATCAATTGGTGTTTACAACGATCGTAGCAAAAGGAGAGTCTCCGATCTTCGGCGCTGCGGTGGAAGAGTTAAGAATTGGTATTACATCGATGCTAGGCCTCGAGCCGCAGGTGGTGCCAGAGATGAAACAAACAAGCTTCATTTGGCTTGGAACACTTGACGATGAGGAGCTAAAACAGCAATCGCTCGACAGGGAGAGGGCAGCACTTATTCATCCAGAAGGGTATGTCATCCGATCAGATGTCCACGATGGACAATCACGTATCTACATTGCTGGGAAGACAGACAAAGGTGTGTTGTATGCGGTGTTTCATTTCCTCCGTCTGTTGCAAATGAAAAAGAATGTACACAATTTGTCGATCGTTGAGCAACCAAAAAATAAATTGCGAATGATCAATCATTGGGACAACATGGATGGCAGCATAGAACGCGGGTATGCGGGACAGTCGGTTTTCTTTGCTGATGGTCAGTTTGTGAAACAAAAACAGCGGATCAAAGATTATGCCCGGTTGCTTGCCTCAGTTGGTATTAACGCCATTTCGATCAATAATGTGAACGTTCACCAACTAGAGACAAAATTAATTGCGGAAGAGTGGCTGCCAGAAGTGGCGAAAGTGGCTGATATTTTTCGGGTGTATGGCATCAAACTGTTTTTGAGCATTAACTATGCCAGCCCTATAGAGATCGGAGGGCTTTCGACCGCGGATCCTCTTGATCCAAATGTACAGCAGTGGTGGAAGAAGACCGTTGCACGCATTTACCGCTATATCCCTGATTTTGGAGGTTTTGTAGTCAAGGCAGATTCTGAGTTTCGACCTGGCCCGTTTACATATGGACGTAACCATGCCGAGGGAGCAAACATGCTGGCAGAAGCATTGGCACCGTTTGGTGGTATTGTCATGTGGAGATGTTTTGTTTATAACTGCCAGCAAGATTGGCGTGACCGGACAACTGACCGGGCGAAAGCGGCATATGATCACTTTCAGCCGTTAGATGGACAGTTTCATGAGAATGTCATCTTGCAAATTAAAAACGGTCCAATGGATTTTCAAGTAAGGGAGCCAGTTTCTCCGTTATTCGGAGCCATGCCGAAAACGAATCAAATTCTAGAAGTGCAAATCACTCAAGAATATACCGGTCAACAAAAGCATTTATGCTACCTCGTTCCACAATGGAAAGAGGTACTGGAATTTGATACGTATGCTAAAGGAAAAGGTTCAGAAGTGAAGAAGGTGATTGGCGGCTCGCTATTTGGTTATCGATATAGTGGGATGGTCGGGGTGTCAAATATTGGTGATGATCCGAACTGGACCGGGCATACATTGGCGCAAGCCAACTTATACGGGTTTGGGCGACTTGCTTGGAATCCAGATTTGTCGACCGAAGAGATTACGAGTGAATGGATTGTGCAAACGTTTGGAGATGATCCGCAAGTGGTCGAACAGATCAGCCAGATGTTGCTAGATTCGTGGCGAATTTACGAAAGCTATACCGCTCCGCTCGGTGTTGGTTGGATGGTGAATCCGGGACATCATTATGGACCGAATGTGGATGGATATGAATACTCACACTGGGGAACGTACCACTATGCTGACCGTGATGGAATCGGAGTAGACCGGACGGTTGCGACGGGGACAGGGTATACAGCGCAATACTTTCCAGAGAATGCAGCTATGTATGAATCGTTAGATACGTGTCCTGATGAGTTGCTCTTATTTTTCCATCATGTTCCATATACTCATCGGTTAAAATCAGGCGAAACAGTGATCCAACATATTTATAACACCCACTTTGATGGGGTGGAACAAGCAAGGCGGTTAAAGGAGCGGTGGGAACAGCTAAAAGGAAAAATTGATGAAAAACGGTACACTGATGTGTTAAATCGACTCATTCTTCAAATTGAGCATGCCAAAGAATGGAGAGATGTCATCAACACATACTTTTACCGTAAGTCGGGGATTGCTGACCAATATGGGCGGAAAATTTATCGATGAATAGGAGGGGGAGCGGATGAAGGTCGTGAAAGTGCCAAATAGCGGGCAAATGCGATTTAAAAAGAACTGGAAGTTTTGTGTTGGTACTGGGCGACTGGGTCTTGCCTTGCAAAAGGAATATCTTGATCACTTAAAGCTCGTGCAAGAGAAAATCGGATTTCAATACATCCGCGGCCATGGTTTGCTCTCCGATGATGTCGGAATTTATCGGGAAGTCGAAATCAACGGGGAAATCCGGCCGTTTTACAACTTTACGTACATCGATCGAATTTTTGACTCGTATTTAGCTTTGAATATCCGGCCGTTTATTGAACTTGGATTTATGCCAAACGCGCTTGCATCGGGAGATCAAACCGTTTTTTATTGGAAAGGTAACGTTACGCCTCCAAACGATTATAACAAGTGGCGTGACCTCATTGTAGCGGTCGTTTCTCATTTCGTGGAGCGATATGGAGTTGAGGAAGTGCGAACGTGGCCGTTTGAAGTATGGAATGAACCGAATTTAGTAAACTTTTGGAAAGACGCTGATAAGGAAGAGTATTTCAAGCTGTATGAAATAACAGCAAGAGCGGTAAAAAGTGTAGATCCATATCTGCAAGTAGGGGGACCAGCCATTTGCGGAGGAAGTGATGAATGGATTACGGACTTTCTCCATTTCTGTGCCGAACGGGAGGTTCCTGTTGATTTTGTCAGCCGTCATGCTTATACATCGAAGGCACCGCATAAAAAAACGTTTGAGTATTACTATCAAGAGCTCGAACCGCCTGAGGATATGTTGGAGCAGTTCAAAACGGTTCGCGCGCTAATCCGTCAGTCGCCTTTCCCGCATTTGCCATTGCATATTACGGAATATAATACATCTTACAGTCCGATCAACCCGATTCATGACACAGCGCTCAATGCCGCGTACATCGCCCGTATTTTGAGCGAGGGGGGAGAGTACGTTGACTCGTTTTCGTATTGGACGTTCAGTGATGTATTTGAGGAGATGGACGTTCCGAAAGCATTGTTCCACGGTGGATTCGGTTTAGTAGCGCTTCATTCGATTCCAAAACCGACGTTTCACACGTTTATGTTCTTTAATGCGCTAGGCGATGAAGTGTTGTACCGGGATGCAGAGATGATTGTGACAAGGCGAAAAGATGGATCGATTGCCGCGGTGATTTGGAATTTAGTAATGGAAAAAGGAGGAGGATTTACAAAAGAAGTGCAACTCGTCGTCCCAGTTCCGTTTTCTTCAATCGCATTTATCAAACGGCAAACGGTTAATGAACAGTACGGGAACCCGTGGAGGGTCTGGAAGCAGATGGGGCGGCCTCGCTTTCCGAATCGACAAGCAGTGGAAACGCTTCGACAAGTAGCGCAGCCTCATGTGATGACAGAGCAGAGAAAGGCAACAGACGGCATGATTCACTTATCTATTATTCTAACAAAAAATGAAGTGACGTTAATCGAGATTGAGCAGGTTCGGGATGAAACAAGCACCTATATCGGCTTAGATGATAGTGAAATGACATCGTATTCTTCATCTGAATGATATACAACAAATCGTTGCAGCGGAGGGATGAGATGGACGTCGTCACGATTGGGGAATCGATGGCCGTATTGACACCGACAAGCGGTGGATTCATGAGGCAGGCGATCACCTTTACAAGACAAATCGGTGGTGCGGAATCGAATGTGGCTGTCGGCCTTGCCCGCTTAGGCCATCGAGTCGGTTGGATTAGCAAAGTGGGAGACGATGAGTTCGGGAAAGCGATTTTGTCTTTTCTGCAAGGTGAAGGCGTGGATATCAGCCAGGTGAAAGCCGATCTGGAAGCGCCAACCGGTATTTACTTTAAGGAAAAAAGACGTCCAGGCGATACTAGGGTGTATTACTATCGCCGGGGATCGGCGGCAAGCCGGTTGACGCCTAATGATTTGGATGAGGAATATATCGCTAAGGCGAAGTATTTGCATATTACCGGGATTACTCCAGCGCTAAGCAGGAGCTGCCAAGAAACGATTTTTGCGGCAATTGCCATGGCTCGCCGTCACGGAGTGAAAATTGTCTTTGATCCGAATTTGCGCTTGAAGCTGTGGCGCGAAGCAAATGAAGCGAGGGAGATGCTTCTTCGTATTGCTGTTCAAGCAGATATCGTTCTCCCTGGGGTTAGTGAAGCTGCGTTTTTGTTCGGTGATCGATCGATTGAAGAGTGGGGGAAACGGTTGCTCGATGCTGGCGCATCGCTTGTTGTCATTAAACTTGGTGCAAGCGGAGCACATTATTTTACAAGCGGTGCAAATGAATATGTTCCTGGATTTCCTGTTGAGCAGATTATTGATCCGGTCGGTGCTGGTGACGGATTTGCAGCTGGATTGTTATCTGGATTGCTTGATGGACTCAGTCTGACCGAGGCTGTCCGACGGGGGAATGCAGTCGGGGCGCTAGTAACGATGGTTGAAGGCGATGTGGACGGGATGCCGGAGAGGGATGAAGTAAAGCGGCTCATTGACCGCCAAGGGGAAGATGTCACCCGGTAAGAAGGAGGAAGATCTTTATGGATGTATTGACAACGATCAAAAAAATTGGCATCGTGCCTGTTGTCCGTGGCGCGACAGTGGACAATATTCTCCCGATTGCCTCTGCCCTGCGTCAGGGAGGGATTCCAATCATTGAAATTACGATGGAAACCACTGAAGCCCTAGCAGCACTGGAAAAGGCTACAAATGAATTAAACGATATGCTTATCGGAGCTGGGACGGTGCTTGATTCCGAGACAGCGCAGCAAGCTATTTTTGCGGGAGCACGATTTATCGTTTCACCGTCACTCTCTGTCGATGTGATTAAGGTAACAAAACAGCATCAAGCTATAAGTATTGCCGGTGGACTGACGCCGACAGAAATCGTCACTGCGTTTCAACATGGGGCTGATATGGTGAAGATATTTCCGGCTCATGTCTTTGGGCCAAAGTATATTCAAAGTTTAAAAGATCCGCTCCCTCATATTCCTCTAATGGTAACAGGAGGGATAAACCGAGAAACGGTCGGAGAGTATATAAAAGCAGGGGCAGATGTGGCTGGTATTGGAGGCTCGTTAGTGAATGTCAAACACGGGTGGGCGGCCGATGAATTAGAAGCCATTACCCAACGGGCTACCGAACTTGTTTCAATCATACAAAAGGAACGGAAAGAGGAAATGCATGCGTAGACCGTAGAGAAATTTGACAGGAAATATTCCTTTTATTACATTTGTAAAAAAGAAACAGTATATAACGAACGAAGCTTGTTTCTACCATACTAGTATATAAAAAAGGAGAATCAAAAGGTGATTTTTTCTGCTCAACAAAGCCAACAAATTAAAAATTCTGTCAGAGGTTCGGCACGTGACCAGTTGTATGACATGTTGAAGGAAAAGATTTTACGGCTTGAGCTGGAACCGGGAACGAAAATTTCAGAAAAAGAAATTGCCGAACAGCTCCATATTAGCCGTACTCCAGTGCGGGAAGCGTTCTTAAAACTGGCGCAAGATGAGTTGCTTGATATTATTCCTCAAAGTGGAACGATTGTTTCACGTATTAATTTGGAATATGTGGAAGAAGGACGATTGATTCGTGAGGTCGTTGAAAAGGAAGTAGCTGCTTTAGCGTGCGTAAAGTTTCGCGAGGATCATTTATTTCAGTTGGAAAAAAATATTACGATGCAAGAGTTATGTGTCGAAAGAGGGAACTTCCTTGAACTTTTTGAGCTGGATGAAGCGTTTCATCAGCTTATTTATGACGGATGCCGTATGTCTCGTTCATGGAAAATGATTCAAAATTTAAACATTCATTTTAATCGTTTGCGTGTGCTCCGACTCTCTTCAAATTTAGATTGGGATATTATTATTTCTCATCATAAGCAAATTTGCCAATTGATTGCGAATAAGGAAGCAGATAAGGTGCGTCAAGTGATGGAGGAACATTTGCGGCTTGTTGAGATTGAAAAAGATATGTTGAAAAGGCAATATCCGCATTACTTTGTTTAAGTGGCTAAAAATCCCATTGACGTGAAGGGAGAGGAGAAACGATGCAGCCGTTCATTGATGATCGTTTTTTGCTGCAAAATAAACATGCCGAAGTGTTGTACCACGACTATGCCAAATCGTTGCCGATTATTGATTACCATTGCCATTTAAGTGCGAAAGAGATTGCCGAGGACCGACGGTTTCATGATATGACAGAGCTTTGGCTCGAAGGAGATCACTACAAATGGCGGGCGATGCGGGCGTTGGGGATAGAAGAAAAATATATTACAGGAAGCGCTTCTCCTGAGGAAAAGTTTCAAGCATGGGCGAAAACGGTGCCGTATTGCATTGGGAATCCACTTTATCACTGGACGCATTTAGAGTTGAAGCGCTATTTCCAAGTCGGTGTCCTCTTAAATGAGCAGACGTGGAAGGAAGTATGGGATCATTGCAACGAGTTGCTCCAACAAGAAGGATATTCAGCCCGTTCTTTCATGATTCAATCAAACGTGGAGTGGATCGGGACGACGGATGATCCGCTCGATGACCTAATGGATCATAAAAAAATCGCCCAAGACTCGTCATTTTCGATCAAGGTTGTGCCATCGTTTCGGCCTGATGCCGTTATCGAAATCAATCGGCCGTCTTTCTTGGATTACGTAAGTAAACTAGGGGAAGTGGCTGACCTATCGGTCGACGATTATGGCCAACTATTGCAAGCGCTCGAAAATCGAGTTCGTTATTTTCATGAGGCAGGATGCCGGATGGCCGATCACGGTCTTGAATCGATGCCGTACGCTGAATGCACCTTGGATGAGGCGAGGGTCATTTTTCAAAAAAGAAAAGAAGGATTTGCCCTTAGCCGAGAGGAGGAAGAAAAATATCAAACTTTCACTTTATGTTTCTTAGCCCGTTTATACTATTCTCTTGGTTGGGTGATGCAGCTGCACATTGGTTCGATTCGAAATACCAATCAAAAGATGTTCCAACAGCTTGGGCCGAATACTGGGTATGATTCGATTAACGACTTTTTCTTTGCCCAGCCGTTAAACGCTTTTCTCAATCGATTGGAACGTGACGGTCAGTTGCCAAAAACGATTGTGTATACATTAAACCCTGCTTATAACTATATTGTTGCATCAACGATCGGCAACTTTCCATCAGAAGGGGTAAAAGGGAAAGTCCAATTTGGGGCAGCCTGGTGGTTTAACGACCATCAGGATGGCATAATACGCCATCTCAATGATCTGGCCAATGTGGGAGTATTCAGCACATTTGTTGGCATGTTAACCGATTCGAGAAGCTTCTTATCTTATGTGCGTCATGAATACTTTCGCAGAATCGTATGCAATTTAATCGGCTCGTGGATTGAAAAAGGAGAGGCACCGCAAGATTATGCCTTTTTAGGGAAAATTGTCCAAGATATATGTTATTTCAATGCGAAACAGTATTTTGATTTATCGTGAACGGGGGAGGTGAGACCACAATGAAAATGACATTTCGCTGGTTTGGTAAGGATTATGATACGGTTTCATTGGCTCATATCCGTCAAATTCCAGGAGTAGAAGGAATTGTAGGAGCTTTGTATCACATTCCGGTCGGGGAAGTATGGCCACTAGAAGACATATTGGAATTAAAGCGGCAAGTGAATAAGAACGGATTTCACCTCGAGGTGATCGAGAGTGTCAACGTTCATGAAGATATTAAACTTGGCCTGCCTTCGCGGGAACGGTATATCGAAAACTATAAACAAACGATTCGCAACTTGTCGAAAGCCGGAGTGAAAGTGATCTGTTATAATTTTATGCCGATTTTCGACTGGACTCGTTCTGATTTGGCGAAAAGACGGCCTGACGGTTCAACAGTGCTTGCTTATGAGAAGCAAAAAGTTGAACAAATTGACCCCGAGGAAATGATCCGCCGCATTGAAAACGGAGCGAATGGTTTTTTGCTTCCGGGATGGGAGCCGGAACGATTGAAAACGATTAAACCGCTTTTCGCTCTATATAAAGGAGTAACGGAGGATGATTTGCTTGACCATTTGCGTTACTTTTTGGAGCAAATCGTTCCGGTCGCGGAGGAATGTGGCATCCAAATGGCGATTCACCCTGACGATCCACCGTGGTCAGTGTTTGGACTGCCACGGATTGTAACAAATAAAGAAAACTTGAAGAAAATTATCAATATGGTCAATAGCCCAGCGAACGGACTGACGCTATGCTCTGGCTCACTCGGTGCGAATCCGGACAACGATATTCCAGACATCTTTCGTTATTTTTTGCGTATGGGGAGAGTGCCGTTTGTCCATGTACGCAATATTGAAATTCATACGAATGGCGATTTTGAGGAAACATCCCATCGCAGCTGTGATGGTTCATTGAATATATGTGAAATCGTAAAAGTGTTACACGAATCGGATTTTCAAGGATACATTCGCCCAGACCACGGCCGGATGATTTGGGGGGAACAAGCTCGCCCGGGCTATGGACTGTATGATCGGGCGCTTGGCATTATGTACTTGTTAGGTATTTGGGATAGTTTGGAAAATGAGAAAAGAAAACGGGAAGGAGACAAAACATGCTCCCAATCCATCCAAGTTTAAAAGGAAAAGTAGCGGTCGTCACAGGTGGAGGTGGGGTGCTATGCAGCTGCATGGCAAAAGAGCTTGCCCGCCAAGGGATGAAAGTAGTGATTTTAAATCGTACATTGGAGAAAGCGGAAAAAGTCAAGAATGAGATTGTTGAACAAGGGGGAGAGGCGTTAGCCATTCAATGTGATGTACTTGATGCCGGTCGTGTCAGGCAGGCTGCGGAGACAGTGGCAGAAGTATACGGACCTTGCGATGTTTTGATTAACGGAGCGGGTGGCAACCATCCACAAGGGATAACGACAAAGGAAATATTGGAGCCACACGATCTTGAAAATCGAGAGATGACAACGTTTTTTGACTTAACGGCAAAAGGGTTTTCTTATGTTTTTGACTTAAATATTCTTGGGACCATCATTCCGACGCAACAATTTCTGAAACAGATGATCGGTAGGGGAGGGACTATCATCAATATTTCCTCGATGAGCGCCCCAAGGCCGATGACGAAAGTGCCGGCATACAGCGCAGCTAAAGCGGGGATCGAAAACTTCACGAAATGGCTGGCTGTACACGTGGCCGAAGTTGGAGTTCGTGTCAATGCGATCGCGCCAGGTTTCTTTTTAACGAAGCAGAACGAACATCTTCTCAAACGCTCAGATGGATCGTATACAGAACGAACAGAGAAAATTTTATCCCATACACCGATGAAGCGGTTAGGCAAACCGGAAGATTTATTGGGGACACTTCTTTGGCTGGTAGATTCTCAGACAAGCGGGTTTGTCACTGGGGCGGTTGTTCCTGTTGACGGCGGCTTTTTGGCTTATGCCGGAGTTTGAAGGGAGAATAAACAAAGTCTCCCTTCTTTTTTTGTCTTATGATATACTAATTTTAAAAGAAATCAAAGGTGGATGAGTTATGCGTACCGGTTTGGTGGATGGGAAGCTCTATCGGATCTGCGAATGGATTACAAGGCTCGCATACGTTAATTTGTTATGGATTTTTTTTACTATCATCGGGCTGGTGATCTTCGGGATCGCTCCAGCGACAGTGGCGCTGTTTACAATTATAAGGAAATGGATATTTTTTCATGATACAGAGATTCCAGTGCTGAAAACGTTTGCCCGTACATATAAGTGTGAATTTTGGAGAGCGAATCGGATTGGGCTGTTGCTTATGGCGATAGCGTATATTTTCTATATTGATATCATCTATCTCGCTCATGTTCCGCCAGAATGGAAACTTCCGTTTTCTGTCGCTTTGCTCATTATTTTTCTCTTTTATATGGTGATGTTGCTGTATGTGTTTCCTATTTATGTGCATTACGAATTGCGTTTTTGGCAATATATGAAGTATGCTTTTATGATTGGAATGGCCAATCCGCTTATGACACTTATCATGTTGGCTAGTGTGGGAATACTGTTTCTCATCTTGATGTATATCCCGGGTTTAATTCCATTTTTCAGTATCAGTTTGGCGGCATTGGTTGTTATGGGAAGCGCATTGCGTGTGTTTCGAAAAATGGAAGAAAAACAGGCGATATGGCAACAAGGAAAATAACATCATCTTCCGGTGAAATACAGGTATACCATTATGAAGAGGTTTGACGCATATATTGAAAAATGGACTGAGCCAAAGGAGCGTCTTTTTCGAGGAAGAATATAGGATATTGTTTTGTTGGAATTGTTCATCACGTATATATAGTCATAAAGAAGGGTGTCTCATTACTTTTGAGACACCCTTCTTTCAATTTGTGATAAGCCTCACTTATGATCGATAATAGCCCAATACGCAGGTTTTACGTTGTATTCGGGGTCGAACACAAATGGCGCATCTTTTCCATTCCCTTTTTCCACTCTCGTATATGGGGCTTTCGGGTCTACAATCACATTCCCATCAGCATCATAGTAAACATCCGCTCGACTGTCGAGCCACGTATGGTTGTCGGCGATGCCCCAGAAGGTGACGTTACTGATTTTATCGCTGAGTTTTTCATACAGCTTAAACAATCGATCATAGCGATCCGCTTGGTCCAAAAACTTTTGCTCCGGAATGGCGTCATACGACAGGTAAGCCCGCGGCGGCCAGCCGTACATGCTCACATCCAGCTCAGTAATTTGGTTGTCTAACCCTAGATCGGCAAACATGATAATCGTTTTTTCGATTTCCTCTTCAGAAGGCCAGTCAATTTGGATGTGGGACTGATGGCCAATACCATCAATGGGAATGCCCTCTTCTTTTAATTGTTTCACCAAGTTATAAAGAGCGCTTCGCTTTGGTTCAACTTCCGTATTGTAATCATTAATGTAAAGTTTAATCTTGTTGCCGCCATATTTTCTCGCTGTTTGGAACGCTACCTTAATATAATCGATGCCAGCGATTTGATACCATGGGGAATCGCGCAATTCTCCATCATCCCCGACTACCTCATTTACAACGTCCCAATATTTGATGTCATCTTTATACCGCTCGACAATCGTTTTAATATGGGTTTCGATCCGTTTTAATAACAGCTGTTTATTTTGTTCGCGTTTCACAGGGTCCGTTTCATTGACCATTGGTTGGCCTTCCTTGTCAAGAAAGAACCATTGAGGTACTTGGCTATGCCAAACGAGCGTGTGGAAACGGATATCCATATGGTGTTTTTTAGCAAACCGAACGATTTGATCCGCCTCAGCAAAATTGAATTTTCCTTCTTCCGGTTGAATATTAATCGGCTTCATAACGTTCTCAGCGACAATGCTGTTAAAATGGCGTTTTAGCATTTGTGCGTCTTTCTCGTTTAGTAGCTGATAAGGTTCAACAGCCGCACCAATAGTGAATGAATCTTTGTAGCGCTGGTCCAATTGTGGGGCATGCAATGCGCTGATTTGAGGCTTTTTAGCGTATGATTGTTCAGTTTTTGCCAATGCATTCGTCATCCCTAAAGGGAGCAACAGCATAAATGAGAATCCAACTATTATCGCTTTTCGCGATCTTTTCAACATGATTTTGTCTCCTCCTTGTATAGTTATGATTCATAGCCAAACAACATAAAAAACAGAAAGCGCTTATCACTCCCTTCCTTTCATTGTTCCAACCTGTAATGGGAAGGTGTCTTATCGCGAGAAGAAGATGTTTGTAGGGAGGTTGACCTGATTTTATTTTAACAACGCCATCTTGGTTTATCAATTAAATATACTAAGTTTTGTTATTTTTTTAAAATTTATAAAAATATCCTAAGAAAGGGCTTTTATTAATCTTCCTTAACTGTAAAAGTCGGAGCTAGAGGGCTTATTTATTCGATCATCAACCTTTGCAACAAAGAGGAAGAAACATAAATCATGACGTAGATTACGTTGAAAGTTGGACTCGGAGAGAAGTAGCAATTGATCTTGCCTACCATATAGTATACAAACACTTGAAAGTTTGAAAAATTCTTTATAAAATTAGTTTATATAATCAACATACTTAAACAGATGGAATCGATTGAATCTATTCAAATTTCAGAAGGGAATAGAACGATGGCTATTACTGTGCAAACTGTGATGGAACGATTAACAGCTTGCGTAGAGACCCGTTCTCCTACTGTGGATACGCTTAAATATGGTGATTCAAGCATGGAAGTAAAGGGGATTGCGGTCAGTTTCATGCCTACGTATCGTGTCATTGAACAAGCTGTTCAAGCGGGGGCAAATCTTCTCATCTCTCATGAAGGATTGTTTTATAGTCATGCTGGCGATGCTGAAACAATGAAAAATGATCCAGTGTATCAGGAAAAGGTTCGCTTGATTTGTGAGTCAGGCATTGCGATTTATCGTTTTCACGACCAATGGCACCGATATCAACCGGATGGGATTATGGTTGGTTTAGTTCGTGCTTTGGGATGGGAGTCGTATGTTTCTGAGTACCAATCAGCGGCTACGATTGTAACGATTCCTCGGATATTAGCAAGGGATATGGTGAAGTATGTGAAAGAGAGATTAAGTATTTCATTTATACGGGTTGCTGGAGATTTATCGACTATATGTACCCGCATAGGGTTGCTGGCAGGATATCGTGGCCACGGATCTTTGACGATCCCGTTGTTTGAAAAAGAGAAGCTTGATGCGATCATTTATGGGGAAGGGCCGGAATGGGAAACGCCGGAATATGTTCGAGACGCCGTGCATCAAGGAAAACGAAAGGTGTTAGTGGTGCTAGGGCATGCAGAAAGCGAAGAGCCTGGCATGAGATATTTGGCTCAAAAGTTAAGAGAAATGTTTCCCACGATTCCTGTGCATTTTATTTCAGAAAAACCACTTTTTCATTTCATGTAATTGATCAAGGAGAGGGAGAACAATGATACTTGGCAAAGGAGAAAAATTGCTGTTTATTGGCGACTCCATTACGGATTGTGGCCGGGCTAAACCAGAAGGAGAAGGGGGGATTGGAGCGCTGGGAACTGGATATGTCGCGTATGTGGACGGGCTTCTGCAGGCGGTTTATCCAGAACTGGGGATTCGAGTGGTGAATAAAGGAATTAGCGGCAATACGGTTCGAGATTTAAAAGCAAGATGGCAGGAGGATGTGATTGCTCAAAAACCGGACTGGGTATCGATCATGATTGGAATTAACGATGTTTGGCGACAGTACGATTTGCCATTCATTAAAGAAAAGCATGTATACTTAGATGAATACGAAGAAACGCTCCGTAGTCTTGTCATTGAAACAAAGCCGCTCGTTACAGGAATCATCCTTATGACCCCGTTTTATATAGAAGGGAATGAACACGATTCGATGCGCCGGACAATGGATCAGTATGGTCTCGCTGTCAAGCGAATTGCTGAAGAAACAGATAGTATATTCGTTGATACCCAAGCCGCTTTTAACAAGGTATTAAAGACACTTTATCCGGCGGCATTGGCTTGGGATCGCGTTCATCCGTCTGTTGCCGGACATATGATTCTGGCAAGAGCATTTTTGAACGCCATCGGTTTTGATTGGAACAAATCCAACGGATGAAGTAAGGACTAGTCTAAAACCAGGTTGATAAAAAAATAAAAGATGAGGTGCATATATTGATGTTTAAGGTTACTAAAATACCATTATTCATCAAAAAGAAAATCCCGTGCAATTAGAAAGGACTTGCATCGGTGGCTGAATGAATATGGGAAGATTTCATTAACAGTTAACCAGTTCAGAGCATGCATTGCGCTCATACGGTTGCCAAAATCGTTAGGAAAGGGAATACTGGATTTTTGTTTGAGAGTTTGACGGCATTGATTATTCTGTCTAACGAGTTTCCCCTCCAAGACGGGGATTGGATAGAATTTCAGACCCTGAGATTGGGATATTGTCCAATGTAGTCAAATTGTTGGCCTAACAAGTGTTGGCCGACAAAAAATAAAGTGTAAATGTATGCCATTCTTCGAAAAAGTGACATTCTATCTTTTTAGGAGGGTTAAACATGGTTAAAATTAAAAATCCCATTTTAACTGGTTTTCATCCCGATCCGTCCATTTGCCGGGCGGGAGATGACTATTACATTGCCGTTTCGACGTTTGAATGGTTCCCGGGGGTGAGAATTTACCATTCGAAAGATTTAAAGAATTGGCGTTTAGTAGCGCGTCCATTAAACCGGTTAAGTCAATTAAATATGATTGGAAACCCAGATTCTGGAGGGATTTGGGCTCCGCACCTGTCATATAGCGACGGGAAGTTTTGGCTCATTTATACGGATGTGAAAGTCGTCGAAGGCCAGTGGAAGGATGGTCATAACTATCTCGTGACGTGTGATACGATCGATGGCGAGTGGTCCGATCCCATTTATTTGAATAGCTCTGGGTTTGACCCGTCTTTATTTCATGATGAGGACGGAAGAAAATATTTAGTGAACATGTATTGGGATCATCGAGTGGGACATCATCCATTTTATGGTATTGTACTTCAAGAATACAGTGTTGAACAGAAAAAATTGATTGGTGAGCCGAAGATCATTTTCAAAGGAACGGACCTACGAATTACAGAAGGACCACATTTGTATAAAATCGACGGTTATTATTATTTACTGACGGCGGAAGGGGGGACGCGGTACAACCATGCGGCAACGATTGCCCGATCAGCGTCACTGTATGGTCCGTATGAGGTGCATCCGGAAAATCCGTTGATTACGTCTTGGCCTTATCCGCGCAACCCGCTGCAAAAGGCTGGTCATGCTTCGATTGTCCATACTCATACAGATGAATGGTTTCTTGTGCATCTAACCGGCCGGCCGCTGCCAAGAGAAGGACAGCCGCTATTGGATCACCGCGGCTATTGCCCGCTCGGACGTGAAACAGCGATTCAGCGGCTTGAATGGAAAGATGGATGGCCTTATGTAGTCGGAGGAAACGGGCCTTCGTTAGAAATCGACGGGCCGAACGTTGAGGAAGTTCCGTGGGAAAGAGATTACGATGAAAAAGATGATTTTGATGGCGATACATTAAACCACCATTTTCAAACATTACGAATTCCTTTAGGAGAAGACATCGCCACCTTAAAAGCCCGTCCGGGACATTTGCGGCTATACGGAAGAGAATCGCTGACTTCCCGATTTACACAGGCGTTTGTCGCTAGACGATGGCAGCATTTTCACTTCATAGCGGAAACGAAAGTTGCGTTTCGTCCAACGACCATCCAACAATCGGCTGGGCTAGTGAACTACTATAATACGCAAAACTGGACAACGCTGCAATTGACATGGCATGAGGAAAAAGGACGGATCCTCGAATTAATGGCATGCGACCATCTTGTGGTTGAACAGCCCTTGCGCGGCCGAGAAATTGTTGTCCCCGATGATGTCGAGTATGTGTATTTACGAGTCAACGTACAAATGACCACGTACAAATATTCGTATTCTTTCGACGGGGTGGATTGGAAGGAGATTCCTGTCACCTTTGAATCATATAAACTATCAGACGACTATATCAAAAGCAATGCTGCGTTTACCGGGGCGTTTGTGGGCATGCATTGCCGGGACGGTTCCGGGCAAAACAATTACGCGGATTTTGACTACTTTTTGTACAAAGAGTTATAGAATACTTTGTTTATATGATAGACAAACAAATATGAAAGCGTTATAATAAAAACTAGCACAAGTCATTTTCACTATTCGTGATTAAGGGGGATCTAGACATGGCTTATTTTCCGAATATCGGCAAGATTGCGTATGAAGGCCCGGAGTCGCGCAATCCGTTCGCGTTTAAGTTTTACAATCCGGAAGAAAAAGTTGGCGGCAAAACGATGGAGGAGCATTTGCGTTTTTCGGTGGCGTATTGGCATACGTTTACGGGGGATGGATCGGATCCGTTTGGCGTTGGCAATATGATTCGTCCGTGGGACAAATACAGCGGCATGGACTTAGCGAAGGCGCGCGTCGAGGCAGCGTTTGAGCTGTTTGAAAAGTTGAACGTTCCGTTTTTCTGCTTCCATGACGTCGACATCGCCCCAGAAGGGGAGACGCTCAGCGAGACGTACAAAAACTTAGACGAAATTGTCGACATGATTGAAGAGTACATGAAAACAAGCAAAACGAAGCTGCTTTGGAATACGGCGAACTTGTTCAGCCATCCGCGCTTCGTTCACGGGGCGGCAACATCGTGCAACGCTGATGTGTTCGCCTATGCGGCGGCGAAAGTGAAGAAAGGGCTGGAGATTGCGAAGCGGCTCGGAGCGGAAAACTACGTGTTTTGGGGCGGCCGCGAAGGATACGAGACGCTGCTGAACACGGACATGAAGCTAGAGCTTGACAATTTGGCCCGCTTCTTCCATATGGCGGTCGACTATGCGAAAGAGATCGGCTTTGATGGTCAGTTTTTAATCGAGCCGAAGCCGAAGGAGCCGACGAAACATCAATACGATTTTGACGTGGCCACGGCGCTAGCATTCTTGCAAACGTACGGGCTCAAGGATTATTTCAAATTCAACATCGAAGCGAACCATGCGACGTTAGCTGGCCATACGTTTGAACATGAACTGCGCGTCGCCCGCATTCACGGCATGCTCGGTTCGGTCGATGCGAACCAAGGCGATATGCTCCTTGGCTGGGACACGGATGAATTCCCGACCGATTTGTATGCGACGACGTTGGCGATGTATGAAATTTTACAAAACGGCGGCCTTGGGCGTGGCGGCTTGAACTTTGACGCGAAAGTGCGGAGAGGCTCGTTTGAACCGGAAGATTTGTTCTACGCTCATATCGCCGGAATGGACAGCTTTGCGATCGGTTTGAAAGTCGCCCATCGCTTGCTGGAAGACCGCGTGTTTGAACAATTCATCGAAGAACGGTATAAAAGCTATACGGAAGGTATCGGCCGCGAGATCGTCGAAGGAACAGCGGACTTCCACAAATTGGAGCAATATGCGTTACAGCTCGGCGAAATTCGTAATACGTCCGGCCGTCTCGAGCGCTTGAAAACGCTGCTGAACCAATACTTGTTGGAAGTCAGCGTGCCGAGTAAAGCCCGCTTGTGAAAGAGGGATGAGCGTTGGAATATGTCATTGGCGTCGATTTAGGAACAAGTGCGGTCAAAGTATTGCTTGTCGACCGAAACGGGCAAGTTAGAGGGGAATGGACCGAGTCCTATCCCCTCTACCAGCCGCATTCCGGATATAGTGAGCAGCGCCCAGACGATTGGGTGGAGAAGACAATTGTAGCGCTGCGCCGCGTTTGGGAGACCGCCGGCATTTCTCCAGAGTCGGTCGTGGGATTGAGTTTCTCCGGGCAAATGCACGGGCTTGTGTTGCTTGATGGTGATGGGAACGTCGTTCGCAACGCGATTTTGTGGAACGACACGCGAACGACAGCTGAGTGCCGGGAAATTGAGGAGAAAGTTGGCAGAAAGGCGCTGCTCGCAACGGCGAAAAATGAGGCGCTCGAAGGGTTTACGCTGCCGAAATTGCTGTGGGTGAAAAAACATGAGCCTCATCTTTACGAGCGGGCGCGAACGTTTTTATTGCCAAAAGATTATGTCCGTTTCCGTTTGACTGGGCACATCGCGATGGACGTATCCGATGCAGCGGGAACGCTATTGCTGGATATCGAAAAGAAAACATGGAGCGAGGAAATTGCACGGGCCGTTGATGTCGATCTTGCCCTTTGTCCGCCGCTTGTCGAGGCAACGGCATTGGTTGGGACGTTGCGGCCAGATGTAGCAGAACAGACCGGGCTGCCGGCATCGGTGAAAGTATTTGCCGGCGGGGCGGACAATGCCTGCGGCGCGGTGGGCGCCGGCATTTTGGCGGAAGGGAAGATGATGTCGAGCATCGGCACATCCGGTGTCGTCTTGGCGTATGAACAAAGCGGTGAAAAAGATTTCGCTGGACGAGTGCATTACTTTAACCATGCCGAACCAGATGCCTACTATATTATGGGTGTCACGTTGGCGGCTGGGTACAGCTTTGACTGGTGGAAGCGGACGTTTGCGGAAGACGTGCCGTTTGCCGAGATTGTAACGCGTGCCGCTGAGTCGCCGATTGGCGCCAACGGCTTGTTGTTTACACCATACCTTGTCGGTGAGCGGACGCCTTATGCCGACGCCGATATTCGCGGGTCGTTCATCGGTGTTGATTCGGCACAGACGAAATGGGATTTTGCCCGTGCGGTTATCGAAGGGATTACGTTTTCACTGAACGAATCGGTTGAGATCATCAAAGCAAGCGGCAAAACGATCGATTCGGTTGTGTCCATTGGCGGTGGGGCGAAAAGCGCCGAGTGGCTGCAAATCCAAGCGGATATTTTCGGCATCCCGGTGGAAAAACTGAAAAACGAACAAGGGCCAGGACTTGGCGCCGCCATGATTGCCGCGTGCGGCGTCGGCTGGTTTGACTCGCTCAACCAATGCGCCGATGCGTTCAAACAAGTCGATGCCGTTGTTGAACCGCAGTCGGATGCCGTTGCGAAGTACAAAGAGCTGTTTTCCATCTATCGAGACGTATATCCACACACAAAAGAGATAGCGAAACGGTTAAAAGCGTTTCGGCCGTGACGACAAAACCTCCCCGAATCAATTGATGGTTTGGGGAGGTTTTTGTTTACTCAGGTAATCAGACAGGCTGACCCGCTAGGTTTGTCCAAGGAGAACTTGAAAGGTGAGAGCGAAACATGGACATTCGAAAAGAATTCGAAAATCTTAGATAGATTGATTGGCTAAGAGAAAGGGATTTTCTGCGCCAAGCACGAAAGAGTAAAGGGGAGTTAACTGAGCTAGGGTGGTTACTTATATGAGGGGAGAGATTAGCTATGTTCTCTACGCTTCCCGTCCCCATTATCCAAGCACCGATGGCAGGAGGGGTGTCAACGCCCGAACTGGCAGCGGCGGTGTCAAATGCCGGAGGGCTTGGATTTTTGGCTGGCGGGTACCAGACGGCGGAGAGGATGAGAACGGAGATTCACAAGCTGCGAACATTGACGGACCGTCCGTTTGGAGTGAATGTGTTTGTGCCAGGGGAAACAACGGTCGATGAAGAGACGCTTAGTCGTTATCGCGCTGTACTGGCGACTGAGGCGGAACGGCTCGGCGCAACAGTCGGAGAGCCGAAATGGGATGACGATGATTGGGAGGCGAAACTCGATGTGCTCCTTAAAGAGCGGGTACCGGTCGTCAGCTTTACGTTTGGTTGCCCGGAAACAGCGGTGATCACTGCCTTGCAAAAGGCTGGGGCGTTTGTAATCGTGACAGTTACATCGGTGGAGGAAGCCCAAATCGCAGCAGAAGCTGGTGCGAATGCCCTTTGTGTGCAAGGGGCAGAAGCGGGTGGTCATCGTGCGTCGTTTCGCAACGATCCGGAAAAAGATGAAGTATTGACGTTGTTCCCGCTGTTGGCCGATGTACACGCGTCGGTTCGTCTCCCGCTTGTGGCGGCGGGTGGGATCATGGATGGGTACGGTATCGCAGCGGCGCTTCAAGCGGGGGCGAGTGCGGTGCAGCTCGGGACAGCGTTTTTACGCTGTCCTGAGAGCGGGGCGCATCCGCTCCATAAACAGGCGCTTGTGGATCCGCGCTTTACCGAAACAGCGGTAACAAGGGCGTTTACCGGCCGGCCGGCGCGCGGGCTGGCGAACCGGTTTATGGCTGAATATAGCGATCTAGCGCCGGCGGCGTATCCGCAAGTGCACCATATGACAAAGCCGATGCGCGCTGCGGCCGCCAAGGTGGGTGACCGAGAGCGGATGGCGCTTTGGGCTGGAGAAGGGTACCGAATGGCGCGAGAACTTCCCGCGGGGGAACTCGTGCGCGAATTGAAGCGGGAGCTCGAGGAGGCACAGGGTCGCTAAATCAATCTTTGCATTCGGCTCTAGAAGAAGAGAAGCGCATTGTGTTGAGCGAGTTTTGGAATGACGCTGTTTAATCAACCAAATAGGAAGGGAGAGGAGAACCATGAGTGTAGCCCGCATTGTCTTTCCGCCGCTCAGCCATGTCGGCTGGGGAGCGCTTGACCAGTTAGTTCCTGAAGTGAAGCGGTTGGGAGCAAAACATATTTTGGTGATTACCGACCCGATGCTTGTGAAGATCGGCCTAGTCGATCAAGTGACGTCCCCGCTCCGTCAAGAAGGGTATAGCGTGCATGTGTATACGGATGTTGTGCCAGAGCCGCCGCTTGAGACAGGGGAAAAGGCAGTGGCGTTTGCCCGCGACGGAAAGTTTGACCTTGTCATCGGTGTTGGTGGTGGCAGCGCGCTGGATTTGGCGAAACTGGCGGCTGTTTTGGCGGTGCATGATGGCTCGGTCGCTGACTATTTAAATTTGACAGGAACGCGAACACTTGAGAAAAAAGGGTTGCCGAAAATTTTGATTCCCACGACATCGGGCACCGGGTCGGAAGTGACAAACATCTCTGTCTTGTCTTTGGAAACGACGAAAGATGTCGTGACGCACGATTACTTATTGGCCGACGTCGCGATCGTTGATCCGCAGCTGACCGTTTCCGTTCCACCGCGGGTAACGGCCGCAACGGGAATTGATGCACTCACCCATGCAGTTGAGGCGTATGTGTCGGTCAATGCGAGCCCAACATCGGATGGATTGGCCGTTGCCGCTATTCGGCTGATTTCACGCTCACTGCGCAAAGCGGTGGCCAACGGTTCGGACAAACAGGCGCGCATTGATATGGCGAACGGCAGTTATTTGGCCGGCTTGGCATTTTTCAACGCCGGGGTAGCCGGTGTGCATGCGCTCGCTTATCCGCTCGGTGGTCAGTTTCATATCGCTCATGGTGAATCGAATGCTGTGCTGTTGCCGTATGTGATGGGCTACATCCGTCAAAGCTGTACGAAGAGAATGGCCGATATTTTCAACGCGCTTGGCGGCAACTCAAGTTTTTTGTCCGAAGTGGAAGCGTCTTATCGGTGCGTCGAGGAACTAGAACGGTTCGTCGCCGATGTCGGCATTCCGAAAACATTGGGGGGATTTGGCATCCCCGAAAGCGCGCTAGAAAGCTTGACGAAAGATGCTGTCCAACAGAAACGTTTGCTTGCCCGCAGTCCGTTGCCGCTGTTGGAAGCCGACATCCGTGCGATTTACGAAGCCGCGTTTGCCGGGACGATCGTAGAGCCGCACAAGGCGTAAACCGTTGGGAAACAGGCGCTGCAAACGGCGCCTGTTTGTTATGTAGATTGAATATATCCTTGCACATTGGGGCCTTCGTTCTGTATGATCTGTTAAACCCATGATTCTTTAAGCAGGAATCCCTATGACATAACGCGAATCAATGGAAGGAAACGGTGGAGGGGGATGGTAGGAGATGTTTACAACGACGATTACGCCGCGTGTGTCGGAAACGGACGGTGTCGGTCATATTAACAATACGACCGTTCCGGTCTGGTTTGAAGCGGGGCGGCATGAAATTTTTAAACTGTTTACGCCGGATTTGTCGTTTCGGCGCTGGCGGATGGTAATCATCCGCATGGAAGTTGACTATGTCAACCAAATGTATTACGGACAAGATGTGACGGTGTACACTGGCGTTGAACGCATCGGCAACACGAGCCTTACGATTTATGAAGAAATTCATCAAAATGGGGTGGTCTGTGCCAAAGGACGGGCAGTGTATGTCAATTTCAATTTTGACACCGGGCGGCCTGAGCCAATTCCTGATGATATTCGAAGAAAATTACGTGAACATCTCTGGCAGCCGGGCGAGTAAATTAGCTGAAAGGAAATAACCCGTGGGAGCAAATGGACAAGAAGCTTGCTTCCTGCTCTATTCCACTGACGATCTCCCGTGAGCAATTTTCAGTGTGAAACGGTCTCCAGTCGCTGAGCTGGAGACCATTTCTTTTTTACATGTCGCGATGAACGATTCTGTAAGTCTATGAAAGACAGATGGCATATTGGCTGGCTCCTTTCGTTCCGGATGGTTGCGGCTGAATGTGTGACTAACGGTTTTGCAAAAAGCGGAGCAGTTCATCAGCTTGGCTGCCAACGAGTGCGATCAGCTGTTCAAACATGGCGTCGCGCTCTAAGTCCAATTCAATGATGCGCTTCGCCAGTTCGAGGGCTTGTTTGTCCATGCCGGCTTCCTCCTTCCGCGTTGTAAGCGGGATTGAATCGTTCATATTCGCGACGCAGTTCGGCCATCGTCCATTGCTCGAGTCGCTCATGGTCGTTAACCAAGCCGGACTGCATGAGCTGTTGAATGTAAAACTGTTTTTGCCGCTGTATGGCGCTTCGCATCCATTTTCCCATTCGATTCCCTCCGTGTTTTTTACCTTTACTATATCATCGCCTTCTTCAGTGTACAGCGAATGTGTTAAGCTCATTTACAAGAAATTCAAAAAATATGTTAATTTTATTTACAAAAGATAACGGATCACATTCATTTTTTATATAATGATGTTAGAAAAAGTTACATTAAAGGGTGAGGAAAATGACGGTGAATCGGCAAGAAGAGAGTTACAAATATAAAAAAGTGATTTCAATCGGTATTGTCAGTGAACTAACCGGATTGTCGCCACGTCAAATCCGATATTATGAGGAGCGGAAACTCGTGTTTCCTGATCGATCGAAAGGAAGTCGCAAATATTCGTTTGCGGATGTTGAGCAGCTCATGAGAATCGCTGATCAGCGCGAGGAAGGCGTATCCACCTATGAAATTCGTCAAGAGATGACCAAAGAATTGCGTGAGCGGATGCTAAAAGGGCAAATGAATGCCCATTTTCGGATGCGTTCGTAAGGAAAGAGTCAAATGCCCAACATCCCCTCTTGCTTTATCATCAGAGAATCGAAAAGACCATCTAATTATACTCGCATGCTATAAAACAACAGCTAGAACATTTAGCGTTTTGCGCGCACAAGAAGGTGAGTGCGCGCTATTTTAGTTGTGGAAATGGGGAAGATGAAAATATTAATCTTTTTAATTAAATGACTAGACAAATATATTTAAATGTATATAATTAAAATTGAAAACGATAACATTTATTTCATTCAATACAAGGGGAGGAATGAATCATGAAACGAATTTTATTGGCATGCAGCGCCGGAATGTCAACGAGCTTATTGGTGACGAAAATGCAGGAATACGTCAAGTCGATTGGTGAAGAGGCAGAGATTTGGGCGGTCGGTCAAGATCAGGCGAAGAAGGAAATGGAGAACGCTGATGTCGTGTTGATTGGCCCGCAAATGAGCTTTTTAAAAGGGGAATTGCAAAAAGAGGCACAAAAATATGGCATTCAAGTGGACGTCATTGATATGGTGGCCTATGGGATGGCGGATGGAAAAAAAGTGTACGAACAAGCGCTGAAATTAATGGAGGAAAAATAAGATGGAAAAAGTGGACATACACCAACTCACGAATGAACAAATTGCTTTTCACATCATTTTGCATAGCGGCAACGCTCGCAGTAAAATTGTCCAAGCTATCCGTGAATACCGCTCAGGCCAAATTGAGGAATCAGAACGATTGATCGAAGAAGCGGAACAAGAGTTAGGTGTCGCGCACGATGTCCATTTTCAACTTATCCAAAAGGAAGCGAGCGGAAAGCCAACAACGATCACCTTGCTTCTTATGCATGCGGAAGACCATGTTATGTCAACGTTGGCGATGAAAGAGATTGTGAAAGAGATGCTTGCTTTGTTAAAGGAGCGGAATATATAAAAAGGAGGGCTGTCAAATGAACGGTGCTTTATTTGAGAAATTGAGCAAAGTGCTCGTTCCGGTCGCTGGAAAGTTGAATAACAGTCGTTATTTGCAAGTGTTGCGTGATGCGTTTATGTTGGCGTTTCCGTTGACGATTTTCGGTTCGATCGCGGTCGTCATCGCCAACTTGCCGTTTTTAGATAAGATCATGAGCGAAAGCAGCCTGAATATGTTAAAAGACATGCTTGGTGTTGCCCCGAATGCGACAATGGGGGTGATGACGGTTTTCGTCGTGTTCGGCATAGGTTATTATTTGTCGAAAAGTTATGAAGTCGAGGGGATTTTTGGCGGCGCGATTGCTTTAGCTTCATTTCTCTTATTGACGCCGTTTGTGGTCCAAATAGAAGGAAAGGAAGCGGTGCAAGGAGTCATTCCGCTTGACCGTCTTGGAGCGAAAGGAATGTTCCTTGGGATGATTACCGCCTTTATCGCTGGGGAAATTTACAGAAAAGTTGTGCAAAAAAACATTACAATTAAAATGCCGGCCGGGGTGCCACCGGCGGTTGCGAAGTCGTTTGCGGCATTAATACCGGCAGTGGTCACCCTGACCTTTTTCCTCGTCGTCAATATTATTGTAACACAAATGTTTCAAACAAACATGCATGATGTGATTTACAACGCTGTACAAGCCCCGCTTGTTGGTCTCGGGAGCGGCATTATTCCAACGTTAGTCGCTATTTTTGTCGCACAAATTTTATGGTTTTTCGGATTGCATGGGCAAATCATCATTAACTCGGTGATGGATCCGATTTGGAACACACTGTCGCTTGAAAACTTAAATGCGTACACACAAACCGGGGAAGTTCCGCATATCGTCAGCAAACAGTTTATTGAAATTTACACGGTCGGGATGGGCGGAACGGGAATGACGCTTGCGGTCATTTTTGCGATATTGCTCTTTATGAAGAGCAAGCAAATGAAGCAGGTAGCTAAGCTTGGGCTCGGACCCGGAATTTTCAATGTCAATGAACCGATCATTTTCGGTTTGCCAATAGTGATGAATCCGCTTGTTATCGTCCCGTGGATTTTGGCGCCAATGATCGTTACGTTGGTCACCTATTTGGCGATGTCCTCAGGGCTTGTGCCGCCTCCAAATGGTGTGGCGGTGCCATGGACCGTGCCGATTTTTATTAACGGTATTATGGCGACAAACTCGCTAGCTGGTGGACTATTGCAATTGGTCAATTTCTTGATTGTGCTCGTCATTTGGTTCCCGTTCTTAAAATTCATTGACCGGATGAACTTGCAAAAGGAGAGAGAAGAGGAACAAGCCTCTGCAAAAAGTGCATCATAACTACGCAGCAAACGAGGTGAATCGCGATGGAACAACAATCGAAGCAGCCAATCACGTACCGCTTCCCTGCCGGTTTTTGGTGGGGAAGCGCGACGTCCGCAACGCAAATGGAAGGGGCAGCCAACGAGGGGGGGAAAGGGAAAAATATTTGGGATCATTGGTATGAAAAGGAGCCACATCGCTTTTTTAACGGCGTCGGCCCGTCAACTACATCAGATTTTTATCACCGCTACAAAGAGGATATTGCTTTGATGAAGGAGATCGGGCATAATTCATTCCGGTTTTCGATTTCATGGTCACGCTTGATTCCAAAGGGAATCGGTGAGGTCAATCCGGAAGCCGTGCGGTTTTACAATGCAGTCATCGATGAACTATTGGCGAGTGGGATCGAGCCATTTGTGAATTTGTATCATTTTGATATGCCGTTAGCACTGCAAAATATCGGAGGTTGGGAAAACCGCGAAGTCGTGGATGCATACGCCCGTTACGCCAGCATTTGTTTTGAGTTGTTCGGGGATCGGGTAAAAAAATGGTTTACCCACAATGAACCGATCGTTCCGGTGGAAGGAGGGTATTTATACGATTTTCATTACCCAAACATCGTAGACTTCCGCCGTGCTGTACAAGTGGCTTACCATACGGTGATTGCCCATGCCAAAGCGGTTGCTGCCTTCCGCAAGGCGGCCATCCAGGGAGGACAGATTGGCATCATTTTGAATTTGACGCCGTCTTACCCGCGCAGCCAGCACCCAGCTGATGTAAAAGCGGCACATATTGCGGATTTGTTGTTTAACCGGAGTTTCTTAGATCCGGCGGTGAAAGGAGAATACCCGCAAGATTTGATTGAACTGTTGGATGAACATGGCTTTTTGCCTGTAACGGAAGCCGGTGATCGCGAGCTGATCAAAGAAAACACGATCGATTTGCTCGGCATCAACTACTATCAACCGCGCCGCGTTAAGGCAAAAGAGCATCTCCCCAACCCGGATGCCCCGTTTTTGCCGGAGCGATTTTTCGATTATTATGCTATGCCTGGACGGAAAATGAATCCGTATCGCGGTTGGGAAATTTATGAAAAAGGCATTTATGATATTTTAATCAATATCAAAGAAAACTATGGAAACATTGAGTGCTTTATTTCTGAAAATGGCATGGGCGTCGAAGGGGAAGATCGGTTTCGTAATGAAAACGGCATGATTGATGACGACTACCGGATTGCTTTCATCCGCGAACATTTAAAATGGGTGCATCGCGCGGTGGAAGAAGGGGTCAATGTGAAAGGCTATCACCTTTGGACGTTTATGGACAACTGGTCGTGGACCAATGCCTATAAAAATCGGTACGGGCTCGTCGCGGTTGATTTGGACAACGGCTTGAAGCGAACGATCAAAAAAAGTGGCTATTGGTTTAAAACAGTCGCGGAAAACAACGGATTTTGAATGAAGGAAAAGGCGTCCCGGGGCAGCGGGGCGCCTTTTCTAGATTGAATGGATGAGGCAGCGTGAAAAGAGGGATGAGGGGGAAAGTCACACTGGCTATTGTGTAAACAGATGATTGTTCGTACAATGAAGATAAGATAATGGCGAGGGATGAAAATGATGCCAAAGTATGAACAAATTTCAAATGAAATACGTAGGCGAATTAAAGAGGGGATGTATTCTCTAGACGAGCCGATTCCTGATGAAATCTCGCTCGCTGAGGAGTTTGGCTGCAGCCGGATGACTGTAAAACGAGCACTTGATGTGCTTGTGTCCGAAGGGCTGTTGTATCGAAAGCGCGGTCATGGCACATTTATTGTGAAATCCGCGATGCTTAACGGGCTAGTGAACGTTGTCAGCAACGAAACGCTCGGCTTAACGAGCTTATTGGAAGGACGAAAGGTGACAAGCCATATTATCACCTTTGAAGTGTTGTTTCCCACTGATGAGGTGGCTTCGCATTTGTGTATTGATGCAAACACACCGGTGTATCACTTAATCCGACTGCGCAAGGTCGATGGGGAGCCGTACGTCATTGAACGGACGTATATGCCTGTCCATTTGATTTCGGGACTCAATGAAACGGTGCTTCATGGCTCGATTTATCATTACATTACTCATGAGCTTGGGTTAACCATTGCCGGATCGCACCGAAAGATTCGTGCCGATAAACCGAACGAGCTTGATCGGCAATACTTGCAATGCGCGCCCGATGATCCTGTGTTGGAATTGGAGCAGGTTGGCTTTTTAAACAACGGCAAACCGTTTGAATATTCGTTTTCCCGCCATCGGTATGATAAGTTCGTGTTTGTCACCGTCAGCACCCGTCGCTAAAAGGCGTCTGCCCAGCTGCTTTGAGGCAGGCGCCTTTTTCTATATATGGAAGAGGCGGTGAAGCCAAAGCGGTTACGACTTTTGCCGGGACGGCACGGCCGCTAAAAAGCGCTCGTAAATGACAAGCGCCGGATCGGCTGGGGAGAGTGCGCGGTGATAGTCGTCCATCTTGGCAAGGCAGCGGACAAGAGTTGGCGAGTGTAGCATGGAGATGATAGCTTCCGACAGTGACGGGAGTGAGCGCCAATGGCGGAAATCGAAAACGAGCCCGTCGTCGCACAAGAGACGAAAGTTGATTTCCTCCTGCCCAGGCAACATCGCATAAATAAACGTTGGTTTTCGCTTGCAAAGGCATTCGCTTAAGGTGACGCCGCCTGGCTTTGTGAGTACAAAATCGACTTCGTCATAAAGCGCACTCATTGCCGCAGGAGATGAAATGTAACGGAGCGGAAGGAGGCGCGGATGGTTTTTCTTCTTCAACCGCTCATACAGCTGTTCGTTTGTGCCGCATAACACATAATAGTCAACCGGATCATCCGGTGCGATTTTACTTAAAAGCCGTTCCCAATCGCCAAGACCTAGGCTGCCGCCGCTAATGAGCCCGGTGTAGCGGGAACGCGCCGCCGGTGCCGCCGACCGGACGGAAAACACTGGGTGAACGGGAATGCCGGTAACGACGATCCGCTCGCTTGTTACTCCTTTTTCTTCTAGTTTTGCCTTCATGGCCGGATGACCGACAAAATGGACATCAATGGCTGTTTTTCCCCATAAATTATGGACAAAATAATCAGTATACACGTTGACGACGGGAACATCGATTTCCCCACGTTGCTTAAGAAGGTCGAGCAAATATGATGGAAACGCATGAGTACAGACAATCAGCGCCGGCGTTAGGCGACGGATCAGTTGTTTCAGATGGCCGCCAAACAGCCACTCATAAGGTGGGAAGGACGGCGGTTTGGATGAGGGATGCAAAACGGAACGACGATAGGCGATGCTGTATGCTTTAGGAACATGACGAATGCAGCGCAAATAGAGGCGGGAAATCCACTGTTCTTTGGCGCCAAGTCGCGAGGAAAGCAATTCGATTTTTTCGCACTTCACGGCGCGATCGATGGACCGCAACCCTTCCGCCAGCGCCTCAGCAACCCGATGATGGCCGGACGGAAGCTGAAGTAGCGGGAGAAAAAGCACTGTTGTCATGATAATCACAACCTAGGCGAAAATTTGGAGTTTGATTTCAGTATGTGCGGCCCACGACCGGTTATGCGCCGGCGTGATGCGCCTTTTTTCCCCATTTATAATGTGTCGGCAAATGTTCCAAAATGTTAATACATAAGATATGAGATAAAGGAAGGATGCAGGCATGAAGGAAAAAGCGGTCGAATGTTTGTTGGCGATGTGGGGAATCATCGATCCGATTTATTACGCCTGTTCTCGACTCGAATACGCTGGTGAAGCGCAGGATGGACGCCGTTCCATTTTCCGCGTCCGCCCGCTCCAATACAAAGGGGAGACGATCCATCTTTCGGACGGAACGACGATTGCGGCGAATGATTGGCTGTTGAAAATTCATCTCCACAACGTCCGGCTCGTGCGTGAACTGTTTCGATATGACAGTGACATTAAAAAAGGGAGCTATATTCTTGAACAAGTCAAATCCGGCTTGCCGTATGTCGCCTACCATCTTTATCACCATAAACATTCTGAACGGATGAAAGGGATTATTGGTATTACAATGTTAAACAAAGGATGCGAACGGCTCGGATTTGAAACGGTGGATATTGCCAATCCGTTGTATCGTTGGTTCAAAACAATGGCGCTCGTGCCGATGATGGCGGTGGCTCGACCTGGGTTGTCGCCATTTGGCCGTCCGCCAAAATATTTGTTGATGTCGAAAGAAAAGCTGTTTTCCTTATACGGTTACCATCTTATCCACTAACTCCCTCTTTCTTCTCTCCTCCGTTTCACTATAATGGTTATCGAGGGAGGAGAGAAGACAATGGCGTTCTTGTTGATCATTCTATCATTCTTTTTGTTGTTGGCTTTTGGTCTGCGAAAAGCACACCGCAACACGTATGAAGCGGTTTTGCATAAAATTCAGGTCGGCAGCCCGGAGGATGGGAACGGTGCTATCCGCATTTTACAGCTGTCTGACCTTCATTTAGAAAAGTTATCCATTTCTCCGGACGATTTATACGAAAAGCTTAGAGGGGAACCGATTGATTTCATTGCTTTGACCGGTGATTTCCTAGACCGTGAAGCGAGCATTCCTAAGCTCGGTCCGTATTTGACGGCATTGAAAAAGTTGCAGCCAGCTTATGGCATGTATGCGGTGTTCGGCAACCATGATTACGTGCTTCAAGGCGAGCCGTTTGAGCGTTTGAAGGCGACGCTTGAGGAGCATGGCTGCATCGTGCTGCAAAACGAAATGAAGACGATTACAGTTCACGGTCAAACCGTTAATATTATCGGCATTGATGATTTTTACACGAGACGCAGCAATATGAAAAAGGCGTACGCCGGCGTGAAAGACGGCATCAACATAGTATTGACGCACGATCCAGACATCGTTCCGCATATGGGTGCCTACCATTTTGATTATTTGCTTTCCGGTCATTTCCATGGCGGGCAAATTCATTGGCCTAAGCCGTACCATTTGGCAAAAATGAGTAAAACGCTCACCAAGCGGAACATGATTAAAGGCTATCATGAATGGGAAGGAAAGCCGTTTTATATTAATGAAGGGCTCGGGCAAACCGGAGTGAACATCCGGGTTGGTTCAAAGCCGGAAGTGACCCTTCACTTGTTGTCGTTACCGTCTGTTGCGCAAAGCGAAACAGTCAAAGCTGTCTAAAAGGCAGCTTTTTATTTTTTTTGGACCGATTTCATAAACGTGCGACAAGGCGAATCGTTCCTTAGCATGACCGTAGTTCTGATCATGAAAGCCCCGCAGATGTCGCTAGAGCAAATCGTTTCGCCATTAGGGAGATTCGAATCCAGTCGTCTATGTATGAAGGTGATCGTGTCGTTCATCGCTGTTTCTTTTTGGTTAGTCATGTTGCGGTCATCCCCCCTTCCCATGGTAAACTAAAGGAAAAGAAAGAGGGGAACAGCGATGGGAGAGGCGGAACGACAGCTTAATGAGCTTCGCCAATGGCAAATGGATGATGCTGTGGCGCAGCTTGAGCATCTGAACGAGCGACTTGCTTTGGAAGACGCGTATTATCGCGCCGAAGAAGACCGACAGGCGCGCGAACGGTATTACCGTTATGTACCGTTTGATGGGGACGGATTGATGCTGTTTGTCCGTTACCACGAGCTGGTGGCGCACACCCATAAGCGACGGTTGCCGTATTTTTTCAGCAAAGACGAGTATTTGTACACATGGGTTGACTTGCAGCCGGATGGGACGGTGCGCAGTTTGTATTCCGGCGAGCGAAAAGATCCGAAAACGTTGATTGTCCAAGATGTCGAAACGATGAAACGACGTTACGATGAGTTTCGCCAACTATTAAAAAAAGCGAAACATGGGCCGGGTGATGTACGCGAGCGAGTGAAAACGATCGAGAAGCAATGGAAATTTAATGCTGAGCATGTCGTGCCGCAGTCATGGTTCGGTGCCCGTGAACCGATGAAAGGCGATTTGCATCATTTATTCGTTTGCCAGCCGGAATGCAATACGCTTCGGTCGAACTTCCCGTACGCTGATTTTCCATTTTACAATCCGGAAGATCCAGGCGAGCAGATCCAGAACCGATGCGGCGTCGCCCATAACGGTTATTTCGAGCCGGAGTACGGCAAAGGGACGGCGGCACGGGCGATGTTGTATTTTTTGCTCCGTTACCCGAAGGCGATTGAGAAATCGTTTCGGCGTAAAATCGACATTCCACTTCTTGTCCGGTGGCACGAGCAATTCCCACCGACGGTATATGAATACCATCGCAACAGCGCCATTTTTTTCATTCAAGGCAACCGAAATCCGTTCATCGATTTTCCTGAATTGGCTAGGCGGATCGTGTTTCCGTTTGAACGGATGTTATAAAACGAAGGTGAAGGCGGATGTCCGCCTTTTCGTTTTTTTTAACGTGTACATGATTGTCAAAGAAACGTTAGACCGCTGGTGGCGAGAAGGAACGTGAGCGGTGGCGGGCATAAAAAAGCTGTCTCCGAAAGATGGTCGTTCATTTCAGGAGACAGCTTTTTCCTTGCTGCTAGACAAAGTGTGAGAAGTTAAGTGGAAATCGTTTTGTCATTCGCTGTTTGGTGGTTTGCTTGTTTGCGGAAGTATGTCGCGACGATCGGACCAGAAATATTGTGCCAGACGCTGAAAAGGGCGCTCGGAACGGCAGCGAGCGGCGAAAAATGGGCGGTCGCCAAGGCCGCACCAAGTCCAGAGTTTTGCATGCCAACTTCGATGGAAATCGCTTTTTGCTTTGGCGGCGACAGGCGAAACAGTTTGGCAAACCAGTACCCAATCAACAAGCCCAACCCGTTATGGGCAACGACAATAAGAAAAATAAGGAGTCCGCTTTTGGCAATGGCTGCTTGGTTTTGTCCGACGACGGCAGCGACGATAGCAACGATGGCGATGACAGAAACGAGCGGCAATGCCGGGATGCACGCTTTTACTTGCTTTTGGAAAAGTGTTTGCGCGATAAGTCCTAAAAGAATCGGAATCAGTACGACTTTGACGATCGACCAAAATAAAGCGGCAGCGGATACGGACAGCCATTTCCCGGCTAAAAGCAAAATGAGTGAAGGCGTCAAAATCGGCGCTAAAATCGTAGACACAGAGGTGACGGCAACCGACAGCGCCGTATCTCCTTTCGCCAAGTATGTCATGACGTTGGATGCCGTTCCGCCCGGGCAACAGCCGACTAAAATAATGCCGAGCGCCACTTCGCGCGAAACCGGCAAAAAGTAGGCGAGCAAAAACGCAATGAGCGGCATGATGAGAAATTGGGCAATGACGCCGATGAGCACATCCAGCGGGCGCTTGAATACTTCTTTGAAATCGTTCGCCGACAGCGTCAACCCCATGCCAAACATCACAATCCCCAAGAGCGGCACAATATACGGGGCGATCCACGTAAACGCGCTTGGAACGAAAAAGGCAAGTGCGCCGAAGAGAAGCACCCAAATCGCAAACGTATTGCCGACAAAGTTGCTGATTCTCCCGATTGTGTTCACTGCATTTCCTCCTTGAGCAAAGATGGGAAAGATATACAAGAAATTATATATATTTTTTCGAAAAGTTCAACTAATCTTGCAGAGAATTTTGAAAAAATGTTGACAATATATATAAATTGAAATAAAGGTTTTCTCC